>Ga0247840_10006098_pt1 | contig 17624 bp, 16 predicted proteins | sample LaCruzMarch2015__FD_192404 | JGI IMG/M metagenome (GOLD analysis project Ga0247840, IMG submission 192404) | Freshwater microbial communities from meromictic Lake La Cruz, Castile-La Mancha, Spain - LaCruzMarch2015_17m | ecosystem: Environmental > Aquatic > Freshwater > Lake | place: Spain... | reverse complement strand
AAATTTTTTCTGCTGCCCGCAGGGTCACCGGGCCGAGAAGGCCGGATTCGAGGAGCGGCGAGGCTTTCGTGTAGTGGTGCCAGGTCGTGAACGTGAAGCGTCCGGTGTCCGGCACGGGGCCGCCATCAACCAGCCAGTCCGGCCACTCCGCAGGCGAGCCGCCGTTCCACTTCAGGTAAGGAGGCTTCTGTTCGTCGCCGATCAACCGGTTCGGCCAGAGATTCGTCACGCGGATTTCTAGTTCGTTCGCGCCGGGTTTTGCGAACTTTGTGATGTTCACCCGGAACGGAGGTTTCCAAAGCACCCCCAGATTGTGTCCATTGAGAACGACCTCGGCCAGTTCCTTGACGACGCCGAGATCGAGATACAGTTCTTTGCCCACCCGATCGGCGGGAATATCGAACGTCTTCCGATATGTGGCGGTACCGGAGAAATATTTGACGCCCTCGTCCGGGTATTCGGTCCACGAAATAAGCTTATCCAAAGTGATCTCGGCTGGGGCTCCCCATTTCGCCGGAAATTGCAACGTCCATGGGGCATTGATTTCCATCGGTCTCGGCACTTCAGCGACTTGGTAAGTGGAGTTTTTTCCGGATGCCGTGGTGAATTCGTATTTACCCGGTTCCCATGCCAGTAGATCCGTCCCTTTCATTTCAGCTTTGGGCTCGGCAAGAGGCGCGCGTGGGGGCAACGTCAGGGTCACGGTGTCCTTTGCGCTGGCGACCGCATCCCGGCCGTTGAAGGAATATTCGACGCGCAGGGTCTTAGGGATTTTCGGAGCGGGATCGCCTTTTCCAAAATCGCACCAGACCCGGTTCGTCAGTTTGCCGTCCTTGACCCGGGCAGCGAGCTGTCTGGTGACGTCCAGCGTGCGGGACGGGTCGTCCAGTATGCCATACGCCGCATTTTTGATGACCAGTTTTCCCGGCACGTCGGCATTGTCCAACGGTTGGCCATCCCGAAGGATTTTTACAATCGGATCGGCGGCGTCGGCCGGCTTGCGAAAGACGACAAAGACCGAACCGGCCTGATCCAGTCGAAGGGGAACCATGGTGCGCCCATCAGCGGTCCTCTGCCAGGTGGCGACAGGGTCCATCTTTCCGGTATCCGGGTGCCATAGTTCGGGGAGCTTACCGGAGACCCGGAAAACCGCATCCGCAGCGACTGCGCCATTTCGGGAATTCGCCATGAAATAGATGTCCGCATCGGGAGTGCGGCGGTGGATCCAGGAAAGATCCTTGGAGTTGTCCGCATCCTTCCATTCGACATCCGGCAATGAGCCCATCGCAGAGAGAATCCTTTCCAGTGGTTGTCCAGAATAGACGCGTCCTTTGCCGACTGCTCTCCCTTCGGGCGGGACGCTGTCCGTTCCCCAGAGTTCATCGGCGAGCGCGCGCACCTCGTCGTCGCAGGCGGGAAAATTTTCCAGTCCGGGGGACTTTTTCGGTTTCGGTCCTACAACGTGTGCCCCGGCCAGCACGAGATCGCGGATCTTCCGCAGGAGCCGGGGAGTCATGAAGCGGCTCTCCGGCAGGACGAGGAGTTTGTAACTCATGCCCGAAGGCAGAACGAGCCGCCCGTCAGTCACGCTCATGTTTTGGATCATCTCCCCGCTGCACCCGTCGTAGTCGCGTCCTGGCGGCAGTGCGGGCTTGAGATCGGCGGCAGAGGGAACCGACTTGGGCGCACTCTCACCCGTCAGATAGCAAAGATCCGCCACAAATGTTCCCTGCTGGAGCAGAAACTGGCATCGGGCCAGGTAGGTCAGCCAGGCGCGGCTTTGCTCGAACCATGTCACGGTTCGTTCGAAATGAATGCCGTGCTGGCCGAACGTCATGCCCGGCCAGCGGTCCATCCACGGCTGCATCGCCCAGCGGTGGAAGACAAAGCGGTTGATGCCTGAGCAGAATGCGGCATCCCCGAGCGATTTGAGCGTGGCGGGAACGTTCTGCCATTTTCCAAACTCGGGATTGGCGGTGAATGCTTCCGCTGCAACGACCGGCTGACCGAGCTGGTGAGCGGTGGATGCAGCCGGCTTTCCGCGTTCCGCGTGCTCCGGGTGGCCGGCCCAGAATTCCGCCATCGGGATATCCGCGCGCGCGGAGCATTGCAGGTTATCGAAGTTTCCATTGCCATAGGCTTCGACGGAAAGCTGCATTCCGTTCTTGTGAGCCAGCTCGCCAAGGTGTCCGAAATAGTTGTCCGCGATCATGTCGGCGAGCGTGCGCCGCACATCCCAGAGAAACCGCTCCGAAATATCATTATTCACGACCGGCACCCCGACCATGGCCGGCACGTAAGGCATCGGATCGTAGCCGCGGCGCTTTTGAAATTCCTCGCGAAACTTCGGAGTCCAGTTCTGCGTGCCGACCTCCCAGCTGTCAATGTGTGTCGCGGCAAACGCCTTGCCTGCGAGCGGCCCGGCATCGGAAATCAGCTTGGCCAGGACACCCTCAAAATGCTTTTCGATCGCCTCCTTGCTCAGCTTGTCGCACTCCAGTCCAGTTCCATCCGGTGTCGCCGGGTGGTTCATTTTTCCCGTGGAGGCGTGGCCGATCCGCAAGATCGTCCAGTTTCCCGCGGGCGCATCCCAACGCAGCCTTCCGGACGCATCCATCTTGTCGGTCAGGTTCAGGATGGAGGGGGTTGTCTCTTCCCCGGCTTTATCGATGGCAGGTTCCAGTCCATCCACCCGTGAGAATCCAGCCTTGCCCGGCCAGTTGTTTACACGGGCTTCCGGCGACAGATCCAGCTCCTGGAGCAGAACGCTTTTGCTGTCGGGCGAGATCCGGTCAAAGACAATCCGGATATACCGTGCAGTAACTGCAGGGAAACCGGTTCCCAAAATGCTTGGATTGATTCCGTTCGTTGGAATCTGAAATTTGCACACAGGTGTGAAGTTCGTCCCGTCGTCAGACGACTCCAGACGTCCTCCGTGGTTCTGCCGGCCGTGACCGGTCAAAATCGTCAGCGATCTTGCGGTGAATGGTTGTGGAAATTCGAACTGAATCCACGGCGGGGAGTCGGGTGATGTCACTGGTAATTGGATTCCAGTCTCCAGGTTTCCATCCATCAGCACTTTTGAATCAAACGGCTTTCCGCTGGAGGAAACAACCGGGGCCAGCTCGCGCATAGCGGGCCCGTTTGCAGGAATGGCATAGACCGCGATGTCGCGGTAGGACGAAGGGGCCTTGTCATAAAGGGCCGCCGCTTTTTCCGTTCCAAGTCCATGTCCCATCACCTTTCTCGTGGGAGGTGGAGGAAGGATGCCGTCAAAGCTTTGCGGTCCCTCGATCCGTGACTCGCTCCAAGTGAGCGTCTGCATGCTCTGCTCCGGGGTGATCCACGGTCCGCCGCTTCCGGTCCACCCGTCATCGTTGTTCATGTTGATCTGCAGTCCGAGCCGCTGCGCCTCGCTGACCGCGTGCTCAAACATCGCCCGCCACTTTTCGCCCATGAACCCAACGCGGCCCGCAGGAATGCCATTGCTCACATTCATGATGAGCGCGCCGCCGATGCCCACGCGCGACATGGCTTCCAGATCGGCGGTGATGCCTTCTTTGGTCACATTTCCATTCATCCAGAACCAGTAGACCCATGGCTTGGCCGAATCCGGTGGATGGGCAAAACCGTCGGCCAGTTTATCCGGGGCAGGCGAGCAGCCGGAACCGATGAAGGCGAGGAGAAGGGAGCAGAGGAGGGGTTTCATGGGGTGCAGCATGATTATACAGAAGGTTGGACATTTACAGGGGTATCCACAAAAAAAGTTGACTCTCCGCCCAGAGGCTGCCTCGAAAAATAGTGTTGCGCTGAAAAAACAGCCCTTTCATGAAATTTTAGGGGTGTCGCTTCCCCTATGGCCTAATTCATTGATGGAAATAGATTTCCCTGCTCGTGTTGCCGCGTTTATTCACTCGGTCAGTTGACACGAGCGCGGGCTGCAGGAACTTCTGACTCCTTATTGGCAGGCTCGACTTCCGATCGACGCTTGAGCACGCAGGCTATGGTGTCCTCAACGCTTTTCTCCCAGTCAGTTCGACGATATTCTTGACCATTAAAGACCGGTCGTTTTTGCGATGATGGCGCGCTTTCAATAAGATTGATGAAACTTGCATCATCAAAAAATGGCTTCTCTGCGATGAGTGCTGCGAGCATTTGAACCACAGAACGGAATTCGATCTGCTCGATTGAGAAGCTATTATCCATTCTTGCCAAGACAGGCGAATCCCTGCGGGAGCGAAAAACTTCAAAAAACTTCGCCAAAAAATCCTCGTTGGCTGGAATTCCATTCACCGTGGGGTCCCATTCGCTGCTATCAATGCGAGACATGATGGTTTTCTCGAACGTGAGAAAATCCGGATGAATAGAAGGTCTGAGGCAGAACGGAGGCCCTTCATTGAGATTTGTGCTGGTGGTGGTCAGCAGTTCGTCACGGTCTCGAAAGGCTTGCAGTGCCGCGCACACCCCCAAAAAATTAATGAACCGCCCAGAGCGTGCACCATCCAGAGGAAGGTTCGAAAAGTCCCATCCCTCGACATCTCCGACCTTAAAGTCTCGCACAAGAACGCGCAGTGGAGCAGCCACGTTCGATTGCTGGCCGAGTTGTTGGAGAACACGAAACCCTTCTTTCTGGCTGAGTGGAGAGTTGTAAATCTCCGGCGTGGCAGGATCCGGAGTCAATTGATAGGCGGCGGGTTTGTCGCGGATTGGATCAATTGTAAATCGGACTGTGTCGCCGCCAACGGGAACAGTAAAAATTTGAGCTCCCTTTGATATCGAAAACCTCTTTTGAGATTTTATGATGGCGTCCCACATTGGCGAATCGGAAGGCGGTGATGGCCACCTGAAAAAAAGAAGGCTTACGAGCAAGGCGATGGCGATTGCTCCTAAAACATAAAAATACGCCGATCGCTTGGGCGATTTCATGCGCTGGTCGCGATTTCCCCCGCCCTCCCAGTGCGCAGGGAGATCTGCCCCCTTTGACTTCTGCCGGGGATCAACTCCGGCGACGTGCGAATTTTCCACTGCCTCCGCGAATGCCTGAAAGTCGCGAAACCGCTCTGCCGGTTTCTCGTGGGTGGCCCGGTAAATCACAGCATGCAGCCGTTGCCATTCTGTTTGTTCAGCGGAGGTCAGTGAATCCTTTCCCGCAGGTGGCCACAGAAAATTTGGTCGCCCCATCTTATCCGGGTTGTTGCCCGTGAGGAGGGTGTAGAGCGTTGCGGCAAGGCCCCACATGTCGGGTTGCCCTGAACTTTCCAGAAACCACGACGGTGCAAGGAATCCGGGGGTGCCTCGTTGGGACAGGGATTCCGAGTCGTTTGCAAGAAGCCCCATGTCAGCGAGACAGGGTTGACCGCCGAAGAAAAGAATGTTCGCCGGTTTGATGTCCCGGTGGACAAGCCCCTCAGCATTCAACATGCCGGTTGCTTTGATGATCGGGAGAATGATTTGAAGAATTTCGGCGGAGGACAGCCACTCGGGGGAGGCTCGTTGCCCATCAATGCGCTCAGCCAGGGTCATCGGTCGCCAACTTTCTGCCGAGGGCTCGTTGCCTTCCATCCCGTCTGCCAGTGGCAGCGTGTAGATGAGACCGCTTGGCAGCAGGTTGATATGCCCGATGTCGATTAAGCTTGGCGATCGGAGGCGTTGGGAGATTTCTTGGAATTTTCGCAGGGCATCGAGTTCGTGCTGTAAACCGCCTGCATCTCCCGGCACCCATTTGAGGGCATGGTAGCCATGCGTGGCTTCTGACCAGCAAAGCCAGACAGTGCCAAATCCACCCTGGCCAATCGGCCTCAAGAGCCGGTAGCCATCGATTTCGGCTCCGGCGGCGGGTTTATCTGATGCGTTCACCCCGCTATTTTACCGCGACAACGTGGAAAATGTCGCGTCATTTGCTGGCTGAGCGAGAGATTCCCCGCACGCTGGACGAAAGAGCTATTGAATCGCCTGAATTCATTTTCCATCATCCCCGTATGCCATTCCCATCCACACCGCTCACGCTCCTCGGCAGATTAAAGCACGGCGACACCCAAATTTGGGAAACGTCCTGGGAGGATTTTTTTGATCTCTACCACCATACCGTCAATGTCTGCGTGCTGGGTGCTTTCACGCGATACAAGTGGCATGATGTGCCGCATCAGGATCTTCAGGATGTGGCGATCTCAGTTTTTGAATCAATCTTCAAGGGACACGAATCATTCGATCCCGACAAAGGCCGGTTCCGCAGTTTGCTGACCACGCTCTGCCAGCGGAGGGTCGTTGATTTTATCCGTGCTCATATGCGAAAGGCGGCAAAGACAACGCCCATCGACTCCGAAATACTTGAAAAAATGGAGAGCGATGCCGTGCTTGCCAAGAATTCCAGTGCGGAGGAGGAGGCATTTCGCAATGCACTCCTCGGAACGCTGCTCTCCGCTCTACGCTCGGAGGTTTCTCCACGCACAGTCCGGATTTTTGAAGACGTGAAACTCAATGGAAAGTCCCCGGAGGAAGTCGCCGAGGAACTGGGCGTCCAGCGGAATGTCATCGACAATACGATTTTCAAGGCCATGAAAAAATTACGGGAAATTTCCAAGCGGGAAGAAATCCAACAGGAACTATGAACGAAAAACCCACAAACGACACACCCATTTCCGAAGAGGAATTGGTCGAGATTCGCAGGGCGTATCATTCCCTCGAAGCCTTTCAGCTCTCGCCGGAACATCGCGAAGCCAAGGCCGCCCTGAAAGCCCGCCTAGCCCAACCAGAGGCGAAGAAGACGGCGGAAAAGTAACTGTCAGGATTCCTTCAAATCAGCGGCGGCTTGGGCCTTGTCGAAGCCGGAACTTCGTTTGGCCGCCGCACCCTGCTTCGCCTTTGCCACCAGACCCAAAGTAGCGGGATGAAACCGCTTCTGGCTGAAATGGTGGTGCTCGACCTCAAGCCTGATAAACCGGATCACCCGTTCCTGAAGTTCTGGAATCTGTCTGGCCTGCACCGCCAAATCGTCAGGAATTTCAATCGCTTCCATGCGGGCGATTTATATCACGCCACGCCAACGGCAAGTCCCGTTTCAAATCCCTCCCTGCCTGGCCCCTTCCTCTCCGTGCCCCCCCGCGCCTCCGCGTGAGCCTTCTTTTTCAAAAAATATTCTGAAGCCGGCGAGAGATTTCCCGCCGTGCGGCGAAAGGACTTGTGAACCAAGTAAAATCATGAGCCCAATCAACCCATTCGATCTTGAGATTATCGCCAAAGCGAAAGCCGCCCTGGAAGCGGATTCGATGGCGCTGCGACTGAACAATTACGTGGGGAAAAAGTTGGACGGTGCTGTCAAGAAATTGCCAGACGCTTGGCAGAGTCAGCTCAGCAAGGGGATCAACTATTCCCTGAGCAAAGCCACGGAATGGGCCTTCGCCACAACGGGGAGCCGGGAATGCCCGTTTTTGCGGGACGATTGGATGCACATGGTCGGCGTGCTGGGCTCGGGCTTTCTTGGCGGTGCAGGCGGTTTTTCAACCGTGCTGTGGGAATTGCCTGCCTCCACGATGATCATGATGCGGTCGATCGGGTGCATCGCCGAAAAGGAAGGGCTGAACATGTCCGATCCGAAAACCCGGCTCGGCTGCGTATCGGTGCTCGCCATGGGGGCTGATCCAAAGCGCGTCCAGTCGGACGAGCTGGGCTACTGGGTCACCCGGAAGGCCATGGCCGGTCTCGTCACCAAAGTGCTGGAGTGGAATGGGCGCGGCACAGTTCCTCCTCTTGTGCAGTTTATCACGAAGACCGCAGCGCGATTCGGGGTCGTGATCAGCGAGAAAGTCGCGGCGCAGGTTGCACCAGGTGTGGGAGCTCTGGCCGGTGCCGGGATCAACGGCATTTACCTGAATCACTACCAGAACGTCGCCCATGCCCACTTCTCGATTGAGCGACTTTGCATGACCTATGGAGAGACTTCGGTGAAGGAGGCCTACGCAAGCATATGAATCTTTCCATCAAAGAGGCATCAGGTAAAATCCGTCCGGGGGTGATCGGCGGAGGCGTTGCAGCCCTGGTTGCTGTCATCTCCCAAGCGGCCCCGCATTTCGTTCGTTTCGGGGCGGAACAAATGGTCAACTTTGCTTTTTATCCAGAGCGAACGTCCGAACCTCAGCAATGGAAATGGCTTCGTGTGGACCGTGAAGCGTTTGAGGTGGCCGCATCGGATGGAACGATCCTGCATGGATTCTTTATCCCTGCGCGATCCAGAAAACCCGTTGGGACGATTGTCATTCTCCACGGGCACCTGAGTTGCGCGGACCAAATGGCGTGGTTTGCGGAGCAGGCGGTCAAGGCGGGTTTCAATGCAGTGGTCTATGACGCGAGGGCGCACGGGGAAAGCGGAGGAAATGTCTGCTCATTTGGAATCCATGAGGCCGGGGATGCGAAACAGATTGCCCGGCATGTTGGAGAAACCCATCCCGGTCCAGTATTTCTCTGGGGGCTCTCCATGGGGGCGGCGGTCGGGGCGCAGGCGCTTGCGGGCGAAACCCCATTTTCGGGCGGCGTGCTTTTCTCTCCTTTCTCCAACCTGGACGCCATGATCTCCGCCACGCTTGCCGAACGGGGACTTTGGTGGGTGCCAGGACTATCAGGCGACGTCCGCTCCCGGATTCAGGAGGTCATCGGAGTGCCGCCAACCGAAGTCAGTCCAGTGGCGGCCGCCGCGAACATCCGCGTTCCGGTGCTCGTTGTGCATGGCAAACGCGACACAACAATCCCAGTGGCACAGGGAAGCGCCGTTTTCCACGCCATTCCGGGCTCGAATAAGGAATTTCTCCAACTTCCTGACGCTGGGCACGACGACATGGTTGCAATGGAAAAACCGTGGGGAAAGAGCACCCTCAGGCGCGTGTTCACCTTTTTCCTCGGAAAATTGCCGTGAGATTTTGGGAACACCCGCCGAAATACTCTGTAGATGAAAATCATATTTGCGCTGGCCGGTGCGGTGGTTGCTGCGCTGGTGGTTGCCGTCCCTGCTGTCCTTGCGGCGGTGGTGATGCTCTCGAACGAATATTCTAAACCTCATGAAAAACTGTGAAAAATACCGTAAGCCCTTTGAACTCTGCGTGGATGCCCTGCTGATCGCAGCGGATAAACTCGATCCCATCTGGCCAGGTGGCATGGATTACAAGAAGATCAACGTCCTGATCTTCTGCGTCGCGGGACCGGTGATTTTTGCCGGAAGCGTGGGCCTCAACATCGTGCTGGCGTGGAAGCTCGCGTCCCTGAGTAAATGAAATCTGAAAACACAGACGATCTGACTGCCGTGCAGTATCTCTTGGGGTGGGCACTGCTCATGGGGAGCATTGGCATCGTCATTGCGATCCTAAAAACGGCAAACCTCTTTGCCAGCGTGGCGCTGTGGTTGGACAAAAAGAAAGGGCCGACATTGTGAAATCCCCAGCGACAACGCCAGAGGTTACAATCTCCACCACGGAGCCCTCAAAAAATGCGGTGAGCACCCAAACTCCGGTCAGCACATGCGACGGTGAGAGCGCACGGCTGGTCTGTGACATCTCACAGGCATACGCCCACAGTCCCTCGCACAGCGGGCCTGCTCCGGTTCTCGCAGCTTTCGGAACGGAACGACTCAGCGAATGCATCATGCGGGGTTCCTGTGATTTTGACCGTGCGGTCAACGAAAACCGCCAAAGCCTGCACAGGTCGGTTCGCGTGCTTGGATCCAGAAAGAAAAACGACAAGTGGGATGATGTCCTTTTTCAATTTGGTGATCGCTCGTTTCTTTATGGGTCGGTTTCCCAAATCATCGGTTATGCCTCAACACCCGTCGAAGCCGAGCAGATTGTCAGGGATTTTACCGCAGCCTACGGACACATAAAAACTCCGGTCGGCGGGAGTTTTCAGCTCATCCGCAAGGAGCAGTATAATGAAATCAAGTGCGAAAACGTCGATCTCGCCCCGGAAACGGTTCTCAGCGAGGAAGCATTCGCGTTGCACTACCCCGCCGACACGGGCGAATGGCATGAGGGTTTCATCGAAAAACTCATCGGTCGGAAAAACGGTTTATCCATCCTCGAAGGCACCCCTGGGACCGGGAAAACCTCGTATCTGCGCCACCTCATGGGCTGCCTCGAAGAAACCCACCGGTTTTACTTTATTCCGCCCACCAGCCTGCAAATCCTCGAAGAACCGGAATTCATCGGGTTCTGGTCAACCGAACGGGAGCGGTATTGCGACCGCAAACTCGTCGTAATTCTCGAAGATGCAGACGATGCCCTGATGACCCGTGAATCCGACAACCGGGACAAGGTCAGCGCGATCCTGAACCTCTCCGACGGGATGCTTTCCGATTTTCTCTGTCTCCACGTGATCTGCACGATCAACTGCACGGCAACCGACATCGATCCAGCCCTCCTCCGACCAGGCCGTCTCGTAAGCCACCGGGTCTTCAGACGCCTTGACTTAGATCAAGCGACGGCACTCGCAGATTCACTTGGAAAAACCTTGCCGCATGCTGAAGACTTCTCGCTTGCTGAGGTGTTTGCAGAGGAGGCGACTGAACCCGTATCGCGCCCTCGTATAGGCTTTTCACAATCAGACGGGCGTTGTCTCCTCCACAATTTCGGCACATCCAGTCCACGAAATCCGCACTTGTCTCGGTCGTCACCGTGAATAAACTTGCCAATTAATAATCGCCACCATGAATAAAAAAGCCAGCAATATTGCGGTAAACATAACTGCTGCCACAGATAACATTCTTTCTGAACCAAAAACGCGAAAGACTATTGTTATTGGTGGCAACATGGCAGGGAAAGGCGCTGTTCCAGTTGGCTTGCTCGTTGCGCTGTTCAATCCCTTTCTCGGCGGAGCTATTGTTTTAGGAGGAGCGGGGGCTTGGATCGCTACTAAAAATAAGGCGCGCAAATATGAGGAGGAGGCCGCCGCAATAAAGCAAATAAAGCAGGAAGAAGAACGGCAGCGAGGGAGAGACAGGCTGACAAGAGAGCAGGAACGTTTTAAAGAACTTCAAAATAAAATTCAAACATCGTCAACATCGCGTATTCACGGCATGAAGATTGCTCGACAGGTTCGAGTCGTATCCGTGGACGACTGCGCTACTAAGTATCAGGCTGAATTAAGATTTCTGGAAGAGATAGAAGCATCCGGCTCAAACGGCGTAATAAATATGAAGCTTCGCAGGCACCGTAGGGGCTATTCAGTTTCTGGCGATGCCGTAATTCTTGAATAATTATGGCAATCTGCATTCCCTATCTACTGAACATCATTCCTGACACTTCATATTTACTTGAAGGATCTGAGATCAATTTCAGTGCATATCTTTTCCAGACACATAATATTGGTCGGATAATATGACCCTTGCCAGATCGTATGGACGGCAAGCACACCACTTCTTTTCAAGGCCGCAGTCGCCGCGCAGAACTGAGAACGTAGTCATAAGGTCTAGCATTAGTAGTTTTGCGCGATGATCATTTACAAATATATCGATTCCTGGGGCGAGAAGATTCTCAATGGTCTGAGAATCAAGATCAGTGACCCGCGGAATTTCAACGACCCGTTCGAGTTTTTGCCGAGAATTCGAGGTGAGATCACAAATGAAGAGATTGAAGCGAAATTCGATGAGCCTGCGTATCGCGAGAATTATTTCCGCCATCACTTGGAGCAAGGGATTGTGGAGTCGCGCGAAGATTTTGAGGTGTGGTTGGAGGCAAATAGGGCGCAGCTTCTTTCCGCAATGGGCATAGCCTATCGCGGTCGTAACTACAAGCCGCTGGATTTTCGCGAGATCGCTGCCAAGAAGTTTGGTGTCACTTGCTTCTCGGCAAAGCACGACAACTTGCTATTGTGGGCGCACTATGCTGACAACCATAAGGGAATTGTAGTTGGCTTTGAGAGGGAGTTTTTTGGACCTCTTATTTACGATGTCGCTTATGCGCAACAGCGGGTGTTATACTCTCCGGTCATGACTGGCGATCCTCGAGACTCCACAATCGTTTCAGTGCTCCGGACGAAGTCCCCTGAGTGGGTGCATGAAGAAGAGTGGCGGGCGATTATTCCTTGGGATCTGTGCATCGAAGAATCTGGCTTCTGGTTCTATCCCGTTCATCCATCCGCGATCAAGGAAGTTGTCTTTGGCGTGCGGATTGACCCAGCGTTGCGACAGTCGATCATCGATAAGAAATCCAACGCTTTCGGCCATCTCAAGCTTTTCGATGCTCGTCTCTGCGATGAGACCTTCGCCCTGAGAATCGAACCTGATGTCGTTTGAATCTCCTCAATTTCCGCGTTTAACGCCCGTGTTGCCCTCTTGCATCGATGGGTGCAGAATGGTAACCCCTTCGATCTTCCCCAGATTCTTTCGATCCGCAGTGTCCTCAATCGGCCCTCAAAATATCACGCGTTGAGCGAAGATTTTCCAGCCGAGGCATGGGGAGGACGCATCAAATTCCGCGTTTATCGCCCTGTGTAGCCTCACAACGTGGGCGGTGGAGGGATGGTATTCCCGCTCACGCACCGCCGAGGATTTCCGCACAAGCTGGCGGGCGTCATCGAGTGCCGTGTTCACTACCTCGCTGATCTTCCGCAACCGGAACGCCCTGCGCGGGCCTTGGTGCAGAACCCGGCCGAGCGGATCCACCTTGCGGCCATGGATGGCGAGTGTAATTTTTCAGTCGGAACAAACAAAATGAATCCAGAAACATCATCCAAAGGACTCTTCGCTGGCAAATTAGCGAGGATTTCTGAACTCGTCAGCTATCAAGACGGTTCCATTGTGAGCCGCGAGATCATCAAGAAGTCAACTGGCAGCGTGACGATTTTCGCGTTCGACGAAGGACAGGGATTGAGCGAACATACAGCCCCGTTTGATGCATTAGTGCAAGTGGTGGAAGGCGAAACGGAAATAGTGATTTCCGGGCACCCACACCGCTTGCAGGGCGGTGAAATGATTCTCATGCCGGCAGGTCAACCGCACGCCCTTAAGGCGCTCACGCGGTTCAAGATGATTCTCACGATGATTCGATCCTAAGACTGGATTTCAATCTTTATTCGTGCCTTGGAGTTTGTGACGCTTCTATAAGAGCGGTCTTACTGGGGGCGGCACTGAATATCGCGCGAAAGTTAAACCTATCATTCGGGGCGACGTCGCCGTTGAGGGTGAAGTCGCTCCACTCGCCGGTCTGCTGGATGTTGTCGGCCCATTTGAAATCCAGTCCCGTGCCGGAGGCAAGCCCCAGCGCAGCGCACGGGATGCTCAATTCGATTTCGTTTCCAGCCGCGCGGAATGGAACGCCGATCGGATCGCCCCAGCGGTAGCCGCCCAGATTGTGCTCCAGCGTGGCCGTCGTCCCGTCTGACGGCACGCGGTTCACGACGAAATCATAGCCCAGCCACCCGGTTTGCGGATTCTGGTCGGCGTCGATGAAGAGCAGCATCCAGTTCGGATCGGTGCGCGGGGTGAGCGGGGCAACCGTGTGGGCGTAGAAATAGATGTTTTTCTCATCGCGGCCGACCTTGGCGGCGGCGAGATCGTTCCGGCCTGTGGTATTGACGAATCTCGGCTGCCCCTTCCATCCTGGATGATCCCGCTTCACCGGGTCGCCGAGCGTATCGGAAAATTCCGGGGTCACTGCTCGCCAGTCGTCGAAATGCCCATCGATCGCGACCGGTCCAGAGGCGACCGCCGGCAGCTCTGGCACACCTTTGTAGCGGCGGATGAAATTCACGAGTTGGTAATAATAGTTGTCGCCGTGGCCGCCCTTCATCGGCTCGATGTCGCGGCTGAATTCCTGGTTGAAGGCGTCCACAAAAAACGTGTCGCCGGGCTGCAGCGGCTTCCCGCACATTTTATTCGGTGCCTTTCCCTCTTCTTTCAGGAACCGCTGGGCGATCCACTCGTTCCAGCCGGTGACGAAGACGAGTTCCGGGTCCACCTGCAGAGCGCGCGTCCACTGCTCGTTGAAATAAAGCCCGAGTTCGCTTTTGGCCTGTTCCGGCGGCGGTTCGCTTCCATCGTGAAAGCTGCGTCCGATGTTGGAGATCGGATGTTCGGCCACGGCCACGGACAATTCCTCCGCCTGCTTCGGCGATTCGTGCCATCCGAAATTCTGTGGCGTGTGGTCGAGCCACGGCCACTTGTCGCGTCCGTCGCCGAACCAGCCGTTCGAAGTCGACCACGCCCAGGAATGCCGGATTGAGAAAAAGTCGTTCGTGCCGGCGGGGAGCCCGTCGCCGGGCGTCAGCAGCAATGGCTTGCCTTTCCACCGGAACCAGAGGTCGGGGTAAAGGTTCGCGGAATAAAACGTCTTCATCAGATGGTCCACGACCTTTTCGTGTTTTGTGTTGGCGAGGAACGCGATCTGCGGGGTGTGTTCCCCGCGACTGCGCATCTCGGTGAACACCCGGCAGAGCGTCCGGCATGTGTCGTCGTAGGTCAGGGCGTTCGTCACATCGAAAAACAGGACATCCACGCCTGCATCGGCCAGCATCTGCGCGTGCTTGCGGATTACGGATTCATCGTCGCTGCGGTAGTAGCCGAACAGTGGCTCACCCCAGAAATGGAACGCATGCACCGGTCCGTAAGCGGGTGCGGCCGGGTCGGCGGCGAGCATTTTCGTGATGTCGTAAACCGGACTTTTACCCTCGAGCCATGCGAAATAAAAGATGCCGACCGTGCGGTTCGGCTTCGGGAGGCCCGCCTCCGCCTCAAGCGGCAGCGCGCGTCCCAGCCCGTCCGTCGCCGGCCAGGGGACTCCTGGGCAGCCCGAATCCGCTGCATGGAGTGCGCCCATGCAGAGGAGGATGGCGCCGCGAAGAAGCAACCGGCTGGTAAACGGGGGAGTTTTCACAGATGGTCATCCATTGAGGGGATGCCTCCATTCAAGGCCGGGAAAGCGGGCGAAGCCGCGATCCATTGTCAGCCACGTGCAGCCGAATTCCATCGCCAGCGCGGCGTGATACGCATCGGGGATCAGGTTCCCCCGCGCATCCCCATGACGGCAGAGATCCGCAAAAATCTCCCAGTGCCTCGGTCCCGGCGCAAGGAGATGGACCTCGTCGCGGGAGCGGAAATCCCGCACAAAATCGAGCGCGCGCTCCAGCGGGGTCGGTTCCTTGAAAACCTTCGGATGGGTGATCACTCGCAGGCATCCGCTTAACGCCAAATCCGACACCGAAACTCCCGAGGGCTTGGCCATTTCCTTTTCGAGCCAGGCTCCGATCTCCGCATGGCGGTCCGCGTCTTCGCGCTGCACCTGCACCAGGATATTCACATCAAGGAGAATCATCGCCCCTCCATCAATTCCAGAAGGGCCGCGTTGGAGGAAAGATCGGCGCCGGACTGGAGCCCGTTTCCGCGAAACGTTTTGAACGGGCGGATTTTTTGCGTGGACTTCTGCTTGGGCCGCGTTGCGAGCACCAGGCGCAGCGCCTCTTCGACCAACTCGCCCAGGGAGCAGCGTCTCTCAAGGGACGCGCGCTTCGCCTCGTCCAGAAGGTGATCCTCAATGGAAATTGTGGTTCTCATGCATCAAAACATACATGCAATGCATCATGATGTCAATGCGACCCTGCCGACACGCCGGCTTTGCTTTTTGCTCCCGCTTTGCCGTTGGGTTTCTGCACTCCCTCTAACTCGGGGTGATACTTCGCGGGATCGAACTCGGGATTGGGAACCGGGACGACGGCATGGGTGTCTGTGAGAAACTGCGAGACCAGTGCGTCGAGTTCCTGGACCAATTCCGGATTCTGAGCCGCAAGGTTGTTTTTTTCGCCGAGGTCGTCGCGCAGGTTGAAGAGCAGATACCGGTGCGCACCGTTGTCGCTACCGTGGAAGATGCGTATGAGTTTCCAGTCGCCCCGGTGCACGGAAACTCCGGGCGGAAGCCAGTCGGGCACGCCGGGGTCGTGCGGGAAAAACTGGAAGGTGGCCGCGCGGGCGGGATCTTTCCCTTCCAGGGCGGGGAGGATACTGATGCCGTCGAACTTTTGATCCGGAGCAGGCTTGAGTCCGAGGCCGGCGAGAATCGTGGGATAGAAATCCTCGCTCTGAACGATCGCATCACTGCGTGAGCCGGGAGCGGTCACTCCGGGCCAGGCGATGACGCAGGGGACACGCGTGCCGCCTTCGAACAGGGTGGCCTTGCCCCCGCGCAGGGGCGCGTTGCTGGTCGGCGTGGTGCCGTCCACCTCGTTATACATGTTCCCCCCGTTGTCGGCGGTGAAGATGATGATCGTGTTGTCCGCGATCTTCAACCGGTCGAGCGTGTCGAGGAGCGTGCCGACGGCATCGTCCATGCTCTCGACCATCGCCGCATAGGTGGGGCTGCGTTGCGGGTCTGCGGGATCCACGCGGGCGCGGTGCTTCTCGATGAGATCTTTCTTCGCATCGAATGGCGCGTGGACGCTGAACATCCAGTAGTTCAGGAAAAACGGACCATTCTGGTGCTTTTCCATGAACGCGACGGCATCCTTCGCCATCCGGTCCTCGATGTGCTGGTTCGGTTCCCCGGGATCGGCATCGAAGTTCTTGAACTTCCACGGCGCAACGTAGCTGCCCGCCGGCCCGGCTCCCGCAAAGTGCGGCACGTCCACGTCGAACCCCTGCTGCAGCGGCGAATACGGCTCCGACCCCAGATGCCACTTGCCGAAATGTCCGGTGGCATAACCCGCGTCTTTAAGCGATTCCGCCAGCGTGCGGTAGTCGGTTTTCAACCGCGTCACCGGATCAGGCATAATCACTTTCTTGTCCACTGGCGCCTTTTTGCCCAGTGTCGCTTCCAGCACAACCTGAGGCAGATGGCAACTCGGGGCCGTGATTCCTGTCCTTGCAGGGCTGAGGCCGGTCATGATGGCCGAGCGCGTGGGCGAGCACAGCGGGCTCGCTGAATACGCTCGCGTGAATGTCATGCCGCGCTTTGCCAGCCTTTCCAGGTTCGGTGTCTGGTAAAACTTGGTGTGTCCATAAAGAGTGGTGTCCGCCCAGCCGAGGTCGTCGGCGAGAATGAAGACGACGTTGGGTTTCCGGGGCGTCTCGGCCGCACACATGGAGAACGCGCCCGCGCAGAGCAGGAGGAAGAGGGAGGATTGCCTCATAGTGTCAATTCATGTTTGCCGGGGTTGATCGAGACAGATTTTCCGTCCGGCGAGACAACAGTGGCGACGGTGCCGACAGGCACGTTGATTTGAACCCGAAGCCCCCCGGCCTTCTTCTCCACTCGGACCGGAATGTCACCCTTGGGAGACGGTATCACGCCCTCGGCCCATTCCAGATCGCCGAGCTGCGGGCGGATTGTGAATTCAGCGAAGCCCGGCTTCGTCGGGGTCACGCCGAGAACCTTGGTGAGCAGGTGATAGGCCGGCGAGCCCGCGCCGTTCTGGGCCAGGCTGCGGTAGCGGGCGTGCCAGCCGCTCTGTCCGAGCAGGTAGGAATACTCCTCCCAGAAACAGTCGAGCTTGCCATCGGCAAGAGTAAATCTCCGGTAGCGGTCGCGCATCAGGTCGAGCGCGGCTTTGTCTGCCCCGATGGCAAACAATCCCTCGAACGGCCAGATGAGGAACGGGGCCTGGCAGCGGACGATGCGGTCCGCGCCCGGTTTCATTTCGGCGAGCGCCTTGACGATTCG
>Ga0247840_10006096_pt1 | contig 17626 bp, 10 predicted proteins | sample LaCruzMarch2015__FD_192404 | JGI IMG/M metagenome (GOLD analysis project Ga0247840, IMG submission 192404) | Freshwater microbial communities from meromictic Lake La Cruz, Castile-La Mancha, Spain - LaCruzMarch2015_17m | ecosystem: Environmental > Aquatic > Freshwater > Lake | place: Spain... | reverse complement strand
TGCAGGCCCTCGCCCGAGAGTGTCGTGCGGCCGGCGGTGGCGCCGATCAGGAAGCCGCGGGCCCGCGAGTCGCCGGCCGCCCAGACGAGATCCCCGATGCGCCGGTAGCCGAAGGCGGAATAGAAGATGTAGAAGGGCAGCAGCGGCACGCCGTGGGTGCTGTAGCTGGTCGCGGCGCTGATCCAGGAGGCGACGGCGCCGGCCTCAGTGATGCCCTCCTCCAGGATCTGGCCGGCACGGGCCTCCTTGTAGTAGAGCAGCTCGTCTCTGTCCTCCGGCTCGTAGAGTTGCCCGAGTGATGAATAGATGGCGACCTGCCGGAACAGCGCCTGCATCCCGAAGGTGCGCGCCTCGTCGGCGACGATGGGCACCAGCATCGGCCCCAGCGCCGGGTCGCGCAGCAGGTGCGCGAGGATCTGCACGAACACCATGGTCGTGGACTCCTCGCGCTCATGCGCGCCCTCCAGGAACCGGGCAAAGGCGCTCACAGGCGGCGCGGTGCGCGCCGGACCCTTGGCCGTGCGCGCCGGCAGATAGCCGCCAAGCGCCTGACGGCAGGCGTGCAGGTATTTCATCTCGGGGCTGTCGGCGGGCGGCCGACAGAAGCTTAAGGCCGTGACCTCGGCATCCGACAACGGCAGTTCGAAGCGGTCGCGGAAGGCGAGCAGGGCCTCGGCCTCCAGCTTCTTCTGTCCGTGGGAGCCCATCTTGCCCTGACCCCAGTGGCCCATTCCGTAGCCCTTCTTGGTCTGGGCCAGGATCACGGTCGGCTGACCCCGGTGGGCGACCGCCGCGTGGTAGGCGGCGTAGATCTTCACCGGGTCGTGGCCGCCGCGCTTGAGCCGGTCGATGTCGCTGTCGGAGAGGTGGGCGACGATCCCCCGCAGCTCCGGGTATTTGTTGAAGAACTGCTCGCGGTTGAAGCGCCCGTCGGTGGCGGCGTACTGCTGCAGCTCGCCGTCGACCGTCTCGTGCAGGCGCTTTAGGATCGCGGCTTCGTGGTCGCGGGCGAAGAGCGGGTCCCAGTCCGAGCCCCACAGCACCTTGATGACGTTCCAGCCCGCCCCGGCGAAGAGGCCTTCGAGTTCCTGCACGATAGAGCCATTGCCGCGCACCGGACCGTCCAGGCGCTGCAGGTTGCAGTTCACGACCACGATCAGGTTGTCCAACCGCTCGCGCCCGGCGAGCGACAGCCCGGCCAGGGACTCCGGCTCGTCCATCTCGCCGTCGCCGACGAAGGCCCAGACCTTGCGGCCCGCGGTGTCGCTGATCCCGCGGTGTTCGAGATAGCGCATGAAGCGCGCCTGATAGATGGCCTGGAGCGGGCCCAGCCCCATCGAGCCGGTAGGGAACTGCCAGAACCGCGGCATCAGATAGGGGTGGCAATAGGAACACAGGCCAGCACCGCCGACCTCGCGCCGGTAGTGGTCGAGTTGGGTCTCGCTCAGCCGCCCTTCGAGGAAGGCGCGCGCGTAGACGCCGGGCGCGGAGTGGGGCTGGAAGTACACCAGGTCCCCGGTCTCACCGGCGCGGAAGAAATGATTGAAGCCGACCTCGAAGAGATCGGCGGCGGAGGCGTAGCTCGCGATGTGGCCGCCCAGCTCCATGGAGAAGTTGTTGGCGCGCACCACCATCGCCAAGGCGTTCCAGCGCACCAGCGCGACGAGGCGCTGCTCGGTCGCGAGCGTCCCCGGAAACTGCGGCTGCTCGGCCAGCTCGATGGTGTTGCAGTAGGGGGTGCTCCAGACCGGCGGCAGCGCCACGCGCTGCACGCGCGCCCGGTCGAAGAGCCGACGCAGCAGGAAGGTGGCGCGCTCGCGGCCTTCGCGCTCGATGACCGCATCGAGCGCTTGCAGCCACTCATCGGTCTCGGTCGGGTCCGGGTCCGGCGGGAGCACGGCCCAATGACCCGAGAGGCTGAAGTCGGAGTTGTCGTTCATAGCAGACTCGGCGGCTCGATGGACGAAGACCCAGTATCCGCACTGCCCGCAAATTGTCAAAGGGCGAGCACGCTCCCGCGGACGCCACCCGGCCGGCAGGGGCGAATCGATCAAGGGATGCTCGCTGCGACGACCTGCGCCGAATCGCCCCTGCTGCGCCCGCTGTCCGACGACAGTGTTCCTGTATGGGCGCCTTGGCGCCACATTGGGTCAGGTTGAACACCCCAGCCCCTGCCAACCCTGCGTGAGGCCGTCGAGTGTCAGGGCGTGGTCACGCGCGCCAGCCGTCGCTTCAATTGACCGGAACCAGTTATACTGTCCCCGAATTCCCGCTGTTCGTTACCGCACCATCCAGCGGACGTAGGTGTCATCCTCCGATTGGTAGTAACCCCAGTCTGCAGCAGACTCCTTCATGAAATTGGTCAGGTCTTGCTGGCTCAAGGCGTAGGTGGCAAAGTCCAGGTCCTCGCCATCCGTTTGCAGCGCCACGCCGGCGACCAAGACTTTGCTTTGGTCTACCCGGACCTGGGTCGCGGAACCCAGCGGAAGCAGGCAGGCGGTAAGCCGCCGCAATCCGGTGGCCTGCTGATTCTGGATGAAGCCGGCGGCGGCGAACGCGGCGGCTCCCAGGGTTCCGCGGTCAACTGACTTGCTGGGCTTGCCCGCGCCAATGGCGCTGCCCGTACTCGCGACCCCCGCGGCCAGCCGCTTGGTCAGCGAACATGTCCCGCTCGCCGCGGGCTCGCCGAGATCGAGACCGTAGAGCCCCACTCGCTTGCGAGCCTCGGCAATAGCGATCTCGGCCGTCCGGCCGCTGAGGACGCCCCCCGCGAGAATGACCTGGTTGACGCCGAGCTGGTCGTGGAGCAGGACGCAGAAATCGCCCAGGTAGGCCCCGAGGGCAGCAATACAATCCGTTGCTGTGGCAGCGGCTTCGCGGAGTGCGGTATTGCCGCTAAGTATTTTCGCGAGGTAGGAATCGCCCGAATTTGGGAGTTTGCAGGGGCTATTTCCGGCCCAGGGCCATTTCACGAGCTTCGACAGACGCGTCTTGCCATATTCCCAAACGTGCATTCGCGCCTGCCTCTCCAGTTCCGATAGATCGAAGATTCTGAGCGCAATCTGCAGGGCGAACAGGAGGTCCGGCTCCTTCCGCAATTGTCCCGCGAGCAGCAGGCGAACGAGCTCGATGTTTACCGGAATCCGCCACGGCTGACTGCGTGCCGCCTGACGTGCGCCACATTCACACACCAAGTCTTGATAGCTCCCGCTGATCCGCGAGGCATTGCCCTTGTCGAGGGCGTCCCCGACCTCTGCAATCCGCCCGATCTCACCGCTGTCCGGCTCGTCTTCCTGAAAGGCGGCCTGCGCCTTGCCGCGCACCTTGGCGAGGCGGGGGAGGCACCGCTGGGACAGGTACTCGGCCGCGACGCCCTGAGGGAAACCGGCTCTGGGCGGTGCGCCCACGTCCAGGAGCAGCTTTCCCCATTCAAAAAGTCCGGCCTGTAATGCAAAGCCGTTGCCGGCGCTGCGCAGGAATCCGCCGGCCAATCCGGTACCGAGTTTGATGACGGCGAGCCTCTGCTCTTCGTGTGATCCCGCTTGCGGGGCGGGCTGCCTGGACAGGGCGGCGATGATGGTCCCCACGGCCTCACCGTCCCCGTCGTTGAGCAGCCCGACGAAGGGGGTATCGGTAAAGCCGGCGCCCGGTCCGAACTCTTTTTTCCAGGCGTTGCGTACCGCGCCGGGGATGTCGACCTTGAAGATATCGTGGATAGCGTATTCGCCGTCTTGCCGCGCCCTGGGCCAGTGCAGCAGCCGCAGCGGATTGCTGTGGCCGGCGATGTGCCCATCGCGGATCGGACCGGGCCAGGTCAACCCGATCACCACCGGCATCGGGTCATCCCAATGCAGCAACCTGGCCAGCTTCGACAGTTTGCTCCTGCACTCCTTGGCGATCTGGCGCACCAGACGATCACCGAAGCGCTCGGTTCCTTTCCCCAATGCCTTGGCCGCCGTTGTGCTCGGGTCCATCTCGGTGTGGGTGTCCGGATCGGAGGTCTCCATACGGAAGGCGCGTCCGATCGGTCGAATCCATCCCTGTTTGCTTCGGCCATTCTTCCCCGTTCGGCGTGCCCGGTAGATAAACAACTGCATCTTGGTCAGGGTGCCGCCGATATCCACGCCAATCAGGATCATCGGCGTATCGCAGTGGTGCGTGAGATAGCCGTCCATGGCCTGAAAGACCGGGGGGCCCACCGCGACCGGGCTCCCGGCCGCGCGGGCCGCGAACCCCTCGCTGCCTGGTGCACCCAGGAAGCGCAGGATGTCGGCGCGGCAATTATAGTTGCTCATGTAGCGGCCGAGGAGCGTATCGAATCCGCCCTGGCGGTAAAGGCCCTGGATGGCAGAGGTCCAATCGTCCGGTTGCATCAGGTCCTCGGCCAGCGGTCCGCTCGTGATCCGGGCCACGAGGCCCTTCAGATCCAGGTCGGCGTGGTCCAGACCCTGGGCCATGGCCTGGTTGAGAATAATCCCGAGAACGAAGTTGGCGACGACCAGTCGCAGTTCATCGGTCTTGCCGTCGCCGCTGGCCTTCTTGACGTCCGCGGGGATATGGATCCAGGAGGGTGGGTGACCGTCGATGGAAACCGGCAGGCTGAAGCAGCGCTCGCGCCGCAGACGGTAGACGATCTCGGAGATGCGACCGATCAGCGGTAGGGGTACATAGCTCGAGCGGCCCCCTTGTTCCACCCAGTCCGCCCCATTCTTGCGTTTGGCGGGCCAGTGCCCGTACCCCGGAGCCAGGGTGCAACCCATGATGGCCTTGGAACGATCGAGAAGGTACTGAAACAGCCAGGCGGCCGATCCGTCGTCCGGGCTGGTCCCCACGGACAACGCGGTATCACGTGGCGCGGCTTCCCCACCGGGAAAGAGGCGGCGTAGCGCGACCAGGGGATCCTGCAACAGGATACACAGTGTCTTTTCGGGAGCGGGCCTGTTGGCGGAATAGTTGTCCGGGATCTCAAGCACCACGGCGCGAAAATGGGTCCTGAAATACGCGATCCGATCGGCTTCGTTGCCGAGCGGAAATCCCACCATGACCTGTCGCAACAGACCCCGCAGCTGAGGACCCACTTGCTCCTGGCCGAAGGATACGTTTGGATGGTCCGCGCAGTTGCGCCCGGTCGCAGCCCAGATCGCCTCTTTGAGTGCTTCGATTCTCGGATCGAGAGACCCGTCGCCCCCGACGTACTTGGCTTTCATATAACTGTATATGGGGGTTGTTGCCCGTGGTTCGCGTTCAAATAGCGCATATCTAGTGGCCCAATCCACGAAATAGACCCGATCCCACGGCACCTCCACGCCGGCGTTGAGCGGATCGGCGGCCGGCGATGGGAGGCAATGATTGCGCGCCTCCTCGATGATTGCCATCAGCCGCAGTGCTGCAACCCGCTCCTCGGCGGTAAAGGCAATCCACGAGGGCTCGTTGCCACACGCGAAACGCTCGATGAACGCGGGACTTCCGGTGAGGCGGACCGCTTGTCCCACGGCCGATTGGCTGCGGATCAGGACGGCGATGGCGTTGATCGCCGCTTCGACGGCAGGATGCCGGGGCCAGAGGCGCAAGAACTCGTCGCGCGCCCGCCCGGCGCTGTAGGCCTCCCAGGTGAAGCACTGGAAATACTCGCACTGACTCTCGCCGAGGGCGACGAGGAGGGCCAGGGGCAGAGAAACGTGCCACCCCTGGTCCAGGGGATGCGTCGCGTTACGGACGGCCTCGACCGCTGCCGACACCTGCGGCGGTAAGTTGCCGATCTCGGCTTGATAGGGATTGTCCGGCGAGCAATTCTGCGGCAAGAGCAGGGCCTCGCCGAGCAGGAACATCCGCAGGGTGCGGGCCAGCAGGGTCCGAACCTGATCGGGGTCCTCACGTTCGCAGACCGCGCCGAGCGCCGGACTGACTTGCCGCAGGAGTCGGAAGTCGCGGCTCAAGGCGGACTCCAAGGCGGCGGTCCACTTGCGGACGTCAACGCAGATGCCGTCGTCGAGATCGCCCCGGTAATACTGCGCGGTGGCGTCTCCCTTGAAGTAGCAGTCGGGCACCGGGGACTCCGGGGACTGATGCACCAGAATGCGCAAGAGATTGTCGGCCATGCCCGGCTGTCCTGCGGGGAACAGGCCGTACAATGCGGTGATACACGGATCGGTTGCGTGGATCATTTCAAACATGCTGCAGTCCTCCTGAGTGATGGCGATTCAACGGCACATTTTTCTGGACCTGGCGCTTTAGGCGCTGCCCGGCTTGGCTCGGGCCTCTTCAACACAGTGGGTGGGGAGTGCGTCGTAGCGTTGGTCGGCCAGCTCGATGAGCATGACCGCCCGTCCCCGCTCCCGGAAATTGGGTGCCCTGACCAGGGCGATCCCCGGGGCATTCAGACCGGAGGGAAACCAGGTTGGCGTCACCGAGCCGGAGTTCTCGACGCAGATGCCACGGGTACAGCCGAGGGTGCGCAAGCGCCGGCCGAGGTCCTCGAGACGGGCATGGGCGAACAGGCACACCAGCCCACCGTCCGCACCGATCCCAATGGCGGCGTGAAAATAGTTGTCGCAGCGTCGCAGAGGTGGGGACTGGGCGGCTACCGCTTCACGCATGGCCCTGGCGGCGGCGGACAGCACTGCGCCAATCTGGTCCTCGAAGACCCGATGCAACTGTGCCCAGGCGGTACGGGTCGCGTCGGTCGCCTGGTGGTGATGCCCACGCGGGAGGTCGAAGAGATGGGAATGATCGGCCGCTTCGCAGAGCATCAGGTCGAACAACTCGGCCTCCGACAGGTCGTCCCACAGTACCGGTATACCGGCGCAATAGAAGTCGGGCCAGGCCGAGGCCTCGCTGTGACCACCAAGTGCGCGCTCGATGACCAGGGCGCCGTTGCGTTTCCCGAGTCCGTAGTATGGCCGCAGGCTGGCTTCCGGGTGTTCGCCCGCGACGGCGTGCGCCCGCCCTTGCCAAATCACCGGGGCGCGCAGGTTCACCAGGCTGTTGCGCATCCCGAGGGCCAGGAGCGGGGCATCAGCGGGCACCAGTCCACGATCGACCGCGAATTGGATGTGCTCTTCGACCCGAAAGCGTGCCGCGCCAGCCGGCTCGACGGTGCTCAGAAGGTCCTTGGGCATAAAGTCCATGTCCGTTTCGATGCCGGGCAGGGAGAGTACCACGCGGCGATAGTGTCCGATGCGTAGCACGTAACTGGCACTGACGGTCAAGGCTGGCTCAGTTCGCGGTGGCAGAGGTACTGTCATGTCGATGGCTCCAGTGATCTCCACTCGGTCAGACGATCGACACGGTAGTCGATCGCGTCGGTGTAAGTCCCTTTCAAGATCTCCAAGACCCGGGCGGTGCCGCGCCACTCCACAAGGGTTTGCTGGAAAACGCGCAGCACCGGGGTGCCCGGCGGCACCCCGAGCAATAGGCGCTCCTGCTCATCGGCCAAGGCCGCCTTGAGTATGGCCGGGATGCGGACGGGACGCACCCCGAGTGAGCCATATACTTCTCGCAGGGAGCCCGTAATCACGTCGTGGTCCAGAAAGAAGGCGGCGGGGTCCGCGAAAAAGGCGGGATTAATGTAGGCGCGACTGATGGCCGCGGGGTGATCGTCGATGATCCTCACACGCCCGCAGACGATGCAGGATTGGCCCGCGGCGAGTCCCAACTCCCGGCCGATCGCGGTTTCGGCCAGATCGAGGGGCCGGAAGGCGGTATGAAACGCCCGCGTGATCAGCCGGCGGCCTTCGCGTCGTGCACTCCCGCGGAAAGTCCCGGTCCAGAGGACCCGTGCCGGCCGACCCCGCTGGAGCGATAGCCAGCCCTGCGCCGCCAGTTCCCGTACCGCGTGCTTGACCGGCACGATGGAGCAACCCAGCGTGGCTGCAAGTTCCGCATAGCTGGGGAGACTGGCCCCGGGATCGAGTCCCTGGATCTGCGCAAGGAGGTGTTCCTGTGCGACGCGCCAGAGCGGTTTCTGATGTGGCTCGGGAGCCACTTGGTCCTTGTGGAACCCAGGGGTAGTCTCGGGATCGGGCGGATGGGGGGGCGGCACTTGAGGGTCCAACACGAGGTTTAGCCAAAGATAGTATGTGATGTAGAAAGAAGATATATCTTCTTGGTCGTGCCGTCAAGTCGGGTTTCTCGTTCCGTGATGGACGCAAAGGTCAGGGGCTGGCCTGAGGGGAGCCTTACCGCGTTGCGTAGTACACCGCACGTCGCGCTCGGCGAACGTGACGCTTCCGGCCCAGCAGGCATCCCGGTCGTGGGCGCGCTCCGCACGCGGCTAGACTCGCTGGACCGGCCGGTGCTCCGGGTCCGGCGGGAGCACGGCCCAGTTACCCGAGAGGCTGAAGTCGGAGTTGTCATTCATGGCAGGCTCGGCGGCTCGATGGGCCAAGACTCAAGTGTCCTTGATGCGCGCAAACTGTCAAAAACCGAAGGATCCAAGGCCGGCCGCCGCCGAGCGGTGGACTTGGCGGGGCCTTGCCCCGGAGTCCAAGGCTTCAGCCTTGGATCTGGGCTAAACTCTCGCGCATTGCCGCTGACTTTTCCCGAGGGACAGACCCATGGGCTCCGTCGTCGAACTCTATGAAGCACTCGCCAGCGCGCCGGACGAGCGGGCGCGGCTCATCGGTGCAGCCTTCGAGCGTCTGGAGGAGCGCTACCCGCACCTGCCGGATCTCGTCACGCTCCAGAAATTGGGCGAGATGGAGTTGCGCCTGCGCAAAGCAATCGAGCAAATCCGAAGGGACCTCATCATGAGCGCTGGTCACTCGTGCCGCGAGGCTGGCCCAGGCCTTGAGCCACCACGCGGCGACTTGCGCGAGACCTTCGAGGGCCTGCACGCGGCGTTCGAGCACTTCCGTGTCGAAATCACGGCCGCGATCGAGCGTGACCGCAATATCCTCCTGATGTGGATCATCACGCTCATGATCGCCCAGGTTGGCGTGTTTGCGGCGCTGGTGAAGCTGCTGTGAGGACCGTGGGCGGAGGCTACCGTGGATTGAAACCTCGCGCGAGGTCGATCGGCGCTACGGCCGCTGCGCGGCTAAGCAGGGGAATTGAACGATGCATCATATAAGGGTTCAATCGGACCCCATCGACCTAGCCGCCGAGCAGGAGCCACTGTGGCAGGGCCGCCCCGAGGTGGGAGCCGTCGTTACCTTCGTGGGGCTGATGCGTGACCTCAACGCCGGGGTCGCCGTCAGCGCCATGACCCTGGAGCATTACCCCGGAATGACCGAGAAGGCCCTGGAGGTGATCGCCGTGGAGGCCGCCGCCCGCTGGGACCTGCTCGGCATCCGCATCGTCCATCGGGTCGGTCCGCTGAGCCCCCAGGAGGCCATCGTCTTCGTCGGGGTGGCGAGTGCGCACCGCCAAGAGGCCTTCCGCGCCTGCGAGTTCCTGATCGATTATTTGAAGACCCGGGCGCCCTTCTGGAAACAGGAGACCACGGCGCAGGGTACACGCTGGGTGGAGGCGCGGGAGACGGATGCGGAGGCGGCGGACCGTTGGGGCTCGGGGCCGGCAGGCACCCCGCGATAGGGTTACGGCAGTTTGCGCCTGCCTTCCTGCGAACCCGCGTGGGCCTTGATCATCGTTCCGGCTAAGGAACGCGTAGGGCGCGCCGCGCGCATCTGGACCGTCCGCACGGCTCGCAGGTTAGCGGGTGCGCGCGGCGCACCCTACGGGCGTCCGGCCCGGTCCCGGCCGGAACGATAAACAACGCCCCGGCTTGCGGACCTTTCGCACCGCGCGCTCCGGTTGCGGTGGCGCGGTCCGGATACCCTCTCGACGGCTCAACGGGGCTCGGTCCGCACAGCGGACCCTACGGGCTCGCGGCGTTGTACCCGGGCGACTGGGCTTTGACAGAATCGAAGACAACCGCAGGTTGAAACGGTGAATCGTGGCTAGAACGGTTCCCACCTGGCGCTGAGCGACAGATCCAGACGCCAGGCTAGCGATAGCCAGATGGGTCGTCGGTTACGGAGCGACGACATAAGGCGTCACCGTTTGGTTGTTGGTCTCGTCGCTCTCCGTTTTCAGACAGCCGCTGTCGATGAATGCGCGCAGGGTCTTGGTCCCGGCCGCCCCGGCTGGCAGGCCGCTGATCGTCACTGTCTTGGCGGCGCCCGGCGCGAGGCTCGCCAGGGTCGTGGATTTATCTCCCACGGCAGCGCAGCCCGGGACGCCGGGCTGATCGGCCCACACCTGCAGCGTCCCCGGTACCCCAGCCCCAAAGCCCTGGTTCTTCACCGTCACCGAGGCCCTGACAGTCCCTGCGGCGCGCGGTACGGTGCCCCGCGCCAGGGCGAGGCTGGACACCGTGAAATCGGGCGGAAACGACACCTGGACCGACGCCGGGCGATTGTTGGTCGAGCCGTCTCCGAGTTGACCGTAGTCGTTCATCCCCCAGGCCCAAAGACTGCCGTCGATCTTGCGGGCGAGGCTATGTGTCCAACCGTCCGCCACGGCGGCGACCCCGCTCAGGACCTTGACCGGAAGCAGACGCCAGGTGGTCGTGCCGTCGCCGAGTTGACCATTCCCGTTATACCCCCAGGTCCATAGAGTGCCGTCGGTCTTGACGGCCAGGGTGTGATAGGCGCTGGCCGCCACGGCCGCGACCCCGGTCAGGACCGGAAGTGGACTGAGCCGATGCGTGGTCGTACCGTCGCCGAGCTGACCGTAATCGTTCTTCCCCCAGGCGGCGAGGCTGCCATCGGTCTTGATCGCCAGGGAGTGATAGACGCCCGCCGCAACGGACGCGATCCCGGTCAGAACCCGGACCGGAGTATGGCGTTCCGTGGTCGTGCCGTCGCCCAGTTGGCCATCGGAATTCCACCCCCAGGCCCACAGGGTGCCGTCGGTCTTGAGCGCCAGTGAGTGACCATAACCGGCCGCCGCGGCCCCGACCCCGCTCAGGACCCGGACCGGAGTGAGGCGATACTGGGTCGTGTCGTCGCCGAGTTGACCGTTCCCGTTGTAGCCCCAGGTCCACAGGCTGCCGTCGGTCTTGATCGCCAGACTGTGGTGGTCTCCGGCCACCACCGACGCAACCCCAGTCATGACCGGGACGGGACTGGGGCGGTTGGCGGTCGTGCCATCCCCAAGTTGGCCCACATCGTTGCGCCCCCAGGCCCAGAGGCTGCCGTCCGCCTTGAGGGCCAGGCTGTGAAATTCCCCGGCCGCGACCAACGCGACCCCGGTCAGGACGCGGATCGGGGTCAGGCGGTTGGTGGTAGTGCCGTCGCCAAGTTGACCCAGCGTGTTACGCCCCCAGGCCCACAGGCTGCCGTCAGGCATAAGTCCCAGACTGTGCCACAGCCCACCGGCAACCCGCTGCATGGCGGGATTGCCGACGACATAGCCGGTCGTCGCTTGGTTGTCGGCCTCGTCTGCTTCAGCGGTCAGACAGGCGCTATCCACAAAGGCGCGCAGGGTCTTGGCCCCCAGCGCACCCGCCGGCAGGCCGCTGAGCGTGACCGTGCGGCTCTCGCCCGCGGCCAGAGTGGCGAGGGTCGTCGAGCGGTCGCCTACGGCACGGCACAACCGCACACCGGGTTGCTCGGCCCACACCTGCAAGGTCCCCGGCGTCCCCGGCGCAGTGCCCCGATTCGTCACCGTGACCGCGACCTCGAAGGTGCCCTTGGCGCTCGGGCTGCGCGGGCTCAGCGCGACACCGGCCACCGCGAAGTCAGGGGCCGGCGGCGCCACGGCATAGGCAGTGGTGCTTTGGTTGTTGGTTTCATCGGTCTCGGGGGACTTGCAGGCGCCGTCCACAAAGGCCCGCAGGACCTTGCTCCCGGCCGCACCGGCCTGCAGGTCGCTGACTTTGATCGTGGTGCTCTCACCGACCGCCAGGCTCGTCGTCAGGGTGGCGGACTGGTCCCCCACCGCGTCGCAGCCCTGAATGTCGAGCTGATTGGCCCAGACCTGCAGCGTCCCCGGCGTCCCGGCCGCGCTGCCCTGGTTGGTCACCGTGATCAGGGCCTCGAAGGTTCCAGCGGCGCTCGGGCTATGCGGATTCGGAACGACGCCGGTCACCACAAAGTCGGGCGCCGGCAGCACGACGGTATAAGTCTCGGCGCTTTGGTTGTTGGCGTCGTCAGTCTCCAGGGTCTGACAGCCACTGTCCACGAAGGCCCTCAGGGTCTTGGCCCCGGCCGCATCCGCCGGCAGGCCGCTGAACGTGACCGTGGTGCTCACGCCCACCGCCAAGCTCGTCAAGGTCGCGGATTGGTCGCCCACGGAGCCGCAACCCTGGGTGCCGGCTTGGTCAACCCAGACCTGCAAGGTCCCCGGCACCCCGGCCGCACCGCCCTGATTAGTTACCGTGACCAAGGCCTCGAAGGTCCCACGAGCACTCGGGCGGGCCGGATTCAGGACGATGTCGGTCACGGCAAAGTCGGGCACGGAAACCCGCAGCGGGCTCAGCCGATTCGCGGTCGAGCCGTCGCCGAGCTGGCCATTGCCGTTATTTCCCCAGCCCCAGAGGCTACCGTCGGTCTTGAGGGCCAGGGTGTGCAAGTATCCGGCCGTCACGGCCGCGACCCCGGTCAGGACCTGGACCGGACGCAGGCGATTGGTGGTCGTGCCGTCCCCGAGCTCGCCTAACCCGTTATACCCCCACGCCCAGAGGCTAGCGTCGGTCTTGACTGCCAGGGTGTGAAAGCCGCCGGCCGCCACGCCGGCGACCCCGGTCAGGACCTTGACGGGACGCGGGCGATACTTAGTCGTGCCGTCACCAAGCGCACCACCCATGTTATAGCCCCAGGCCCACAGGCTGCCGTCGGTCTTGACGGCCAGGGTGTGATAGCCGCCACCCGCAACCATGGCGACCCCACTCATGACCTTGGTCGGACGCGGGCGTTGCGTGAGGGTGCCGTCGCCGAGTTCACCCTGAGCGTTGTTCCCCCAGGCCCAGAGGCTGCCGTCGGTCTTGATGGACAGGGTGTGCTGACCGCCGGCCGCGACCGACGCAACCCCGTTCAGAACTTGGAAGGGAAGCAGGCGGTTCGTGACCGTGCCGTCGCCAAGCTGACCAAGCGCGTTGTTCCCCCAGGCCCAGAGGGTGCCGTCGGTCTTGAGGGCCAGGGTGTGTTCGAATCCGGCCGCGACCGACGCGACCTGGGTCAGGACCCGGACTGGTTTCAGGCGTTGCGCGGTGGTGCCGTCGCCGAGCTGCCCGACATTGTTCGCGCCCCAAGCCCAGAGGCTGCCATCGGTCTTGAGGGCCAGACTGTACATGGAACCGGCCGCCACGGCCGCTACCCCGTCCAGGACCGGCACCAACCCCTGGTACCCGGTGGTCGTGCCGTCGCCGAGCTGGCCGAACCCGTTATAGCCCCAGGCCCACAGGCTGCCGTCGGACTTCACGACCAGGCTGTGCCAACGTCCGGCGGCAATCCGCCGCATGTCGGGGTTGCCGGCCGCGGTGACCTGCACCGCCAGCGGCGAGGCCAACAGCGCGTTCAGCCCGGCGGTATCGACGCGCGGGGTGAGCCTGGTCGAGCCCGGCTCGCGCAGGACCGAGTCGTAGGACCCGACGGGCAACGCGGACAACAGGTCCTGCGCCGTCTGATCCAGGTCTGCTTGCCAAAGCGCCTCGGCGGCCGCGTCCCGGGGCGCCCCGGGGTCCCCCGGCAGTTGCAGTTCCACCTGCACCCGCACCGACCCATCGCGCGCGGCCAGGTCGCCCAGGGGACCAGCGGCCGCCGCATGGGCATCCCGCAGCGGACTGCGGCCAAGCGACAGGGTCAGGAGTAGCATGAAACCGAATCCCAAGCCCCAGGCGCCGCGGGTCCCCGGCAGGCAGCGAGGCCAGACAGAACGATCGAACACGACAACTACTCCCGCACGGGCTTGCGTGCATTTTCCCTACGTTTTTCAGCGCATGGTTTCGTTATAATGGAACAGTGGGCATTCGTCAATATCCTAATTTTTGCCTCAATGATTGGCTCGGGCTAGTGCTTCCGAACGGCGGATGCGGTTAGCCCTCCTCCGCTATGTCCCGCCCCCGCAACGCCCATCCCAGATCCCAGGGTCCCATGAGGCGCCGCGCGTTCTGAGTGGACGCGTCCACGCCCTGGGTTAAGACCTGCTGCGCCGCTACGCAGGACGCAACCGTTCCAGCCAGGATTCACCGGCTCATTCCTCGGTCTCGACCACCACCCCGGCGCCGGTACGGCCGCGAATGAGGACCAGTTTGCCCAGGGTCGGGTGGCGGGCGGTGATGACGGTGAAGTCGCCGGCGTCCTTTTCGGCCAGGACCTCGCTTTCGTCTTTCAGGTCACGCAGAACCGGCGGGTTGGCGTCGAACATGCGCATGGGTGGGCTCCGGGGGGTGGTGGTTATCGTCGAACCGGGGGCGGCGCGCTTCAGAGCGACGGGGCCGATCGTCGGCACGCACGGGTGTGGTCTTTAGCGAGGCCGCGCCGCACTGGGGTGCGGCGGTCCCAGGGGGCCGGGTCAGCCGTAGTGCCGCTCGATGTACTCGTCGACCATCCGCTTGAACTGCCCGACCAGGTCGTCGCCCTTGAGCGTCGCGACCTTTTCGCCGTCCACATAGACGGGCGCGGCGGGGTGCTCGCCGCTCCCGGGCAGGCTGATGCCGATGTTTGCGTGCTTGCTCTCCCCGGGGCCGTTGACCACGCACCCCATGACGGCCACCTGCATGGTCTCGACCCCCGGGTAGCGGGTGCGCCAGGCGGGCATCTGCTCGCGCAGATAGGTCTGGATGTCCTGGGCCAGGTGCTGGAAGGTGTCGCTGGTGGTGCGCCCGCATCCCGGACAGGCGGTGACCATGGGGGCGAAGGAGCGCATGCCCATGGTCTGGAGGACCTCCTGGGCGACCTGGACCTCGCGGGTGCGCGCCTCCCCCGGGGCGGGGGTGAGCGAGACACGGATGGTGTCGCCGATGCCCTCCTGCAACAGGATGGCGAGCGCGGCGGTGGAGGCGACGATGCCCTTGGAGCCCATCCCGGCCTCGGTGAGCCCCAGGTGCAGGGCCTGGTCGGTGCGGCTGGCGAGCATCCGGTAGACGGTGATCAGGTCCTGCACCCCGCTCATCTTGCAGGACAGGACGATGTGGTCCTTGGGCAGGCCCAGTTCGACCGCGCGGGCGGCGCTGGCGACGGCGGACTCCACCATGGCGTCGTGCATCACCGCCGCGACCGGCCGCGGGGCCGGGGACCGGGCATTGGCGTCCATCATACGCACGATCAGGTCCTGGTCCAGGCTGCCCCAGTTGACGCCGATGCGCACCGGGCGGTCATAGCGGCAGGCGATCTCGATCATGGTCGCGAACTGACTGTCGCGCTTCTCACCGCTGCCCACGTTGCCCGGGTTGATCCGGTACTTGGCCAGGGCCTGCGCGCATTCCGGATAGTCGGTCAGCAGGCGGTGGCCGTTGAAGTGGAAGTCGCCGATCAGGGGGACGGTGCAGCCGGCCGCGTCGAGCTGGGCACGGATGGGGGCGACGGCGCGGGCGGCGGACTCGGTGTTGACGGTGATGCGCACCAGCTCGGAGCCGGCCTGCGCCAGGTCCGCGACCTGGCGCACGGTGGCGGCCACGTCGGCGGTGTCGGTGTTGGTCATGGACTGGACCACGACCGGGGACTCGCCCCCGACGGTGACCGGGCCGATGCGCACCGGGAGTGTGGGGCGGCGCGGGAGCCGGGCGTTGGGGGGGGTGGAGACTCGATTCATGCTGACCTCGCCGCGGGGCGGCCTGGGGGACTCGAAAACCGTGCCACGATGAACCTTGCGCCGCCTCAGGGCAAGCAGGAGCGCAAGCCTTGGATGATCGGCAGATAATCCGGGTCCTCCTGATCGATACCGCCGTGGCGGACCAGGAAGTCGATTACTACCAGATTGCAGTTGAGTTTGAACTCGTCGGTGTCGCGCACCAATTGGGCCACGGCCGCCAGCGGCAGGCGGGTGAAGGATTCCACCTCCCCGTCGGTGCAGCGCGGCACGAAGTCGGCCGTAAGCTCCAGGTCATAGCAGTACATCACGTCCGGTTTCAGCCCGTCGCGCGCCCCTCGGCAGTAGGTCACGGCGCCGACCGGCTCCGCCCGATCCGCCAGCGCAGGCTCGATATCCGCCTCCTCCCGACACTCCTTGCGCAGGTTGTCGCGCAGGGTGACGGCATGGGGCAGGCCGCCGGCCACCAAGTTGTCCAGGTGCAGCGGATAGACCAGCCGATTCGCGGCGCGCCGGGCGACCCAGAGCTCGATCCCGCCCCCGGTGCGCACGAAACCGTTGAGGTGCTGTCCGAAGGCGCGCACGCCGAACCAGGGGGCGGCGGCGCGGTCGATCAGACAGCGCGCCTGATCGCGCCGCCCCGGGGTTACCGCATAGGCTTCGCCGTGCTGGGGGTAGATCAGCCCCGACTCGACCAGGGTCTGGACCACCTCCGCCAGGACCCGGGTGCGCGCCTGGAACCCGTCCGGGGCACCGGTCCAGTCGACCCGCCGGGCGTCCACGCGGAACTGCTCCGGCCAGCGCCGCAGTTCTTGCGCAAAGCCCGGCCGCACCGAGCCGATCCGCTCGCCCGCCAGGGTCCAGGGGATGAATTCCCCCGGGTCCCAGGCGTTACAGGCGCGAACCTTGTCGAGATAGCTCATCGTCGTAGGGTCCGCTGCGCGGACCGATGCCCCCCGTAGGGTCCGCTGCGCGGACCGATAAATTACGACTCAGGAACGAGTCAAACACAAACACGATCGTTGTCGTTGTTGTAATCGTAATCGTAATCGTAATCGGAGAAGCGATGCCATTTGGGGTGCGAGAGAATCCAGAGCGCTACGATAAACTCGATTACGACAACGACCGTGCCGCCAAGGCCATTGCAAGGGCCCCGATCGTCGTTCCGGCCGGAGCGGCCGTAGGGTGCGCCGCGCGCACCAGTGCCACCGCGCTGCCATTGGGTCCCTGCGCAAGGTGCGCGCGGCGCACCCTACGATCGCCGGCCGCGGCCGGAACCACGATCAAGGCCGCCACAAGCACCCCGGCCAACCCCACACTCGCTACCGCCGCGGACAACGGGTCATGGCTTCGACTTGGCCGCCTCCCACAATAGCTCCATCTCCTCGCGCACCGCAGGTCCCGGTTGCAGACCGGCCCGGTCCAGGCCAGCCTCGACATAGGCGAAGCGGTGCTCGAAACGATGGTTTGCGGTCCGCAGCGCCGCTTCCGCGTCGACCCCCAGATGGCGGGCCAGATTGACGCAGGAAAACAGCAGATCGCCGATCTCATGCACCCGCGCGTGCAAGTCCACCGGCGCGGCCAGGGTCTCACGGCACTCGTCGAGTTCCTCGCGGACCTTGTCGAAGACCCCCGCGATGGCGTCCCAGTCGAAGCCGACCGCGGCCGCCCGCCGCTGCAGCTTCTGCGCCCGCACCAGGGCCGGGAGGGCCGCGGCCACGCCGTCCAGGGTCGCGGCCCCGGCGCCCCCGGACGCCCGCGCCCGCTCGGCCGCCTTATCCCGCTCCCAGTGGATGCGCACCGCCGCCGCATCCGGCAGGTCCGCCTCGCCGAAGACATGGGGGTGGCGCCGGACCAGCTTGTCGCAGATGGCACGGACCACGTCCGGGAAGGCGAAGGCACCCTGTTCTTCGGCCATGCGGGCGTGGAAGAC
>Ga0247840_10006091_pt1 | contig 17635 bp, 17 predicted proteins | sample LaCruzMarch2015__FD_192404 | JGI IMG/M metagenome (GOLD analysis project Ga0247840, IMG submission 192404) | Freshwater microbial communities from meromictic Lake La Cruz, Castile-La Mancha, Spain - LaCruzMarch2015_17m | ecosystem: Environmental > Aquatic > Freshwater > Lake | place: Spain... | reverse complement strand
CCAAATATCGGTGAATCATGGTATCTCCTCTAATTTCTACCTAGATAGAATATAGTATACTACTATTTCCACCTGGGTCAAATAAGTAAGCGTACACCTTCGGCCTCTACTTCATCGCCCCCACCAATAACCAATCCCCAACCACCAATCTCTAATCACCATTACCCACTCCCCAATCCCCAATCTCTAATGCACCACCCCTTCTTTGCGTATCACCTTAAAAACTGTCATCCCTACTATTTTAAGGTCCAGCCAGAAACTTCGATTCCTCATATACCACTCATCGAGCTTCACTTTTTCTGGAATCGGCAACTCATCCCGTCCGTTGACCTGCGCCCAACCGGTAACTCCTGGAGTCAGCTCATGCACTCCTCGATCAGTTCTCATGGTGATCAAGTCATCCTGATTGAAGAGGGCGGGTCTAGGTCCTACCAGCGACATTTCGCCGCTCAGAACATTGATAAACTGCGGCAGTTCGTCGAGGCTAGTACGGCGGAGAAGTTTTCCAATCGGTGTGAGAAATTGATCAGGCTCCTTCAAGAGATGGGTTGCCACCTGCGGGGTATCTATCCGCATCGTGCGGAACTTATACATCGTAAACAGTTTGTTGCCTGTACCAACTCGCTGAGTACGGAATAGCACTGGCCCCACAGAAGTCAGCCTGACCGCCAGAACCACCAAAAGAAAAAGCGGCGCAAAGATCAGGATCAACCCTAGCGCCACCAGCAGGTCAAAGATTCGTTTCATAAAGTTTAAGGGTTACCACCCACTGTCTTACTTCTTCTGCCCATTAATCAATCCCTTACCTCCCCAGAATCCAATAATACGCGAGTCCGATCATCTCCCTTATCGCTATCTCACTCCTCGCCAATGCTTGGGCAGATGGCAGAAAAGTGAGAGGTGTAATTCCGCTGTTCTCCGAGGTCTGTAAATCAACTGGAAACGGTGTTACCTCAAATCCACTTTTCCGAAATAGCATTTCGGCTCTTCTCATATGAAATGCACTTGTCACAAGAATGATTCTCGGATTACTTCCCGTCACCCACCAGTTTCTGCCAACTTGCCTCACAGCAGTCGCCTCTTCTTGCGTATTCTGCGCTTTCCCCGTTACCAGAATCTTATCTTTTGGAACTCCCAGCCTAACGGCTCTTTGCGCCAGAATTTCCCCTTCGGGCTTCGCATTTGGTATCCACGGCACCCATCCACCCGTAAAGATTAGCAAAGGCGCTTTCCCAGCTTGTATAAGATCAACTCCACCTTCAAATCTGTCCACCGCACCCGACCACTCGCCCAGCGAAGCGTTCTTTCGCTCCTCAATCATTCCGCTTAAGACAACAATTGCATCGGCGGTTTTCACATCCTGGATGACACTCCTGTCTTCCACTCCCTCTATCCACCTCATCAGTTTCCCGCTAACGAATCCCGTGCTCAGCAAAAGAAGAACCACCAACCCAGTCCAGCATAGGGCTTTCTTTCTTAGAATCAGTCCCGCCCCAACCAGAATCATCGTAAGCCCGATCGGCAGACAGATAGCTGGAAGGATTTTGTTTAGGTAAATCATTCTGTCCTCAAGGTTTCTCGCTAGCCGTTACTCTTCGACAATCTAACCCCCTAATTAATTTCCCAATCTCCAATTACCTCCCACGGCCCTCTTCAATCCTTCGTCTACGGAGAAAGGCGGATTCCATCCAAGGAGTGTGCGTGACTTAGAAATGTCCACCTGCAGTGATTCGCAGAGTCTCTGCGCCATTTCGCGCTTACCTAAAATGGTGGCACCGGCCATGATCAAGAACTTCGGCATGGGCAGCAGCCGCGTGGGTTGATTCATCGCACGGGCCATTCGCCGAATTAAATCTGGCGTGGAAAGATCTTCGCCGTCGCCCACCATGAGTGTCTCATTCGCGGCGGCAGGGTGCTCAAGACACGTCACAATAAATTCCACCAAGTTGTCGATGCCCACAAAACTGCGGCGATTGTTGATGGACCCAAGTGGAAGAGGAAGGCTCTTAGCAACTAAACGCGTAAGCTTTCCGAAATTACCAGGAGCGTTGGCACCATAAACCAGAGGAGGCCGGATAATGACTACCTCCATCTCAGTTTTTTTTGCTATTTTACAAAGCCCTATCTCAGCCTCAAGCTTGCTGACGCTGTACGAATCGTGCGGGGACGGAACATCATTAGGCGTGAACAGCTTTCCGGATGTAGTTGAGTTTCCATTTACACCGATACTACTGAGATAAATAAATCTTTTCACTCCAAATTCAGCAGCCTGGCGAGCTAGGTTGAGCGTGCCCTCGGTGTTCACACGACGAAATTCAGCGAGCGGGTCGTCGGCAGAGTCGCGCATAATATGAACCCGCGCAGCCAGATGAATCACAGCCTCTGCGCCTTGAAGTGCCTTAGACCAAACCGTCGTGCCGTCAATATTGCCAACGACAAACGAACTTAATCCCCCATCCGGTTTTTCTTGGGTACGGTGCAGAGCTTCGGCAGGCTTTCTCCCCGCCGTAGCAGTGCAGGTATAAGAGCTCTGCCCACAAACCCAGTGGAGCCAGTGACTAAGACACGCATGATCTAAATCTAATTATACTAAGCTCACAATTAGGAAGCGGAATGCTGCAAATACCTCTGACGGATACGAGAAAGTAGTTTTCGTACGATAAAACCAGCGCTTGAAACGCTCGCACCGTGGGAACGAAGGGATCTTAATATTTCCTGATTTTGACGGATGATGTTTTTAAGAGAGATATTGGTGGCCCCACCAGTCCGCATGCGGGTGAGTTCACGCGGCAAGTAGCATGAAGTATATTTTTTAATCTTCTGACTTTAGCTTGGACTTAAACTAGTGTCTTCCGTCCTGCCCTTTTCCTATCCATCATCGTTTTATTGGCGTCAAGTATGCGCTCGTAGTATTTTAGAAGAGACTCTACAAGCATGTCTTGGCGGAAATGTGTTAGCACACGGGTCAATGCACGCTCGCCCATTCTCATCCGTTTTACTGCATCGGTTGATAGTCTGAGAATCGCATCCTCAAGCGCCTTTGCACTACCGACTGGGATAAGGGATCCAGTTTCTCCATCGATAATTGCGTCTGACAACCCATAAATATTTGTGCCAATGCTAGGTATACCACAGGCAGCTGCTTCGATCACTACAGACCCAAAGCCCTCTCGATAGCTCGGAATAACGAGAAAGTCAGATGCGGCCATATATTCTTCAGGCCTATCAGTTAATCCTATCCAGTGAAGATTCTTAGATACCTCTGCCAATTCAGCTTGAATGTATTTTTTCATGCCTGCCTCGTCTGGGCCAACCAGCATGAGATGAAGATCCGGACAAGACTGTGCGGCTGCAAGAAAGGCAGCACATAATTCCCGAATGCCTTTTTCAGGCTGCATTCTCCCTACAAAAAGGGCGATCGTAGCCTCATCTGGAATCCCATGCGCCGCTCTAATTTTATTTCCAGCCTCCAAATCAGGATGGAACCGGAGGATGTCAACGCCACATGTGGACCCACTTGCAAGCACTTGAATTTTACCTGTTGATGTTACTTTCTCCGTTGTGAGAAACTTAGCCTGTGAATGGCTGTCCGATAGTAAATCGGTCGCACAGCGTGAAGTGATTTTATCCATCGTCTTTAGCAAGATACGCATCAACCCGCGCTTTGTGGCCCATACTTGGCCGGTGAACCAGTGAATCCGTACCGGTACACCGGCCAGAAACCCTGCAACTGAAGCCAGTAGGCCCGCCTTGGGAGACATTGAGTGGATTACATCAAAACCCTCTCGCCTAAAGAGATTCCATAAGGAGATGAGGGCAATAAGATCTCGAAATGGTGCTATTTTTCTCACTATACAGAATCTGTGAATTGGCGTTTGTCTAAGCTCTGCACGAAGATCTTGAGCTGCTCCGTTTAATGCAATCGAGACACTATGCTTTCGTGCCAGAGCCAAGATGTGCTGCGACAAGAATGCATTGGCGGTGAATGGAACAGCAACGACGAAACAAATTCGAGCGGGTTTGATCTGCCCGCAATTGCTCAAAGTGAAGCCCTCACCACATCCTCAATTCCTTCTGGCATGGGTTTGGTAAAAGCGAATCCGAGTTCTTTGACTATCCGGTCTGATGAATATCGTGATCTGCCGGTAAGCGATGCCAGTCGCCCGCTGGTGATCGGCACTCGCATGTGACCTTCCAAAGCTCCGATCACGAGCCGCAAGGGTGCTGCGGGGATCCGAATACGAGGCGATCGAACACCAACAAGCAAAGCGATGCGTTCAATCAGCGCCTCCCACGTACAGTCGCTGGATAAGTTATAAATACTTTCCTTTACAGCTTCTTGGCATGCAACAAGTGCGCGAACAACGTCTTCTACGTGAACGTAGGTCGCAATCGCTCCTCGTGGGCCGATAAAGAAATAACGGCCACGACTTACCGCCCTAACCAGCGCGAAAAATGATCCGTTCTTCATTTCCGCACCAATAACATTCGATGGACGCAAAATGACATAGTCCATATCCGAACGCTGACAAGCCTGCTGGACTAACACATCCGAAGCCATTTTTGTTCTCTCGTACTCGTTTGCAGGGGCGGGTGCCGTTTCCTCTGTGACCAAGAGATCTCTTGGTGGCCCGTACACTCCAATACTGCTTAATTGGATCCAGCGTTGAACACCAGCTTTCGCCGCTGCTGAAAGAAGATTCGCTGTTCCCTCAATATTCACTGACTCCATTTGCGCAGGAGTACTTAGTTCGGCTGCAAGGTGATAGAGGGTATCGACCTCGTTCAGAAAGTCAGGGTCGATCTGATGGCATAAGTCCCCGTGGCACCACCTTACGCCCTGAAAACTACTTGAGTCATAAGCAGACTGCCGGCTCAACACTCTCACTTCATTTCCCCGCTTTAGAAGAGTTTTCACAAGATTTTTCCCGATAAAGCTCGTACCTCCTGTGATGGCTACTTTTAGCGAAGGACTGTTAGACATTTAAGAGTGAGCATGATTTCTGCTAGTTTCGCTACTTCATCCGCAAGCCGACAACAAGCCCTTCAAAAAGCCCCAGAAGTGGTTTGAATGTCCTGTACCTTATGGAAGAAGCACAGGTTGCCAAAGCGATTCCCAAGAGAAGCCATGCCAACCAGAAAGTGTCCCATGAATCCCTTCGGTGTTTTTTGTAAAAGGTGACAAACTCCCTGACCTTGCGAGATTCGCGCCGGCCAAAGGAGTCGCGGCCAGCTAAGGCAAAGTTGTGCGCCAGCCGTGCACTTGGATTGATGTAAAGACAGGGTCCAAATTCCCGCTGAACCCGAATCGAGAAATCGATGTCCTCGATCATGTGAAAGCCACTCGCGAGATCGAATGACACGCGTCCAAATACTTCCTTCCGCCACGCGGACAAGCCACCAGAGAGGGCGGGGGATCGGATCAAAATGGATTGGAACTGACCGGCATTCTGCCGCGCACAATCCGCGTATACCCGTGGTCGAGGGTCAGCAAAGATTCCGCGATGGAACAATTCATGAAAGAACACATAGGCACGGCTAGAGCGCGGGGTGTTGGTCACCACGCCAGAAGTGCCCCGCATTCCAGGGTCGGCTAGAAATGAGGCCTCGATATGCGAAAGGTATTCCGGCTCCAACACAATGTCGTCTTCAAGAAAACAGACAATATCACCGGTCGAGTGCAAGACACCGAAATGCTTAGCTTCAACAAGACCCGCAACGCTTGTATTATAGATATAATGAAATTCGCATTCTTTTCCCAATAAGTTTCGAAACATGAACAGATCATATTCATGAATTGGCTCACTGCTTTGATCCACAACAATAAGCTGGTCAGGTAGACGCAGCTGTGTGCCAATTGAATTAATAGCTTTTCGGAGATCGTCTTTCCTATCTTTTGTCGGAACAACTACCGTGATGCTTTTTATTTGTTTCAACGCTTATGCAGATTTAGCTATTTTCGAATTCAATCTTTTACATTAACTAGGCTGCTTTTACCTGCAGTCACACGAGTTAGGAATGAAAGAAACAGCATCGTACAAAGCCAAAGGAAAGCATTCTGTACAGCTGGATCAAGGCCATAGCAACTTAAGGTTAGATCGAAGAGAATAATGGTAAAAAGAGATCCCCAAAACTTCGTTTTGTTATACAAGAGGCGAAGCATTACTATGAATAAGAAAAACAGCAGGGGCCCCAGCACACCTGCGAATAATATACTAATTCCGAAGGCCGTAAAAGGCTGTGTATTTAAAGATGTCAGAAGTTGTTCTATATCGCCAGAAATAAAAGGTTCATTTAATAGGATTTTTTCGAGTTGCATGCTGCTCATATAATAGGAGTCCGGGAAAGGGGTTCCAGGTAGAAGCAGGTTCAGAAGGTTTTCAAAGATGTACCGTGGCAAGGTTTTTACGGAATCTGTAAAGCCGTTTTCACAATAGTTTGAGAAAATTAAAATATAACGGTTAAAAGCAGCGGAAAGACGATCTACTATGGCTCCGAAAAGTAGGGGGATAGTACCCAGATTTTCCAGACCGTAGAAACACGCCTCAGAGAATGTGAATCGGCCCTCATAATTCCTCGCCAGCCGGAAGATATAGCCGATCACAAAGGTGGCAGGCAGAATTAACAACAAAGAAATAGCCACGATTGGTGAAGGGACGACAACCTTCTGGTCTCGAATCCGCCCAAGTAGAGCCAATGGATAAATAAATGCCAAACTGAATATCTTAATCATAGCGCCTTTGCTTCCGCCAATTGTACTGTAAACAATATAACCGTTCGTTAGCAGAAAATAAAGCAAGGTTGACTTATCCGACAAGGGGCGGCCCCTGCGGACTCTTGTGTGGTTTAGCATTAAAAACATTGCTAAGAACAGTGCCGCATCGTTAGTAATAAATCGAGAAAGCTCGCCTATTATATTTCCAGAAACTTTTGTAACGAATACCGAGAAAAGATTGTCATATATCTCGCCATAGATAATTAATGCAATAGCAAGATACGGCGCGGTTTTGTGTTTAAGAAATGAGGGCAGGGAATATTCCTCATGTTTTCTGAGAATAATTGTCTTAATCGCACAGAAGGACGCGATGTAAAAGATTGCCAACATCGCTAGCCCTTGCGCGAGAATAATTGCTGAGGGGGTAACAGGCATTAGATTCAGTCCATCTGTGGGAAAATAATCCGGGTATCGGGAAGCCATTAATACGACGGGAAGTTCAATGTAAACCATGCTGAAAGTGAGAAAGATCAGTACGAAAGGATCGACGGATCGGCGTAAATTCCAGCGAAATGCAAGGATGAATAAAGTGAATCCCAAAGCGGACACCACGACTAAATTCAATTTTCCAAATAGGAGAATGGCAACAGAAAATGCCACCGTCACCATCAGACAAGCTCGATAGTAAAGACGAAGTAACCTTTCGCAGCGGATACTTTTTGTTAATATGCTTTTCGACAATTTTCGATTATTGATTATTAGTATCCTTAAGAAGGCAAGCCAACCTACTTCTCATCACCGGATTTTTTGATAAGTAATCTTTTCCATCTGAAGAGATCTTTCGAAAGATAAAGCCAATTAAACGGTTCGCTTGCTTTGCCGGATGTAAAAGTGGATAAACTTTCCTTAAGTTCTTCCGCGGAGGAAATTTTTTTACTCTTACCTAGGTCTCTAAGCGGACTAAAATTAAATGTTTGACCATTTATCATTGTGAAAACTGGTTTCCCTGCCAGGCACCCATCCGCTGCGATTGAAGAGGCATTGCTACAAAAGATTAAATCTACACGCTTTAACAGTTTCGATAGATCACTTCTGTCTACCGAGTCATGCCACTGCGGATATTTTTTTTGAGAGAAATCGGAAGCTGGGTGTGGGCGAACAACTATTCGCCAATTGTTTTTATTAGCTTTTACCGCTTTCTCTACCCATTCGAGTTGAATTGTAGTGTTGGTATCAAGTAGGTCCGTAGCTACCAAGAGGACAGGTTCCCGATTTGCAACCAAGCCATTCGGGCTTAAATTTTTATTTTGTGTTTTGTATTTTTTTGTTTCAATAAATCGCAGGGCTTCCACATCTATGAGGCTATCTCTTGGTGCTAAACCCGTACTATAAGCCGCACGGGCTACGGGACCATTAACTGCAATTTTATCAGGCGTTGGAAGCGCGTTTTTGCCTTTGTTTTGAAATGTTCTACTATCGTAAAAATATCGCAGATCCCAAAAGCGAATGGTTGTGTGAGGGGTGCCAATGATTATGCCATGCCCATTCGACCTCCAAGCGTGCAGCAAAGCAATTTCCCATGGCTGATTTTCCTGAATATAGATGCCCAAGCGCTGCTTGGGAACTGAACTTAGATAAGATTCGAGGGAGTTGAGCTGGCAAATCGATCTGGCTGCTGATTTTCCAAATAACGATATCTGCCAATCATTTTTAAGTATATGGCGAAAAGAGAAACGTGAGTTTGGCGGAAAACAGATTGGGAGTTTTCGAATAGAAATTCCCTTTAGAATAAGTCTACAAAGGTCTAATAATGTCCTGGCTAAGCACCAAATATTAAAACATTCATCAATGAGAAAATGTTTTCCCGTTGTACCTTTATTGAATCCTCTAACAACTTTGCTCGCTTCTGTTGCGCTTGGCGTTGCATGATGTCTATAAAAGAAATGCCCCCAGCTCGCATTTAAACCGAGTTTTCTGATTAGCTCTGGTAGCTTTGTCCAATAGCTAGATTGAAACTTTCCAACCGCTGCTGATGATTTGTCAAAATGGGTGAGTATGTCAAAAAACATAACGCCCTTATTAAATGCAAGCCGCGGCGGCATATCTGCCCGCCATAGCGCCAACCGCCGGATGAAGTACAGGATAATCAAGCAGAATCCTGTAAGCGTTGTTGAGAAACAATATACTATCTCGTGCCAATCTTCATGCGTCGGCAAACATGTTTTTAATAGTGTTATCTCACATTTTCGTTTTTGGGCTAAGCACCAACAATGGAATTCAGAGGCGAGTTCTCTATGGGATGTTACAACCTTGATTTTTCGCACATTCATAGAACCGCAAAGATCTTCACATGCCAGTAGCCGTATGGCGTGATAGATATTTGGAGATGCAGCATAGGTACATTTCTGCGCTAACAACGTCATCCACCAGTAACTTAAGCCTGGTCGTATCTCTAGGTGATCTACGATTCGCTTCCCATTGACCTTCGTCTCGCCAAGATCATGAATCCACATTAGGTATCTTGCCCGCAAGCTTTCGGAGTTGTCTTCAACAAGGCGAGGTATGGACACAACATTGTTGCGCCCTTTTGTGTCGTAACTGTTCCAAAGGGCAATCAGCCAATCCCCCGCGGGTGGTTCGCCATCACTATCCCAGATAAGGACAGTTGGTTGGCTAAAGGTTTTTGTCAGGAAAATTTCTTCTATTTAGGTTACAGATGCAGAATTTTTTGCTGCCGAGCCCCAAGATTATTTTAAGTTAATTCCTTGGCTCACTTAAAAACAGACTTCTCCCATGTTGCTAATCCCCACCAGAAACAGAAAACTTTTGATTGGCTACATAGCCAGCCCGTCGATCGAAAAGACTAGTGATTAGATAACTTACTTCCTCCGGCATGCCTCCTCTTTTTAAGTAAATAATGCTTTTTCTTTTACGTAGCACCTTTGCACTCCGGTGTTTGATCTGACTATCCGTTTCGATGTACCCAGCGCGAACCACATTGTAACAGATCCGGCGTTTTCTAAGTCGCATAGCTAGACCCAATATAGCCGTCTCACCAGCGGCCTTGGCCGCAGCATAGTGCAACGTGGTTTCTGATCCGCCATACTTGGGGGAAATTGAACTCAAAAACACAACTCTTGATCCAGGTGGTAAATGCATGCTCATAACCCTTGCAAGCTCGAATGGCGCAACACAATGATGCATAAAAGTTGATACCCAATCTTTTCTAGAAAGATTTTTCCAGTTTTTCCAAGGAATGATTCCACCACTTAAAACCAGTCCGAAAGGGTTTTCAGTCCATTTAAAGAAATGATTGGACAATGCCAATATGTCTTCAGGCGTTTGCAAGGCAGACCTAAAGATTCTTCCTTCTGATTTATTTTCTACTTCATTTAGAGTTTCAAGCGCCCGACTTCGATTGGAAACATAGTGAATACCCACAGCAAATCCCATGTTAGCCAAATCCATACAGATTCTTGAGCCAATTTCCCCAGATCCTCCAATTACTAAAACAGCAGGCTTTTGGCTTTTCATTAGACAAGTGTGCAGCTGTTACAAGGCCGCATAGTTTGCCGGTTTTTTCCCAAATGCTTTTGCCTCAGCATCTGATACGGGGCTGAACTCCAGAGCTGTGAAATAGAGAGTTTATGAATATTCCCCACACTTAGGGTCGATTTATAATCCACATCACAGGGGTTTGTTTTCCCGTCCCACCAGACAAACATCCTTCTCCATAGGTCCGAACATGGCGTCGCCAGCCCATTGGGCTGAGCCTCATAGACATTCTCCCAAGGGTTATAATTTACAAAAGCCACCTGATCAACTAATTCACCCCAAAGATTTTCCATCGACTCTAGATTCTGCTCTTGCCTGAACTTTACCCCAGAAACACGCGTGATGATGCGTCTTTTGGGATAATGTTTTTTGCGGATTTCATTGAATCTCCGAATGTTGGCAAGCACCTTATCTAGTTTTCCATTTACGCGAAGCTGACTGTAGAGAGGCTCTTCAGCCGCATCAGCAGAGAAGACTAGAGTACGTATTCCGCTTGAAAGTATCGAATGACACTTGGCTTCGTCCATAAGCGAGGCGTTGGTATTCATTTTCAGATTTAGAAATTTTCCCGGAGTGTAGGCCAGCATTTTTTCGATATCCTTGCACGCCAAGGGCTCTCCCCTGGAGGCCAGCGATATGAACTCAATATTCCCTAACGCCTGATCCACGACGGCATGAAAAAGCTCCAGAGACATCTTTCCCATGAAGCCGTTTTTAGGGCTATTGAAGGTAGGGTCGGTTTCGAAGCAGAACACACACCGGTAGTTGCAGATTGAAGAGGGTTCGATCTGCAGGTAGGGCGGATAGTCGTCGAGGATCTTCCTGTCTGGGTATATTTCATACCGGTAACGGTGGAACAAATATCTAGGCAGCTCCGAATCATCCAGAAGGCTAATTTCGGCAGCCACATGTCGTGTGATTTGAAATTTTGGCAATTCACTGGTTCCAGCTGGATTTGATAAATCATCCAATGCTTTCCGAACCACATTTTGTTTGGCGAGAGATAGTTCAGATTTTTCAAGATCTTTTCCCAAGGACAAACACCGTGACTGAGCGCTGGCTATTAAGCCTCCGTCTTTATCCTTAAATCCAACAAAGCTATTGTGTTTTTTATATTCTTTTGGTTTTGAGGGTTTCATATTTTTAGGACGGTTAGTGTTTTTTTATCCAATATTCTGCCTGTGGAATTTGCCATGGATAGTCGATATCACATCCTCCCCAAGAAAATATCGGCAGGATTTTTTTTCCCATCCATTTCTGTGGGAGGAGACCATTTTTTAGATTGTCTAAGCATCTGGATCGTACCACAGAGACCCCCATGTCGGCAAAATAGACATTTCCCTGTGAATCTCGGTCGCAGTTGAGTTTTTTCGGATCCCCAAAGACCCGAAAAGGAACAAACGGCTCCAAGAACCCAGACCGATTTAGCCTGCGAGCACGAAGCGGGCTCCACATGTTATAAATTGATACAGAGACGGCGGAGTCCGCTGTTGGGTTTTTCCGAAGAGCCGCGATCCCACGGTCGATCATTTTGCCAGTCACCGTTGGAGCATTGGCAAAAAGAAGTATGAGAAACTCCAGATTTTTTCCCTTCTTTGCAAGCGTCTCAACGATTACATCATAACCATGTCGAAAGGCATCTTCCCCGAGTGCTTTCTTTGTCGCTAATCGGGTCGGTCTCGGAATCCACTCTGCTTTATGCCTGATTGCCAGTTTCTTGATTTTAGGACAGTCGGTGGAAACGAAGATACGCTCAACCTCGCAGGAGGCTCTTGCCGCTAGTAGTGGGTACTCAGCAAGAGCCCTGCCAGAGATACGAACAGTGTTTTTCCCAGGAAATCCGACACTGCCCTTACGTCCTATCATTAAGGCGCATATAGATTTGTGATAATTCACAGCCTGATATTAGTTGTGTTGAGTTCGAACATTGTCAAAGATTTTTTTACCATGGCTTCATCTATAATGATTACTATCAGACAATGTAGTGCATTGCCTCGCCTTGGTCTATGTAATATGCATCGAATGCGTTCCACAACCTCAGGAGGCCTCGATGCGAACCGATCAACAAACGCATTAGGCTTAATGTCAGCCGATTTCTTACTGCCATCGCCGAAATCCAAAAAATCCTAAAAAAATATCGCGGGAGATCTTCATTACCATATCACTCTCGGAGCCATATTTGATTATAGACGCCCGCAAACGCAGAATTTTCTATTATCGGGGCATGAAGCTTGGCTTTCATCGTGAGCCCAGCGCCTCGCAGCAAGCGTTGGGATTCCTGCGCCTGGGCGTGAAAGCCGTCATTGATTTCCAGCAGGACGCCCCGGGCCCCGGCAAGAACTTGAGCACCGCCCCGAAGAATGATGTGCTCAATTCCATCTACATCCATTTTGATGAAATCGGGATCTGGAAGCCGTAATAGGCTGATCCCCTCGTCCATGCTGACGCCCAACGTGGGAAAAGAGAAGATCTGGTCCAAGGCTTGTCCATCCCACCCAAAGTTCTGACCGAAACTGGAGAGTGCACCTCCCCATTCTGTGCTAGTCATTCGGAGTTGGCTTTGCTCTAGCTTGTCGCTCAAGGCCAATGGCACGAGGCTCACACGTTCCTGCAACCCGTTGATAAAGAGGTTTCGGGCCAAAAGCTCCAGGTTGAAGACGGAAGGCTCAAAAGCGACTACCCGGCATTCCCTCTTTTTCGCGGCATAGATCGAATAAAGACCCACATTTGCCCCGATATCCCAGAGCGTACAGCCTTGGGGCAGCTGGTCGATCCAGTCCAATGTTTCCGGCTCCTTGGTGGCAAAACTTTTTGCCCGAAATCGGTTGATCCTGTTGGGAATCGTAAACCGGAGACTCACTCCTCGGCTGGACACCTCTTGCTCCCTCTGCATGACCCCTAGGATGACCGCCTCCATTAATATCTCGCCTAGGCGGGTTGAATTGAATATTTGAACTGTCGATTGGATTAATTTGTAAAGAAACTTTCTCATTAGCGTATAGAGTCCGATCTCAAACCCACTACAAATAAACTAACGCTTGGGCAGTAACTGGAGGTCTAAGTGGTGAAGGCTAAGGGCTAACACATGCCCCTCCCCCACCAAACTCCATTTGTAGCTCATACTCTTCTTTCGGAACCGGGCTCAGCAAGGGTTTCCCCAGAAGGAATCGGATGGCCTCCTCCGTCGCCTCAATCTCCATCCTTGTCCTGCAATCAAGACTCATGGAGCCCATATGTGATGTAAGGAGGCAGTTCGGCAAATCCTTAAGTGGGCCTTCGTACGGCTCTTTTTCAAAAACATCGATTGCCGCACCACCGAGTTTGCCCGCCTGCAGGGCGTGATAAAGTGCTTTTTCATCTACCACCCCACCTCGGCTGGTGTTGATAAGAAGGGCGTCGGGCTTCATCATGCCAAGTTCCTTGACCCCCACGAGGCCTTTGGTCCTGAGTGTGAGCGGGACATGCAGGCTGATCAGGTCGGCCTGTTTGAAAATTAACTCTTTGGAAACCCATTCCAACTTGAACTCTCGGTTAAGCTCAAGAGTGGGCAAGACATCGTTAACAAGGAGCCTTGGGGTTCCAAATCCTTGCGTTCTACGTAGTACCCGGGCCCCAATCCGGCCTACCCCGATGACTCCGATTGTAACCTCGGCAATCCTACGCCCGAAGTAACGATTCCACTTGCCTTGGTGCATCGCCGAGTTGGCGACATGAATATTGCGCAAAAGGCTGAGCATTAGGCCAATAGTGAGTTCTGCAACTGCCGGGGCTGGTGCGTCTGGGGTATAGGATACCTTAATTCCCCTCTTTTCCGCAGCAAGTAGGTCAACATTGTCGAGCCCAACGCCGACTCTTGAAATATGCTGAAGATTTGGAGCGCTCTCCATCACCTTTGCTGTGATCGGTTCGGTACCGGCAATAATAACTCCCACATCTGCCACCATTCCAATCAACTCGTCTTCAGTTAATTTTCGGCTTAACGGATTCAGCCGGTAATCTACACCATTTGCTTCTAGCATTTCCAATGGAAATACGTTGCGATCCCCGAAAGGTGCCGTTGTTATAAGAGCTATTGACATAGATTTTTTATATTCTGATTAGACTATTCAAATTATTAAGTACTCAAATTGACTAAAAACAGTTTTCTTGCAAGAGTTTAAATGCATAATTTGTTTTTCTAAACAGATTTCATTTGGGGCGTCGGAAAGCTTTGATAATTTGCCATAAATATTTCCTGCAGCTTGTCTAATCCGGAGATAATAGGAATACCATGTGCGGCACGGTCATCTTTTTGAATGATGCCAAACGGATCGTAGTAGTAGGAGGGTTTGCCAAGATTTTTTGCAACAAGTCCAGTTGAAGTAAATGGCATAGAAATTACCAAATCGCTTTTTTCAATCAAGCGCGCTGCGCTTACATCTGGATCAATAACAAGCATGCTTGGAGAACTCGCTAATTTTTCACAAGCTGACTGATAGGATTTGGCAATTTGCCTGTTCTGGCTTAGGGGAAGCTTTCTCTTTCCCTTCCATGCCATGATCCAATTATACTTTACTACTGCTTCGTGTATATCGTTTAGAAACTTAATTCCAATGGCAGGCGTGTAGTATTCCAAGGCAACACCCAACACTTCATATACAGATTTGCGCCTGGGCTGGATGTCAAATACGGCGACTGCTCGAGAAGTTAGTTCTGGCAATATAGCCGTTGAGTCGCCGTGCCAGATCGGCCCCACAATTTCAACCTTGGCTTGGTTCCTAACACACCTGCGAACGAAATCAGCCTGTTCTTGATCCCAAACAAGATACCTACTCCAATTCATGTTTCGGTAGTAAGCGGGGGTTGACTGGTAGCCCTCTTTTGTTTTAAAAGGGTCGCAGTTCGTGGAATAAAAATAAAAAGATGATTTTGCGCCGTTCGCCTCAACCTCATGCAGCCATAAGGGTTTTCTTGAGTTAGAATTATGGAACAAGTAATCAATCGCAAAAGTGGGTTGATGCTTTGCGATGAATGCTTGCACACAGGGACCAAACATTAAAGGGCTCCACCAATGGCCTCTTAGCATATCAAATAGACACAGGACTGCCGCCACGCAGCCCCACACGAAAAGCCGCAAAGTTTTCGCCACTCCTTTCACCGGTGCTAAGGGATCCACAAATCGGACGCTTACCCCTTTGGGGCTGAGTTCGGGCGAACTTTTTACATTATGTCCAATAGTTTGGATTTCCGTTTCTCTACCCTGCCACTGCAGATACCAAGAGATGATATCATAACTATCGCCATGTTCTTGTTGCGGCAAATTGTTCTTTGTTAGTCCTGCGAAATAAACGCTCCTTTCAGGATTGTCCGGTATTTTACTAAAACTGGTTCTTATGCCCAAAAATAGGTTTTTGATTAGAAGAAACCCTCCATAACCGAAACAAAGAAATAAAAAGCCCTGCCAAATCAAAGCAGACTTGATTTCTGACACCCTCCATCCAAGTGATCGAATTTTTTCTCTCCATATTTCAGGCAAAGGATGAACGACCTGATCGTTTTGCCTTCCAAGACTTACGAGCAGATTTTTATTTAGTGAATACATTCCAACTCTTATGACCAAAAAGTCGCGGATGGCTTCGTTGGCTTTATCTGTAGCGGCCCCGAAAAGATGCCTCGAAATCTTACTTTTGGATATGCCCAATGGCATTTCGACCAAAGCAATCTGAGTATCCATGATGCGTGGTAGTTTATTGCATGCTCGTAGCAATCGATATCCACGCATCATCGCGGAGAGCTTTCGACGGTTGCGCCGCTTAATATATGCCGTGATTACCGGAATGTTCATATATTCCAAACCATGGTTGCCACATTGTCTGCACACATTGGGATATGGGGCGTAGACGCAATCTGGAATCCGGCCTTCTTGTACGCCCGAATTCCCGCTTCATTCTTTTTGTGTACTCCAAGAACAATTTGGTTGATATTTCGATGCCTTTTCAACCAGATGGCACTCTCCTTGATGGCTTCTGATGCCACCCCAAGCCCCCTATATGCTGGATCTCCTATCAGAATTCCCATAACCGCATACTCTTTTTGTGAATCTACCGGTTGATACTTAATATTTCCAACATGCAAGTTGTTGTCCTTGCCAAATATCCCTAGGAATATCGTGTCCGGTCGGGCGCTGTGGGTTCGTACATATTCCCGCAGGCTTGAGAGTGTCGATGTTCTTTTAGCCGCAGTGATGAATGATAATGCTTCATCGTTTCGAAGCCAGGCAAGGTATCTGTCGGACACATCTTCCTCTGTTAAAGATTTTAGCAAGAATCGATCTGTCTCAATAATGATCGAGTCCACACCTTTAATGATGATTGATTTATTGATTGATGTTTTTTGTGCGCCCGAAAAGGCGCGCAAAATCGTATATTGCTCTTTTAGCCAAGCAGGCTCCAGGTCAGAGCCGTGCCCATCTTCACACTACTTTTGATCTTTTTGCCAAGTACCTGATTAAAATGCTTAGGTGGCAGTCCGAGTCCTGGGCGAATGGCACGGACATTTTCTTTTGTCAGCACATCCCCTGCCTTCAAATCTTTGACGATGTAAAGGGATCTCCGAAATATAATGGACGACTTTTCCGCTTCTGTTGGTCCCAGAAAGGCTTTCCCGAGTCCCTGCCAAGCCCGACCTGTTTCTTCTACAAGTTGCTTCATTTCATGCGGCTCCAGTGAAAATGCGGCATCGACTCCCCCATCAGACCGTTTCAGGGTAAAATGCTTCTCGATCACGGTAGCCCCGAGGGCAACGCTTGAAATGGCTACTCCAATTCCAAGAGTGTGATCCGACAGTCCTATTTCACACCCATATCGATCCCGAAGATAGGGTATCGTGAGAAGGTTGCTATTTTCAGGGGTAGCGGGATATGTACTCGTGCATTTGAGCAGGGTCAAATCCTTACATCCCGCTTTCCGAGCCACATCTACAGATTCATCCAGCTCTTCCTGAGTGGCCATCCCGGTCGAAATAATTAGCGGCTTACCAGTCGCCGCCACACGCTGAATCAAAGGATGATCTGTATTTTCGAAAGAGGCAATTTTATAGATCGGTGCGCCTAACTTCTCCAGAAAGTCTACAGCAGTTTCATCGAAGGGCGTGCTGAAGCAGATGAGACCATGTTTTTTTGCACAATCAAAAATCGGTTGATGCCAATCCCATGGGGTATGTGCGACCTTATAAAGGTCATAGAGGCTTTGGCCCTTCCAGGGGCTTTTATCATCGGAAATAAAGAACTCCCGTTCTTTCAAATCCAGGGTCATCGTATCCGCGGTATATGTCTGAAGCTTGATTGCATGTGCTCCTGTCTTAGCGGCGGCCTCCACAATCTTCAGT
>Ga0247840_10006090_pt1 | contig 17640 bp, 12 predicted proteins | sample LaCruzMarch2015__FD_192404 | JGI IMG/M metagenome (GOLD analysis project Ga0247840, IMG submission 192404) | Freshwater microbial communities from meromictic Lake La Cruz, Castile-La Mancha, Spain - LaCruzMarch2015_17m | ecosystem: Environmental > Aquatic > Freshwater > Lake | place: Spain... | reverse complement strand
CCCAGTAAACAAACTTTATGGTGTACGGAACATTTAGCCTTCGTTCATATGGTCCCTGAATAGATGATATACGACCACGGTCATCATAATGGTAGGCAATCTGTTTCCCGGCAATGTCGGTGGCGTTAGTTAACTTACCGAATTTGTAATTATAAGTTGACTGGGAACTATAGCCAAATTGGTCGACAATTTTCGTGACATAGGTGTGAAGAACTGAATCATAAGTGTAGCTGTAATGTACCCCGTTAAGCGTAGCGTCTAGCAACGCTTCGCTCTGGTGCTGTTAAGCGTAGCGTCCCGCTACGCTTTTTTATTCCGGCATCTTGCCGGTGATTTATTTTACCGTATCCCATCCCCCTGTCTGCCATTTTCCTGAATTAATGCCCCCCGTTGGCCATCCTCCACTTTTCAGACCTCCACTGCTGTAATTCAAGTCATGTACTGTAACCGGTAACAATCCTTGTACTCCTGCATAATTCATTGCACTTGAATATGGATAATCTTCTGCTTTAATTACTATTCCAGCAACCACTGGATTTTCATGAATGTAATTAATTTTCTGTGAGATGAATTGATTTGAGTAAATATGTTCCGCATGATTTTCATGTGTCCATAACTGATACTCTGAATTACGTATATGTTGCGAGGCCGCATTTTTAAATACTTCAAGCATCCATTCTCTGCGGCTTTCGCCATGCTCTTTAATCAATTTCAAAAGCTCCTTTGAGGTAAAACTTTTAAAATCACGTATCGTATTACTAAGGTTGCCAGTATTGCTCTTTACCAGCAAATGAATATGATTGCTCATAATGACAAAGGCGAAAATTTCCAAGGCTTTATTCTGCTGACAAAATGCAAGATTTTGAATAAGCAGATCACGGTATGATTTTCTTGTAAACAAATCAACCCATCCTACTACTTGTAATGTCAGGTAATAGAGTTGGTCTTGTTCAGCAATTTTGTAGCCTGTTGGCATAAACAATGATAGAATTAACTTATACGGCACGATGCCGGTGTTGGAGAGCGTAGCGGGACGCTACGCTCAACGTGGAGGACGTTACGCTCAACGCGGGGAACCTGGACTTACGCCAAATGACCTGTTGGAAATTCAAAAAGAAAATCCGGGAATGTTTAGAAGAAAAGGGACGATTCAGTTTGGCTGACCGTTCCTTCATTCATCACTGAACGATCAGTTTTTGCATTGAATCTCCACGACAGCTGCGGATTCTGATGAAATAGATTCCCTTTGCAAGGTCCTCAATGTCAATTTGATGGCTTACTTTTCCAGCTTGTGATTCAAGTTGTATTGATTTAATCTCAAGTCCTGCCGGGGTGATCAGGCTAAGGCCAATGGCATCGCTGCAATCTGTAGAGAACCGAACTTCAACATTCTGACTGGCAGGGTTAGGGAAAATTGTGAGATCCCTTACAAGCTTGTTGTCTTCAATGCCAACGGTCTGAGACACATAATGTGCTTTCCAGCCGGCTCCGGTAGTCGAGCTATTTGACGAAAAACAAACAAACATAGCTCCTGTATTTGAAATACAGACTGGGGGTAAACTTTGTCCTGTAAAGTGGCCAATAAGAACACCATCACCCAGGATTGTGTCAAAAGCGAAAACTTCAACAAAATCACCGGTATTGTCGAGGCTGAACTGGTCGAAAGTAAGGCTTATCTGTTGTCCCTGGCTGGGGTGAATCAGCCATTGGCAAATGCTTTTGTTGCGATAGTTTTTGGTACCACTTCCATCTTCCAGTATGCCTGTAGGCGTTGTTATCTCATCCAGGGGATGACAGAACAGGGGTTGTTTGGCCTCATAACTGATGAACCAGCCATTTCCATGTTGGCTGTTGTTGGATGTAAAATGTAAATACACCTGGTTGTTGGTGGATGTAATATTGGCAGGGATGGTATTGCCTGAATATGTTCCAATCAGGGGTGAATTGGCATTAGGTCCATCGTAAATACTGAGCAAATCCTGGCTGTCTTCAGTGTCGAAATAGCTGAATTTTAGGGTGATATTAGACACAGAGTCTGTTGGCGCCACCTGGGGTGTGATCAGGTAAAAACAATCGTTGTTACCAGGGTAATTCAATGGACCGCTGCCATCTTCAAATGTACCTGCCATGGCTGTCAATGCTGTAGTTCCGCTGCAATTGGGAGGATAATTTCCGGCTGGAAAAATGTTAATAATAGCACCTTGTCCACTGGTAAAATTGTAACCCGGGTTGAGGTTGTTGAGATAGAAGTAACCGTTATAGGAGCCACTCCATCCCCAATTGAAATGGAAATAGTTTCCATCCTGGTAGCCATCTACGTTGAAGGCATGACCGCCGCCACTGCCAAAACCATGGTAATACATTGGTTTCTTTGCATCAAGCTGAGCTTTCAGCAAGGTGGCCCAGGCTGCATCGGAATAGCTGTCTTTGTCGACAAGTGACAGACTTGTTGAATACCTGAAATTATTTTTCATGGCATCTGCTGCATCCCAACTATAGGCACCGGAGCCTGTAGGAGAATAGCCCATGTCCACTGCCACACCGCAATGGTATGAAATTGTGGCTACATCTACGTTGTTCGCATTGAGGGAGTTCAGCATTCTATTCCAGTTGTAGGTCGTATTTCCGAAATTGACGTTGAGGTAGCCATAGTCAGAATTGTAACCATGACTGCCAACTCCGGTCTCAGGCCAGCGGTAATAATACATGATCTGTGCCATGGCGGTCGCAACACAACCAACAAGTGCTTTTCCTCCGGGACCGGCCGCATCAACTGGGCAAAACTCATTGTAGGGATTTCCCTGATCCCACAAAGAGGTGAGGTAAGGGCCTACGATGGTATTGGCTGATTTGCCGGAATTTAATGCTGAAGGATCGGATGTTGTTAAGCTTTCCCAATTGTTCATGAGCTCAGCATTCTCATTGAGCGGATGATTGCGCAGGTAAGTAATCTGCTCAGAACAAGACTGCAGCCAGTCTGTCATCTGCACAGGAATTTCCTTTTCGCCCCAGGCTGATTCAAAGGAAAAGCCCAGCACAGGAATGGTCTGATCATCTCCGGAGACCAGGACAAAGGCCTGATCAGCAATGTTGAAGGCATAGAAAAGGGCGTCTTCGCCTTTTGTCCCACTTTGATATACCAGTTTGGGTTTGATGCTTGAATAGGCCAACTCCTTTGCAGAAGATCTTTCAAAATAGAAATTCTTTGCGACAAGGGCTGCTGTTTCAACTTTTACAGCTTTGGAAAAGCCTGCAAATGCGAGCAATAATGCGAATCCTGTGATCAGTAAGCGTTTGGTCATAGAGGAATAGATTGCGAAGTTGGATGAGCTTTATTGAACTACAACTTTATGGTTATAAACACCTTTGTCACTGCTGAGTTTCAGGTTATAAACTCCCCTGGCAATGCCACTAAGATCAAGTGATTGGTTAAAACTACCGCTGAAATTGCTGTAGTTCTGTTTGATCAGGCTTTGGCCTGTCAGTGATAACATCTCTATGCTCAGCATACCTGTCTGGTCCATGTCAAAGGCAATGTTCAAATGGTCATTGGCAGGATTTGGATAGATTCTCATCTCACGGAAGCTGTTTAACTCGCCTACGCCAACAAAACCAAGTGTATAATAGGCAGTCCAGCCTGCATAATTATTGGCATAATTGCTTTTAAACTCGATGTACATCTCGCCACTTGGAGAAACCAGCGTTGGTGGGAGGGTGTTACCGCTATAGGTTGCACCAAGTTGTGTCTCAGTTACCAGGTCGTAAACTTTAATAAAATCCTTGTTGGTTTCTGTATTGAAAGAGGTGAACTGCAGGATCAGTGATTTCTGGTCGGGATTCGGGGGCTGAATCACCCAGCTGCAGGTGGAATTGGCCAGGTAATTGAAATCACCGCTGCCATCTGATACTGTACCACTTGTGGCAGTCATGGTGGTTCCGGTACATAAAACAGGGTAAATCGGTTTGAAAATGGCAAGCCAGCCTTCAGCCGTGTTAGCATTGTCGGTGTGGAAGGTGATAAACATCCTGTTGCTTGTAGAGGTAATTGCAGCAGGAATGGTATTGCCCGAATGGCTTAACAAGAGTGGAGCATTGGCATCAGCGCCATCATAAACCTTCACAACATCGTTGGTGTCAGCCGTAGAGAAACGTTCGAAGCTGAGCATAAATTTCTTAACAGTATCAACAGGAGCCAGCAGCCATGAACAATCTGTATTGTCGGCATAATTGGCTGTAAAGCTGCTTCCATCTTCAATTGAACCCTGGCTGGTAGTAAACACCTTTGGACCGGAGCACATGGCAGGGAATGAATTGGCAGGATAAATACCTTTTACCATCCCTTGTGAATCACTGAAAGGACCATTGGGGTCATTTCCTGGGTTGAGGTCATTGATATCATAAAAGCCGTCGTTGTTGCCACTCCAGCCCCAGTTAAAATGGTACAAAGTATCTGAACTGCTTGTTTGGTAACCATCAGCGACGAAACAATGTCCATATTCGGGATTGCGTCCGGAATATAAAACAGGACGTTTGGCATTTAATTCTGTCATCAGCAAGGTATGCCATGCTGTATTTGGAGTAGTGCTTCTTTGGGCGAAAGAGGTTGACGTATTGCTGTATTTGAAGTGCGTAGCGAGTGCACCAACGCAATCAGAGGTCTGTGCACCTGATGCAGTTGGGCCATAATTCATACTGACAGCAACACCACAATGGTACATCAGTTTGGCAATGTCCATGTTAGCCTCGCTGGGGTCGTTCACCATACCGTCGTAATTGTAGGTTGCATTGGTGTAATTCACGCTGAGCACACCATAATGGCCAAAAGGTGCAGGGTTAAGGTTGGTGTTGTAGGCATGATTGCCTGTGCCTGAACTTGGGTAACGAAAGTAATTGACGACTTGCGCCATGGCAGTGGCAACACAGCCGGTTAATGCACGACCTTCAGGACCGGCATTGTCGGCAGGACAAAGGGTATTGAAATATTTTCCCTGATCCCAATGTGACAGTACCAGTGGTTCGAGGTTTTTGCCGCTCTTTTCAATGGCAGATTGCGCAAAATTGACATCAGTAAGCCTTGCCCACTGTGCTGTATTACTAGCGTTGGCAACACTGCCTCTGGAACGGTAAGCCTGAACCTGCACAGTGACACCTGTCATCCAGTCTTTGAAATTTCCATAGGGGTCATTCGGATTGAAGAAGCCGGTAGGGCTATAACCAACAACTGGTTTAACAATGTCATCAGCAGTGATGATGACAAAACCACCATCCCTGAAATTAATGCCATAATAAACAGGAACATTGTTGTCCTTCATCGTGTATGTTGTTGAAACTACAACATCTTTGTAGGCTACCTGGCTTTTCTGATTGAGTTTTTCATACAGAAAATTTTTCGCGGCCTTTTCAGCTGTTACCTGATCAATTACCTTGGCAGTAGCAGGAAGAATAAAAAAAGTAACAAGGAGTAGGGTGAGGAAGCGGGTTGTCATTTTAAAGTTCATGTTCCGTTATAATTATTGTTTACATATTTTCAAAAAACGTACAAATTTACAGGTATTTACGATACAATTTTCAATAATTCAGGTGCTTTTGAACAATTATTTTGTGATCAGGCTGAGGATTTTTTCAAGACCCTCAGCATCGACTTGAGAAAAGCTGTTAAGTTCCTTACTGTCAATGTCTAAGACTGCAATAATGTGACCATCGGCATCCCTTAACGGAACAACAATTTCTGACTTTGACCGTGAGTCGCAGGCAATGTGCCCCGGAAACTTTTCAACATCTGGTACGATGATGCTTTTTCCTTCCCTTATTCCTGCCCAACATACCCCTTTATTTCTGCTCAATACCTGACATGCAAGGGGGCCCTGATAGGGTCCGACGATCAAATCCTCCGCTACAAGTCTGTAAAAACCACACCAGAAGGCCTGGTCCATTTTGTGATACAAAACCGCCGATACTGTTGCCATTCTGGAAATTGGGTCATTGGTTTTTGGAAGTAATTCTTCCAACTGATTGTAGATGCGCTGATAGCGTCCTGCTGTGTTCCTGCTGGGCATATTTCTTTATTTTTCTGCAGACTTAAACAATTTACGGCCTGTCTTTGTTTAAGACTCTATAGGTTTTCAAAAGTTTAAGCCTGCATAGTTTCATGAATTACCATTATCTTTGTACGATGCTATAAACAATTACAATAGCATCATGTTTATTCTCTTTGGTGTTGTCTGTCAGGATGTTATAAAGAGATGTTTTAAGGAATGACCATTAACAATTAACTTATATCAAATGAAATCAAAAATTGGAATCTTGGGTTCCGGGGTCGTAGCACAGGCATTGGCGAGCGGATTTTTAAAACATGGCTTCGAAGTAATGATAGGGACACGTGATGTTACCAAATTGGACGAATGGAAAGCTGCTGCCGGAGCCAAGGCAAAAGTTGGCAGTTTCTATGATGCTGCCGGTTTTGGTGATATTGTTGTACTATCCGTTTCTGGTCTGGCCGCAGAAGAAGTTCTGAAGATCGCCGGAATTAACAATTTTGATGGCAAAACGGTCATTGACACAACCAATCCGATTGCTGCCGAACCCCCTGTCAATGGTGTTCTTAAGTATTTTACCAACCTGGATGAGTCCCTGATGGAAAAACTTCAGAAAGTCGCCTTTCATGGAAATTTCGTCAAAGCTTTCAATTCTATCGGCAGTGCTTTTATGGTAAATCCATCTTTCCCTGAAGGAAAACCAAGCATGTTTATCTGTGGCAACAGTGATGCTGCCAAGGAAGAGGTAAAAGAAATCCTGGATATCTTTGGATGGGATGTTGCTGATATGGGGAAAGTCGAGGCTGCCCGTGCCATTGAACCCCTTGCTATGCTGTGGTGTATTCCGGGTTTTCTGAACAACCAATGGACACATGCTTTTAAATTGCTGAAACTCTAGTTTTCTCTTTCGTTAACGACTCCTTCTTTTGCCTGGTAAAAATTCTAAGCTTTTAGCACTTTTGTTTACGGGTACCCTGATGGGTGCTCTTGACATTTCCCTGATAGGGCCTGCGATCCCTGCGATCTCTGAAACACTGAATGTCAGCGACAAGAATCTGTCCTGGGTTTTTTCTATTTATATCTTGTTCAGTTTGATCGGGATTTCTCCCATGGCCAAGCTTAGTGACTTTCTGGGTCGCCGGAGTATCTATATCGTTGCCCTCTCTGTTTTTGGTATTGGTTCTGCTGTGGTCTCATTTACTGATTCTTACGTTCTGCTTCTTGTTGGAAGGGCAATTCAGGGGATAGGGGTGAGCGGGATTTTCCCCATTGCTACTGCCACCATCGGGGATGCCTTTCCCATTGAGAAACGTGGTCGGATGTTGGGGTTGATCGGTATGGTATTCGGACTGGCTTTCATCATGGGGCCCTTGATTGCCGGGATCTTGCTTAAATACTTCCCCTGGCATACTTTGTTTGTCATCAACCTCCCGATTTGTGCTGTACTGATCTGGCAAAGCCACAAGCTGATGCCCTCGGTGCGCCATGGTTCGCTTAGCAATTTTGACTGGAAAGGGGTTTTAAGCCTTGCGATTTTCCTGGCAGGCTTTACCTATGCCATTAACCTGGTCAAACCGGATGACCTGCTCAACAGTGTAACAACTTTGCAATTTGTGACCATTTTTGTGGTCTCCATGCTTAGTTTTGTTTTGTTTATTCCGATTGAACGAAATGCCATTGAGCCCGTTCTGAACCTTAAATACATGAAATCCAGGCAGGTTACCATTGCCGGATTTATCGCATTTGGAACAGGGATGTTCCAGGCTACCTTTGTGTTTTTCCCCAAAATGGCTGTTGCTGCATTTCATGTCAGCAGCTCTGATGCCAGTTTTATGCTGGTCCCTACGGTTATCGCTGTTGCTTTGGGTGCCCCCTTGGGCGGACGTTTAATCGACAAGGTTGGACCACGCTGGGTTATCATTGCAGGTTTGTTTTTTTCCATCCTGGGTTTGTTCTTACTTAGTTTTCTAAACAACAATCCCTTGTTTTTCTATATCCCCGGCGGCATCCTTGGTTTTGGATTGTCTTTCCTTGTTGGTTCTTCACTTCGGTATATTATTTTGAATGAGGTTTCTGAACGTGAACGTGCTTCTTCTCAAGGGATTATCACTATTTTTGGGAGCATCGGTCAGATCCTTGGCGCTGTCGCTATTGGTGTGATGGTGACTGCTACACCGGGTCTGCCGGGTTATAAACATGCGCTGTATGTTTTTTCACTGACTACACTTGTCTTCCTTGTCTCAGCCTGGTTTTTAAAGCCGGGAAAATATGTTAATACAGTTCAGAAATCATGAAGATCTTAATCAGAAACATTCGTCAGCTTATTGGTGTTGAACACCCTAATCTGCCACAGCGTCTTAGGGTTAATGGTGCTCAGATGGCGCAGCTTCCTGTCCTGGAAAATGCTTTTCTGATGATTGCAAACGGCAAAGTTGAGAATTTCGGTAAAATGGATGATTGCCTTTACGAAAGCAACAAAGGTGGTGAACTCCAGGTAATTGAAGCAGAAGGTCGCCTTGTTTTTCCTTCCTTCTGCGATTCCCATTCGCACATTGTTTTTGCAGGAAGCAGGGAAAATGAATTTATCGACAAGATCAAGGGGCTTACCTATGAAGAGATCGCCAGACGGGGTGGTGGAATCCTGAATTCAGCCGCCAGACTTCATGACACCACTGAGGAGGAACTCCTTGCGCAGGCCATGCCCAGGCTTGAAGAAGTCATCCGACATGGTACCGGTGCTATTGAAATAAAAAGTGGCTATGGCTTGAATACAGAAGATGAACTCAAAATGTTACGGGTAATCCGCAAGTTGAAAGAAATCAGTCCCCTGACGATCAAATCTACATTCCTTGGTGCACATGCTGTTCCGGCTGAATACAAGGGCCAGCAGACTAAATATGTCGACATGCTGATCAGTGAGACATTGCCTCGGGTTGCTGCCGAAGGTTTGGCTGATTTTGTTGATGTCTTCTGCGACAAGGGCTTCTTTACGGTACAGGATACCGACCGCATCCTCACTGCTGCAGTAGCGCTGGGACTTAGACCGAAAATTCATGCCAATGAACTCGACTATAGTGGTGGTATCCAGGTGGGTGTAAAACACAATGCTTTGTCAGTGGATCACCTTGAGTTTACCGGTGATGATGAAATCCGCAGTCTGATGGGAAGAGAAACCATGCCGACAATTTTGCCCGGTGCTTCCTTTTTCCTGGGGCTACCCTGGGCGCCTGCCCGTAAAATGATCGATGCAGGCCTGGGTGTCGCCATGGCCAGCGATTATAATCCGGGTTCTTCGCCATCCGGAAATATGCAGTTTATCCTTTCTCTCGCTTGTATCAAATACAAATTGCTGCCCGAGGAAGCCATCCAGGCCGTAAGCCTGAACTCGGCCTATGCCATGGGTGTAAGCCGTGAGATGGGCAGCATCACCATCGGGAAAAAAGCCAATGTTTTTGTCACGGACAAGATGTCGTCCTATGCTTTTATGCCCTATTCTTTTGGTGTGAATAAAGTAGATACGGTGATCCTGAATGGAAAAGTAATCTGATTCTTAGGCGACTCGGATAAGACTAGTGGATGGGAATCACAGCAAGACTACCGGATAGCTGATCCAGTTTCTGGCGGATAAGGCTGAGGTTCTCCTTGGCAAATAAGTTGGCATCCGCATAGAGATTCTTGTAGTATTCCACACCTGAAAGAAGGTTTTCCCTGAAATTCTCAAAGTGTTTTACCTGCTTCTCCGTCATGGGTTTCTCAGTATCTTCAATGTGCGCATTGAGGTAGTTGATGTAGAGTTCCAACTCTTTGATAAACAGGTGAGGACGGTCAGTACGACTGATTATGTTTGTTCTGCCATAAATGTGGTCGACCATCTCCTGCAGGCTTACCGTTTTGTCAAAATAGGCGAGGTTGGGACCGGGACAAACGGAAACACCGTTTCCTTCCTGTCTTGTGTCAATGTTGTGTTCGATCAGCATAGAAGTACCAAGGCCCAGGCAGATACAGGCTTTTTCAACAATTTTGTCGAATTCTTTCTGTCGTTTTTCCGGACTCAGCTCCAGGGTATCCAGTTCTTGTATTTTTAGTCGCTGATATTGACGGGAAGCACTACAAATGCCATCAACACCGAATTCAGAAATGATGCAGGCATATTTCTTGGGGCAATGGCTGCCTGGTTTACCGGCATCGATCAGGGCCTGTTTTTCTATGTCCTTGCTGTTGTTGCGGACACTGTTAAAAGGTACGCCCAACGGAGAGATTCCACTTAAATATAAATCTGATTCTTTGGCCCGACAAAGCAATTCCCGTGTTGGTTCATCCAGAGACACTGCCTCAGGAACCAAAAGAAAAGGGGAGCCCCAGCCGATAGAATCAAGCTCATAAAAATCCATGAGAAAGTTGTGCTCAGAGGCTGTGCCAACACCACCCTGGGCTGTAATCTTTACGGGAAGCGGGCTCGCCGGACAAGGCAGTTCTTTCCGCTTTAAGGCTGCTGTCAGGACGTCAAAAGTCTCGGCAATCAGCAATTCTCTTTTTTCTTTGAATTCCTGCAGGATAGGACCCATTAGGTGGCCATCTGTCGCAAAGGCATGCCCGCCACAGTTAAGACCGGATTCGATGCGGTATTCAGAGACCCAGATGCCTTTTTTTGCAAGGTATTTTCCTTGTATGTTGGCCGAGCGGAAATCACTGACTTTCAGGATGATCATCTTCTTCAGATGACCCTCTTCCGTTGGATAAAAATCTTCGAAATTCTCAAGATAATTGTACAGGCGTGGATTCATTCCGGCTGACAATACCAGGGAACTATTGAGTTTGCTCTGCGCAAAACCCCGCAAGGCTGCATGAGCGTCGTTAAATTCAACAGGTAATTTCTCGTCACCGACATGAATATCCCGGTCGAGTTTTGTCATGATGTTCACATCGATGCTGCCTGCAGAAAGGTTGCGTTCGGCCCATTCGTATAAGGCTTGTGAACTGCTATTCTGTATGATGAAGTCCTCAAATCTCTTTTTCAGTTCTGAGACGTCGGGTAACAAAGCGATATACTTCTCAAATTCAGTGCGATGGCTGTGAATAGAATCTTTCAAGGCTTGGAATTTCTCCCTGACCATCTCATCCATGAGGTTGAGGTAGGCCGTGATACGCGCAGCTCTGTAATCTGTTTCCTTGTGTGAAATAGGCTCGTACGGCAGGTTCAGCTGCTCGCTGAAGTACCTGCGCATTTTTTCCATCAGACCGTCGTCAACCAGGGAGATTACTGAAGAAATGCCATAAGGCGATACTCTGTAAGGGGTGTCAAGGGTAAACCCAAGTCCCATAACAGGAATATGAAAAGTATGATGATTAATTGAATAGGGCACGTTGTGTTCTCACAAAATATAATGCAAAGATCGTAAATTTTAATGAAATGGCTGTAATTATTTTTGATCAGCGGAAAGGCCTGCTAATCCTAATGCTTCGGCTTGTTTTCCTCGAATCTTTTAAAGACCATCAAAACTTCACCATCCAGTTTTAGCTCCAGAATCGCACCTTCGATCTTGTATTCCTTCACCTGGCTCAGTGTTTCCAGAAAATCGGTTTCGCCTTCACCCGGGCAAGCCATTTTTGTAGCGACAATTTCCTCTATCTTAATCTTATTCTTTTTGACTGACAGGCTGGCATGAAAACGGTTGCAGCCGCCATAGCCGTTGACTTTGTCCTTAGAAACATAAAACTGCAAGGTTGGAATGCCCGATTGAAATTGCTTGGCATCTACTTCTTTGCCGTCGTATTCCTTTAAAATCCAGCTGTCATTCAGCCGTTCTTCCTGTGAAAGTGTAGGTTTTTTTTGGGCATATAAGGTGGTAGACCCTGAATAAGTTATCATTACTGCGAGTGTGATCAGTAAAAAATGAAAGCTGCGTTGCATAAATGGAATTTTTCGTAAAAGTAACAAATGCTGAAATGCAGCTGATATTGTCTGTATCAAAAAAGAAAATCGGATTAACTTAGCCATCTGATTTTCTCAAAATAACTTTCACACCTACAATCTCTATGAAAAAGTACTTTTTATGTTTGCTTTTCAGCGTAATGTTCTTCCCTTTTCAATCCGATGCACAGGAGAATTATCCATTTGTAGCAGAAACTGATCCACAGGCATTGAAAAGCCTGGACCAATGGAGTGATTGGAAATTTGGCTTATTGATGCATTGGGGTGCCTATTCGGTTTGGGGTATTGTGGAGTCCTGGAGCCTTTGTCCTGAAGATGTGGGATGGACAACAAGGCGCAATGGGAATTTTGAAAATTATTATGAGTATAAGAAGGAATATGAGAATCTTCCCATGAAGTTTAATCCGGTAAAATTTAATCCGGAAAGATGGGCCAAAGCGGCCAGGGCAGCTGGAATGAAGTATATGGTTTTTACCACCAAACATCATGATGGGTTTTGTATGTTCGATACGAAACAGACTGATTATAAGATCACAAATCCGAAGTATCCTTTTGCAGGGAATCCAAAAGCTGATGTCACCAAGAGCATTTTCAATGCTTTCAGGGCGGAAGGTCTGGGTGTAGGGGCTTATTTCTCTAAGCCTGATTGGCATACTGAGTATTATTGGTGGCCCTATTTCCCACCCAAGGCCAGGTCTGTCAACTATGAGATTGCCAAATACCCTGAGCGTTGGCAGAAATACAAAGACTTTACTTTTAATCAGATACAGGAGCTGACACAGAATTATGGAAAAGTCGATATCCTTTGGTTAGATGGTGGTTGGGTTAGGCCTGATAGCACCATTGATGAGAAAGTGGAATGGGAACGTGGGCTTCCCCCCGGACAAGATGTCGACATGGGGCGTATCGCCAAAATGGCCCGTCAGAATCAACCCGGAATCATCGTCGTAGATCGTTGGGTTCCCGGTCCTTACGAAAATTATCACACCCCCGAACAAACCATCCCCGAAAAACCATTGCCCTATCCATGGGAAAGCTGCATGACCTTGGGCGACTCCTGGAGTTATGTCCCCCGGGATAATTTTAAACCAGCCGAGAAAATCCTCCATAACCTCGTCGACATTGTTTCCAGAGGCGGGAACTACCTGTTGAATGTGGCGCCGGGACCCGATGGGGAATGGGATGAAGGTGCCTACCAGAAACTGAAGGAAATTGGGGCATGGATGCAGATTAACGGAAACGCAATCTACAATACCCGTCCACTGTCTCCTTATGTTGAAACTCAGAATCTGCGTTTTACACAGAGCAAAGATGGGACATCAACCTATTGCTTTGTGATGGACAATGTTACGCAAATTCGCATTGCTGCAGTGGGTACTAAAAAGGTGAAACAGCTAAGTGCACTCGGCTACAACAAAAAGCTTGGTTTTAAAAAGGAAGGACGTGACCTTGTTGTCAATTTGCCATCTGATTGGAAATCAACGATACGGGTGATCAGGATGGAGTAAATTGTTTTCTGAACTTTTGAGAATTGTCAAGGCTTTTCAAATTCATAGATTTTGAATATCTCAGGGTATTCTGACATTTTTGTTAGTTTGAAATGTGCTTGCAGATAGGCTTTTATGCCGTTCCCCGGGATGGCAAAGTCAGCTCCGGCATCCAGAAAAACGATACGGTCGGCATTGGCTATTGCTGTACTATCGATTTCTCCCATGGCATAGATGGGATTTATTCCGTCCCCCCTTAAGCGTTCTCTTAAAAGACCTTTTGTCACTGTGTTATCCACTTCTTTGAACCAGGCAGGTTCGTAGTAGTAAACGAAATTCAGGTCAAACCATTCGGGACAGAGATACACCAGGGTATTGGGTTTTGACTTCAGGGCTTTTATTTTTTGTACGACACCTTTCACATCTCTGTGATTTTCAGGATCAAATTTGCAGGTCAGGAGCATTAGAAACAACAATCCAAAGACTGTGATTTGCCTGATTCCGGCATTTTTATGCAGGTTTTCAACACTCAATGCAATCAGCAGGAAAAAGGCTGGTGTGATAAATACCATATACCTGTCTATCAGCATGGGCACCACGTAAGAAAAACTATACACCAGGATCAGGGGTGCGCAAAACCAGGTTGTTATAATAATACCCTGTTTGCTGGCAGCATATAGTTGTTTACTTCTGATCAAGTTGAAGAGTGCGAAAGCCATGATGGCCAAGGTGATTCCGCTAAGGATGGGTTTCCCCAGCAGGGTTTCTCCATAGGCTTCATTCATGAAAGTCCGCAACAAATCCAGGATTGCAGTTAGCCCTTTTGGTGGCCTCACCCAGGTCCCATCTCCGGCAGATTGAACAAAGCGGGCCAGAAAAATCCGGAGATACGGTAGAAAAAGGATTAATGGAATGCCAAAAAGAACCAGGTATTCCTTCCAAAAGCGATTGCGTAAGTTGTTGATAAACAGAGTGCAGATCAATTGAACCAGGATGATCCAGAAGCCAAAGAAATGCGCATACAAGAGCAGCGCATTGGCAATGACGTAGACAGCTTTCATTCGTATAGTCCCCTTTTCGCTGACCAGGTTTAAAAAGCTATACATCGAAATCAGCGTCAGTAGGGTAAACAAGGAATATACCCTTGCCTCATGGGCAAAATAGATCTGAAAATCAGAAAAAGTGAATAGGAGGGCAGCAAAAAGGCCAATGCGCAAACTGAAAAATTTGCGTCCGAGGAAATACAGCATCACCGCCGACAATGCGCTGATTACCATCGGCAGAAACCGGACAGAAGCAGGGCTTATTCCAAAAACCTTGATCCAGTAATGCAGCAGAATCTCAAAACCCGGCGGATTGTTGTAGCGGCTTAACTCTGAAATGAGAAAGGGGAGCCGTAACTGTGCATGATAAATGGTAAAGGGTTCATCATTGGCGATGGATTGACTGCCAAGGAAGATGGATTTCAGGATGATATTCAGCAATAGCAAACCGACAGGCAGTACATAAGCCTGAAAGCGAGGGTTTTCAAAATACTGCCTGTTCAAAATTGCGTCCGTGTGTTTTGTTTAATGCTTGATAACCAACTTTTTGGTCTGTTTTTGTTCAGTGGTTTCTAAGACTACAAAGTAGAAGCCTTCTTTTAGTCCACTGGCATTCATTGGAAATACTTCCGTTTCCTGGCTGACTTTCACATCTTGTTGCATCAGGGTTTGTCCAAGGAGGTTAACAACACTCAGATGAGCAAGCGCATGGATTGGAAGTGAGAATTCTACAACAAAGTTGTCTGTAGCAGGATTTGGATAGACAGAGAATTTTTTAATAACAGCTGCATTGATTTCTTCAACAGGCAACACCAGTCCAATGGTAAACTGATGATAAATGTTGTCACCAAAATCAGGATTGAAGGTTTTAATGGCGATCCCGTCAAGATTCAACATCCTGAGGTAACCACTTCCCTGACCGGGTTCATTCCAGAAATACAAACCATTGTCGCCGGCATCAGAAAGGCTAAGAGTATAGCAATCATCAATGAGATGCAGGGTGTCTCTGTAGGTAAAATCGTTCGCCAGTCCTGTTTTGGAAAAAACGACATTGCCCTGGCTGTCTTTCAGGTTAAGTTGGTTTTGATAGCCTGCGTGGTTCGTCCTTAATTCAAAGATAACATCTGAAGGATACACCGGGGGCAGGGTAAATGCAGAATAAAGGGTGTCATTGAGCGAATATTCATCAGTGCTGCCGTTGGGGTTGCTGAGCCTGGCAACAAACTGATTGCTCAAAGAGGAAAGGTAATCGGGTGCAGGTACTGTCACTTCAGCAACACCCATGAAGGGTAGATTGCCTGTCCATTGAAAAGTTGACATGGCACCACCTTTCCTGCCATAGACAATGTCAAGGGAGGTCAGTGTTGTCGATCCATTGTTTTTAATGGCAATGACCGGATTGGTGCAGAATGGGTTAAGCCGTTGGAATTCAACACGGTCTGAAGGTTGTTTTATGTAGGCAACGCCCGCATCGACACCAAAGTTGGGTGGTCCATAACTTACAATCTGGTTGTTGATTCTGTAATTTGAGGAACCTGGATTTGCAATAAAAGGCATGCTGTAATCAAGGGTCATACTTGAGCCCGGAACCAGGGATGCCGGCACGGCATATTCTACCCTGTCGACAGCAGCACCCGGACACCAGCCGGCACGGTCATAAATCCATGTGCCTCCCTGTGGATAGATGGGGTTGGTGGCACATTCTGTCCAGACTGCACGGGTAAAGGCGATGCTGTCATTGATTTTTATGCTGTGGTTGCGCGAAATGAACTCACCTTCCTGCCCATGGCCACTGATAGACGACCTGATTTTGTACTGTGCTGCATCCGGAGACAGGGTGAATTGTCGTGGCTCAAAATAATTGTTGTTATAAATGTCGAACCAGGAAGGACTTACCCAGCTTCCACTTGGCCATATCTGTTGCAGGGAGACGACATTGCGGGTTGGTGTTCCCTCATAATATACAAAGGTGATGTCATTGTCTTCCTGGTAGATACCATCAGACATTGCCATATATCGGGGTCCTTTTAAAACGCTTGCATAATCTGTTACATCGAAAGCCCAGGTCTTGCCCACAAGACCATTCAGACTAAGTCCTTTCCCATAAGGGGTAATAAAATTGATAAGTTCAACACGCATGGGACGGCGCAGGTAATATGTCAAAATGTTCTGTGTGAGGGTGGTCTCAGCTGCAATAGCCACAGAATCAATGAGCAAGCCATCGGCATCATACACATAGCTCATGCCTGCAGCATAAACGTAAGTAGTGTCGACGGTGAGCAGGTTGTTGTTAACGACTGTATTGGAGATGACAGAATTCGGAATGTTTAAAACGGAATCAAGTAAGGTATCATAGGCATACACATAGGTATAAGTTCCCTGAATGAAGCTTGTATTGGGCCGTATGTTGCTGCTGACGAAATTCCTGAGGAGTTCTTTGCCCTTCAAACTTCCAAAAGCCGGATTTAACAAATTTGCGTGATAGGCATTTTGTGCTGCATCATGGGCAATGCTACCTGAAGTTTCGTCAAGGGGATAATACACCATCAGGTTACTGTATGATGGGTGAGCAGGTGTAATTGAGTGGTACATAATTTCCTGGATCTCCGCCTGACTCAGCTCTTTGTTCCAGAGGCTGAATTCACTCAGATAGCCTGCCCATGGATTTCCTCCGGAAAGGGAATTGCCCACTACCATTTTTTGAATGTTGATGGGCCTGGTCTTATTGCTGTCCTGCAACCACAGTTCGCCGTTCAGATAGACCTTCATACGGCCGGTGGTGGCATTTTTTGTGAATGACCAGAAATTCCACTTGCCTTTTATTTCTGCGGTGGCAGCTGCTTTGTAAATTCTGTCAAAGCCTGAGGAATTACCCCCACAATCCCAGTATATGTTTGAATTACTCCAGGGAAGATGAATGTTGATCTGACGGTTGTTGGAATTGTCAGTGCCTTCTAAAATGGTGGAGTTTGAAGGCAACAAAACGGTATCACCTTTACACCAGAATCCGAGGCTTACTTCCTGGTTGACAGAACTATACCATCCCGGATTCATTTGCAAGGCCTGGATCCCCCCTTTGAGACGAAGATATCCTTGCGGATCTGTGGTCGTAATTGCCGCAGGAAAGCCTGCATCCTGGCCTT
>Ga0247840_10006089_pt1 | contig 17647 bp, 14 predicted proteins | sample LaCruzMarch2015__FD_192404 | JGI IMG/M metagenome (GOLD analysis project Ga0247840, IMG submission 192404) | Freshwater microbial communities from meromictic Lake La Cruz, Castile-La Mancha, Spain - LaCruzMarch2015_17m | ecosystem: Environmental > Aquatic > Freshwater > Lake | place: Spain... | reverse complement strand
CCCTCTTGGATCTCAAACCAGACCTCCGGCTCGAGCTCGGCATCGAGCCCGACCTCCCAAGCTTGAATCTGGACTCGGACCGTATTACCCAGGTCATCCTGAATCTACTGCACAACGCGATCAAATTTACCTTCGGGGGTGAGGTCAGGATCACAGCGCGTCGCGATGGCAAGCACTTCGTGCGCGTCAGCGTCGCGGACAGCGGCATGGGCATTCCGGCCCAGGAATTATCAAAGGTATTCGACAAATTTCACCAGGTCTGGCAGGGCGACGTCGGCCCGGTAAAGCCCCAAGGCACCGGGCTTGGACTCTCGATCTGCCGGGAAATCGTCGAGCATTACGGCGGGAAGATATGGGCAGAATCCACGGTGGGACAAGGCGCCTCCTTCACCTTCACGCTCCCGACGCCTGAATAGAGGACGCCGGCCAAATTATTCGGGGTCGCGCGGGCTGTGCCACAACTGCCGGGCAAGCAGCGCCACGAACACGGCCATAGCCCCAATCGCAAGCGTATCGTTGAGCGGAAATCGTAACCATTGGCCCGTGCTCACGGCCGCAGGCACGAGCAGCATGGCCAATATCTCGACGCCGCGCAGGCCCAGCAGCAGACGCGGCGCTGCGCCCAACTCCTTATTCTGACGACTCGATGATTGCCACCCCAGGGCGAACAGGTAGATAAGGCTCAAGACCCACACGTGCAGCCCCTCGCGCATCATTCCGGTGATGCAGACTCCCCAGTACACCGCAAAAAGGACAAAGGGCAGGACCGCAAATGCCGTGAATTGCCATGGATGTCTTCGGGCCGCGCTGTACAGGCCGGCCAAGAGCACCGGGGCAGCCACTATGCCGAAACCGAATGGAGCGGTGTTCCAGTACTGGAAGAAGAAATGAACCACCCCCGAGGACTGTCCCCCGAAGGAATTGACGGCTTGGTTCGTTGCATCCACCCAATAAAGATGCATTGGCGCAAGCGTATTCAGGACCGAATGAAGACGCGTCGCGAACCAAGACATTCCTTTTTCGGAACGGACCAGATATTCCCAAAAGATGCCTTGTCCGAAATGCCCCCAGTTGAACAACTGCCAGGCCGCGAGCACAGAGGCAAAAACAAGGCCAAAGCCTGCCCACGCCGCAAGGACCGGCCGCAGTCGCGGTCTGCTCTCATCGCACACTGAAAACGCGGCCAGGCAGGCAAAAGCCGGAGCGCTCAGCAGGACCAGCGGGTGCACGAGATACCCAAGCCCAAGGCAAAGCCCCGCGGCGCAGGGACGACGCCGCGCCAGGAGCCAAGCCGCGGCGCAGGCATATCCCGCGGCTTGCAGCTTCGGCCAGGTGAAGTAGGTCTCATGCAACAAAAAAGGAGTCGTGGCTGCGACGGCAAGGGCAAAAAACGCCCAACGCGGCGCCAGATTCAGACTGACGAGCCCAAAAAAACAAACAAAGGTGGCCGCGGCCATGGCGATCATGGCGATCCGGTATGCGGCGAACCCCTGGCGGTCAAAGGGGCGCCAGAACGCTTCCGGTTTCTCCGCCGGAGGCTTGGCGCCGGCCAATCCTACGAACGTGGCCGCAGCCAAGCCGGAAAGCGGACCCCGCGCCGAGAATGACCAGGGGTCGAAATAGGATTTTGCTCTTTCGCTGTAAGGCCCCACTCCATTCATCACGAGCTGAATGACGTGATATGAAATGCGACTGTCTGAGCGGTCGCCCACCTCCAGGGTGCGCGATATCCGGTCTTGATAAAGATCGCCCGTTGGCCCGACCGCGTAGCTGGCCTTGGCCGTGGCCAATGCCGCCGCAAGCAGCGCAATAGCCAGCACGCGGCGTTCAAGTGGCGTCGTGAGCGCGGCCAGGGGATGACCTCGGAAATACCACGCCATGCCAAGCAACAGGGGAAGAGCAAAACCTAGCACCAGTGTTTGCGGCGCGATTTTGCCGGCGAAGATCCATATGCCCGCGCCCAAACAGGCCGCAAGCAAGCTGCCGAAGATTGGCAGCAAGACGAAGGGCAGCTCACGGCCTCTCCCTCGCAGCATTCCGCGCAGCGCCAAGCCCGGCATAAAAACGAGCCCGGTCGCGGCCACGAGCGCAAGCAGCTGGTAGCTGATCCCAACAAACTGGCCCAAGGGGGGCATGGCCAGCAAAAACGGCTCTGAGAAGCCGAACCAAGCTTGCGTCTGGGAAGCGGCAGCCACAAGTCGAAAAGCTGAGTAACGCGCTGCGTCAGGTATGTGAACCGCGGAAAGTCCCCAACGCTCACCAATATTTTCAAGAGATGGCTGAAAGGTCGTGGTCGCGCCGGACGATTCTTGAAGTTCGACCCAGATGCACCCACCAGGCACGTTCGGATATCCCGCGACTATCAGGTAAAACCTTTCCGCAATGGGGAACCACGACGTACGTATCTTGCCACCGGTTGGCATGCCGTTCATCCAGGTATCAAACATCACAAGAGGTTTGAACTCTGGGTCGGCATCAGTAAAAAGTGTCGCGGCCGTGCTCGGGGAAAAGCCGAAGCCTTCAGCGCTGAATCCGGGATCCAGCCGGGTAATGTACAGGCGCTGCAGGTCGAGCACTCCGGGCGCCAGACCGAGAGCTGCAAAAACCAGGGTTACGGCAATCCACAACAACAAAACATGCCGCTGTAAGCGCGGGGTGGTCATTCGTCACCATGACGCGCGGGTAATACCGCGCTGGGCTTTTGTTCGTGCACACGGCCCTGGCTCAGGAATACCCCGCCGAAGACCAGAGCAGACGCGGCGCATTGCGTGCCCGTGAAGCGCTCATCCAAAAATAAATAGCCCTGGATCACGGAAAACACCGGGATCAAGTTCACGAACGCCCCGGCCCGGCTGGCAGGCACGCGGCTTATTCCGTAGTTGTAGCAGCCGTAGGCAACGATCGAGATACAGGCGCCAAGGTAAACCACAGCCAGGACAGGCGCCAGAGGAAAGCTCTGCGGCAGCTCGGTCCAAGGCAGAAAAAGGGAGGGGAAGAACAGCAGCGTGCCGGCGTAGGCCTGTACCGCTGTGAGAAACAGCGGCGAGTAGCGGAGCGAGAGCCGCTTGAGCGCTATCGTATAGCCCGCGGCGCAAACCATGGCCGCGAATTCCATGAAATTTCCGAGCAATGGATTGGGCGCCGCGGCCGAAGGCGCCCCTCCGGACGCGAGCCAGAATACTCCGGCCACAGCCAGGGCAAAGCCTGGCCACGTGCGCGGCGCCAACCGCTCCTTGAGGACAAGGCTCGCGGCTAGGGCCACCAGAACCGGTAGCAAGGAAGTCACCATGCTTGCCTGCGAAGCCGTCGTCAGCTTGAGCCCATAGGCCTCGAACAAAAAATAGAAAAAGGGCTCGCACAGGACCATGAACGCGATCGGCTTCCAATCGCCGGGCAGATAGCGAATGACGTGCACGTCACGGAAGCAGAAGACAAAAATAATCGAAGCGATGCCCATACGGCTAAAGACCACAACCATGGGATCAAAGGCCGCGACCGCGACCTTCATGGCGATAAAAGAGCTCCCCCACAACGCCATGGCCAGGACCAAGGCTGCATAGGGCAACGCCGCAGAATGGGTGAACGATCGCGCCAAAACAAAATCCTCTGTCATGAAAGTCCCCATGTGTCGGGGCACACCCTGATGAATGAAAGATCATCCTTGGCTTTCCGACTCCCCACTTTGTCCAAGCAACACCCCAAAATGATGAAGTTTTTTGAAGTGGGGGGTCTGGGGGGAGAAACTTTTTTTAGAGCCTCTTACGCTTGAAAAGCGTTAGAGGCTCTTATACAGCCAAGCTGTGCCAAAAAGTTTCTCCCCCCAGGACTTTTCTTTCTTTTCTTTCTTGGTAGAAAGGGGGAATGAGGAACTTAGCCGGCTTGGGAGGGGTTGTCCAGCAATTGGCGTTGCAGGCAGGGCGCGGTGTGCGCCCCGCCTGCGCTTGATTCTCGTTATTTCAAAAAATCCAGCACATACTTCAGAGCCAAAAAGACCAGGAGGCTGCTCAACATCCACTTGATGTAGCGCGCAGGGACGAACTTCTGGCAACGCGCGCCAAGGTACATGCCGACCATGCCGCCCAAGCCGAAAAGCACGCCCAAAAGCCAGTCCGGCGCCACCGAGAGATGGGGATACAAGGGGGCGATCGCAGTATAAAACGCCACCCCGGCCACCGAGGTGATGAACGTGCCCATCAGCGCCGCGCCCGCCACCGTGTACACCGGCAATCCGAAAAACGACACAAAAAACGGCGCGATGATCGCTCCGCCGCCAATCCCATATACCCCGCCCACTATCCCTACGATGAAACTCAGCGCGAATATGCCCAAGGTGTTCACCGCGAAAGACTCACCATAAAAATCATAACTGATCCGCGACAGACTGAAATGCTTCACGCTCACCGCCGGAAGCTCGGTTTTGCCCGCGGCCTTCATCTCCTGGGAGCGAGCTCTGTGCGCCTTGACCAGCTCCTGAAATCGCTTCTCCGCCGCGCCCTTGTCCGCGCCGGGCTTGGGCTTGGCCAACAAATCCTTGACCATCCGACACCCGATGTACAACAGCACGCACGCCGCAAAGAGCTTAAAGCTCTTGGCGTCTGGAAGCCAAGTCACGCGGATGATCGCCCCGATCAACACCCCGGGTAAGGTGGCCACGATCACCACCCAGGTCAGTGGCCAGACCATCCGCCCCTCGCGGATAAACCGATACACCCCGCTCGGAATAGCCACGATGTTGTATAACTGGTTCGTCGCGCTCACAGAAGGATTCACGTACCCTAAAACGCTCATCTGGAACGGCAGCAACAAAAACGCACCCGACACACCACCCATGGATGTAAAAAACGAAATCACCAACGCAACCAACGGCGGAACCCACGGAGAAACCTCGACGCCTGCTATAGGAAAATACATACACAGCCTCCTTGGTCTGAGATCCAGTTTGACGGCCGAACACTGTCACGCTTATTATAACTTTCGTGCAGTTACTTTTTACCCGAAAAAAAACCGCTTGTCATCCACTTTCCTCGCATTCTCACACTTTCCCGAAAACAACGACTACCTCAAGCAGGGTTGCCATACTCTAGATTCGCGGCTAATAGCCTTGAACTCGAACTGTCTATGTCGCCCTCTTTCTCAGAGGCCACGGAAAGCTTTATGAAAAAGAAACATCCAGACCCAAAAACCACGGGCTGCACAGTCAGCCCCTCCGCCGCGCTTGGAGAACCGCGACATCCTGCCAAGATGCTCCCAGGGCGGCTTTTCTCCATCCCTGCCGACGTCAAATACCTCGACACGCTCCAGCTCGCGGCCTTGACCAGCGCATTTCGAGCCTGGGCGGAAAAGGTCGCGCGGCCGGATGTACAACGCGCGCGCACTCGCGTGCTCATCGCCTATCTCATCCTCCGGCACACCGGCTGTCGGCTGAGTGAAGCACTCGAGCTCGACGACCGCGACAACCTCGAGTGCCAGCGTCATCTGGTCCGATTCCGCGCGGCAAACACCACGCGCGAAGTACAGATACCCGCCGACGTGGCCGACCAAATAGCGCTTCTGCTCGACAGAGCCGACCTGGCGTCACTGCGCGGCGCCCTGCTTAAAATCGACCCAGGGCACTTGCGACGCAAATTCTACGAACGCGCAGCTGAGGCCGGACTCCCAAAGGAACTCGCCAACCCAGCCGCGTTGCGCCGCTCGCGCGGCATCGAGCTGTTGCGCGAGGGCGTGCCGCTCACCGTGGTCCAGAATCTGCTCGGCCAATCCTCGGCCAATCTGACTGCTGCTTTTCTGGATTTCTCGGACGAGGACGTCAAGAAGATCACTAGCCACGTCTTACGCAATGAAAAGCGCAAAACTAGCGCCCGTAACGCATTCTTCGGCAAAGTAACCGCAATCCGCGCTGGCGATGTGGTTTCGGAAGTCGAGCTGGCCACGCTCGGCGGCTATACCGTGGTTTCTGTCGTCACCAACGACAGTGTCGCTGATCTCGACCTCAAACCCGGCGTTTTTGCCACCGCCACGATCAAGGCGCCCTGGATCATCCTGGCCAAGGGCCAGGCCGCCAGCGCCAGGAACAAGTTCTTCGGCCGCGTCGTGCAGATTGTACGCGGCGCCGTTGTCTCCGAAGTCATCCTCGAGCTCGACGACGGGACGCGGCTCTGCTCCCTGGTGACCGACCAGTCTGTCAGCGACCTGAACATCGCGGCAGGCGACGGCATCTGGGCGATATGCAAAGCCTTTGCCGTGATCTTGAACGTGGATTGACCCAGCCGCGGCCTTAAATGCTGCTGAACGCAGCGGCTGCGAAACCAACTGCCGAGTCCGTGGGTTGCTCGTGCCAGAGCCGATAGTACAGCGCGCGGCCGGACACAGGGGGAAGGATTTCCAGCAATGTGGCTAACGCCGCGAAACCGCAGACGTTGTAGCGGTCGCGCACCGCGGCCGATGTGGCCCAGAAGCCCGCTGCGTCGCCGCGCACCAGACAGTCGAGCAGTTCCTTGTCATGGGCCGTGGCCTCAGCTTCGAGCGCTCTCGAGCTCTCTTTGTGGCCGAATTTCGGTCCCACATGCGCGAAATCCACCCCTGCCACGATCAATGTATCTGGCGCCGCTGCCAGTGACGCGAGCTGCTCCAAAAATGGGCCCGCCGCGTCGCGAAAGGCCTGGCGTGTGTAAACGGGCAGGCCGTGCAGCAGCGAGCCGCAGAGGATCGGGACCAGACTAAACGAGTCGGCAGGCAGGAGGTGCTGGAGAAACAGCGCCTGGAACTCGATGGAATGCTCGCTCCGATGAGCGAAGTCGTTGGCCGCAAGACAGCCGCGGCCCGCGTCGCGGAGCGCCGCGACCTCTTCGGATGCGTTGCGGAGCACTCCAAGCGGAGTATGAAAATCCTTGCTTGTCAAAGCAAAGAGCCCGCGGGTTAGGCTGTGGCCAATGCCCAGCGCGACGACGCGCCGTATCTCGGGCGCTGCAACGCCCACGCGCAGAAGCTTATACGCCGCGGCATAGCCGACTGCGCCCACGGGCGGGTCGATATGCGGCGCCACCAGAGCCTTAAGCGGCGCAGCCGCTCCGTCTGACACATCCGGCAGCGCCGCGTCGTCTTCGGCGGCGAGAATAACGTCGAGCCAGGTCCGCAGCCGAGCAGGGTCTTCTGGATAAGTGCGGCCGACGAGCGCGCAAGCGCGCTCGCTGCAGTGGGCGTACTCCTGCACCACGTGATCGCGCGCTTCGCGGTACCGCGCAGAGTCGAGCAGAAAGGCGCCGTCGAGATCGTCCTGGATGCGCTGCGCCACGTCAGAGTCCAGCAGCTGTCCACCCGCCTCGCGCACGAGCGTGGCCTGCACCTCGCACAGGGTGCGCGTGCCGTTGAACAGGGTTAGAAGCTGAAAAAACTCCGGCGCCATGGCCTGTCCTTCGGGGATGAGGCCAAGCTGGTCGCGAACCATGACAAGTTGCTGCCCCTCGTGCTGAATAGGGATGAATTCCAGGTCTTTGCGAAAACAGGGGGTCTCGTTCATGGTCGCTCGCTGGGGTTGAAGTCGTGCGCAGTGTGAAATGGCTGGATAGCATGCACTCCGCCAGGATTCAAGGTTGGCGCTGTTCTAGGAAGCTTTCTTTTGACGCCGTCGCGCACTATAGATACTGTCATTACATCCTGAATCAAATAAAGGAATCCGACGTGCTGTGGACGCCTGAACTGAGCGACATCGAAACACCGGCCGTGGTAGTGCACGAGGCGCGGCTTAAGGAAAATATCCGCGCCATGCAGGCCACGGCGCGCTTGCATGGTCTCGCGCTGCGGCCGCATGTCAAGACGCACAAGTGCCTGAAGATCGCTTGCATGCAGCTCGCGGGCGGGGCGGTGGGCCTGACCGCGTCCAAGGTCGACGAGGCCCTGGTCTTTCTCGATGCGGGCTGCCATGATGTGACCGTGGCTTACCCCGTGCTCGATCCCGCTAAGCTCGATCGACTGCTGGCCGCGGCGCGCCGTCAGGGCGCGACGCTTTGCTGCATCGCCGACAGCTTTGAGGCCTGCGAGGCCTTGGACGCGGCCGCGCGACGAAATACAGCCAGGCTCGGCGTATTCCTGAAAATCGACGTTGGTCTGCACCGCTGCGGCATGGACGAAAACGACGCCCGGCTGCTGCCCTTGGCGCGGCGTATCGCAGAAGGCGAGGGCACGCGGCTGGCCGGACTGCTCAGCCACGCGGGCCAAGCCTACGGCGCACCCGACGCCGCGGCCGTGCGCGATATAGCGCGCCAGGAGGCAGCGATCCTTTGCCGCGTGCGGGCCAAACTGGAGACGGCCGGGCTGGCTGTTCCAACGGTCTCTGTGGGGGCGACGCCGACAGCGCTGGCGGTCGAGGCGCCCGGGGCTTACAGGGGCATCGACGAGCTGCGGCCCGGGAACTACGTATTTCTCGATAGGACCGCGCTACGGCTTGGCCTAGCCGGGCCGCAGCGCGTCGCTTTGCACGTGCTGGCCACGGTGGTCAGCACGAACGAGCGCTACGCTATCATTGACGCCGGCGCTAAGACGCTGGGCCTGGATCTGGGGGCCCACGGGTTCGGCGCTGCGGACTACGGCTACGGCCTTGCCTTTTTGCCAGTGAACGGGCAGGAAGACCCCACAGCCGCCGAGGCGCTGCGCGTGGTGCGACTGTCCGAGGAGCACGGGTTTCTGGACCGCACCGGTCGCGACATCCGTATCGGTACGCGCGTGCTTATTCTCCCGAACCACAGTTGCGTGGTCGCGAACCTGGCCGAGCGGCTCGTGGTGGTGAAAGAGCAGGGGGCGCTCACGACCTGGGAGGTCGCGGCGCGGGCGAAGGTGAGATGATGCGTGAGATTGCCAGGAGTATCGGGATTCTATGGGACTCATTTTTCAGTGTTAAGGCCATCTGAACCCGCGCTGCGCGCGCCTGTCGTTGTGGTCGCTGGCATTCTCTGGCGCGAGGGCCGGGTTTTGGCTGTGCAGCGGCCCGAGGGCAAGCCGCAGGCCGGGTTCTGGGAGTTCCCCGGCGGCAAAGTGGAGGAGGGCGAGGCCCTGGAGGACGCGCTGGTGCGCGAGTTCGAGGAAGAACTCGGGCTCACGCCTCGCGCCTTTGCGTTCTGGCGCAGCGAGCGGCATAGCTATCCGGAATTGACCGTGCAGTTGCATTTTTTTCAGATAACCGAGGCGGACGGGACGCTGTCGGCGCTGGAAGGGCATCATTTTGCCTGGGTGCTTCCGGCCGAGGCACGCAGCCTGCCCTTTCTCGAAGCCGACGCGGCCATTGTCGCCGCTCTCGACAGCAAGGAGTCGCCATGCGTATTCGCGATATGATAGCCCGCTGCGGCCAGTTTATCTCGCTGGAATTTTTTCCCCCAAAAGAGGCGAACAAGTTGCCCGCCTTCTACGAGGTCGTGGGCAAGCTCAAACCGCTCGACCCCCTCTTTGTCTCAGTTACTTACGGCGCAGGCGGGTCTACGCACGACAACACGCTCGAACTCGTGCGGCGACTCAGGCACGAATTCGAACTCGAACCCATGGCGCACCTCACCTGCGTGGGCGCGACCGGGGCGCATATCAAGAGTTTTCTGAAAGATTTGGCCGCCGCGGGCATCGACAACGTGCTCGCGCTGCGCGGCGACCCGCCCAAGGGCGAAACCAAGTTTAAGGCCTCGAACAAACATTTCCGGTATGCCAGCGACCTCGTGTCCTTTGTCCGCAAGCTCTATCCCGAGATGGGCGTTGCCGTGGCCGGGTACCCGGAGAAGCACCCCACGGCCGCGTCCATGGAAGAGGATTGCGAACACCTGAAGAAGAAGGTCGAACTGGGCGGGGATTTCGTCATCACGCAGTTGTTTTTCGACAATACGCACTATTTCGACTACGTGGCGCGGCTCCGTTCTCTGGGCGTTACCGCGCCGGTGATCCCGGGCGTGCTGCCCATCCTCTCGTTGTCGGTAATCAAGCGGATCGGCGCCTTATGCGGCGCGAGCATCCCCGAAAATTTTCTGCACGCCTTGGAAGAGGCGGACAAGCGCGGCGGCGACGCAGTACAGCGACTGGGCATCGACCACGCGCGCTACCAAGTCCGCGATCTCCTGGAAAATGGCGCGCCCGGCGTGCACCTCTACACGCTGAACAAGGCTGAAGCCTGCGTGGAAATCGTCAAGGATTTGGGTGTGTGTAAGCGCTTGGAAAAGTGTTGAGAGGAGATTTTAACCGAAGGGGCAAGAACGCGACGCCCCTTTTTCGGTTCGAATGCTAGTGAGGAAAAGCAGATGAAATGTCCCTGACATTGAAGGCCCCCTTGACAGGCGCCATATGACATGCCATTTTATAAGAAATTTAGACGGAGAATATTAATTTCTGTTTTTCATCAATATCGAGGACCTCATTTTCATGGCCCCATACAAATATGACCCGGGCGTTAACCGGTGGAGGCATCACTGGCATTTTCGGTATGCTGGATTCAGACCTGACACCAAAAGCGGGGCTAGAGGTAAATGCAGCTGCGCGATAACCCAGGAAATTGCCCAAGCATTACTTGACAACGCAGTGCCTGGGACTGTCTTGAAAGGCGGTCACCCAGCGGAATTCTACGCTGTATACGAGGGCGAAGTGTATGTCGCGGTCCCTACCGTTCTTGGCCAATCATATCATGGTTACCCCTGGCGTGGAGACTGCAATCCTAATCAGTTTCTCCCACAAAAATTAATAGAAGCTCTCGCTGCATGCGCCGCGAAAGCTGGCGACGCGAAGAGGTTTAAGGTATGGATGAAAAAATATCACCCCTGATTATTGGCGACCCCTCGATATTGAGATTTTCTTTTTCATTCGAAAAGACTGGTTCGTCGCAGGACGCCCAGGCCTGGGGAAAAGGCAAGGCGTCTGTGGGCGGCATTCCCGTTTGGTTTGTAGAAAACGAGGATGGCAGCACGGATTGGGTAGAATGGTCCTGGCTTGATTTGTTGTCTTTTCTGGCCGATTCCTGGCCTTGGTTGCTGAATGAAGAAGGGTACCAGGTGGCGTTTGAACGCGAACAGCCACTGCATCCTGGCATGTTGTGGCCGAAACTCAAGAAAAGATGGACCGGGCTCAAGCCTAAACCGAGGGATGACGAAGAGAATGCGGTTAAAGCCTTTGTCTCGCGCCACGATCTGGCCCTGGGAATGAAAGGCATATACTTGCCCCAGATCTTTGTCCTGCGCGAAGGTCATGAATGTTACGTGCATGCAGATGAAGCGCCCATCCAGGTACACCCGCTTCGCAACGTCATTACTATCTTGGAAGAAGTTGGCAACTTCATAGCCAATTGGGTGAGACCCTATGCCATGCAGTATAACGATGCGAATACAAAACAAGTATTAAAGCATTGGAACGAGAGAAACCAGTATTCCCGTGATCTTTACGTGACAATATCCACGGGCTTGGACGACCAGGAGATGAAAAGGATTCTCCTCTCCAAGACTCCTCAAGAGTATTTTGAAATTCCTGCTGGCGACACTGGTGAATTAAATAATCCCGGCGAACTGGCCATTGCGGCGCGCATGAGCAAGGGCTATGTGGAACTCAGTGTCATGGCCGACTTGCTGGAGACTATCCGGGGCATACCAGCTCAAGACACTCCAGAACTGGATGCGATAAGCGCTGGGATTCCAGCGGATTGGAGGCAAGAGACTGAGCCCTGGGACCAGGGCTATTGCCTCGCCTTGGCGCTGAGAAATGCCTTGAAATCAAGTCCGAAAGAAACATTTAACCCTCTAGAATTGCTTGATAAGTGGAACGTACAGATTGTCGAGAAAGATTTCAAGGCGTCCCATATTGCCGCCATCGCAGTGTGGGGAAAGCGCCATGGGCCGGCTATCATCGTGAACAAAACAGGAATGAGGCCGGAACATATTCACGGGCTACGCACGACCTTGGCGCATGAAATCTGCCACCTCCTCGCGGACAGAGAGAAAAAATTGCCTGCCGCCGAGGTCTTGGGCGGCGCCACGCCGCTCCGACTTGAGAAACGCGCTAATGCATTCGCTGCTGAATTGCTTTTGCCGCGGGAACTGGCGGCGCGTACTGCGACACAATCACCCTCCATCGACGAAGCATTGTATGAGTTGAGGGACGCCTATAAAGTGAGCAGGCACGTGGCCGCGTGGCAGATAAAGAATTCTACGTTGTTTGACACATTGTCGGAACAAGAACAGCAATACTTGCTCGCTTTTACTAAAGGAAATTGGCCCGTCGTCTATGACGCCGACGAGTGACAGACTTCCCTCCGGACTTCGTCGCCTGCGGGGGGATGTCTATGAATTTGATCGCAGACCCCGTCGCCGAGCACAGTGACAAAATAAGCGCCGCCATTGTTCCCACCAAGGCTATTCGCATCGTCACCTCCTCAGCATGAGGTCCTACTTTTACCGTTACTCCAACGTCCTAAAAATCAAGCATATTTTTGCTTTGCCCCGCGAGGCGTTGCTGGCGACGCGACGCTGCGCATGTACTTTTCTTCACATGGAAAAAAACATTGCATTCTCGTATGCGAAGATGCTATCAGGTGGTGAACCTGACGCATCGTCAGGACCCTGGTTCGCCGGCCGCGCGCCGGCATCACGCAGGAGGAGCGCATGACCGCGTATACGGTATCGATAGAGCAATTGCCTCCGCTCTTCAAAGAATGGTCGAAACGATTTCCAGTGTACGTTCCGGCCAAGGAGGCGAGCGGGTATTACAACTTCGTGCCCTGGACGCCTGATATCGAGGTCGCCTGGGACTACGACGTGGCTTACAACTCGCTCAAACGATTCTTTTTCCCACCCAAGGAGACGCTGATCTCCTTTGACGTCGAGACCTGCACGGCAAAGCCGGTCTTCGAGGCGCCGCCGCAGTTGTTGTTTGGAGTGCATCCCTATGATTTGCGGGCCATCAATCAACTCGACCAGATTATGGAAATGGGCGCGCCCGACTACAACTATATGCGTCGTCGCGAGGCCACGCTGATTTTTGCCATGGAGCCCACGCGCATCGCGGAAAACGCGTTTTGGTCCAGCATGGGCGCGGGCGACGTGGACCACGGGTTCGACCTCTACTGGACGAAAATCAGTGCCTCGGCCTTTTATGTCGAAGCGCTCTCCCCGCGCGGCGAGGAGTTCATCCAGATCAAGGGCGCCCCGCCAAAAGCCACGCTCATGGAACGCGAGGCTGCCAAACGCGAACGCGTGCGGGTGCGCAACCAGTCTTCGGATATAAGCCTGGATTACCCCTGGAAGAACACGCCTAAACTTCTGGCTCGCAACTGGAACTCACCGCTTTGGCGGAAGAAGGCCGCGAAGTGCTTGTCCTGCGGCTCCTGCGTGCTGGTCTGCCCCACCTGTTATTGTTTCGAAGTACGCGAAGAGGTGGATCTCACGCTCAAGGCCGGCGTGCGCTTCCGCGAGTGGCATGGCTGCATGCTGCCCTCGTTCCAGGCCGTGGCCGGGGGCCACAATTTCTGGCCGATCGCACTCGAACGTTATCGGCACCGCTATTTTCGCAAAGGCAAGTACATCTACGACAAGATCGGCGAGCTTGGCTGCGTAGGGTGTGGCCGGTGCGTCCGCGCCTGCACTGCCGGCATCGCCAACCCCATGGCCGTATACAACGAACTCTGGGAGGCCGAGCACCATGAGTCCTAGCCAAGGTTTCTCGCCTTACGTCCCCCGCCCTGCCACCCTGGTGCGCAAGGAGCGGCTCTCCGAGCTGGTCAATCTGTACGTCTTCGAGCAAGACAACGGTCGTCCTCTGGCGCACAAGCCCGGACAATTTATCATGGTTTCAGTGTATGGATTCGGCGAAGCGCCCTTTTCCATCAGTTCAGCGCCCAGTGGCGAAACAAAGACCTTTGAACTGGCCATCCGCAAGATCGGCACGGTCACCACGGCCATGGACAAGCTCGAAATCGGCCAAAAAGTCGGCATCCGCGGTCCTTTTGGTTCGTTTTTTCCCGTGCACAAGTTCATGGGCCGCGATACTGTGTTCGTGGCTGGCGGGCTGGGGTACATCCCGCTGCGCAGCCTGCTTTACTATCAGATCAAGCATCGCGACGAGTTTGGCCGCATCATTGTGCTCGTGGGCACGCGCAATCCCAGCGAGCGCATATTCATTGACCAGATCGCTGAACTCTCGAGCATGGCTGACGTCGAGGTGCTCGAAACCGTTGACATCCCCGACGATACCTGGACCGGCAACGTCGGTGTCATCACCACGCTGTTGACCAAGGTCCAGATTCAGCCCAGCAACACGTATGTGGCCATGGTCGGTCCGCCAGTCATGTACAAGTTCGTCATCAAGGGCTGCCGCGACCTGGGCATCCCTTCGGATCGCCTCTACATCTCGCTCGAACGCAAGATGAAATGCGGCTTGGGCAAGTGCGGACATTGCCAGATCCACGGTCTTTCCGCATGCATCGACGGGCCCGTCTTTTTGTACAACCAGATCGAAACGCTCGCCGACGCCATCTGAGCGCGGGCTGAGGAGACAACGGCCATGGCGGATAAACCCAAAATCGCTTTCTTCGACTTCGCCGGCTGCGAGGGAGACCAGCTCCAGATAGCCAATCTTGAAGAAGATCTGCTCGCTGTGCTCGGACATGTCGAAGTCGTGGCTTTCCGCGAAATACTGACCGGTGAATATTCGGATACGTACGATATTGCCTTCATAGAAGGGTCGATCACCCGTCCCGCGGACGAGATACGCCTCAAAGAAATCCGCGCCAAGTCCAAGCTGCTTGTGGCCTTCGGCGCCTGTGCGGCTATCGGCGGCATTAACTGCCTGAAAAACTTTCACGACGAATCCGTCTACCGCCAGGAAGTCTACGGCGACCGTGCGCACTGGTATCCCACCTACCCAGCGCGGCCTATCAAGGCCGTCGTGAAGGTGGACGCGGAAGTCCCGGGCTGCCCCATCGACCGTACGGAATTCGTGCGCATCACCAAGGAGCTGCTGCTCGGCAAGGAGCCCTACCTGCCACGGCATCCGGTCTGCGTGGAGTGCAAACAGGTCGGGAACATCTGCCGCTACGATCTCGGGCGACCCTGCCTGGGCATCATCACTCGCGCCGGCTGCGGCGCCTGTTGCGTGACTGAGGGCGCCATCTGCTGGGGCTGTCGCGGCTTGGCGCCCTATGCCAACCTCGACGCCGCGCGCGTGGTCCTCGAAGAACGCGCTGGACTCTCGCGCATTGAAATCCAAGACCTCATGCGGCTCTACCTGGGGTACACCAGCGCGCCGCTGTAACCGTGCCCAAACCTCGTCGCCATAACGCCGCAACACTATCGGCGAAGGAAGCGCATATGAAAGAATTCGAAACCATACTCAGTCCCTCAGCCGTGAAAAAAATCAACGTGCATCACGTCTCGCGCGTCGAAGGTCACGGCAACATCGTGGTCGAAATCGACGCCGATGGTGTGGTCAAGACCTGCCGCTGGGAAGTGCCTGAAGCGCCGCGCTTCTTCGAAGCCATGCTGCTCGGCCGCTCGTACCTGGACGTACATCAGATCGTCTCGCGCATCTGTGGCATTTGCTCTATCGGCCACCAACTCAGCTCGCTCCAGGCCACTGAAGACGCGTTCGGCATCCGGCTTTCCGAACAGACGCTCACCCTGCGCAAGCTCGCCCTGCACGCTGAAAACCTCCAGAGCCACATCCTGCACGCAGGTTACCTCGTGCTCCCAGACCTCCTGGGCGTGCCTTCGGTCATTCCGCTCGCCGGCACGCACACCAAAGAACTACTCTGCGTCGTGGGACTACACCGCCTGGCCAACGAGTTCAGCCGCACCATCTGCGGACGCACCACGCACCCGCAACGCCTCATTCCGGGCGGCATGGGCAAGATCCCAACAGCAGATGACCTCAAAAAACTGAAAAAGTCGCTTGAAGACAGCCTGCCATCATTCATGGCCCTGGCCGAACTCTTCGCGGCGCTCAAGCACAAGATTCCCAGCTTCCAACGTGAAACAGAATACATCGGCTTGGTCTCCCCGACAGAGTATGCGCTCTACTGGGGGCAAATCGGCTCAACACAGGACAAACAACGCCCCACCTGCTTTTACAAGGATCTCACCCGAGAATACTGTGTGCCGCAATCCACAGCGAAATTCGCCAAGAATGTGGGTGAATCCTATCTGGTCGGCGCGCTCGCTCGCTTCAATCTCAACTCCGAGCTCCTCTCGCCCAAGGCCAAAAAGGTCGCGGCGCTCCTCGACCTCAAACCCGTATGCACCAACCCCTTCTATAATACGCTGGCCCAGGTCGTAGAGGCCGTGCATTCCACCGAAGACTCCATCAAGCTTCTCGACAACCTGCTCACACGCGGCCTGAAGCTCGAAACAGTCGAAGCAGTCAAGCTGCGCGCTTGCAAGGGCTACGGCGCAGTGGAAGTCCCACGCGGCACACTCTTCCACGCCTACGAGTACGATGACACCGGCCGAATCCTTAGAGCGGACTGCGTTATCCCCACGAACCAGAACCACGCGAACATCCAGAAGGATCTCGAAGCCCTGGCGCCCACGCTCGCTCACCTCAGCGAGCAGGAAATCGAGCTGCAGACCAGCATGCTCGTGCGGGCGTACGATCCGTGCATTTCCTGCTCAACGCACGTGATCGACCTGACAGGCCAGCCCGCCGAGCCCTTCGTGCGCTTCGTGCGCGTCTGACAACGCGGCCTCAGGGGCTCATAAAAACTACGGGCCGGAGAGGAAACTCCCCGGCCCGATTTATTTTCAGCCAACCTACGCGACGCGCCAAACTGCTACGCCATACGCCTCAGAGAAAAATGCGATACGAGAAGCTGAGCGCGACCGCGGGATAGTCGGCCTCCAAAGACTCAGAAAACGTTTCGCGCCAGGGCACAAAATAAGCCCCTATTGTCTTTATCTGCCCCAAAAGAATCAACGCTCCAGCGACTTCTCGATCAGCTCGCGCAGGACCGCGTCGGACTTTTCGTTCGGGACTTGGCAGGTGCCCACACCTTTGTGACCGCCGCCGCCGTACGAGAGCATCAGGCTGCCCACGTCCACGTGGCTTGTCCGGTTGAGAATGCTATGGCCCACGGAAAAAACCGTGTTCGTCTTCTTCTTGCCCCAGATGATCTGGATGCTGATGTTGCACTTGGGGAACATCGCGTACATGGCGAAGCGGTTGCCGGGAAAAATTTCCTCTTGTTGCCGCAGGTCCAAAACAATAACATTGTTGTGGATCACCGCGTGGTCCCGGATCATTTTGCGGAAAAGCTTTTCCTGCGAAAAGTACAGATCCACGCGTTCGCGCACATCGGGCAGTTCTAGGATGGTTTCCACGGGCAGCGTGCGGCAATACTCGATCAGATTCTCCATGAGCTGGTAGTTGCTGATGCGAAAAAAACGGTAGCGGCCAAGCCCAGTGCGGGGGTCCATGATGAAACCGAGCAGTATCCAGCCCTTGGGGTTGTTGATCTCTTCGCCCGTGAGCTCGCCGCTGTCGACCTTGTCCACGAAGTAGAGCATCTGGTCGAATTTGGCGCCGAACTTCTCGTGCCCGCCGAAGTATTCCCAAACCACCCGCGCAGCGCTCTTGGCGCGTTTGTACATGCCTTTGAAGTCGGCGCCGAGGTCGAGGCGTTCTTCTTCGCTGGTGTGGTGATCGAACC
>Ga0247840_10006087_pt1 | contig 17649 bp, 14 predicted proteins | sample LaCruzMarch2015__FD_192404 | JGI IMG/M metagenome (GOLD analysis project Ga0247840, IMG submission 192404) | Freshwater microbial communities from meromictic Lake La Cruz, Castile-La Mancha, Spain - LaCruzMarch2015_17m | ecosystem: Environmental > Aquatic > Freshwater > Lake | place: Spain... | reverse complement strand
ATTATTGAACCAACAAGTGGAAATACAGGAATTGGCTTGGCAATGGTCTCAGCTATTAAAGGTTACAAACTCACGCTGACCATGCCCGAAACGATGAGTATTGAGCGTCGTAACTTATTAAAAGCATTGGGTGCAAACCTCGTATTAACTCCGGGAACAAACGGAATGAAAGGTGCAATTGCCAAAGCGGTGGAACTTCACGAAGCAAATCCGGCATCGTATATTCCACAACAGTTCGAAAATGCGTCGAACCCAAAAGTACATGAAAACACAACTGGTCCCGAAATTTGGAACGATACCGACGGGCTAATTGATATTTTTGTAGGAGGTGTGGGTACCGGTGGTACTATTAGTGGCGTAGGTGCTTATCTGAAATCGAAAAATCCAAATATTAAAATTGTAGCTGTGGAGCCTGCTGATTCGCCTGTACTTTCGGGTGGAAATCCCGGCCCTCACAAAATTCAGGGAATTGGAGCCGGATTTATTCCGAAAAACTTTAATCCTGATGTGGTTGACGAAATTATTCAGGTTACAAACGATAACGCCATTTTAACTTCGCGCCAATTGGCACAGCAAGAAGGAATGTTAGTGGGAATATCTTGTGGTGCAGCCGCTTATGCAGCAACTTTGTTGGCACAACGACCAGAAAACAAAGGCAAAAACATTGTTGCTTTGTTGCCCGATACCGGCGAACGCTATTTATCAACATTGCTTTACGCATTTGAAGAATATCCATTATAATAACCCCTAACCCCTAAAGGGGAATTAAGATAAAAGATAAAAGATAAAATACAACAAATTAGGCTACTCCCCCCGGTAGTAACAATTCTCCCCTTTAGGGGTTGGGGGTTAATAATATGTCACACAAATTTGAAACTTTACAAGTACATGCCGGTCAGGTAGTTGACGGAACAACTAAAGCACGTGCAGTGCCAATTTACCAAACAAGTTCGTACGTTTTCGATGATGCAGCCGATGGCGCTGATCTTTTTGCCCTTCGCAAATTCGGTAATATATATACCCGATTAATGAATCCGACAACGGATGTGTTTGAGAAACGCGTAGCAGCACTCGAAGGCGGTGTAACGGCCTTGGCTACTTCATCAGGACAATCTGCACAATTTCTGGCTTTGAATAATATTTTGCAAGCAGGCGATAATTTTGTTTCAACTTCGCACTTGTATGGTGGAACTTACAATCAGTTCAAAAATCAGTTTAAACGCTTGGGCGTGGATGTAAAATTTACAGCCGATGATAAACCCGAAACTTTTGAAGCATTGATTGACGATAATACCAAAGCACTTTATTTGGAAACAATTGGAAATCCTGATTTGAATATCCCTGATTTCGAAGCTATTGCAGCTGTTGCCGATAAACATGGTATACCATTAATTGTTGATAATACTTTTGGTGCCGGTGGAGCAATTTTTCGACCTATTGAACACGGAGCAAGCGTTGTGGTAGAATCGGCAACCAAATGGATTGGCGGACATGGCACTTCGCTTGGTGGTGTAATTGTGGATAGCGGTAAATTCAACTGGGGCAATGGAAAATTCCCTGCATTTACAGAACCTTCGGATAGTTATCACGGATTGGTATTTTGGGATGTATTTGGATTTGATGGTCCTTTCGGAAATATTGCTTTCAATATCCGTGCACGTGTAGAAGGCCTACGCGATTGGGGAAATGCGATTAGTCCATTTAACTCGTTTATGTTGATTCAGGGCTTGGAATCGCTATCGTTACGTATTGAACGCCACGTACAAAATGCATTGGAGTTAGCAACATGGTTAGAAAATCATCCTGCAGTGGAATATGTGAACTATCCGGGATTGAAAAGCAGTCCGTACCATGCTTTGGCAACTAAATACCTAAAACGTGGTTTTGGTGGTGTACTCTCATTCAAGCTGAAAGGCGATGCTGCCAAAGCAGATAAACTGATAGATAGTTTGAAATTAATCAGCCACTTAGCTAATGTTGGTGATGCCAAATCTTTGATTATTCACCCGGCTGCTACCACACACGAACAACTATCCCCCGAAGATAAAATTTCGGCTGGAGTATTCCCCGGATTATTACGTATATCGGTTGGTATTGAGCATATTGCCGATATAAAAGCCGATTTGGAACAAGCTTTTGAAGCGATAAAATAAAGAAGATTAAATTCGGAGATATAGATTTTAAATCATGTAATAAGAATTTATTACTCTAATTATAATCGTTTCAAATGTACAACTACCGATGTATAAGGCGGAATTCTATCATTGCCTTTCATTCCATAACCAATATACCATGGAATAACTGCAATGGCAGAATCGCCTTCGGATAAGAATAACAATGTTTCTTCTATTCCATTAATTAGTTGCTTTTTACCAATAACAATATTTTTAGTTTCGTTGTATAAAAGCTTATTTTCGAGCGAAAATACAAAATAATTAATTTTGCAATTCTGGCCTTGCTTTGGTTTATTTTGGTATTTTTCTATTTTGTAAATTTTATACCACAAGCCCGAATTAGATTTTTGAAAGTCAATATTCGATTTTGCTATAAAGTTTTGAACAATACTGTTTTCGCCCGAAATTAATTTTTCGTTTGCCAACTGCAAAGCAACACCACTACTATCAGCCGCAGTTACCTTATTTGAAGGCAATTGCGGTACTTGTCGGGTACACGCAATTGCTAAACTAATTAATAATAAAAAAAGGATTTCTTTCAAACCTTGTGAATCTTTATTTACTTAATAAACTTTACAAAACTTATAAACTACCGTATGTTTGCAATGCTAATAATATCGGAAAACACACCAGCAGCCGTTACGCTTGCACCGGCACCATATCCTTTAATCATCATTGGAAATTCATTATAACGCTCGGTGGTGATTAGAATAATATTGTTACTTCCCTGTAAATCGTAAAACGGGTGCAAACTATCCACTTCCTGAAGTCCAACGTTACATTTGCCCATTTTCATAGTAGCTACAAAGCGCCAACGCTTGCCAACTTCGGCCAACTTTGCACGCTTTTCTTCGAACTCGGCATCCAATTCCGAAATGGTATTCCAAAAATCGTCCAAGCTTCCGGCAAAATATTTATCAGGAATAAACAGATTTTTAACCACATCCTCCTGTTCTACTTTGTAACCTGCTTCGCGCGCTAAAATCACCAATTTACGAATTACATCCTTGCCACTGAGGTCGATACGAGGATCGGGCTCTGCAAAACGGGCTTCCTTAGCCATTAAAATAGCTTTACTCAATGGAATTTCGGCACTTATAGTGTTGAAAATAAAATTCAATGTGCCTGATAATACAGCTTGAAGTTTTTGAATTTCGTCGCCACTATTCATCAAACTATTCATGGTATTGATAATTGGCAATCCGGCTCCTACATTGGTTTCGAATAGGTATTTTACACCACGACGACGGGCAGTTTCTTTTAATTCTACGTATTTATCAAATTCCGACGAAGCAGCAATTTTATTAGCTGCTACTACCGAAATATTGTTCTGAATCATAGCGAGATACAAATTAGCAATTTCAGGACTTGCTGTGCAATCTACAAAAACAGAATTGAAAATATTCATGTTAAGAATCTCATCGCGAATACTTTCAGGCGAAACAGGAATGCCGTTCTGTTCTAACAATTCCGTGTAGTTGTTTAGATCAATACCATTTCGGTCGAACAACATTTTATCTACAGTTGCAATTCCTACTACCTTAATTTTCAGACTATTCTGAGCCATTAGTTTAGGTTGTTGCTGTTTAATTTGTTCGAGCAAACTTCCACCCACAGTTCCTGTGCCTACTAAAAAGATGTTCAACACCTGATATTCGGAAAGGAAAAACGAATCGTGAATAACGTTCAACGCTTTGCGCAATGATTTCCGGTCGGTTACAAACGAAATATTTGTTTCGGAAGCTCCTTGTGCACACGCCACCACATTAATACCGTTTCGACCCAATGTTCCAAAAAGTTTTCCGGCGATACCAGGTGTACGCTTCATATTGTCGCCAACAATAGCAATAGTCGCCAAATCGTTTTCGGCAGCAATGGTATCAATCTCACCTTGCGATATTTCAACATCAAATTCTTCTTGTAACACTTTAACTGCCAGCTCACTATCAGCATTACGTACTCCAATAGAAGTAGTATTTTCCGACGAAGCTTGTGAAACAAAGAATACACTAATACCGTTTTTGGCCAACACTTTAAAAATGCGGTGATTAACACCGATAACGCCTACCATTCCAAGCCCTTGAATGGTAACAAGCGACGTATCGTTTATCGACGAAATTCCTTTAATAGCTTTTGATGCGCCACCTGCTTTTTCTTGCGAAATATAAGTTCCGGCAGCTGACGGGTTAAAAGTATTTTTAATAACAACAGGAATATTCTTGTGAAAAACAGGAAAAATAGTAGGCGGGTAAATTACTTTTGCTCCAAAATTACTTAGCTCCATTGCTTCGCTAAAGCTCAATTTTTCAATCACATACGAACTTGAAATAACACGTGGATCGGCAGTCATAAAACCATCCACATCCGTCCATATTTCAAGAATGGAGGCATCCAATGCAGCAGCCAGAATAGATGCAGTATAATCCGAACCACCTCGCCCTAAGTTGGTTATAAAATTAGTTTTGCTATCGGTAGAAATAAAACCACCACAAACCACCACTTTTTCAGTTTTGGCAAATTTAGTTTTTATTAAATCATTGGTATTTTCAAAATCAACAATATGTTTATCAAACTGATTAATAGTCTTAACAAATAATTTAGAGTCGTAATGTTTGGCATCTTGAATAGTACCCGCAATAATAACCGACGAAATGGACTCGCCGTAACTAACAAGTGTATCAATAATTTTTGTCGATGTATCTTTTATCAAATATATTCCACGAAGAATATTGGCAAGGTCATTGAAAAGAGTATTTACCTGATTCAGTACCTGAAATTTTAAGTTTTCGGCAACAAGAGCTTCAATAACATCGTTGTGGCGCGTAAGCATCAATTGATATTCTGTAAGATATGCCTCATCACCGCTTGCAGCCAATCCCGAAACTTTGTAGAGTTGATCTGTTATTCCAGAAAACGCTGACACTACTACAATTACCGGTTCGCTTTGCTCTTCTACAATTTTTTTGACACTCATGATGCCATTGACAGAACCTACGGACGTTCCACCAAATTTAAGTACTTTCATTTTTAATTTTTTTTATATGTTAATTTTCATCAAAGTCAAAATAGCTTTCCGTTGTTTTTGAAAAACATACAACTGTTTAATTCAACAGAAAAGTTTTAAAATTTTTGCTTTGAATTTTGCGACTGCAATATTAGCAATTTTTTAGCAATAAAGCAGTTTAAATGGGGAGTTTTTTAAAAAAAGAGTTGCATCTTTACGAAAAATAAACTACTTTTGCAGCACTTTTGGAAGAATATACTTTTTTAAAAAGTATAAAAATCTATTTGTTGGTTCTGTAGCTCAGCTGGATAGAGCAACGCCCTTCTAAGGCGTGGGTCATGGGTTCGAATCCCGTCAGAATCACCACTTTATAAAAAAAGCAGCTATTTGTGTTACAAGTAGCTGCTTTTTTTTATAATTATCACCCAAAAAACCACTTATGCAACTCGCCATAGTGTTTTTTGTACATTTTATAACTATCTTCAATAATTTGCATTGCTACTGCTTTTTCGAAGAATTTTTCCACCACAACAGTTTTGTGTTCTAATTTTGTATAATCTTCAAAAAAGCTCATCGTTTCCTGAATTAAATACTGTGGTAATTCCGAAATATCGTTGTAATGGTTCACGCTCGGATCTCCTATTGCCACTGCAATTATTTTATCATCAGCTTCGCCATTATCGAGCATTCGCATTACGCCAATTACTTTAGCCTCAACAATACACATAGGCACTACCTCAATTTGTGAGAGAATAAGAATATCCAACGGGTCATGGTCTTCGCAATAACTTTGAGGTATAAAGCCATAGTTATGAGGATAATACATCGACGAATACAAAACCCTATCGAGGCGCAGAAGGCCACTTTCTTTATCTAATTCGTACTTCGCTCTATTGCCTTTTGGGATTTCAATAATTCCCTTAACAACATCGGAATTTTCGGTATGTGGTATTACTTGATGCCACGGATTAAAATTGTTTGCCATACTATTTTTTCTATAAATTTTAGTCTATAATTTGCTGTGCATGTGTTTTGGTATTTACTTCTTTGGGGCTAATAATTTTTTCTACAACCCCATTTTCGTCGATTATAAAAGTGGTGCGAAACATTCCCATATACTGTCGTCCGTACATTGATTTTTCGCCCCAAGTGCCAAATATTGCCGATAATTTAGTATCGGTATCGGCTATCAAATCGAAAGGAAGTTGCTGTTTTTCAATGAATTTCTGATGCGATTTTTCACTATCGGCACTTACACCAAGCACCACATAGCCTGCTTTTTGCAACGCTTCGTAGTTATCGCGCAAACTGCAAGCTTGAGCTGTGCAGCCGGGCGTACTATCCTTTGGATAAAAATACAATACAATTTTTTTAGCACTGTAATCTGATAATTTTATTTCCTTTCCGTCCTGATTTACACCCAAAATTTGGGGTGCTTTGTCTCCAACAAGTAAAGCCATATTATTTTCTTGGTTTTTTATTTTGCAAAGTTATCGAATAATTATTTAAATACTGACACAAAGAACAAAAAAATAAAAATATAGTTTATACAAATTCAAAAAAACAGCTGAAAAAGAACATAAAATACCGTATTGTTAATAAAATATGAAGTTCTTAAACTTCAGAATGCAAACTTCAATTCGTATCTTTGCCGAATAAAATCTCAAAAACTAATTAGCATGTTCGAATTTCTCACCAATCGTCGTACCATTCGTAAATATACTGACAAGAAAATTGATACTGAATTGTTAGAAAAAATGTTAGAGGCTGCCTCACAAGCATCAAACACGGGTAATATGCAGACTTACAGCGTAGTAGTTACTACTGACGACGAGATAAAAAAACAGTTAGCACCCGCACATTTCAATCAACCTATGGTGATGCAAGCGCCAGCAGTACTCACTTTTTGTGCCGATTTTAATCGTTTTTCGCAATGGTGCATACAACGAAATGCAGAGCCAGGTTATGGTAATTTTCAGTCGTTTATGGCGGCTGCCATTGATGCGCTGATTTTTGCACAAACCTTTGCTATAGCAGCCGAAACAGCAGGATTAGGAATTTGTTATTTAGGTACTACAACCTACAATGCACAGGAAATTATCGAACTACTGCAACTTCCAAAATTGGTGGTGCCGGTTACAACCATTACGCTCGGCTATCCCGATGATGTTCTGGCCATTACCGACCGCCTTCCATTGCAATCGGTGCTACATTACGAACGTTACACAAATTTTACACCCGAAAAAATTGATTTATTATATACCCAAAAAGAGGAGTTAGAAATTTATAAAAACTTTGTTGCCGAAAACAACAAAAATACATTGGCTCAAGTATTTACCGATGTGCGTTACACCCGCAAAAACAACGAATTTTTTTCCGAAAAATTTATGAAAGCTTTGATACAACAAGGTTTTTTAGAATAAACTCATCATCGAGTAATCCTTTTTAGATATCCATCCCATTCAAAATTCCAAGGGTCTGTTTTTCTTCCTGGTGCGATGTCGGAATGTCGCAAAACGTACTTTATTTTGTAGCGGGACTGAATGTCCTTAGTTAATTTTACGAGCGATTCCATTTGAATGTCTGTTATTGGTTCTGTAAACGAGCACACCATTTCTATTCCCAACGAACAGCTATTTACACCTATTCGACCATCGGGCAAACTGCTTTTTCCGGCATGATAAGCTACATTTTTTTCGTCTACTAAGTTGTAGACTGTACCATCCCTTCCAATTAAATAGTGGGCGCTAACTCCATAACGTGCAAATTGCTTAATTATTAGATCAATATCGTATATTTCACCCCCCGAATTATTAAAAACAGAATGAATAATAATTACATCGATATTTCGTGAAATAACAGATTTAAAACCATTCGACATTTTTTTATCAACAATTTGTGCCTGAATACTTGTGCTTATCAATGCTAAAAACAAATATCCTACTATCCAATTTTTTAAAGTCATTTAGATTATTCTTTATTATATTGCAAAAGTAGCTAAAAAAATGGTTTTAGAATACCCTTTATTTTTTTTATCTTTGCGTTCTTTAAATTTAGCTAAGATATTCTATGTAAAGTTTTGATATATAAAATTTTAGTTATATTCGGAGATAAATGGTAAATAGTAAATGATTAAATAGTAAATAATAAAATGGAACTTGCAAGTAAGTACAACCCCACTGACATAGAAGGGAAATGGTATCAGTATTGGTTAGATAATGGATTTTTTAGTTCAAAACCCGATGGTCGTGAGCCTTATACAATCGTCATACCACCACCAAATGTTACGGGTGTGCTTCACATGGGCCACATGCTTAACAATACTATTCAGGATGTATTAGTTCGCCGTGCGCGTATGCAAGGCAAAAATGCCTGCTGGGTGCCGGGTACCGATCATGCTTCCATTGCTACCGAAGCCAAAGTTGTTAATAAATTAGCTGCTGAAGGCATCAAAAAAACTGACCTAACCCGAGACGAATTTTTAGGTCATGCCTGGGATTGGACACACAAACATGGTGGTATTATTCTGGAACAGCTTAAAAAACTTGGTGCTTCATGCGACTGGGAGCGTACCGCTTTTACTATGGATGAAGTTCGTTCTGAAAGTGTGTTGAAAGTATTTGTTGACTTATACAACAAAGGCTTGATTTACAGAGGTGTGCGCATGGTAAATTGGGATCCGAAAGCGCTTACAGCATTGAGCGACGAAGAAGTGATTCACAAAGAAATTACAGGGAAGCTGTTTTATTTAAAATACAAATTGAAACCCCTAACCCCTAAAGGGGAACAAGAGGATGAATATCTTGTTGTTGCTACCACGCGCCCCGAAACGATAATGGGTGATACTGCAATTTGTATTAATCCAAACGACCCTAAAACGGCTCATCTGAAGGGTCGTACATGTTTTGTACCGCTTATTAATCGCGAAATCTCAATTATAGAAGATGAATATGTGGACATGGAATTTGGTACAGGTTGCCTGAAGGTTACTCCTGCGCATGATGTGAACGATTATATGTTGGGCGAAAAATACAATTTGCAATCTATTGATATTTTTAACGCAAACGGAACTCTAAACGAACATGGTGCGCAATATGCTGGACTTGACCGATTTGATGTTCGTAAACAAATAGAAAAAGACTTAGAGGCAGCCGGATTACTCGAAAAAACAGAGCCTTATACCAATAAAGTTGGTTTTTCGGAACGTACCGATGTGGTTATCGAACCAAAACTTTCGATGCAATGGTTTTTGAAAATGGAAGAATTGGCAAAACCAGCTTTGAAAGCGGTAATGAATGATGACATTCAGCTATATCCCGCCAAATTTAAAAATACTTACCGCCACTGGATGGAAAATGTGAAGGATTGGTGTATTTCGCGTCAATTATGGTGGGGACATCGCATTCCGGCGTATTTCCTTCCTCAAGGTGGTTTGGTAATTGCGCTTTCAAAAGAAGAAGCATACCAAAAGGCACTTGGCATGGTTAATTATCCACTTTCTATTGACGATTTGCGTCAGGATGAGGATTGTTTGGATACTTGGTTTTCTTCGTGGTTGTGGCCAATTTCTGTTTTCGATGGCATTAATAATCCTGAAAACGAAGAAATAAATTATTATTATCCTACCAACGATTTAGTAACTGGACCAGATATTTTGTTCTTTTGGGTGGCACGTATGATTATTGCCGGATATGAATATAAAGGCGAAATGCCATTTAAAAACGTTTATCTGACTGGTATTGTGCGCGATAAATTGGGACGTAAAATGTCGAAAACACTTGGTAATTCACCCGACCCGCTCGACTTGATTGTAGATTATGGTGCAGATGCAGTGCGCTTGGGAATGTTGCTTACTTCGCCTGCTGGTAATGATTTGCCTTTCGATATTAGCCTTTGCGAACAGGGTCGTAATTTTAATAATAAAATATGGAACGCTTTCCGTTTGGTAAAAGGATGGGAAGTTGCTGATATTGAACAACCGGAATCGGCTCGCATGTCGGTAAAATGGTTTGATGCACAGTTAAATAAAACCTTGATTGAAATTGACGATTTGTTCTCGAAATACCGTTTGTCGGAAGCATTAATGGCGGTTTACAAATTGTTTTGGGATGAGTTTTCGTCGTGGTATTTGGAAATGGCTAAACCGGCTTACCAAAAACCAATTGACCGTACGACTTACGAGGTAACTCTAGGTTTCTTCGATTCTTTGTTAAAAGTGTTGCATCCGTTTATGCCATTTATAACTGAAGAATTGTGGCAAGCGTTAGAAGAACGTAAAGATAGTGAAAGTATTATGGTCGTTCTTCAACCCAAAGCTACCATAGTAGACGAAAAACTGATTACTGAGTTTGAATATGCAAAAGAAATAATTGCCGGAATTCGTACCGTACGTTTGCAGAAAAATATTCCAAATAAAGAAGTATTGAGTATGCAGATTGTTGGAATGCATAATGGAATATTTAATTCGGTGGTTGCAAAACTTGGAAATTTGGAGACAATTGAAAATGTAACCAACAAAGCAGCTGGTTCTATTTCTTTCTTAGTTGGCACAACCGAATTTGCCATCCCCATGGGCAGTTTGATAAATGTCGAAGAAGAAATTGCCAAAATGGAAACTGAAATTGTTTATTTCGAGGGTTTTATCGAATCCGTCATGAAAAAACTTGGTAACGAACGCTTTGTGGCCAATGCCAAACCCGAAGTGGTTGAAGCCGAGCGCAAGAAAAAAGCTGATGCCGAAAGTAAAATTACTTCGCTAAAAGAAGGAATTGCGGGATTGAAGAAATAGAATTTCAAAAAAAGCAGATTGCAAATATCTGCTTTTTTTATGTGCTAAAATCAACTATTATGACTAAAGTGTGGGAAAAAATCAGAATATTTTGATTTTATCCCACACTTTGATTATATTTGTGCCGTAATTAAGAATTTGACACAATGAAAAGGAAAGCATTAAAGCAATTGGAAGATTGGAAAACGAAGCGTGGCAGAATGCCGCTTATTGTAAATGGTGCTCGTCAAGTGGGTAAAACTTATCTTATCAAAGAATTTGGCGAGTTACATTTCAAAAACACTGTATATTTTAATTTGGAAACAAATTTGGCCGTAAATTCTTATTTTGAAACGGATATTCAACCTTTACGCATTATTCAATATCTCGAAACGTCTTCGGGTCAGCGCATTATTCCTGAAGAAACATTGCTTGTGTTGGACGAAATCCAATCGTGTCCCAGAGCATTGACGGCATTAAAAACCTTTTGTGAAGATGCACCACAATATTATATTGTATGTGCGGGTAGTCTACTTGGAGTAGCTGTTAATCGCGAAAATTATTCGTTTCCGGTTGGTAAAGTGGATGAAATTCAGTTATTTCCAATGGATTTTGAAGAATTTTTGAATGCTTTGAATGAGGATTTGTTAATTAATGAAATTCGTTCTCATTTTGCAGCTGATTTAAAAATGCCGGAAATTTTACACCATAAGGCGTTAGATTACTATAAACAATACCTGATTGTGGGTGGAATGCCAGCAGTAGTCAACGAATTTGTACAAACTCAAAGTTTATTAACAGCTACCGAAATTCAGGGGCGTATTCAGAACGAGTATATTGCAGATATGGCAAAATACGCTTCGGCAACTACAAGTGTAAAAATCAGAGCGTGCTACAATTCAGTTCCGGTACAGTTGGCGAAAGAAAATAAGAAGTTTCAATATAAAATTGTGCAAAGAGGTGGAACAGCAACTATTTTTGGGGAATCGATTGAATGGTTGAACTTTGCAGGTGTGGTACTTAAATGCCAAAAAGCTGAGCATGGCTATATGCCAGTGGCAGTGTATGCCGATTTAGCGGACTTTAAACTGTATATGAGCGATGTAGGTCTGCTGACTGCAAAATCGGGCATGGCGCAACAAACGATACTTTCGAGTATCGAAGAGGACAATGGATTTTTGGGTGCTTTATGCGAAAATTATGTAGCACAAGCACTTGTTGCTAACGGATACCCCTTATTTTATTGGAAAAATGACAATACGGCTGAACTTGATTTTGTGTTGCAAATAGAAGATAAAGTTATTCCGGTTGAAGTTAAAAAAGGAAGCAGAACAAAGTCGGTAAGTATGAATATGTTTCTGAAAAAATACAATTGCCCTTACGCAATTCGGATTTCCAAAAAGAATTTTGGGTTTGAGACCAATATTAAGTCTGTACCGTTTTACGCTGTTTTTTGTGTATAATACGAATCGTTTATTTCGAAGGTTTTATCGAATCCGTCATGAAAAAACTTGGTAACGAACGCTTTGTGGCTAATGCCAAACCCGAAGTGGTTGAATCCGAGCGCAAGAAAAAAGCTGATGCCGAAAGTAAAATTGCTTCGCTGAAAGAAGGAATTGCGGGATTGAAGAAATAGAATTTCAAAAAAAGCAGATTGCAACCATGAAAAGAAAATCATCAGAGCAATTGGAAGATCGATTGGAAAAGAGGATTGGCAGAATAGTGTTTTTTCTTAAACGGCACTCAAATTTATAAACTGTAATTATTTGAGGATAAATTTTGTCAATTGTACAGAATTTTGTACTTTTGTGGCGAAATTAAGAAACAACTCAATTTTAAATATAAATAAAAATGATTAAAGTAGGTATCAATGGTTTTGGCCGTATCGGACGTTTAGTTTTCCGTGCTGCTCAAGAAAGAAACGATGTTCAAATCGTTGCAGTAAATGACCCATTTTTGGATCTTGACTATTTAGTTTACATGTTACAGTACGATACTGTGCATGGACAATTCAAAGGAACTGCAGAAAACAAAGGTGGTAAATTGTTTGTTAACGGCAAAGAAGTTGCTTTCTATGCTGAAAAAGATCCAGCTAACATTGGTTGGGGTGCTTCGGGCGCTGACTATGTTGTTGAATCAACAGGTGTTTTCACTACTATCGACAAATGTCAGGCTCACATTGCTGGTGGTGCTAAAAAAGTAGTTATCTCTGCTCCTTCTAACGACGCCCCTATGTTCGTTTGCGGTGTTAACCTTGACGCTTACAAAGCTGATATGGATATCGTATCGAACGCTTCATGTACTACAAATTGCTTGGCTCCTATAGCTAAGGTTTTGAACGATAACTACGGAATCGTTGAAGGCTTAATGACAACTGTACACGCAGCTACAAACACTCAAAAAACTGTTGACGCTCCATCGGCTAAAGATTGGCGTGGTGGTCGTTCTATCTTAGGAAACATTATCCCTTCTTCTACAGGAGCTGCTAAAGCAGTAGGTAAAGTTATTCCTGAATTGAATGGCAAATTAACAGGTATGGCTTTCCGCGTACCAACAGCTGACGTTTCGGTTGTTGACTTAACTGTACGTTTGGAAAAGGCTGCTTCTTACGATGAAATTAAAGCAGCTATGAAATTAGCTTCTGAAACTACCATGAAAGGAATCCTTGGATATACTGAAGATTCAGTTGTTTCTTCTGACTTTATCCACGAATCACGTACTTCGGTATTTGATGCAGGTGCTGGTATTGCTTTGAACGGAAACTTCGTAAAAGTAGTTAGCTGGTACGACAATGAGTGGGGTTATTCAAACAAAGTATTGGATTTAATCGCTCACATGGATACTGTTAAATAGGAATATAATTTGAAAATTTGAGAATGTAATAATTTGAAAATTTTTTAAGATATTAAAAACCCCGTTGAAATTAATTTCAACGGGGTTTTTATTTACTATAAACTGCAAACTATAAACTATAAACTATCTCATTATCTCCTGCTGATTACGCACCGATTCTTCGTGAATAGCTACCAATACCGTTTTCATAAATTCAGCATCCATGTCCATTTGCACAGCTTGCGAAATACGATTTTGGAGTATCTCATCATAACGTTGCGATTGTAAAATGGGCATATTGTGTTCTTTTTTATACGTTCCAATTTCGCGAGAAACACGCATACGTTTAGCCAATAATTCCAACAAATTATTATCTAACTCATCAATCTGACGACGAAGTGAAACCAAGTTTTCGGTGGATTGGTTCGTATCGCGAATAACCAATGTATTCATTATAAAATCGAGTACTTCGGGCGTAACTTGCTGTGAAGCATCGCTCCATGCTTTTTCGGGATTGCAATGCGATTCCACAATTAATCCGTCGAAATTCAGGTCCATTGCTTGTTGGCAAAGTGGTGCAATTAATTCCCTGCGGCCACCAATATGACTCGGATCGCAAATAATAGGTAAAGTAGGCAATTGACGGCGAAGTTCGATTGGAATGTGCCACTGAGGTAGGTTGCGATAAATCTTTTTATCGTACGAACTAAAACCGCGATGAATAACTCCTAATTTGCGAATTCCGGCATTATAAACACGCTCCACAGCACCAATCCACAAATCCAAATCGGGATTTACCGGATTTTTAATTAATACCGGAATATCCATTCCTTCTAATGCATCAGCCACTTCTTGTACTGCAAACGGATTTGCAGTGGTGCGAGCTCCAATCCAAAGAATATCCACATCGTATGCCAGCGCTTCGCGTACGTGAGCTGCAGTAGCCACTTCTACGGCGATATACATTCCGAGTTCTTGCTTTACTCGTTTAAGCCAGGGCAGTGCTATAGTGCCATTTCCTTCGAAACCTCCGGGTTTAGTACGTGGTTTCCATACACCTGCACGGAAAATTTTAATTCCACCAGCCGCCAATTTACGGGCAGTATCCATTACCTGTTCTTCGGTTTCGGCACTACACGGTCCGGCAATTAATAACGGACGCTTAGCATCCACACCGGGTAATAATATTGATTCAAATTCCATCATTTTTTATTTGTTTCGCGTTTCTTGTTTCAAGTTTATTAATATTTTAGTTTTTCATTATCACATTCTCACATCATCTCATCATCATATCACCACATCATCACATTTCTTTAATCCGCTTCAAAGCTTCTTCAAGCATTTTTTCGCTGGCACATAACGAAATACGAATATAGCGACTTCCTTTATCTCCAAAAATAAATCCGGGAGTGATAAATACCTTTGCATCGTAAAGCACTTTGTCGGCCAATTCGCCACTATCTTTATATGTATCAGGTATTTTTCCCCAAAGAAACATTCCTACCTGTTTTTCATCATATACACATCCAAGCTGTTGCATTATCCCTTCAGCTTTGTTCCTACGATTACGATAAAGCGTAATATTCATTTCATCGTGCCACGCTTCCGAATTATTGAGAGCAGCCACAGCAGCCACTTGCATCGGTTTAAATTGCCCGCTATCGATATTGCTTTTCACTTTCAGAATCCATTGTACAAACTGTGCATTCGAAGCCAGCATTCCCATACGCCATCCCGGCATATTGTGTGATTTACTCATCGAATTGAGTTCTATGCAAATATCCTTTGCACCTTCAACCTGTAAAATGCTCAAATGCTTTTTGTTAAGTATAAAACTATATGGATTATCGTTGCAAATTACAATGTTGTGTTTTTTACCGAAAGCCACTAGTTTTTCGAACAACTCGACTGTTGCAGGAGCGCCGGTTGGCATATTCGGATAATTCACCCACATAAGTTTAACATTGCTTAGGTCAATTTGTTCGAGTGCTTCAAAATCGGGCTGCCAATTATTATTTTCATCTAAATCATACGTTATAGTTTTTGCCTGCACCAAATTACTTACCGACGAATAGGTAGGATAGCCCGGATTTGGCACTAAAACCCCGTCGCCGGGATTGAGAAAAGCCATTGAAATATGCAAAATTCCTTCCTTCGAACCTATCAGCGGTTGTATTTCGTTTGCCGGATTAAGTTCCACCTGAAACCATTTTTGATAAAAATCGGCGAATGCTTTTCGCAGTTCAGGAATACCTATATACGACTGATAACCATGTGTATCGGGCTTTGCAGCCGACTCGGCGAGTGCCTGAATTGTTTCGGGCGATGGAGGCAAATCGGGACTTCCAATTCCCAAACTTATTACATTCAACCCACGAGCATTCATTTCGGCAACCTCTTTCAACTTGGTCGAAAAATAATATTCCGAAATAGAATTTAATCGCTCGGCAGGAACAATACCCCCAGCCCCTAAAGGGGAGTTAAAGTTAGTTTCGTTTTGTATGTTTTGTTTTGTAGTCATATAAAAAATCTTATTAATCAACACTAATATCCTTATTCCCCTTTAGGGGTTAGGGGTCACTCTACCGGCGTAATGCCCTCTGCATATTCTCCCAATGTTTCTAACTCTTTAATGAGCGGTTTAATCGCTGCAAGCGATTGTTTGTAACGTTCGTGGTCCGAAAACTTAAAATCGACATAAAACTGATATTCCCACTCACGACCAATAATTGGCAGCGATTGAATTTTTGTCAGATTTATATCGTAAAACGAAAATACCGATAATACTTTTGATAAACTTCCTTCCGAATGTGGTAAAGTAAACACAATCGAAGCTTTGTTTATCACATCATTTTTCTGAATTTCATCCACTACCCATTCGTTTCCAAAAATCAGAAAACGGGTGAAATTACGTTTGTTAGTTTCAATACCGGTTGCCAATACATTTAAATTGTATAATTCGGCGGCGCGTGTACTGCAAATGGCAGCCTGGTTTTTCAATTTTCCAACTTCAATATCGCGGGCAGCAAGAGCTGTATCTTCGTGTTCCACAGCCTTAACGCCCGGAATTGTATTCAGAAAATCCTTGCATTGCATCAATGCTATAGGATGCGATTGTATTTCGCGAATATCGTGAATGGTTTGTCCGGGAAGTGCTGCCAAGCAATGCGAAATTCGCAATTTATATTCGCCGGCAATTGGCAATTTAAATTCTTTAAGCAACTCATAATTAGGCAACAAACTACCTGCAATTGTATTTTCGATAGCCATTATACCCACTACGTTCGGATCTTTTTGAATACATTTAAAAATATCCCGAAAAGTGATACATGGAATAATTTCGACCTCCTCGCCGTTGAAAAAATTTTCGGCAGCAATGCCATGATATGCACCTAAACCACCCTGTATGGCTACTCGTTTCATCTTTTGTTGATTTTTATCTGTAAAAAAAATCCTGCTCAATAATTTGAGCAGGATTTTATATGTTTATTATCTAATTTCATTCTGAAAGTACATACATTTTTATCCTGCTCTCACTTGCTAAAGTAAAAGTAAAAATAAAAGTATGTAAAAAATCGTGTCATAATTAGTTCTTATTTCGGTGCAAAAGTAATATTATTTATCCAATAAACAACAATTTACAATTAAAATGTTCGAAAAATTTTCATTTTGTTGCTTACGATAAGTTTCGTACAAATCTAAGGTGCTATTTTTTAGCTAAAAAACATTACTTTTGTACAGATTATTATATATGTGAGTCCACTCCGAAAAGTCTGAGCAGACAGTTTTAATTGATTAATAATTTGGTTTAAAAAAGTCATATAATTGGGTGAATTTCCCAAAAAAAGTTCTTTGAAATATTGCGTATATCA
>Ga0247840_10006082_pt1 | contig 17668 bp, 14 predicted proteins | sample LaCruzMarch2015__FD_192404 | JGI IMG/M metagenome (GOLD analysis project Ga0247840, IMG submission 192404) | Freshwater microbial communities from meromictic Lake La Cruz, Castile-La Mancha, Spain - LaCruzMarch2015_17m | ecosystem: Environmental > Aquatic > Freshwater > Lake | place: Spain... | reverse complement strand
CGGCCTCCTGATCATTCCCGGCATGTGCGTGGAGGGCAACGCTGCGGAGATCGCCCTCATAGAAAACATCCAGCGCCAGGACCTCACCTGCGTGGAGGAGGCGGAAGCGTTTCAAAAACTCATGGATGTTGAACAATACACCCCGGACCAGTTAGCGTCAGTCATTGGCAAACCCCGCACCACGATTAGCGATTCCCTTTACCTGATGCGCCTGCCTCAGGAGATTCGGGACGATTGCCGGGGCAACCGTAAAATCAGTAAGACCAGACTGATCGAGATTTCGCGGAAGAAACAGCAGCGCGCCATGACCTCGGCCTACGCCAAATACAAGGAGGAACTGCAGCAGGAGCAGGAAGGGGTAAAGCAGATTAGAGAGAAACTATCCGCAGCCTCAAGCCTCTGCCAGTCCCTCGACAAGGCGCGGGAAAAACTGGATAAATCCGACATCGTCGACTGGTCCGATGATGACCTCATGGCGGTTAATGCTTCCATTAGCAACCTCAGGGAGGCCCTCGACAACTTCACCAACCCCCCGGCGTCAACCAACCTTGCATAATATAGGGGAAATGACAGCTGCGGGCGGGGAACCGATAAAATGCAAATTTAAAAACAGTCGTTCACAAGCCGCCGGTTGCAGTTTTATGACCGGCGGTCACATGTTGACCGCTAAAATTTTCGTGCGATAGCACCGTATCTTAATAATAACAAATACTTACACCGTTACGGGCCCCGTAAAATTTTGAAAACAGCCTTTCGCCACCCTGAAACAACTAAATACGGTCAATATTTCGCTGTATTTCATCGATGAATTAGGTTGATTCATGAAAAGAAAAACAGCGATCATCATCGGAGCAGGTCCCGCAGGGCTTACTGCAGCCTACGAACTGCTGCAGAAAACCGATATCCGGCCGGTCTTACTTGAGCAGACCGGCCACATCGGCGGTATTTCCCGCACCTTCAATCACCACGGCAACCGCATGGATATGGGGGGACACAGGTTTTTTTCCAAATCAGACCGGGTGATGAAGTGGTGGCAGGAGATTTTGCCGCTCCAGGGATTCCCATCGAAAGACGATATTCTTCTGAGCCGTCATAAACCGCTTTCCAAGGCCCCAGGAGCGCCGGATCCGGAGAGATCTGACAAGGTAATGTTGCTCCGCGACCGGTTTTCCCGCATTTATTATCTTCGGAAATTCTTCGATTATCCCGTAAAACTCAACGTAACCACTCTTAATAATCTGGGCGTAAACCGCATTGCCAGAGCCGCTTTTAGTTATCTGAAGGCCCGTGCCTTTCCCATACGTAACGAAAGGTCCCTTGAGGATTTTATGATCAACCGCTTCGGAAGAGAGCTGTATAATACCTTTTTCCGCGATTACACTGAAAAAGTCTGGGGTGTTCCCCCGACAAAGATACAGCCGGACTGGGGCGCCCAGCGCATCAAAGGGATTTCTATCAGCAAAGTGCTTACCCAGGCCCTCCGTGCGGCGTTGCGAGGGGGGAAAAGCTCCCTTGCCCAGCAAGAGACCGAGACCAGCCTTATCGAGCAGTTCATTTACCCAAAGTTCGGGCCTGGCCAATTGTGGGAAGAGGTCGCTGACGGGATAACAGCAAAGGGCGGGGAGATCCATTTTCACAGTAAGGTATCCTCACTGGAATACGGCAAAAACATGATAATGGCGGTCGAGGCTACGGATACGAAGACAGGCGCAAAAACCAGGAGGCCCGGTGACTATTGTTTTTCTTCGATGCCGGTGGGCGAACTTATCAGTATCTCCGGAGGCGCAGCTGACGAGAATGTCCGCGCCGTGGCCGACGGTTTGGTTTACCGCGATTTTATGACCGTCGGGTTGCTGGTAAAAAAGCTCGCCATCGGTAATACATCAAAGATCAGGACCGTCGCCGGCATCGTCCCCGACCTGTGGATATACATCCAGGAGGGAGATGTCCGCTTCGGTCGCCTCCAGGTATTCAACAACTGGAGCCCCTACATGGTCAAAGATCTTGAGCACACCGTCTGGCTCGGTCTTGAGTATTTCTGCAATGAAGGGGACGAACTATGGACCATGAATGATAATGGGTTCATGGAAATGGCGGCCGGCGAACTTGCCAAAATAGGCATCATCACTCGTGATGATGTGCTGGACGCCTGCCTGGTGCGGGTTCCCAAGGCGTATCCGGCATACTTCGGCACCTACAAAAGATTCGATGAGATTAGGCGCTTTACCGACCGCTATGAAAATCTGTTTCTCATTGGCCGGAACGGTCAGCATCGCTATAATAACATGGATCATTCCATGCTCACCGCGATGACGGCGGTGGACAACATTGTCGCCGGCATTACGGCCAAAGACAACATCTGGGACGTGAATACTGAGGAAGATTACCATGAAAAACAATCTTGACGGCTTCGTAAAAAGTAGATTTTGCCCTGTTTTGTCATTCCGTGCTTGACACGGAATCCAGTGTTTTGTTCATGGTTCCCGACTTTCGTCGGGACGACGTCTGGATTCCGGCTGCCGCCGGAATGACAAAAACTTTAATTTTCGACTTTTTGCGAGCACGTCAATCTTAGGAGCTCATCATCTATGCCGGATGACAACGTAGCAGAAACGAAAAGGAAAGGGATCTTGTCTGCTGTTGGGAAATATGGGATTGTGGGCGTGCTATTGTTCACGGCCCTGCTGCATCTCAATTTCATTGACATAAGCCAAATCTGGGATGGATATATCTATTATGCGGAGTTGCTGAAAGCCCTGCGCGAAACCGGGTCCTGGCAGGATTTTCTGCATAATTTTAATATTGCCGGTCATCCTACCATGGGATATATGGCCCTGATGGCCGTCGGTCAACTGATAGATTATGGAAACCCTGTCCTGTTGAACGGTTCCAACCTCTTGTTGCTCCTCCTTGCCGTGTGGGCATTCTATAAAATACTTCGTTTTTTTTCTCCCGCGGAAGATGACCGGCTTGAGATACTTATGATCACGCTCCTGTTTGCCCTCAATCCCTTATTATTTGGAGCCGCGATTTTCTTCAATGTTGATTTTCCGGTGGCGATTTTCCTGGTTTGCGTTTTGTACGCCCTCCTCTACGAAAAATATTTTCTTGCCGGCCTTTTCGGCTTGTTCCTGGTATTCTCAAAAGAAACGGGGATTATTCTTTTCGGAGGAATCATAACGTTGTTCATTTTTGTCCCCATCCTGTCCCGGTTTGTCCCCCTGCTGCACCTTTATGCCCAATCCGGATCGATGATGCGCCTTCGGGATCAATGGCAGTCTACCGCTTTAAAGACGATATGGGTTGCTTTACCGCTGCCGCTGTCTCTGTATTTCTACCTGATATATAATTCGCCACAGAATTGGATCGGAGGGCCGATAGTTTCTCTGGGCTGGGATGGCCAGATCGCCCTTACCCGCTTATTTCAGATGTTTGGAATGAACTTTCAGTGGTTGCTGTCCCTTTGCATTCTTTTCGCTTTGCTACGGATTTGCTTTGCCAAGATAAACGACTTGAAGGACTTATCTGCCTGGAAAGAAAACAAATATTATTCAGGCGCCTTGATCCTCCTTTGGGGTGGCTTTGTGGTGATGAATCTGTTTTTAAAGACATTTACCAACGTCCGTTATGTTCTGCCCGCAATAATTTTTTTGATCCTGTTCTTCTCTTTTTCCCTTAGAAAACTAATCATCAGCCGTAGCTCACGGTTAGCGATAATAGCGGTAATTACCGTTCTCACGGGTTGGCAGGTTTTTCAAACCGTTGACCCGGTATCGCGGGCGTTTTTCGGAACGGTCCCCTTCGGAAATCATGAGATTTTAAAAATGACCTCCATCACCGGCGAGTGCTGTGGTCGCGCCGGCAGAGACCAGCTTGTCTATAATTCCGAATTTGCTATGATTCCACGCCTGGTCGACAGGATGTATGCCGAAATTCCGATCACCGGAGAGTCAAATATTATTCTGAACCCCCTGGCCAATTTTAATATATTTACCCCCGTAGATACGATGTCACGAAAAAGAACGATGAAATCAGACCATGCTTTCTTATCTCATGTGTATGGTTTTGAGCGAATCATGCAGTGCGATCTTCCGGAAAGGGGGTATTATGTACATATGCCATGGATGGAAGATGCTAAAAAAGAGCTGGATTTCGTACGGTATTTTTTTGAGGTGCAGGATAAAAAGATAATCGCCATCAACGGCTATTCCCTGGACGTGTATCCCGTTACGGCCCTGCGGAAAAAGTAATTCCGTGTCTAAATCTAAGGGGAATCCCAGCCAAGCATGGACAGGTTCTTCTGAATTTTCTGGGTGTACTCCGTGTCCGTGGGGGGTGCCTTCATCCTGGCGATTTTCAGAAATGTGACCGCTTCACGGATCTTGCCCACAGACGCTGCAGACACACCCAGTTGATAGATTTCCTTATAATCCGTATTCAGGTTAAACGGGTTAACGTATTTGGAAAGCACCCTGTAAGCTTTTTTGTATTCCTTCAAGTTGTTATAGGAAGCATGTAAGTTCCAGTACACGTTTTCCGCCTTGGACGTTCGCCCCATATCCAGTGCCTTTTTATAGAGACGGGCGGCATCTTCGTACCGCCCCATCCAGAAGAGAGCGTCACCTTTCAAGGCGTAGCCGTGAGATTGCTCTGGATAAAGCCGAATGATCGCTTCCGCATGAGACAGGGCTTTATCGTATTGCCGGTGGACGACTGAGATGCTCGAAAGTATTTGGTGAGCTCTATAATTCGCTGGGTCCTGGTTGAGTATTCGCGATGCCTCGGAAAAAATCTCCGCGAGCTTTGCAGCGCTTTCATCCGCATATATGACCCCCGAGTATTGGAAGGGATCAATGGCTTTCAAGGCGTATCGCTCGGCCAAGTCAGCATGGTGGGACTTATTGACATATAACAGTTCCGCTTGGTCGAAAAAGACGGGGACAAATTCTGGATGGTTCGCAACGACCCCCTTGAAATAAGGCCTGTTCAGGGAAACGGAGATGAAGGAAGGATCGTATTTCTGGATGAATGCCTTGAAGGAGTTGGCGTCGAAAAAGGCGTTTTGCGCGGCGGAAAAATCCGTATCGCTGAAAATGGACATCTGCATATCCATGTATATCTTGAATTTCTGGTTCAACGCCCAGGGAAGATATCCTCCCGTATTCGTTTCGCCGAGAATCTTTCCGCCCGGAGTGTGCTGATTCAAGAACCGTACAACCCCGGTAGGGATATTCGACGGAGAAAAAGGATAGGCTGGCCGGTTACTCAACGTGCCGTGGAAGACCAGAAACGGTATGACGACCAACACGATAGGGAGAGCGAGATCGACAAACCTGCGGGGAAACCGGTCCTTCTCCGCAAGCAAGCGCACACCGTGGTGCAGCAGAGGGATGGACAAGAGCATAAACTCATAGATAAATCGAGAACTTTTGACAAGTAGCAGGAACGAACCAACAAACAGGATGACATGACTGATGCGTATGTTCCTTTTGAATAAACTGGTCAAAAAGGAGGCAACGGTGAGCACTACGATGATGTTTCTAAGTGAGGCGATAAAGTCATTAACCGTGACAGGAGCAAAAAAAAGGAAATTAGTGAACTGGATACGGTGCATCTCTGAAACATAAAGATGCGTTTGGGAGGATACTTCAAAGGGGCTCCTTACCAGTTCAACCACAAAAGGTGTGATAAAAATAGTGTAAAATACAGATATTAATAGCAAATTTGTTTTTTTATTTACCCCAGGGTCTTGATGCCTGTTTCTGAACTGCCGCCAGTATCTTTCCGCTAAGTAGGCAAAGACGATCAGGAACATCACCGGGTATTCAATCCCGTGGACATTGGACCAGAAGATCCCTATCAGTGGGAGAAGCCAGATTTTGTCCCGCTTGAATTCCAGGATGTAGAGAAAAACACAGATGAACAGGTAGGAAAAGAGATGGGGCCGCACCGCTGTTTCCCGGTAGAGGATCACGATTGCGCAGGCGACGAACAGGAAAAGACCGAGCAGCAGTTCCGTCCGGTTCTTATACTGGCGGACAAAGGAAAGGCAGATGAACAGGGCAGTCAGGAAATAGAGGAGGCACCGCAGGACAATCAGGCCGTAATAATCTGTCCATTGAAAGATCTTGTAAACGATGACCTGGAATAGCCAGTAGTAATTGTACCACGACTTGGGAGGGGTGATATAGGAAAAGAAGGCATCCCGGGCGATCGTCCCGTTCTGCCAGAAATACCTCCCACCGGAGAGGTGATACCACAGATCGGTGTCGGTGATCACAATAGGCCAGGAGATGAAATAACCAATCAAAAGCAGGAAGAATAAGGCAATCAGAGATATCTGGTAATATCTGTGTTCAGTTATTTTCTCGTATAGGTGTCCTTCGAAGTAATCTGGTGTCATGGTATCTTCTACTATGGAAATGACTCAATGGAATCCTTGTTACACCGGCAAAAAAAAGATAGCTGACCCTCTTTGTGATCAGCTATCTTTACTTTCAGCTACTATTGTTGCTTTGGTTCGAAATATACAACAATCGTCACAACAATATTGCCCGCACATTCGCAGGAGACAAGGTCATCTAATCATGCATCCTAAAGGTTTTGGTATTGTTAGCACCTATACCTTCGTTCCATTTGTCGGGGCCGCTTGTAATCGTAATCCTTGTTACGCCGCTGGCGGTGGTATAGCTTCCTACAAAATCCCCAACATTAGCGCTCGCGTTATCTGTTGGCCCGGCGGTTGCGTTATATGCACCATTTAAAAGCCCCTTCGCATAATCCTGCGTTGCGGCCGATTGCAGCGCACCTAACGCTCCCTGAGCAGCCTTTACTCGAGCATCGGATTGCATGTTTAAATACTTGGGTATTGCTACGGCCGCCAAGATTCCCAAGATGACGAGGACTGCGATGATTTCGATTAATGTAAAACCCTTCTGATTCCTTAACATTTTAACCTCCTATTATTTTGTCACATTTCAACTTTATTCTCGATAGGAAGACAACTCCACGATTTTCCTTTAAGGCTTCTTCTTTTACTTGTCAAGGCCCTATTCACATTTTGAGAGTTTTTTTCAGGTTGGAATCTTTTCTGTTCATTATTTGGCCATCTTTGTCAAATCCCACATGGGCATGTAAATCGCCAGGGCGAAAAACCCGACGACAACGGCCAGCCCGACGATGAGGATGGGTCCGATCATGTCGGAGAGGCGTTTAACCGCGTAACCGACCTCATCATCGTAATGGACGGATATCTGGCGGAGCATATCCTCGATGTTTCCGGACTCCTCGCCGATGGCGACCATATCCACGATCATGGGGGTGAAGTATTTGGCCGAAGAGAGGGGGCCGGAGATACCTTGTCCTCCCTTAATCTTGTCGCGGACCCGGTCGAATTCACGGGAGATCGCCGTGTTGCCGATCGTCTCGGAGAGGATCTCCATCGACTGCATTACCGAAACGCCGCTCGCATGAAGGATTGCGAAGATACTGGCAAACCTGGACATCGCCGCCTTCTGGAACAGGGGTCCGAAGAGAGGTACTTTGAGGAAAAAGGCATCCCGGGCATACCTGCCGCCAGGAGTCTTGAAGTATAACCGCAAACCGATGATCAGTCCCACCACCCCACCGATCAGAATGTACCAGTAATTGGCGAGGCCCTGATACATGAACATGGCGATTTTTGTGGGAAGGGGCAGCGCCAAACCCGCCTTGGCGAAGATGGAAACGAATTTCGGGATGACGAAGGTCAGGAGGACAAAGAAGGCAACGGCCAGAGCGATCAGTACCATGAACGGGTACTGGAGGGCCGATTTGATGTCCGATTCGATCTTCGCCTCGTGTTCGATGATATCGACGAGCCTCCCGAGGATGTCGGGGATCGTCCCGCTGACCTCCCCGGCATTTATCATGCTCAGATAAAGAGGCGAAAATACGAACGGGTGCTTCTTCATGGCCTCGTAGAGAGAATTTCCCGCCCGGACATCCTGGCCCATCGCGGCGATAACGCCTTTAAGCACCTTGTCTTCCGTCTGGTTTTCCAGAACCTGGAGGAGACGAACGATCGGTACTCCTGCCTGCATCATGGAGCGGAACTGTTTGGTGAAGAGGATGAGATCACCGATCTTGATATTGCTCATGCGCTTGCGGATACCAGCGAGTAAGGTTCCGCCCGACGTAGATCCAAACGCCGCCGAGACCTTTGAGGGGATGTATCCCTTCGCGAGGAGGAGGTTTTCCGCCATTTCGACGGAGTCCGCCTCAATTGTCCCGGTCACGTTTGCACCGCTTTCATTGATCGCCTGGTATGAATATTTCGTCATGACGCTACACCATAACCGCCGAGATGGCTTCCTCAATCGTCGTAATCCCCTGAAGAACCTTACCGGCGGCATCGTCTTTCAGGGTGCGAAGCTTCCCGGCGGCGACTGCCGCCCTGGTAATTTCCTGGGCAGAATGGCGTTTCACAATCATTTCCTGGATCATCTCGTCGTTGACAAGGACTTCAAAGATGCCCGTCCGCCCTTTGTAGCCGGTATTCATACACTGATAGCACCCCGCGCCATGCTGAAAATTGGGGTTCTCCGCCTTGTCCAGTCCCAGGCGACAAGGGCATCCTCTGAGGGCTGATAGGATTCCTTGCAGTAGGGACAGATGGTCCGCATCAGGCGCTGGGCGAAGGAGACAAGGAGGGCCGAAGAGACAAGGAAGGGTTCGATTCCCATGTCCACAAAGCGGGTGATGGCCCCCGCCGCATCATTCGTGTGCAGGGTGCTGAGCAGTCGATGTCCCGTCTGGGCCGCCTGGATTGCGATTGCCGCCGTCTCGGCGTCCCGGATCTCCCCCACCATGATGATGTCCGGATCCTGCCTGAGGACGGCACGGAGGCCGCTCGCGAAGGTCATCCCCGCCTTCCGGTTGAGCTGCACCTGGCGGATGTTGTCGATCCGGTATTCGACGGGATCCTCGAGGGTGATAATGTTCGTATCGACGCTGTTGAGTTCATTCAGGATGGAATAAAGGCTCGTACTCTTGCCGCTTCCCGTCGGTCCGGTGCTCAGGATCATGCCGTAGGCCTTGCGGATCATGGTCCCGATCTTTTCCCGGTCACTCGCGACCATGCCGAGACGGTCGAGGGAATAGACGCCGGAACTCATGTCCAGGAGACGGAGGACGATATTCTCTCCGTAGATCGTGGGCATGGAGGAAACGCGGACGTTTATCTCCCGCTTCTCCATCTTGAGGGTAAAACGGCCGTCCTGCGGGATTCGCGAGACCGTGATGTCCATGTTGGCAAGGATCTTCATCCGGGCAATGATTGGCATGGAAAGGGCCTTGGGCGGCGAAGGAACCTCGTGGAGCTTGCCGTCGATCCGGAAGCGGACCTGGATGCGCGCCTGCTGGGGACTGATGTGCACATCGCTCGCCCCCTCGCGGATCGCCTGGGAAAATATGGAGTTGACCAGACGCACCACAGGCGCCTCGCCGGCCATATCCTGGAGGGAAGATATCTGCACCTCCTCGGTGGTGAACTCCGGCGTCTTTTCCACCTCTGGCTGCGCCTCAATTTCCATGACCTCCAGCAGGCCGCCCACACCGGACTGTGTTCCATAGATGCCCGTGATCAACTGGTTTAACTCCCGCTCCGTGCAGACTACCGGTTCCACCTCGGCGTTGGCGGCGATCTCGATAATGTCCAGGGCGTTGATGTCGAGGGGATCCGTCATGGCGACCGTCAGGAGCCGTCCCTTCTTCCGGAGAGGGGCCACCTGGTATTTTTGGGCAGTATCGATCGGAATCAGGCGGGAGAGGTCGACATCGAGGTGATAGGCGTCGGGGTGATACTTCTCGATCTTGAGCTGTTTGCTCAGCAGATCGACAATCTGGCCCTCACTGATCATCCCCTGCCGACTCAGGTACTGACCCAACTTGAGACCAGCCTTCTTTTGCTCTATGAGGGCGCGTTTGAGCTGTTCCTCCGTCAGGAACTTGCACTCGACAAGCATTTCTCCCAGTCGTTTCCTTACAATCATAACTAAAAACCTTCGTGTTTACATGAAAATCACCACCTCCCCCCTTTATCAAAGGGGGTGATTTTCATGCTTCGTTGTGCCCGCTTCGGGCATGGGTGTCAATTGGCGAAAAAAACCGTATCTCCTCCCGGCTTTTCCATGATTTCCGCAGTGGCAGCAAGGGCGGGCGGAAGGTTCCGGATCGCTTTGCGCGCTTCAGCCTCGTCGTAAAACGCCTTTCTCAGCACCAAGGCGAACACTATCCCCTCGCGGGGATTCCAGAACGGAAGCATCCGGATACTGGACGGATTTTTCTTGATGAAAGCATTTTTCTTGACGAAAGTGTATGCCTCATCAAGGTTTCCCTTATAAGCGATCCGCACCAGCTTCCCATTTTGCGGCCAAGGCGTCGTCGTCGCCGGGACGGCGGGAAATGCGATCAGTTCTCCCGTTCGAACCCGGTTTATGTCCTTAATATGGGGATTCGCCTCGATTACCGCACGAAAGCGATCCGTACCGGTTCTACCATAGATATCGCGCAGCAAGTGAATAACCGTGCCGCCTGTTTCGATCTTGAGTTGTCCGAGATTGTTGGGAACATTCAGAACGGAAACGGTTTTAGCGGGCAAATCCTTTACAGGGTCCAGCGGCGCCGCCATCTGCTTCGCCAAAACCAGGGACATGATAAACGCCAGGAAAAGAACCGCAGTCAAACCAGTGACGGCAGCCCGGCGGCGCCTCCGGATCAACTCCGGAGACAGTCGCTGTGAGACGGAGCGGACGAGAAACCAGCCGGCCTTCACCTTGTTCTGGATAATCAGGGTGAGCAATATCTGATGGCAAAGGGTGATGATCCGGCGCGGATAGCCGCCGGTAGCCCGGTAAATCGCCCACAAGCCGAAGATGGTGAAGAGATGTTCATCAGCCGGTTGTCCGGCCCGGGCCAGGCGAAAGCGGATCATGTCCTTCATCTCTCGATAATTAAGCGGTTCAAGTAGATAATACTGATTCACCCGATCAGCGAAATTAAGGTGATCCTTCAGGATTTCCCGGAATTCCTTCTGAGCGAAGATGACTATCTGGAGGAGCTTGTTCTCGTTTGTTTCGTAGTTGAGAAATTCGCGGAGAATCTCCCGGCAAAAATCGGGGAGTTTCTGCCCTTCGTCGATAATCAGAACAACGGTCTTCTTTTCCTCCACTCCCTTGTGAAACAGCAGGTTTTTGATATTTTCCTTGAACTGCCAGTCGCTCTCATCCCCCTCGACAGCAAGTCCGAAGGTAAGGGCAACTGCAGACAGGAATTCGCGGGGAGCGCTGAAAGAGGGATCGAGGAGCAGATGCGTCTCGATCTCGTTACGGTCCTCTTCCCTTTCCGAAAAATTGAGGATCAACTCCCGGCAAAGGGTCGTCTTGCCTGTACCCACATTGCCCAAAACCACGTTCAACCCTCGGCGCAGACGGATGGCAAGCTCCAGTTGCTGAAGACAGGCCAAGTGGCCCCGGGAGGGGAAGAAGAAATCCGGCTCCGGAGAATTGGAGAAGGGTTCCCTGTTCAGGTTGAGGATTTTAAAGTATTCCATTACGACCACTCAATAACAATTTTGACACCTCCCCGCAAAACAATTTTCCCCTTCCCCTTCAAGGAGAGGAGGGCCGGGGTGGGGATGGGTTGCGGGAAACTGGCTCGCCATGACCAGTTTGTTCACGGCTTCGGGCTCGGGCTACTCGCTGCCGTTTTCGGTTTTCCCACAGCGTCGGTGCCGGGCTTCTGCTTACCCCCGGGAGTAGTTGCCGGTGGTGGAGTCGACGACGACGCAACCTGATAAGGCGGCAGAATCCTCGGTGTAATGAAAATTAGGACTTCCTCCATTTTTTCGCTGCGAGCATCCGTCTTGAACAGCCATCCGAGGCCTGGGACGTCTTTCAGGCCGGGAATGCCGGTGTCGCCGACCGAGGTTCTCTGCTTCGTCAGACCGGAAATAACGATGGTTTCGCCGTCACGAACCATGAGATTCGTCTCGGTCTTCTTTTTGATAATATAAGGATTCCCTTGAACGTTCCGGACAGGATCCACCTCATCCTTCTTCACAATTATCTTCATGGACAGGGTTTGATCGTCAACAACGTGGGGCGTGATTTCCAGACGCAGGACGACGTCCTCAAACATTGTTGTCTGCGTTATCGTGCCGCCTGAGGTTTGATTCGTAATGTAGGGAACCCGTTCTCCGTTTTCCGTGAAGGCCATCTGGTTATCCCGGGTGGTAATCGAAGGACTGGATAAGATGTTCAGCTTGCTGTCCTGCTGCAGGGCATTGAGCTGTACTTCAAGAATATTCCCCCCCAGGGTACCGAGCATCAGACCGAGAGAACCCAGCCCTCCAGCCGCAGCAATCGCAGCGGGACTACCGGGAAAATTGACGCCGAAACCCTGGCCGGAAAGGCCCGGCGAGCCGACGGTAGGCGTATATCCGCCCGTCAGTGGATTAATGATCGCGCCGGGCGCTGTTGTCGTCCCGCCGGGAGTGATATAGATATTCCCGCCCGTGCGAGTGCCCGTTGTCTGATACATCCCGCCCCACTGGATCCCGAGCAGCCTCGCCGTCTCCTTGGTCGTCTCGACAATATTCGCCTTGATCTGGATCTGCGGGGTCGGCTTGTCGATTTTTTCGATGATCGGCATCATCTTCACGAGGTCTTCCCGGATCGCCGAGATGATCAGGGAGTTGCTGTGTTCGTCAACGCGGACCGAGCCCCGGGGCTTGTCATCCTTGGTCCGGGTAAGGAAAGATTCGAGGTTCTCCTTTAATTCCTTTGGCTTGGCGTAATCGATGGGAATGACAACGGTCCGGAGCGGCGCGACCCTGTGGATACCCTCCTCCTGGGTCTGACGCTTCAGATCCAGCTCCATGTCCTCAAAGGTCATGACCCTGATAATGTCGCCCTCCCAGATGTATGTCAGCCCCTGGGTGCGCAGGAGACTGTTGAAAGCCTGATCCCAGGGGACGTCATGGAAATCGATCGTTATCTCCCCTTTGATCTCGTTTTTCACGATGATGTTCCGGTCAACAATCCTGGCCAGGGAGCGCAAGACCGTCTTGACATCCGCCTGGCGCATTTTCAGGCTTACCGGTTGCGTCGGAAGGATCCTGACGATTTTGACCGCCTGCCCCTTGTCTGTTTCGACCGCTTCCTTCAGTAGTTCCTCAGCGAGGCTTGATGCTTTTTTTCTTGGCAACGGCGAATAACCCGTTGCCGTTTCCGACATCGTGTTCCACTTTTCGAAAAAGGGATCTTTCTGGACAATCCGCTTGTCGGCGCAGCCCCAGATCAGAGGAACAGACAGCAGGACGGTCAGCAGCACACATGTCAGGTATCCCCGTGAATATCTTTGCTTGGTGTTTCCCATTGACGCCTCCATTATTCCTGCAAGGGAATCGTCTGCGCTGCCTTGGCGGCCCTGTTTTCGATTACAACCCGGGCCGGAGTAATGCTTTTCAGTACGAATCCCTTGACATCAAGTTCCTCACCCTCCCTGTATTCCATGCCATTGATAATGGCCATTTTCCCCCTGTTCACTTCGAGGTACCCGGTGTAGGTGAATTCTATCTTTGGCGCCGCCGCGCCTGCTTTTACCGTTTCCCGGGCCTTGCTCCAGGCCCGATAGGATTTGGCGTCCAGGAAGGGGTCTTGCTTCCATTCCTTCTCCGCCCGGCGGAAGATCAGGATGTCTTGATTCCTCGTCCCGTCCTTTGCCAGTCCCGTATTAAGATCGGTAACAAAGGCATTCAGCTCCGCGGTTTTTTGGGCCATGTTTGATATGGAAGCCTTCTTTTTGGGGGCAAGAAAATAGAAGGCGCCATAGAGAATAGCGATTCCCATCACCCCCAGAATAATAATTTCTCTTTTCCCCAGTTTTCCCATACCTGACCCTTTGCTCAGCCGATAGCGGCCCAGATCTTCAGCTTAAATTCCCGCGTCTCCGCTTTTTCCTGTATTGTGATTTCCTCGATATGTTGAATATAGGGAATAGCTCCGATCTGAACCAGAAATTTCCGGAAGTCGATGACCCCGCCCCGCAGCACGATGTTGACCGGAATGAACTGGGCGTCGCCGGCCATGGCGTTGAGGTGCGGAGTTGCCGACACCAGGGTCATCCCGCTCATTTTCGCCGCGGTGCTGAACACCACATGAAGGGCGCCGAGTTTGTCCCGTGAAAGTTTACCCTTCGGCGGCAGGGGAAGTACTTCCGATTCCCTCTTTTCACTATCGACCATGAGCGATTTGAGAAACGGCACCAGGACTGTTTGCTCCTCAAGATCGTATTTCTTGGCGGAAATAACTTCATCCAGTTCATTAAGCTGCTTGCCGGCCGGAAGGATTCCTCCAAGCACGAAAATGAGGACGCCGGTCAGGCACATGGAGATATATAACATGCTCTGCCGCGGAATGTTGAAGCCCAGTTTCTTTTCAGCCATGGACCTGCGCCTCTACCATCAATTTTAAAATGAAATGGAGCGCCTCTTCCTTTACAAAGGGTTCCACACTGTTTTTCTGGATGGACACCTGGCGGAAGAGAGGAGAGGCCTCCAGGACCATTACGTAAGCGGCAAGGGAGGTCTCCAGGAGTTTCCGATCGCCCCGGATCAGTCCTTCCACGATGATCTCTTCCTGAAGCGCCTTCGCCGCCTCCCCGGCCGTGGCCGGCTTCGCGACGTCGCCGGCAGAACCAAGGTTTATCTTCAGATCTATGAACCGGATGTGGGCCGGCGTTAGTTCGATCAGTTCACTGATCAGAACCATGCCGAGGTAACGTTCCCCATAAAGTCTGGATAACTTGCGACGCTGACTAACCTTGGCCGCCATATTCAGAAGCTGGTTCCGGTCGACCATTGGACCTAGGCCGGTTATCTGACTCTCGATCCCGGCAATGACCTTTTTTTTCTGGGCAATCGCATGGTTCTGAAAGACAAAAATTCCGGAACACAGGAAAACAGCGATTATGAAGACCACAAAAACCGCCATGTTGATCCGGCTGATGCTGGCCTCCCGTTCCTTGTCCTTGTAGGTGAACATCAGGTTCGGCGTGTGGTCGTTGTCCGAAAAAGCAAGCCCCAGGGCCGGACCGAAGGCAATCCGCTCCGAAATGGAGTTGCCCTCTTCCAGATCCATGTCGGAGGCCGGATCGAGTCCGTTCAGGGGATCCAGAACCTCGCTTGTTACGCCAAGCTGCGATCCCACATAGTCGATGATGGTCTTGTTGATGTTCATGACACCGGAGACGAATATCCGGGAGATCAGGTCGCCGGGCATGGTCGCGGCGTAATGTTCGAAGGTCCTCTCCACTTGGCGCACCAGGCGTTCCAGCGCTGGCCGGACCATCGTGAAGATATCTTCTTTCCTAAGGGCAAATCCGACGTCGTTTTCCCTGAGGGTTGAGGAGTCCGAGCTTAGGCTTTGAATAATTTTCCTGCCCTCCTCAATCGTAAGAGCAGGGGCTCCCGGATCCTGATTCAATTCATTGAAGCTGTCCACCATGGATTCCACCATACTGCTCATCCCCGCTTTGATCCCCCGGGTCATAACGAGATTGTCTCCGGCATAAATGTCAATACGGGAGAAATCAATACCGATGAATAGGCTGGCTACGGCGCCATCGCGGGCGGAGATCCATCCTGTCCGGAATAGATTTTGCAGGGAAAAAGGGACGATGGATATCCCCGCAAGGGGCCGACCAATTCTGGTGAATAGTTCCTTGAGATCAGCTATCTCCTGACGCGGGGCGGTGTAGACCATGGCGGCAAGCCTGGGGATCCCCTGATCGATGACCTCTCCCTGGAGTTCATAATCGAAGATCACTTCCTTTTCGTCAAAGGGCGCGTCCTTCCTGGCCGTCCAGTAAACGGCATTGGAGATCTGCTTCTTCGGTACCTTCGGGATGCGTATGTGGCGCACCTCGACACGCGCCGCAGACATGACGGCCCAAAGGTCATACTGTTTTGCTGAACCACAGATGGCAGCCAGCGACGCTTTCAGAAATGCCCTGAATTCCGGCGATTCTCTTGGTATTTTCGGTGGCATGGCAAAGCGCTTCCGGTCGTCGATCCGCCAATGCCCACCCGATGTTTCCGTAGCCCGGACCATTCTCAGATAGTCGTGGCCGATGTCGATGCCAACGGTGGATGTTTTCTGCAGGGAGATCAGCTTCGGCAACGGGAGACGGAATTGGCCGCTTTTTTTGGGCGGCGGTTCAGCCGCAACTGATGAGGGATCAGTCGCCTCCTCCCGCTTGCTGCGGATTAGCTTCAGGAGCTTTTCCGTCGATGTAATGTCACTGAGTCGAGCCACGTCAGAACCCCTATGTTATTCGTTGATTATTCACAGCTTTGATTGTGAATTTTCAAAAAGGTCTGTTTGACGACTTTTTACCTGGGCATCGCTTCTGCCGGTCCGGTATTTTTCAAGATGACTTCTCGCTATGACCATATAGTCCGCGGGAAAATGGTTGACCGTTCTGACGCCGAACTGGATAAGGGGGGGGGGGGGGGGATGATTTTTTTTGCTATGTATTCACGGATCGTCTTCGCCGATACGCCCAGTTCGCCTGCGGCATCTATGATGGTAGAATAAGTCTGTCCGCTGATAATAATCATAACTTCCTCGCATCAACGTTATGGGAACACATTCAACATCCGGCCGGTTCCGGACATGACGAACCAGCGGATAGTACCGATGGTTCGAACCTAGCAAACCAGCGGGATGCTGTCAAGATTTTTTTTGTTAAGATTCTTCCCGGGAGATGACAGAAAAGAGAAGATATCATGTTTTTAAGAGGTTTTGACAGACGCCATAGTTTTTGGTATGGATGGACCCAGACATTTTGGGAAGGAGAAAAACGTGGCAGAGATTAAAAGCACCTTAGACCTCATTATGGAAAGAACCAAGAACCTTACCCTTACGGAAGAAGAGAAAGATGCCATTCGCACCAGGGAAGGAAAGGCCAAAGTCAGGGGCTGGTTCCAGCGCTATAGCGACAGGTCCTTAACTATTCGGGATCTGAAGGAATACATGGAACAGGAGCGAGTCGGCTCCCCAGAGGCAGCGACCTTGATGCGAGAGGAATGTCTCGCTCATGTAGATCCGGAGGGGGACAATCAGAAGATTTTTCAAATCATGGAAGAGATATTGGAGATTGATCCTGGACCATTTCAGCATCTAGTTGATCATTTTCAAGAGGAACTGGGACAGCTCCGGTCCGGGGCGACCCGGGATGCCCTCGCTACCCTTCATGCCCAGGGTGTCAGCGGCGCCGCCGTGATACCGAACATGAACCTCAGTCCGGCCTGGAACGCTAAGCTTGAAAGTGCCTGGAAGCAATTCCGCAAGGATCTTTATCTTGTGAGATAAGGAAACCATTGCTCCCTGATGATATTGAAATTGGCCCGGACGGCCTCTTTCCCGATAACCGGTTCCCCATGCCCGGTGAGCAAAAATTCCACATCCAGGGAGGAAAGATGTTCGATGCTCTGCTTGAGCATTTCTCCATCCCCGCCCGGCAAATCCGTTCGTCCAATCCCCTGATTGAAGACAACGTCGCCGGTAAATAAGGCCTTCTTTGCCGGCCAGTACAGGCAGATGGAGGCAGGGGTATGTCCCGGCGA
>Ga0247840_10006080_pt1 | contig 17671 bp, 16 predicted proteins | sample LaCruzMarch2015__FD_192404 | JGI IMG/M metagenome (GOLD analysis project Ga0247840, IMG submission 192404) | Freshwater microbial communities from meromictic Lake La Cruz, Castile-La Mancha, Spain - LaCruzMarch2015_17m | ecosystem: Environmental > Aquatic > Freshwater > Lake | place: Spain... | reverse complement strand
GAAAGGGGGTATTGCACCATGGAATTTTGGGTATAGCATCAATAGTTGGTTTGATAGCAACATCAATCTGAATGGTAGTAATCTGAGCGTGAATCAATGGATTGGTGACGATTTGCCTTTTGTTGCTCATATTTTCACTGATCGCGTTCTCTATCTCCCCGGTGAGATAGTTTCTACCAAAGCTATTATCCGTAATAGTCTTGATCTCAGTTCTCCAAAAAATGGAAAATTTAACCTCGTTATCCGTGATGACCAAGGGAAGGAAGTGAAACGAACTCCTCTGCTCGCGAACGAGTTCTGAAGCGTCTTAGATACCTTTACTCTCAGTAAAGAGATACCCTTAGGGACATATAATGTTGTCCTTCTTTCTTCTGATGATAAAGAAATCGGATGGACGAGTTTTTCTATTGAAGTCTTTAAAAATCCTAAATTCACAACTGATATCACACTCTCAACGACATGAATGGACGGCGAGAATGTCACTATCGCATCCAAGGGATTAGAACAAAAATATATGAATACTGAATACAGAGGAAAATTTACCCTCAATGCTCAACTCATCGGAAGATATTATAGCGGAGGTACACTCTGAAGCGTACCATTTGATTATAAAGTGTACCGACAAGAGTATTATGATACCACGTATTGGAATGATTGTTATTATGGATGTTATTGGGAACCAAATAAAGAATTCTATACAGAATGATCGGCTGTATTTGATGCAAACGGATGAGCAAGTCTCTCAATTCCTGTAGATTTTACCTCACTCTATAGCGATTATAGGTATATCGTCGAAGTGACACCGCGTGATACAACTGGAGATGTCGTGTCGAGTACAAACTCTATTATCGCTCGTCTCCCGGCTGAGTACAAACGCTGGGATCCGAATACTTCTATTTTATTTCAGACAGAGAACAGATTTTACCCTGCTGACACCCCCGTGCACATACAAGGCAAACTCAATCATGGCAAATGGGATGAAAGTCATGAAAATAAATATCTTCTCATAGTAAAAAAGAAAAGCTTTGAAGTAACAGAAGTGGCCGATGTACGAGGATTCAAACGACCTATTAGTACGCCGACAGAAGAACTGGTAGAAGTTATCCCCGTATCCAAGAATCGTTTTCAGATAGGAACAGATGGTACTCTCAGTATTGATTATACCCTTCCTGAAACAGCAGAGTATATCTTTGAATTCTGAGCAGTTGATGCCAAACAACTACAATTTGATAATCTCACTCCTGAGGAATTGATCAAAGAATTTAATACGACGAAAAGTATCTCTCTCAATAAAAAAGTATCTGTAAAAGTTGATGATGCAACAGATTTTTGGACACTTTCAAATCGATGTATCGATGGAGAGGAAGCATGCTCACGTGATGCCCTTATAAAAAGTACTTGATGTAATATTGTCTCAGGTGAGATCTGTCTCCAAAAATGACATTCTATCACAATGAACCAAAAAATAGCTGTCAGTGATCTCGTTATGGGGCGACAGTTTTTCTCTCTTCTGACGTATTCTGAAACACCGGGTAAAAATCCCGTCATATCAGATAACAAAATCCAAGTACTTTCAGAAAAAGTATCCTACAAGATAGGAGAAAAGGCTCGAGTGTTGATTCGTCTGCCTTTCACAAATGGAAAGATTTTATGGACTGTAGAAAAACGCGGAGTGGAAAAATCAGAATATATTGATGTCCCGGGTAATGTATTTTTCAAAGAAGTCATTGTCGATGAGAGTTTTACCCCCAATGCGTATATTAGCGTCCTCGCTATCAATACAAGCACTGAGAAAATTCCTGAATACAAAGTAGGCTATACGGAAATCGTCGTCGATAAAACAGACAGGAAATCATCAGTGACAGTCTCCGCTGATAAGAAAACCTATGCGCCTCGAGAAAAAGTTACCCTCTCCATGCAGGTAAAAGATGCCGGTAATCATGGTAAAAAAAGTGAACTCACCGTGATGGTTATAGACGATAGTCTCATTAGTCTTATGGGAAATATTGACACGAATACTCTCGAGAAAATCTGGAGAAAACTTCCATTTCAAATACAGACAAGTATTACCAATATTGCCATGCTCAAAAATTATTATTTTGCACGCCCGGGTATCGTATGAGGAAGCGGTTCAGGTAATAATAAGGGATGAGATAGTGCAAAAAGTACACGTACTATCTTCAAGAATACTGCCTATTATAATGGTCATATCGTGACAGATGCTGATGGAATGGCAAAAGTTGATTTTACTCTCCCAGATAATCTCACACAGTTTCGAGTCATAGTGCTCTCGAATTCCCTCGATAATACTTTTGGATCATGAGAAACCATCTTCTCCGTACAAAAACCTGTTACCCTCGAAGATAAGACACCTCTCATATTGCGCGATAATGATCATATCATCCTCTGAGCAAACCTCTTCAATCAAACAGGGAAAGATATGTCTTTTACGGTCAATCTCAGCTCAGATCAACTTGCAATCTCACAAAAACAAAAGAAGCTTACTCTTAAAAATGGTGCCAATACTTTTGTTTCTTTTGACGTAAAGAATGAAAAAGATGTATCAGATATCAAATATACTATGACCGCCACTGGTGATAGCGCTCGCAACTCTGATAGTCTTGAAGGACATATTATAGGAGCACAATCTCCGACATTGCTACAACGCGTCATGAGAGATGATATACTCTCAAATGCAGCTCGAGACTATACAGTCTCCATGCCAGAAAATACACTTCTCGAAAAATCCACCTACGAGGTTTCGCTCTCGAATAACCCAATTCAACATCTGGAATCTATTCTCTCCTCCCTTCTCATCTATCCATATGGTTGTATAGAGCAATCCACTTCCACGACTGTCCCAAATGTTATGGCACAAAAATTTGCCAAATATTTTTCCAATACAAATATTGATCTTAAAAAGGCTGAAGAACAGACGAAAGTCGGCCTTGCACGAATCGCTTCAATGCAGACCGAGAGCGGTGGTTTTGCTTATTGGGAATGAAGTAATGATGCGGATCTCCATATTACTCCTTACGTATTACGTTCACTCCTCACTATGCGGGATATGGGAGCACCTGTAGACCAGACCATGATTGATAGGGCAACGAGCTATCTCCTTACATCTCTTCCAAATGCACAAGACAATATAGCGAAGGTAGAAATCTTCTTTGCATTGGCTCGTGCCGGAAAATGAAAAATCGCCTATGATACGTACTTTTGAAATACAAACATAGCCAAAGACCTGACACGACATGAGAGAATCACATATACATATGCACTTATTTTGACTGACAAAACGGCCTATGCGAGTTCTATCAAGGATAGCATTGTAGTAATCAAAAATATTTTTGAAAAACCTGTCGCAAATGAATATTATTGGTATTGGGATGAAACATCTGATAAGGCTGTATTTGCGTCACTTTTGATGGATGTGAACTATGATATTACCTACATCACTTCTCTCATCAAAGAACTCTCAGATAAAGATTATATGAGTTATTATATCAGCACACAGTCGAAAAATGCCACTTTCTGAGCTTTTATAAAGTATATAGAAAAATATGGAAAGGACCAAAAAACTAAAGTACAAGTCACCATACATGGTAAAACACAGAATGTTACTCTCACGGGAAATGGAGGTCGTTTTGTCTCAAGCTCTCCTCTTGGAGATGTTATCGAAAATGGGAAAGTTGGACTCACTGTCAAAAATGATACCAAAACGCCTGTCTTCGTCAGTGTCCGTCTAAATGCCTATCCTGCAGATATTAAAAAGGTTAAAAAATATGAGAATGGTATAACACTTTCACGTACTATCCAGGAGGTTGTCGATACTAAGAAACTTGCCGAGTGCAGTGGTTACTATTATTACGATAATGGCAAAAACTGTGACAGTGCATTTAAAACAATAGATGGAGATGTATTCAAAAAAGGGACTACGTATAAGGTTACTCTTAAGGCTGTCTTTACTGATGGACAAGGTGCTTCATTTGCTCGTAGAAATATGACTCTTGAGGATTATCTCCCTGCGACCTTCCGTGTGATGAATAGTAAATTCAGGACAAATTCTATTGCCACAAACCAAAACACGACACAAGGATGGTACTATAACCACGTTGAAGTATTACCAAACCTTATCATGGCCTATGCTGAAAATGTCTGGGGAAACACTGCAGATTATAGTTATTTTGTTATTCCGGAATTTGAAGGCACCTTCCTCTATCCTCCCGCTACGGCTTATCTGATGTATAGTCCAGATATTCGTGCCTATGGAGAATTTCGTACTATAGAAGTGAAATAAAAATGCACAGAGCATCAAAAACATTCAGATACTTTTCACGTTCACAAAAAAAATTAAGAAAGGTATTTCAAAATAAATATTTTACTTTGTTCTTTTGAATCTTCGGGATAAGTATCATATATTTTTGAGTTTGGGTATTTTTCCCTCTCTTATCGAGTGTCTGAGAAGCAAACATGAATCCATGACGTCTCATAATTGTAGATAGAAATGGTGTTTTGATGACCGATATTTCACGCGAAAATGGCTATGCAATATCTCTAGATATACCCGATGCCATCGATCCTCGTACTATACCATTTGTACAAGCACTTGTAACTATTGAAGACAAACGTTTTTTTTCACACTGGGGCATTGATTCCGTGGCAAAACTTCGAGCATTATGGGATAATATCCGCTATTGATGAACGATAAGTGGCGCAAGCACTCTGACGGAACAATGGGTAAAAAATACCTATTTTATCGGAAAAAAACGAGGTATCCTTCAAAAGATCCGAGAAGCTTTGTTGGCAGGATATTTTTCACTCACAACCGATAAAGACATCATCCTCAAAAAATATCTCGATAGTGTCTATTTTTGAAATCATATCTACGGACTACAAGCTGCTTCAGAGAATTTTTTTCAGAAAAATGACATCCAAAATCTCAATGAAGAAGAGATAACGCTCTTAATCACGCTCCTTCATAATCCATCGAAAGATCCTGATGATCCAGATTTTAAAAAGTATTTTGAAAGAGTAAAAGAAAGGTTGGGGTATACATTCACTGCTCATACCGTTCATTTATCGCAACGTGAAAACCAGAATCGTTTTCCTTTTATCAGTCAAAAAGCTTTGCAACTCTGTGCAATTCATGAAAAAGATATCCCCAAGGGACCTATTTTGTTCTCTCAATATGATTGTAAAAAAGGTGAGTTCACAAGTACTATTGATGCCTCTTTAAGCCTCTTCGCGCGAGAAACTCTCGGGAATAATCTCGAGAGTCTTACTGAAAAACATGTTACAAATGGAGCTATTTTTGCTATGCAGCCTCTTACGAAGGAAGTTATCATATACGAAGGAAGTCGTGATTTTTACTCATCGATTATCGATGGCCAAGTCGATATCATTCATGCTCCTCGTCAACCTGGGAGCTCCATGAAACCATTTCTCTATCTTATGGCTCTTGAGAGAGGATTCAATCCTGATGATATCATCATCGATACCGTGCAAGAATATCCGAGTTTCCAGCCATGAACGACATATACATCAGAGAATTATACACTGAAGGAGTATGGATTAGTACGGATGAAGAAGGCTCTTGGTAATAGTTTTAATAATGCCTCTGTTCGTTTGGCAAAGTCCCTCGGCCTCACAGATGTCTATAACTTCTATAAGACGTATGGGTTTAAATTTGATTTTCCAGCAGAATATTATGGCTACTCTCTCGTGCTAGGAAATCCGAGTATTACGCTCTGGGATCTCGTATTGAGTTATACTCAACTCGTCCCACAGCCAAACAAGGAAGGTGATGTCAATGCTATGAGTTTTCTCCTCTACGATATACTCCGTGATCCGGATAATCGAGATGTGAGCTTTGGAACCAATTCCATCCTCAATACAAGTATTTTACAAGCGGTGAAGACAGGAACAAGTTCGAATTTTCGTGATAATACGCTCATCTCATACAGTCCGGATATGGTTATGGGCCTATGGGTTTGAAATAATGATAATACCCCCATGATTTGAGTAACCGGTATCACTGGTGCAGGATATGTATGGCATCAGATTATCGAGGAAGCAATCCGTCGTGGATATATCAGTGACAGAGAGCTCAAAATACCCCCTGCACTTGAGGTAGCTCCATATTGCCTCGATATACAGTGCTATCGCAAAGAAAGTGTCTATCAGAAAAAGGAAATGAAATATTTTTCCTCTATTCTAGACGGTATTTACGACCATCGTGATATACGAGAGACCATAACAAATGAGGACAAAACTCGATTAGAGGAATTAGGATTTCGTATAAAATAGGCAACGATATGGACTCACTTGTAAATCCAAGACTTTTTGTACACTTAATGAGATAAAGATTCTTAATATCATAATCAAAAATGATTAATATTACCCCTGCTCCTCTTTCTCTTCTCCATCTTGCAAAGAAGGCCTTTGGAAGGAATTGGTGAAATCGTGTCGCAGAAGTCATCACACCACCATCACGTAATGAGATATGTTTTTATCTTCATCAAGCCATCGATACTTGTTATGCTTCTAACGGTTCTGAGCTCCCCAAAGTTCTGAACGACTGGAGCAAAAAGGGAATAAAAATCGATTTTTCTCTTCTACCTGAAGATATTCAAGCGGGAATTCTCGGAATCATTATGCCATCTCCTTTTTGAAAAACAGTTATCACAAAGATTGTTACTAATATTCCTCAAGCTTCTTCAGTATGATAACTGCCGGTTCCATCTACCGCCACTACAAGTCCAACGTATGAGATAATCGTATCTATGAAGTTATCGGCATCGCAAAACATTCTGAAACAGAAGAGGCTCTCGTGATATATCGTCCTCTCTATGATGCTTCTGGTGAGGACTGGTGGCAGTGATACGATCTCTGTGCTCGCCCTCTCGCGATGTGGGATGAAGAAGTGGAATGGAATGGGAAAAAGATGCCACGTTTTACTCTGATTTCTTAATTCTCATGTCTCTTCTTATTCCCAATCCATCTCATCTTCAGAAAATTTTAGAACGTATCCGATTTGATGGGGACGATAATCTTCACATTCTCGCAGATTTTGACCGAACTCTCACGTATGGGTCACAAAATGGTATGAAGACCACGACTATCGTATCCCTCTTGAGGGATGGAAAGCATCTGAGAGAAGATTATGCCAAGAGAGCTCATCAGCTCTACGATATATATAATCCGATAGAAATTGACTCGTCTCTTTCAATCGAAGAGAAAAAACCTCTTATGACAGAATGGTGGAATAAACATTTTGAACTAATGATAGAATGTGGGCTCAAAATGAGCGACATCGAGGACGTGTTGGTGAAAAGCCATTTGCAATTCCGCACCTGAGTGCGTATATTTCTACAAAGATGTTATGAAACTCATGTACCAGTTATTATCATTTCTGCAAGTGCTTGTGGCGAAGCTATCCCAATATTTTTCCAAAAACATGAGATGGATTTCTCCAATATTTCCTACGTGTGCAATCAGTTTGAATGGCGTTCAGATGGAACTGCCTGCGCAGTGCGAGAACCAATTATTCATGTGTTTAATAAAGATGAAACTATTTTAGAGACACTTCCTGAAGTATTTGATAAAATCCACAACCGTAAAAACATTATTCTCTTATGAGATAGTCTCTGAGATATCGGCATGTCAACCGGTTTTGACTATACCAATTTATTAAAAATAGGTTTTCTCAATATTTCCGATACTATAATGCGAGAACAATTCGCCAAAAATTTTGATATTATCGTCGAATGAGACAATGACTTTTCTGAACTGAATACCTATCTGCAACCTCTGTTACATTAATTTTGTTTCTGTATTTTGTATTTTCCCTTTATGCTCTCCCTCGTCTCTACTCCTATCTGAAATCTCGAAGATATAACACTCCGAGCACTACGAACACTCCGAGAATGTGATATCATCGTCTGCGAAGATACACGCCATAGCGGATTACTTCTGAAACATTTTGAGATTTCAAAACCCCTCCAAAGTTTTCATAGCCACAGCACCCGTGAACAAGCAGCAAAAATTATCGAACTAGCAAAAGAAAAACATATCGCCTATATCTCTGATGCTGGTACTCCATGAATCTCTGACCCTGCTTATCTCCTTATCCAGGAAGCAGTGGCACAAGGAATAAAGATTGAACCGATTCCTGGCGCTTCAGCAGTTCTGACAGCATTGATTGGTTCTGGAATGCATATGCATGACTTTCGATTTCTCGGATTTCTCCCCTTGAAAAAAGGTAAACAAACCCTTCTTAAAGAACTCGCAGAAAAGGATTACACCGCAATCATCTATGAATCACCTCATCGAATCAGTAAGACACTTGATGATCTCAGAAAAACATTTTGATGAGAAAAAACTGCTTGTGTGGCACGTGAATTGACCAAAATATACGAGACCTATCACCGAGGAACTCTCGATGAATTGTATGATTTAGCCGAAAAATGAACCTTCCGTGGCGAAATAGTGATTGTTATCTAAATTTTTATGCTCAAGAAATCCCCTACTCCTCTCAAAAAAAAACTCGCTCCTGTAAAAAAGAAGCTTAAAATCAAAGCTCCAAGAATAGCAAATCGTGGAGGATATCAAGTACAGGATACATGGTTTCATAAAGCGAAGGCTGCATGATACCGTGCACGAAGTGCCTTCAAGCTCATACAGCTCGAAGAAGCGATACATATCATCAATCCAGGTATGAGCGTTATCGATCTGGGTTGTGCACCTGGCAGCTGGATGCAAGTTCTCGTCCATGCTGTCGGAGAAAATGGACTAGTCCTCGGAATTGACCTGCAAGAAGTGAAGAAGTTTGCACAAAAAAATATCACCACACTCGTCGGTGATATGACCCATCTCGAGACACATTCTGCTATCAAAAAATATTTCTCAGATATGGGCCTTCGCAGATGTGACCTCATCACTTCCGATGTCGCTCCTAATACGACAGGACGCAATGATGATGATCAATACAATAGTTCTATGCTCTGCCTCGAAGTGATAAAAATAGCTGATAAATTTCTCGCTCCAGGTGGTAATCTCGTGATGAAGATATTTGTCGGACGCGACCTCAATCGCGTGCTCGATCAGGCAAAAAATAAATTTAAAATCGTAAAGTGCATCAAGCCAGAGGCTTGCCGTGATCGGAGTTTTGAGGAATATGTCGTGTGTAAAGGGTATCGAGGGTAAGTGTTTCTTATCCCAAAAACTCCGCCTTCGTATTGAAGGAGGGGTTTTTGAGGAATCAAGAGTATCTGCTAGATTTAAAATGGGACATCCATCTCAGGAGCTGGAGTGGTCACAGGGCCGGCAGATTCACCACCTTCTGGGCGATTTTTCTGATAATCATTTTCGACGACATAATGCGTATCACCATATTGACCTGGCTCTTTTCTCTTGAGGACCGTCATATTGACATAGCCCTTTTCATTTACGATATCTTGCATATCCGCGAGCTTGAGTGAGAGACTCATTATCTCTCCATATTGGGTAGAGATGGTCTTTGCAGATCCACCGATGTATTTTTTATCAGCCATAAAAAAAGAAAATTAGAATTAAATCATATTACGCAGTTGGTGCCTCTACTTCGACTCCGACAAGTCGAATCCTATAACCAGTAAGCTGTTCAGCGAGACGGACATTTCCTCCACTTCGACCGATGGCTCGTACTTCATCTTCTTTTGGTACTGTCACGATTGCGACATCGTTATCAAGAATTTTCGCAGGATTGAGTGCTTGTGCGACGAGTTCTCGAGTATTATCAGTATAGTTAATCACATCAACCTTTTCTCCAAAGAGCTCTTCAACAACGGCTTTCACACGAATACCTTTTGGACCAATAAGTGCACCCGCTGGATCCACTTCTTCAAACTCGGAAGCAACGATAATCTTTGTCTTAAATCCTGCTTCACGAACGATTCGCACGATTTCAATCGTGTTGTCCTCAAGTTCAGGAGTGCTGAGTTCAAACAGTTTTGCAACGAGCTGAGGATCCTTGCGGGAAAGAATAACTTTTGGGTCACCCTTTCCATCATCTTCTACCTTTTTTACGTAGGTATAGATACGCATCCCTGGTGTATATTTGTCGCGACTTACTTGTTCGCTTCGTGGGAGGAGAACCTGAGAACCATTAAACTCTACGAAGACACGGTCATTTTCGACCATATCTACACGGACATTGACGATATCTCCCTGTTTATCTTTGAAGAGATCAAAAACTTTTGCCTTTTCTGAATCACCGATTTTCTGGATTATGACTTGTCTCGCTGCCTGAGAAGCGATACGTCAAAAGACTTGAGGGTTATCACGGAGGACATCACTTGCATCGATTTCGATGATATCGCCAAGATCAAATGCATCTGCATCATCCCCGAGATCAGCACGTGCGATTTCCGTATGAGGATTCTGTACTGTTTCAACCACAGTTTTTTCGACTGTGATGGTAATCTCCCCTGATTCAAAATCGAGTTTTACATTGACTGATTCGTCTTTATCTCCGTAGTCTTTTTTATAGGCAGTACGGATAGCGGCTTCGATAATCTCGATGAGGTCATCTCGATGAAGTCATCGTTCGGCAGCGATATGGTTAATCGCTACATCGATTGCTTTGAGGTCTAACATAGTATAACATTAAAAATAGACATACATTTTGGTAAAAAAAAGAATCTGGGAACCAAATTCTTTCATACGTTCAAAAAGCCAAATCAGTATATGAAAAAAGCGGGAAAAAGAAAAATCACAAATATTGACAGATTACGTATTTATTATTTCAAATACTTTCTCTCCATCGAAAAGATAGTTTTTCTTTTCATGTTCCCACCAGAAAAGTCTTCCTGAAAAAATCTGTTCTTTATCTCATATCTTCACACTTGTTTGTGTCTCTTCCCAAATGATATCACCATCAGAAGTGACTGAATGAGTGACTTTTTCTGTCTTCTGTCTGCCATATCTATCATAAAACCATACTTCATCTTGGCTAGATACGAGATAATATTCTCCTTCTAGGGTTCATCGAACGATAGATTTTAGTGTGAGATTTTTCGGAAGCATAAATATCTGCCTACCATTCGTATCATAGAGAAAAATCATGTTCTTATCTCGGAATAAAAAGAGTCCCTGAAATTCGTTTTTGTAAAAAATAGATCTTGTGGGAAAATCTGCTGGCAATATATCATTTTTTGGTGCTATGAATTCACCTCATCCACCATCAATAACCTCCTTAACGAGAATAGTAGAACGAAGATCGAGTTTTCCCTGGGTATCTGGTTCTATCAGAATATTTTCAGGTCAAGACACACCTCACGCTTTTGTGAAAAACATTTTAGCATCACCACGTGGGAGACCAGAGAAAATACATTCTTTATTACCACAGACCACAATTTTACTCCATGGAAATACGATATGCAAAGGATAGTTGACATCAAAAATCCGAAAATCTTGGTATAAGACTCGAGAAGAAATATGAATTTCTGCAGATGTCACACTGTCATCTACGAGAACGGTCAAGTCGGAAGTATCCCAAAAATAGGTCTTAGCCACCAGCCAAGCGATACCACCTATCCCTCCTCCAACAATAGTTATTAAGAGGAGGTAAGGAAGCACTGTATCCCGTAAAAAAACCAAAAAACGCATAAACATATGAACAGTATATTCACATCTTTATTTTTACAATTTTCAAAGAGTTTTGCTGTTCTCTTAAAATCTCTATAATTACTCTATGCTCTCGGAAAGAATTTCCTCTATTATTGAAACCCTCAAGTCTGGTGGTCAAGCTGCTCCGATCCTTGTCTCCGAACAGACGGCCTGTGATATCGTTAGTGAGCTCTTTCGTGTGGAGATAAACATGCTCGATGATCTCGATGAAAAAGGTATCACTGATTGCGTCTGGCATGACTGCAGTGATAAAGGCGCTAAGGGCCATAAAGTAGAATTTGTACGAAAATTTGTAGAAAAACTGTATCAGAAACCCGCTTGAGATATTTTTGTAGCACTTTTTCTTAATATTGATTCCCTCGCTGAAACTGCATATAGTTCTCTTCTTAAAGTTTTTGAAGAAGTACCAACTCAGGTATTGATTTTAGTGACCAGTTCTTCTCCCGAAAAAATCCTCCCGACGCTCCAATCGCGCATCATCACTCTCGATACAGAAGGCATCAATCGTGAGCACAATCCCCTCAACTCAGCTGTAGAAAATTTTCTCACCTGAAAACCAGAAGCCCTCTTTGCTCTCACATTAGGCAAAGATTTCAAAAAAGAGCAAGCCCTTTGGGTAGTCACAGGATTGCAAAATGCAGTACTGAATGGTACACTGTCACCGAGGCACGCAAAAGATATTCGAGAAACCCGTCTCCTCCTCGAGACGACAAATACCATTGCAAAATATCTCATCGATAAGCTCCTTATCTCTCTCCTATGCGAATAGTTGCTATACTTTTACTCTTTGCTACTAAAATTAGCCTCGCGGCTACATATAAACGAACGTCTATTTTTGAGTGAAATGCTTGTGAGGATAGTTTTGATTTACGCACATGAGCAATTGCATTTACTCAAATCCCCTGCATTATCATCAATATAATAAATAATATACTCGCTTTGGTTGGCTATATCAGCTTGGGAGTGATACTCGTCTGAGCGCTGATGTATGTATTTGCCGGTATCAATGAAGAATATAAAAGTAAAGGGAAAGAGGCTATCAAGCTGGCACTGATCGGAGCTGTCATATCTTGGTCTGCATGGCTTATCATCAACTTTCTTATTGATAATTTTTAATTTTATGGGCGCTCCGATGTTTTCATGGGCATTCGAAACTCGTTTTCCTCGAGGAAAACAATGGTATATGATTGCGATTACTCTGGTATTAACCTTGATTGTGATGAGTTTTATATTAGGCGCATATCCGCTCGGACTTGTCGGTATTCTCTTTATAGGTGTTTACTTGCTCTATGAAATCAATACCCCAGATATGACACAGGTCAGCATCGATGTCTCTGGCGTGTATATCAATGACCAACTCTATAATTATATCAATATTCGTGAGTTTGGTATTATACGTATTACTAAGTGACCAATCATTTTACGCCTTATGACCAAGAGTCATATGATAATAAATAGTATCGATGTCTTTGTAGACCCAGAAATTGATGTAGAAGACATACGTCTCTATCTCGCTCAGTATATACCTGATAATGCTCAGATTCATTTTTCTATGATCGATAGAGTACTTTTGAGTTTACGTATTTAGAAAATGAATTAACTACTCTTTTGTTCCTCGATAAAAAGCAACTCATTCTAGCACAGCTCATCGAATGTAATAGACAAATGAACAATATGTTTTAAGAGGAACGGGCATATTCAGAGGCGTAACATCTTTGCTGTGAAAATAAGGGTCTAACACATACCATTCATTTTGTTTTCTAAACGCTATGCATCGGTGACCAGCAGTTGTTCAAAAAAATAAATCTGCATACACGGCATCCTGAGTTGGTTGCCATATGTCTTCTCCATATTCTCTCATATGACAGTACTCTCATACCATATCTGGAGACTTCCAACCACTTTTATATTCATGATGAACTTTGACTGCTGATCATATTGGAGCGAAATTTAGTCCTAGATATACCTCCGGAGTATTTAATTGTTCCAATCAAAAACCCAATAAAATACCTAAATTTTTTCTGGCTACACGAGAACAAAGAGGTACTCTCTTCTCATCCTGAAGTATATGTTCAGCCGGTAATGATGTTATTTGATTCATTATAATTATTATAATGAATTTTATCATTAGTCAATTTATTTAAAAAGTCACCAGCACGTCAAACATCATACTGTTTTGTGGTTCACCTGATGGATTGTCATTTTGGAACGTAAGCATTCCCTGACTTCCAGTGGGCTGAGCTGGGAAAGTGATTGTGGCGGTAAAAGGAACAAAATTTTCTGTCATCCAATCTCCTTGGGACTGGCCCACTGTTTTTGCTATCAGGACGTTATTTGCATCACGGAGCTCAATTGGGAACGACGCCTCGAAATACCAACCTCCTCGGGCTCGCCCCGTGATACTAAGTGGACTCGTTACCTGGGCATTTTGGAGTGGCGAGGTCACTTCGATCATCAATGTTGCCGTTTGTGCTGTATCGGCAGAAAGTTTTTGCGTAGGAGGGGTGGTTACATCTGGTGGTGTAGCAATATCATTCACCACAGGTGCATGGGTACGTTGTGTCCAGAGGAACGCTACTATCACGATAATAAGAGCGAGAGTACCGAACCAAGAAATAGTGCGTTTCATAGGATATTTTTAAGGTACCAGTATTATATGCTGGATTATATGATTGCAAATCATAAAAAAAACAGATTTACACCAAATATTTTATGTCTTAATTAGTTTGATAAAGAGAATTATTCATAATTATATATCAATTTTAAAATTATTTTCTTCAGAGATCGTCCAGCACGAAATCAATATCCACAAACCATCCTAATATTTAGTCCATAAAATGGAAATCCCGCAATGAGAAAACTATCGATTATAGGGCGTAATGCTCTTACTGTGATTCAATTTTTTGGAATAAAATCTTTATTTCTAAAAAATCAGAACGGCCTGAAGGTTCCTTCTTTAGGGTATATGATTTTTTTATCTTGATAAGAGTTGAGCCAGCCCCCCCACCATGAGAGGGTAGATACACCACAAATTAAATTTCGACATTGAGACATTAAAAAAAGATCTTCCCAGTCACTGTTATCTTCAATAAATATAAAATCTTTATCGATATCTTTAAAATACTCCTTAGCGAGATCTATACTATCTGAAAAAACCAATAAACTTTTATATTGGCCTATCATATTAATGGATTTTATATAATAACTCATTCTAGGTATAAAATAGATCCTTTTAAAAAGCCTATCAAGAAGTTTATCTCATAATCTTAGATGTATCCCAACACTCTTAGAAAAATCTATATGCTTATATTTTCCCTTTACTCTGGCAATTTTTTTTTGTTTAAAGACATAATATCATCTTAGTTTATAAATATTAAAATTATCCTCACTTTCAAAATTGCCTTCTATTTCAGTATTGTCCGGTAGTATAAGTTTTTTTCTGTCATAATTCTTTCCAATACTTTCTATAAAGGCATGTTTCATAACTTTAGGTTTCCGGATTTTGAGATGATGATCATTTAGTTCAAATATATCATCTCCGATCCAGTGTGGGCAATAAAATTTAACACCCAATTCTTCTGATTGAGTTCTCAAAAATGCATACTGAAAAAGCTGGTTACCCAATCTGCCCATCTTACCTAACTTTTGAAATGACAGCATATTAATTATATTTTTGAAGATATTCGATGCTCTTATAATATCTTATTATATCTTCTTTATTTAAGGAACATAAATAAGTAAAAAGGTTGTTGTTATTCTTAAAATATGGGTTCCAGGATGAACTGTTATTTGTTCTTCTATGTTCCAAATGATATACAATATTATCCATCCATAAAACTTTGTACCCCATTTTCTGGAATCTCATACACCTCTCTTGATCTTCAGGACCAAATGATATAAAATGTTCATTTTCCATACCGCCAAACCTATAATCATCTGTATTAAAAAATTGACAATGACCACAATAACTTTGATATACCTTCATCTCATTTTGAGCAATGTCAGTGAGGAGGAGATTATGGTATAGTTTATTTCTTCATTTCTTAAGTATTCTCCTTTGACTATTACCTGCTCTATACGGATAGACAAGACTATTACCCGATAATAATATAGCGTCAGCAGCTCTTTTGTAGTCTTCTGGGGCCAATAAGACATCGATATCATAGTTAGCCGTTATTGGAGTTTTTACCTTTTCTAACATAATGTTAAGGAAACGTGTCCGATGGAATACTGCAGTATCGTCGGTATCTAATATATGTTCTATATTTATATCTGAAGACAGGTCCTTAAGAAGCATATCTATTCTGGATTCTCTTCCCACCTCATATATTATGATATTGGTTTTTAAAAAACGATCGAGATATCTCAAAACTATACTACAGTTTACCAATCTATCAATGCTCTCTACGTGAAGAGGTATTAAAAATGTAACATCCGTAAGATCAATTTTAGGATCTCTATTGGATTTTTTAGGTGATACAGTTGGTAATACATATATCTTTTGAAGTCTAAAATAATCCAGAGGTCCAAATATTGTATTATTTATCAGATGTGTTAAATAACTTAATATCTTAAAAGGGGTATCGATGAGAAAAATTCAATACCTCCAAAGTACTTTCTTGGAATTCCGGTGGTTCCTAACTATTTCGGTGATATTATAAATCATATTAATTTTTTTTTGCTATCCAATAACATGTTGGTGATGAGATACTTGGGAAAATTCTGAAAATTCGAAAGAAAATTTTAAAAATTTTGATTATTATTAACCCCATACGACCACGCAATCCACCAGAATTTTCTAGCCATAAATCCACTTCTTTAAGTCTGCCATAATATAGAACAGTACATTTATATTTTTCAATTATTTTTTTAACTTTTTTCAAGTCCGTTGCTTGAGCATTGTGAATGCTCATTAATTTTGGATCAAAAATTTTCCAAAACAATACTCTAAAAAAACTAAGATTTGGAACTGTTAAGATTAAAAGTCCCCCCTTATTTAATACCTTCACATGTTTAAAGATAATCTCATCTACATCAATAAAATGTTCTATGAATCCTCATGAAATAACAATGTCATATAATCATAATTTATCAATATCATCATTTGCTACATCAAATTTAATAAACTTTGAATCCTTAAATTCTCTTTTGGCTAGCTTGTCTATTAAGAGCACGTGTTCAGAAAAATCTACTCAAAAAGGTATACCTCCATATTTTCTACAAAATTTAACAACTCCTCTGCAAGGAATACATCCAAATTCAAAAACTCTTAGGGGACGTATGAGATATTCATTACTTAAATATGAATCAATAAATGGGTATAAAATTTCTACTGAATGCCACTTATTACTAAAACATTCCTCTTCCCAATAGTTACGGTCTCCGGCATCTGCTCCTCGATCTTTATCGGGTGGCCAAAGAGTCTTTATTTGTCGTATAGCATTATGATCTTTCTTCAGATGAACAAATTTTTTTTGATATGATAAGTGTGCTGACTCGGGATATGCATAGCCAGAGTCGTAAGTATGGATATTGTTTTTATGTTCTATATAATATTTATTCAGATGTGATTCGTCATGCCATACAGCAACAATTTTGCTTCGTAAATCATCATCAACTCTTTCTTCTAATTCTCGCGTTAGTTCCAAAAATGCATCTTTTTCTCCACCAAAAAAACACGCTTGCCAATAGATGGAAATTTTTTCACTTTGATTTACATAGGCCCGGGATTTTAGATTTGACTCAAAAGGTCCATTCTTCCCAATGAAACCTGGATGTTGCACGCCAAATAATGATTTATTATGACAAAAGAAATCCACTTCATTTACCAAAGAAACAGCCACCATATCGGCATCAATGAAAATAATGTGGGAATATGTAGTTAGCATTCTCGAGATTTTATTGATGAATTTGAATCGAAATAAGGTTGGAAAGGGCCAGTTCAATTTCTGAACATGAATGGGCGTAATATTAGCCCTTTGAGGAATGTAAGAAGAATGAA
>Ga0247840_10006077_pt1 | contig 17676 bp, 11 predicted proteins | sample LaCruzMarch2015__FD_192404 | JGI IMG/M metagenome (GOLD analysis project Ga0247840, IMG submission 192404) | Freshwater microbial communities from meromictic Lake La Cruz, Castile-La Mancha, Spain - LaCruzMarch2015_17m | ecosystem: Environmental > Aquatic > Freshwater > Lake | place: Spain... | reverse complement strand
AGCGAGTTGCTCGCAGCGGCGCGCACGATCTCTTCGGGCGTGCCGCGCGCCACGATGCGGCCGTGGCCGAGGAAGATCACCTCGTCGCACAGGGCCTCGACTTCGAGCATGTTGTGCGAGGTGTAGATCATGGTCGTACGGCAGGCGGTCTGGATCGAAAGCAGCGCGGCGCGGACCTTGGCCGCGATGTCCGGGTCGAGCGAGGCCGTGGGCTCGTCGAGAAACAATATCTCCGGGTCGTTGAGCAGAGATTTGCACAGATTGAGGCGCGTCAGTTGCCCCGAGGAGAGCGAGCCCGTGATCTTGCGCGCACAGTCACCGATTTCGAGCTGCTCGAGCAGGGCCGGAATTTTTTTCCGGCGGTCAGAAACGCCGTACAACATCGCAAATACGTTGAGATTTTCCCAGACGCTGAGGTTGTAGGGCAAAGAAATGTAGGCTGAAGAGAAATTCACGCGCTGCAATATTTTGCGACGGTGTTTGGCAAGGTCGAGTCCGAAGATGCGGATGGCGCCGCGTGTGGGCGTGGTCAGGCCGAGCAGAAGCTGCAAGGTGGTGGTCTTGCCCGCGCCATTGGGGCCGAGCAGGCCGAGTATCTGGCCCGAACGGACCGTGAAGTTGAGATCGTCCACGGCGGTGAATCCGGCAAAACACTTGGTCAGGCCTGCGACTTCGATGACCGCGACGTCATGCAAAACTTGGGACATGCGTGGGTTACTCCAGAACGTCGTTGGGCCGCTGTCGCGGCGCGTAGTAATGGCGGTACATGGCCACAGTGTCGGGCGGCGCACACAAGCCGCCGCAGCTGCGTCGCATGACGTAGGCCAGGAATCGATATACTATGCCTGCCGCGCGCGACAAGCCCCCCGATCGCCAGGCGCGTGCGCTCGTGCGCGTCGCGGCCCACAGATAGAGCGTTGGCCCGGCTTTGTTGCCGCGCAGGCTGCACTCGACGTCCTCCATGAGCGGTTGGGCCTGGACCAGTCCTAACTGGAGAGCGTCCTCGCGCCGAAAAAATTGCATCTGGTCTCCGAAGGCGATGCCGAAAAAGCTCGCCCTGGCGTCGTTCGCAATCTGTATCAGTCGCGGCGCGGCGCCAGGCGCCGCGAACCAGCCCCCAGCAGCGCCGCAGATGCATTCGGGATTCGTCCGCAATGCCGCGCAGGCGCGGCTAAATACCCCGGGTTCGGGACGGCTGTCCGCGTGCACCACGGCCACCACATCTTGCGTCGCAGCGCGCAGGCCGGCTGCTATCTGCCCGCCGCGCCCGCCGCCGGATTCGATCGGCGCGGCTTGGACCAGCACCCTTGCCCCGGCCGTACGGGCCAGCGTTTGCGTGGCGTCGTCCGAGCCCCCGTCTACGACGATAATCTCCTGCACCGCATGGTCGCGGCGCACAGCCTCGATGCAGCCCAGTATCTCGGCTTCCTCGCACAATGTCGGAATCACCACGCTCACGGTACGCGCTTGGTCCTTAGGCAGGCGGCGTCCAGGCCGCCTGAAGCCCAGCCACGCAGCGGCAGCGAGTGCGAGAAGGACCGGCGACCATTCCAACGCGGCCAGAATCGGAGGCACGGCCCAGACCCCGGTTGCGGCCCAATGGGCGTGTACGTACTGCGAAAGTCCGAGCGCGAGGCAGGGCAACAGCCAGACCCAGCTCTGCCGGCGGACAAAGAGCGGCGCGAGCCACGTGAAATACCAGAAATAAACCACAGGCGCGGCTAGGAGCAGTGCGCCCAGCGCGCAGAGCGCGCCGCGCGCCGGATCGGCTGCCGCGTCGCGTTCGGGATGGCGCCGCAGCATGGCCCAGCCAAGTACCAGGGCCACGAACACGCCGCACAGCACTCTCGCAGCATGGCGCGAGCCGCTCGCGGCCAGCACGGCCGCGTACAGTGACGCGTTGAAATCGGTCTGAACAGCAACATAGGTGAGGCTCTGGAACAGGCTGTCAAGCGTTAGTCCCGGCACGGCCAGAAAAGGGACTACGATGCCCAGAGCCGCGATCCAGGCGTAACGCCAATTCGCCCGCGTCACGAAGAACGGCAGGCACAGCGCGGCAGGGTATTTGGTCTGTACGGCCAGGGCCAAGGCCGCGTACATCCAACCCCAGCGGCGTGTTTCGAAGGCCAGCAGCGCGGCCGCGAGCGCGAAGGTGAGTAGGGCGTCGAGATGCGCCTCGGCCGCGAAGGCAAAGAGCAACACCGGGTTGACCGCATAGAACAGCGCGCTGCGTAGGGGCAGCCGCTTGGTGTGCAGGAGCGCGAGCAGGCAGGCGAGCGCGGCGAGATCGGCGCCGATGATGGTCAGTTTGACCGCGAAGGGAGAGTACCACAGTTTGCCCAAGCCGGCGAAGGCGAGCGGCATGAGCGGCGGATAGCAGGCCGTGAGCCCGGGGTTGTTGATGCGCGGCCAGACCAGGGCGTCGCGCAGGCCGGCCAGGAGCGGATCGAGGGGCGCGTGCGCGTAGGGTGATATCCCGGCCGCGAGCACGCGGCCTTCCCAGAGGTAGCGATAGACGTCGCTGGCAACGGGCGCGGTCAGAAAAGCCAGGCGGCAGCCGAGCGCCAAGACCGCGACGTAAGCGGCTTCGCGGCCCTGGCCAAGTCCTCGCGGCAGCAAGAGCATCAGCAGAGGCGCGGCAGCCCAGAGTAAAACCCAGGCGCTCGCGTACGCGCCGAACTGCTCTCCGGGGTGAATGCGCGCGGCCCAGAGGCAGAGCGCGAGCGTTGCGCAGGCCAGAAGCGCGTAAGGAAGTGCTGTGCGACTGGGCATGTCCGGAACGCGCGCCACGGCTTATGGGCTGAAAAAATGCTTGTCGACGATGAAGGCCGGGAAGCTCGGTTCGGGGAGTGAGAGCGCTGCGGGCGTAACGGTGTCGAGACGCGCGATGGTAAGGCCGTCGCGGCCGAGGCTGTATGCTTCGAGCATCACGTCGCGTTCGGGGAAGAAGCCCGAGGGCAAAAAGAGCGTGAAGCCTGCCAGCCGCAAAGAAGAAGCCGGGTCGGCGCCTATCCGTTCGTCGCCGGTGACGCCGGCATAGACGAGCTTGCCGCGGTTGGCGATGAGCAGGTAGTCGGCGGGTCGGTCCGCGCCAGGGGCTGGGTCTTTGGCCCAGCCGCGGAGCAGCACGCCCGAAGGCGAGTCCGGGCTGTTGGCCGGGATGATCTCAATGGATTCGATGACGCCGCCTTGTCCTTGGGCCAGTCGATAGTCGCCTAGCTCGCGGAAGTTGCGGAAGTTCGAGAGCCGCTCCTGGAAGAAGAAATGAAGCTGGCTTTTGAGGTAATGGGGGTCTGGGAAGATGCGTTTGAGCGAGGCGTCGTCCACGAGCCGGAACAGCTCGCGTCGCGCCTTGGTGAATTTGATCTCGCGATTGCGTAGGACAATGATGTCAAGCCCGTTGGTGAGCAGAAACATCCCGGCGCAGGCGATGATAAATCCCATTTTGAGCCGCCGCGTTCGCTGGCCGCTGGGCAAAGGCGCGAGCCGTTCAGCGCAGGTGGCGACCACGAGCAGGCTGATCCAGAACAGCGTTGAAAAGGCGATATAGCGGCTCTGCAAGGCCTGTTGCTGAATGCCGAATCCCACGCGGCCCACGCAAGTGGCGCCTGCCGTCAGACAGGCAAAGACCAGAAGCGCGAACCAGGGCGCGAGCCCCATCAGACGCTCGCGTGGCAATTGCCGGAGTTGCACCAGCGCGTGCGCTAGGGCAGCCAGCCCTCCAAGGCCAAAGACCAGGGCCACGGGATAGGGCAGACACTGGTCAGCCAAAGGCGCTCCCAGGTAGGCCAGCAAGAATCCGATAGTGATGAACGGATGTTCGAACAAGTAAAGCAAGGAGGGATGGTGCCCTGGCTTGGTATAGTGATAGAAATACAGACCCCAGGCCGAGGCCGCGACGAGGAGCCAGAGCAGGATGACAAGCGGTTTGCGAACGCGGCGCGTCTCGACGCAGAGCAGCGAGGGGATGAGGCAGAACCAGTTGAAGAGCCCGTTGGCAAAGTTGAACGAGCCGATGTAGCCGATCGCGGCCAGGAGCAGGAATTTCCAGGCTGGAAGCCTTCGGTCGGCCAAAAGATACAAACTGACGCAGAGACAGGCGATAGGGAGCACAACCGAGGTGTTCACGCCAAAGGTGAAGACCTGCCATTGGGCGAGCGAAAAAATCAGACAGGAAAAAGCCACGATAATCCAGGGGCGGTCTTCGAGTCTATAGTACGCGGTTGTGCGTCTGTAGAGCCCGACCAGAGAAGCGAAGGAAACTGCGTTCAGGGCTAGGATGGTATAGAATTCAGGAAAGCGGTTGAGCTTGAAAAAGGGCAGGAACAGCAGGCCAAAGACGCGGGCCGCGGCGTTGCGTTGTTCGTTCTGCTGGGCAACGATGTGGCTGAGCGCAAGAGTCTTGTCTTTGAGCGGCGGCAAGAGCTTGGTCCAGATCATCCACTCGTCCCAGTAGAGCACGTCCACCCCGAAAATCGCAACGACCAGCGCGGTCAAGACTGGCGGGACAAGGCACAGCAGTAAGATGCGGTTGCGCGGCGGCGCGGCGTGGATAGTTGGATTGGTCATGGAGAGTGGCTTCTTCTGGTTCCGGGGCGGCCGGCGTCGGTTGCTGCGGCCAAAAGTATGTCTAGGGAAAAATAGCGGGTGAGTCAAATGCCACAAGCCACCAAAATCCGCTGCTTAATTTAGAACGCTGGAAAGTCGTTGCATCTACCAATTTTCCCCTCTACCCTTCGGACAGGGCTATTTCATCTGAAATGCAAACAAGCAGCATGTCAGTTTGATAGAAATTTTTCCTAAACACCAAGACGTGTAATTTTTTATGCACACGGCATGACACCATTGAAATATCAAAACGAGTCCGAGGACCTTCAAATTTACGGTTCGGCTGCTTGAAGACGGCGAGGTTGAACGATTTAACAAACTTTTTCATCAGCATCATTATTTGGCAAATGCGCGTTATGCTGGTCAATCTATGCGCTCTGTCGCTGAGATTGAAGGCACATGGCTAGCGTTGCTCCGCTGTCGATATCCGAAATGCTCGCGAAGCCTCGCATACGGCTAATCGCGCTCCGCTTCAGCGCCCCTTCGCTAAATATCAAAGCCCGAGAAGAATGGATTTGCTGGTCGCCGCGCCAACGAGCCAGAAGACTTGGTTTTGTCGTGAACGACAATCGTTTTCTTATTTTGCCCGATCGTGGCCGAGGCATTTCACGCCGGCGCCTCAATCTCTATCCGGGGTGCTCCGCGTCTTGGACGCGTTGCGCCACCGCTGCCGGCTGGGGAAGACGAAAAGATCGCTCTAGCTGAATCGCGCGGGAAGGATGTATTTTATTCATGAACTAAGCAAAATCAAAAATGGAAAAGACTGGAGATATGGGATTTGCGAATATCTCACGCCAAGACCCAGGCCACAGAGCCATTCGATGCGTTCGTGGATGGGGCGGTAGGCCATGGCGCCACCTTTCGATCGATTTTAGCCCTGTCTCCCTAAAGTACCAGGACTTGTGTCCGATAGTACAAGAATGACTTACAAAGTACAACGGATAAGGAGTCTGTCATGGAAATCAACACCCTCACTCAGGCCCAGGCTCTCGGCATCAGTGGAGTGCAACTAAACACCCAGTCCGAACCAATCCAGCCTAAAGATACCGCCACCCAGGTCACGCCCTCGGGCGACAAGGTGGCTATTTCAGAACAAGGGCGAAAAATGGCTGCTGAGATGAAAAAGCCTGAAGAAAATACGGAACCGGAAACCAAGAACCAAGGTCAGTCACCTGAACAGGATGCAGCCCAAGCTAATAGCGCGCAAGATAACAGGCGGCCCCAGGCCACGTCGCAACAAAAGAATAGTCAGGACAATGAGCCCGACGACAAGCCCGCGGAGAAATCAAAATCTGCTTCGCTCAATACGAAAGTTGCCACGAGCGGCGCAGCTGCCAGCTCAAATAGCAAAAAAGTCAAGTTCTCAAAGGATCTGACAGACAAAAAAGCCTCGCTCAAGACCGTCGATGAGAAAATAGAAGCGCTCAAGGATAAGGAAACTCCGAGCGATCAGGACAATGCGGACGTACAACAGCTCAAGGCCAAAAAATCGACGCTTCAGCGCGACGTCTCTAGTCTCGAGTCCAAGCTCGCACAATAATCAACTTTTTCTCAGCTCGCATAAGGTTCTGAACCGCAGCTTTGGCGCATCGGAAGATGGCCAAAGGCGTTCGCGCGTCGAAAATATCTTGCGAAAAATTCGTGCCTACTGAAAAATGAGCTCGAAGGTGTTCTTCTTCTCCGGCTGCGCCAGCTCGGCCTGATTCCAGCCGCCGCCCAGCGCCTTGTAGAGCTGGACAATGGCCAGGACCTGGTTGAGCTGGGTCTTGGCCAAAGAATTCTCAGCCGGATACATCTGCTGCTGGTTTTGCAACACCTCGTAGTAGCTGGCTTTGCCTGCGGTGTAGCGCTTGAGAGAGATATCCACGGCCTCGGTGTAGGCCTTGACCGCGCGCGCCTGCTGTTCGCGCACGCCTTCGAGCTTTTCTCTGGCCACGAGCGCGTTGGAGACCTCCTGAAAGGCGTTCAGACAAGTCTTTTCGTAGGTGAGGGTGGCCTCTTCCCAGACGGCCTTGGTCTGCTTGTATTGGGCGACCAGGGCGCCGCCGTGGAAGAGCGGGCCGGTGAAGTTGCCGAAAAAAGCCCACATGCTGGTCATGCCGCCCGAGGTAATCATGTGCAGGTCCGGGCTCACGCGGCCGAACAGGGTCGAAAGTCCGATCTTGGGGAAGAAATTGGCCATGGCCACGCCGATCTGGGCGTTGGCCGAGCGCAGTTGCTGCTCGGCCTGGCGGATATCGGGCCGGCGTTCGAGCAGAGCCGAGGGGATGCCGGCTGGAATGTCGGGCGGCAGTTTCTGATCGAGCAGCCCGGTGGTACGCGCCACAGGCGCGGGGTTGCGGCCGAGCAGGACGTTGATCTGGTTTTCCTTGATCGCGATCTGGCGCTCGACGTCGGGCACGTTTGCCGCGACCGTAGCCAGCGAAGCCTCGGCTGTCGCGGTCTCGAGTTTCGATGCGGTGCCGAACTCCAGGCGCAGCGAAAATATCTTCAAAGTTTCTTCGAAAGTTTTGGTGCTGTGTTTGGCAATATCGAGCTGAAGGTCGAGCTCAAGGAGTTCGAAGTAGGCCTGGGCCACCGAAGCCACGAGCGAGACAACCACTCCGCGACGGCCTTCGTCGGCCGCGAGATAGTCGGCGAGCGAGGACTCGTTGAGTCGGCGGATGCGTCCCCAGAGGTCGATTTCCCAGAGCACGCTCAGGTCGAACATGCCCGAGGTCTTGGTCTGGCCGTTGCTGGGCGCGACGTTCCCGAGCGAGGTATTTTGGCCGCGTGAGTAGGCGCCCGTGTAATCTACTTGGGGCAGGAACTGCGAGAAGGACTGGGCCGCGAGCTGGCGCGACTGTTCTATCCTGGTGACCGCGATGCGCAGGTCGTAGTTGTTGGCCAGGGCTTCACGGATAAGGTTCTGAAGCTTTTCATCCTTGAAGATGTCCCACCAAGGGAGCGCGGCCATGGAGGCGTGCTCGGCCGGCGGCCCGCCGCGGAAATGATCCGGGGCGTTGATGGTTGGCCGCGCGTAGTTGGGCCCAAGGGCACAGCCCGAGGCGCCGAGAGCCAGGAGGATCAGGAGGGAGAAAAAAATGGAACGCGGGGTCATTACGAATGCCCTCCCTCGTTGTTGTGCGTCGTGTCTGGTTGGGAGTCGGGCGCCGCGACTACAGGCACGGTGGAGGCAGGCGCGTGCTCACCGCTGCCGTGTGAAAGTTTTTCGACTACATAGAAGCAGACGGGGATGAGGAAGATGGCGATGAAGCTCGCGGCAAGCATGCCGCCGATGACCGCGAAACCCATGACCTGGCGCGAAAGTCCGCCTGCGCCGCTGGCCGTGGCCAGGGGCACGCAGCCCAAGATGAAGGCGAAGGAGGTCATGAGGATGGGTCTGAGCCGCACGCGCGCGCCGTCGAGCGTGGCTTGCAGGAGCGGCATGCCTTTGTCGTAGTTCATTTTGGCGAACTCGACGATGAGGATTGCGTTTTTGGCGGCCAGGCCGATGAGCATGACCAGGCCGATCTGGGCGTAAATGTTGTTTTCGTAGTGCCCGACCATCAGGCCGGCAAAGGCGCCGGCCACAGCCACAGGCGTGCCCAAGAGCACGCTGAAGGGCAGGCTCCAGCTCTCGTACTGCGCGGCCAGGATGAGGAAGACGCAAAAGAGCGAAAAGCCGAAGATGACCATGGGCGAGACGCCTTGCTGGGCCTGCTTTTCCTGAAAGCTCATGCCCAGGTAGTCGAAGCCCATTTCGCGCGGCATGGACTGGTGAAAGACCTCTTCCATGGCGCTCATGGCCTGGCCCGAGCTGAAGCCGGGCTTGGCTGTGGCGTTGATCTGCGCGCAGCGGTAGAGATTGTAGCGCATGGTGAACTCCGGCCCGAGCGTTTGCTCCGCCGTGGCCAGGGCTGAAAGCGGCGCCATTTTGCCGTCGTTGTTGCGGATGTAGAACAGCCCCAGATTTTCGACGCGCGTGCGGTATTCCCCCTCGGCTTGGACATAAATCTGCCACTGCCGGCCGAAGCGGTTGAAGTAGTTCACGAAGGCGCCGCCCATGAAGCATTGCAGGGTTTTGTAGACGTCGGTCAGGGCAATTCCCTGCTTGAGGACCTTATCGCGATCGACCTTGATGTTGATCTGCGGCACGGTGGGCAGGAAAGTGGAGGTCACGCTTGCCAGCTCGGGCCGCTTGTTGGCCTCGGCCAGGAAAGTATTCACGTTCTGGGACAGGAATTCAATGTCCTTGCCTGCGCGGTCTTCAAGGATGAAAGTTACGCCGCCCGAGGTGCCGATGCCGGGGATGGCGGGCGGAGAAAAGGCAAAGCCGATGGCGCCGTTGATCTTGCGCATCTCTTGGTTAATATGCCCCATGATGGCTTCATACTTTTCCTCAGGTTTTTTGCGCTTGGCCCATTCTTCGAGAGTGATGAAAAAGAAGCCGCTGTAGGTGTTCTGCACCGAACTGAGCATGCTGTAGCCCACAACCGAGGAGTAGTATTTCACGCCCGGCGTTTTTTTCAGAATTTCTTCAGCCTCTCTCATGATCGCGTCGGTGCGTTGCAGCGAGGCTGCGTTGGGCAGTTGTACGCCGGCGAAGAGGTAGCCCTGGTCTTCTTCGGGTAAAAAGCTCGAGGGGACGGATTTGCCGAAGAAGCCGGCCAGCACGGCTATGCCTACGAGGAGCAGGAGCGAGACAGCGCTCTTGCGTATGAGCATGCCGCAGGCGCCGACGTAGCCGTCCGTGGCGCGGCCGAAGACCTTGTTGAACCCGTCGTAGAACATCTGCAAGGGGCCTTTGCCGCGCTTTTTTGGCCTGAGCAGCAGGGCGGCCAGAGCAGGGCTCAAGGAGAGCGCGTTGAAGGCCGAAATGATGACCGAGACCGCGATGGTCACGGCGAATTGCTGGTAAAGCCGGCCCGTGATGCCCGGGATGAAGGCCGTGGGCACGAAGACCGCGGCCAGGATGATGGCGATGGCGATAACTGGTCCCGAGACCTCCTCCATAGCCTTGAAAGCCGCGGCCTTGGGCGTGAGGCCGTGCTCGATGTGGTGCTCGACGGCCTCGACCACGACGATGGCGTCGTCCACGACCAAGCCGATAGCCAGGACCAGGCCGAAGAGTGAGAGCGTGTTGATGGTGAAACCAAAGACCGGGAAGAGCGCAAAGGTGCCGACAAGGGACACTGGCACGGCCAAGAGCGGAATGAGCGTGGCGCGCCACCCCTGTAAGAAGACGAAGACCACGATGATGACTAGAATGAGCGCCTCGATAAGCGTCTGGACGATTTCCTTCATGCCTTCGGTGACGGCCAGCGTAGTGTCGAGCGCGACTACGTAGTCGAGGTCAGGGGGAAAGCTCTGCTTAAGGCGCTCCATGAGGACTTTGACGCCTTTGGCCGCGTCGAGGGCATTGGAGCCGGGCAATTGGTAGATGGCGACAAGGGCCGAAGGTTTGCCGTTGAGCCGGCCAACGATGTTGTAGGTCTGGGCGCCGAGTTCGATGCGGGCCACGTCCTTGAGCCGCACGACCGAGCCGTCGGGCTGGGCTCTGAGCACGATTTCCGCGAATTCAGCTTCGTTTGTAAGCCGGCCCTGGGCGCGGACCGCGTAAGTGAACTCCTGACCTGCCGGCACGGGTTCAGCGCCAATCTGGCCGGCCGGGTTCACGGTGTTTTGGGCCTGGATGGCGTTGATAAGCTCGGGGATGGTGATATTGAGCTTGGCGAGCTGGTCGGGTTTGACCCAGAAACGCATGGAGTACTGTCCAGCGCCGAAGATGGTGACGCTGGCGATGCCGGCGACGCGCGTCATCTGGTCGTTGATGTTGATGTAGGCGTAGTTGGCGAGGAAGGTGCCGTCGTACGTGCCGTTGGGCGAAAAGAGGGCAAACATGATCAGCGGCGAGGACGTGGACTTCTGCACGGTGACGCCGTAGTTGCGGACGTCGGAGGGCAGTTGCGATTCAGCCTGGCTCTCGCGCATCTGGGTCAAAATCTGGTCGGTGTTGGGGTCGGTCTTGACGTCGAAGTTGACGGTCAGCGCCATTTGTCCGCTGTTGGCGTTGATGGAGTACATGTAGTTCATGTTGTCCACGCCGGACATCTGCTGTTCGATAGGCGTGGCCACCGACTCTTCCAGGGTCTGAGCGTCCGCGCCGGTGTACACTGCGCTGACCTTGATTTCGGGCGGAACGATATTGGGGAACTGGGCAATGGGCAGGCCGGACATGGCCACGAGCCCAAAGACCAGCATCAGGATGGAGATTACCATGGCCACGATGGGCCGGTTGATGAAAAATTTTGCCATGATGCTACTCTTTCTTCGCAGCCGGCGCGGTTGCCGGGGAAGAGGGCGGGGGCTGGGTCGCCACGACCTTGGGCGTCACGGACATGCCGTCGCGCACCTTTTGGACGCCTTCAACGACCACGCGCTCGCCGAACTTGAGGCCCTGCTCGACCACCCAGAGGTTGCCCGTCCGCGGCCCGGTCTTGACTGTCCGGATGCTGATCTTGTTATCCGGCGCCACCACCGCGACCATAAACCCGCCCTGCAGCTCAGTGACTGAACGCTGCGGCACGAGCAAGGCATTCAGCTTGCTCTGGGTAATAGTGCGCACGCGCGCGTACTGCCCGGGCCGAAGCAGGTTCTTGGGGTTCGAAAAGAGCGCTGCGATACGGATCGAACCAGTCTTGTCATCCACCTGCCGGTCGGCAAAGGAGAAGTTTCCGCGATAGGGATAGAGAGTCCCGTCGGCAAGATACAGCTCTAGATTGTCTCTCACTTTTCCACGCTCTTTGGCCACCTCGGGGTCGTCCCAATAACGTATTGCGGCCATGTATTCCTGTTCGCTGATCGGGAAAATGACCTTGATGGGATTGAGCGTTGAAACCGTGGTCAGCTCCTGGCTCTGGCTCGGGCTGACCAGGTCGCCTATCTGGGCGTTGGCCGTGCCGGCGATGCCGTCGATGGGCGAGGTGATCTTGGTGAAACTCAGGGACAATTGTGCCTGGTCTATCTGGGCCTGGGCCACCTGCACCTGGGCCTTGGCAGAGAGCTCGTTCTGGACGGCGTCGTCGAGCTCCTGCTGACTAATGGCTTTTTCCTTGGCCAGGGGGGTGTAGCGCTTGACGTCCAGCGAAGCCTTGCTCAACTGGGCCTTGGCCTGGGCCATTTGCCCCTCGTACTGGCGGAGCGTGGCCAGAAAGGAACGCGGGTCGATTTCAAAAAGCAGGTCCCCGGCTTTAATCGGTTCACCTTCTTTATAGCGCTGAGTCAAAAGATAGCCGCTGACTTGGGGCCGAATCTTTGCATTGACAAGACCATCGGCCGTGCCCACCCACTCGCCGAAGACGGGCACATCTGCCTGGATCACGGTCGTCACTTCGACTTCCACAGGCTTGGGCGCAGTGACAGGCGTCTGCGCCTGCTTCTCTTCCTTGCAGGCGCTTAAAACGAGCGCCGACAAGACAAGCAAAACAAACAGCACGCAAAGGCGCCCAAAAAATGACTGACCGCGACGGAACTTTTTGTTCCGCGTGCACTCTCGTGTGAGAATCCCTGTTTCCTGCATCGAAATGCTCCTGATCGACATTGCTGACATCACGCTAAAACCTGCCCCACGCAGACCAAAACCGTTGCCAGTCAAGATAAAAAAACGTAGCGCCCGCGAGCGCAGCAAAAATATATCCCGGATGACTAAAACAATAAAACCGTAAAAAAAGCCGGCCGCTGTGCCGTCAAATGCGATCCGCGAAAAGCCTGGATGCATTTGAACATTATCCCCTCATACAGCTTGCTGTCAACCATCTTATTGATTTCAAGAGACTTTTTAAGGAGTTTACAGACATATTCTAAACTTTGTGGTTGAAATAAGTATCCCCACTCGCCAAAAATCATCAGTTTGAAACGGTAACTCGCGGACCCCGTGCAACTTTTCCCCTTATACCCATTTATCTGGGGCTTGTGGCGGCTGAAGTCACTTGACTTTGTGCAAGTGCTGGACCTAAATGAGAGCAGAAGTTACTACTTGGCGCCCTGCCAAAACAGCAGGGAGCTGCCGGCTGAGCCAGCACTCAAGCACTCGGAGTCAAATATGCTCTTTTCTTTTTTTCCTAAGAATGTCAAATTCTACGAGTTGTTCCTGGAGCAGAACGGGCGGTTGATCAAAGCCGCTACGATTCTCGACGATATGTGCAGAGAATTCACGAGCGTAGAAGTCGAGGCAAAATGCCAGTTGATCAACATCATCGAGTACGATGGCAACAAAATATCTAAACGCATCGCCAGCGAACTCTCACAGACCTTCATCACCCCTATCGACCGCGAAGACATCCACGAAATCAACATCACGCAAAAAGCCATTCTCAATTTTATCAAGGCTACTTCCAACCGCATTGGAGTCTACGACTTCACCGAGATGAAATATCCGGCCAAAAAAGTGGTCAACAATCTCAAGATAATGGTCGAAGAAGCTGGACAGATACTGGTGAAACTGAGCAAAAATACAACCGCGGACGAGAATTTCGAAAAGATAAAATCGCTGAAGTACGAGTGCGAAATGCTGCTTTTGGTCGGCCTTGGCGAAATTTACGACTGCCATAACCAGGAGTTGATGAATACGCTCGAAATCTTGAAATGGACGAATATCTACGAACGCATAGAACATGCCGTCGAAAGCACCGACGCCTTGGGCGAGGTCCTAGAAGGGATCATGCTCAAGTACGCCTGAACCGGTTGCCGGCAAGACCCGGCATTCTCCTTGACGAAGTCCGCGAGCGCCCGCCGCTACCGCGCGATCATTGCCCGCAGGCAGTTTGCGCAGCCTTCTGCGTTGTGGCTCATGACATGCATGCATTCGACGAACTTGAGAAGCTGATAAATATCCTTGAATTCCATTTCCGAGTCGTAGATAGCGGCCACGAGCTGGCGTTTGAGTCTGGCGACCCGGATGTGCCTGTCGCGCACAATATGGAATTTCTCCTTGGCATCGGCCCGTAGCGAAGGGTCATGGTAGATGAGCGCGATGGTGGCCTCCAGCGCTGATTTGAGCTGTCCGACAGTTTCCGTCACCTCGGCGCCGAAAGACAGCAAGGCGTCGTGGTACTGGCCGGGAATCTGCATGTGCCGCATACCGAGCCAGGCCAGGGATTCCTGGGCCGCGTCCAGAATATTGTCCTGGTACGAGGTGTAGTTGAGAAAAAGCGTCTTGTCGACTTCCATGAAAAAGGCGCGCGGGAGATGGTTGCGGATGCGGCGCTTGATCTTGTCCGCGTGTACTTCGAGCGAGTCGATCTCGCTGGTCATGACCTGGAACGCGCGACACGCCCCGTCGGCTAAGTACCCGCGCAGGGCCTCTTCGATGACAGCCCTGCCTTTGGCAATGACCTCGTAATGTTCAAGCAGTCCGAGCAGGTGGCCGCGCCGCCGAAACCAGGGCATGAAGAGCGAGCGTAGGGTCATAATGGTTCGTCCTGTGGGGTGGTGATGGTCAGATTCTTTTCTTCCCTCTATCTGTTTTCGCTCACGCCTTCAAGAAAATACGCTTGAAGCGGTCGAACAAGGTCGTGGCGTCGTTCCCCTCCCCAGGGCAAGGGGCATCCTGGGCCACAGCGCCGCAGACGCGCAGACCGAAAATTTCCTTGACGTTCGTGGCGATGTCCGGATTGCGCTCCAAGATAACACGGAAGCATTCGCGATCGATTTCCAGACAGGTGGTTTCGACCAACGCGAAGACGTCGGCCTGGCGCGGTTCACCGGTCAACAGCGCCATTTCGCCGAAAAACTGCCCCGCAGCCAGTTCCGCCAAGTGTTTGCCCTCACGGCTCACACGCACGCGGCCCCTGACAATGACAAAAAGCGTTGTACCGCGTTCGCCGCGCGTCACAATCGCCCGGCCAGGGACAAAACGACGCACCGCCGCGGTCATGGCCATCAGTTCGGTCTCAAGCTCACGCATGCCCGCGAACAGCGGCAGCTCGCGCAAAAGAGTCACAGTGCCAGGGTCGGCGATACGGAGCGCGGGCTCGATCATGGCCACATCGCGACGCGGCGCAGGGATAATGATGCCCTGCCTGGCGAATTCGTACCAGATGGCGGATTGGACCTCGTCGCGCGCCTCAGAGGCGTCGTCGTAACGCGCCAGCGTGTACGAGGCCTCGTACATGATCTGGCCGGATTGGATCTCACGTAAGGAAGCCTCGGGCGGCGGCGTCCGCTCCACCAGCCGGCAGCGCAACATGGCCGCCTCGAGCGCCGAGCGCACCTTGATCGGCGGCGCCTCCACAGGCGCTGGCACAAGCACCCGCTGTTTGACCAGGGGACTCGGGTCGCTATAGTTAACTAGAATATCACGCGAAATGCTGTTGTTCGGGACGCAGATAACTGTTTTGTCGTTCGTGGCGATCTTGGTATAGCGCCAGCCCAGAGCCACGACGCGGCCTTCCAGACCAGCTACACGAATCCAGTGACCGATCGAGAACGGCTTTTCAATCTGAATGAGAATGCCTGAAACAAAACTGCCGATGGAATCCTGCATAGAAAAACCGATCACAGCAGTTAAAATGGCCGACGAGGTCAACACAGCGCCGAAATCGATCTGAAAAACGCTCTTCACGCACATAGCCACCAGCAGGCCGAGCACGCAAAACTTGACGATATCTACCAGCAATTGGTCGGCTGGTTGCTTTTTGATGCGGTTGCGCCAAATCTCGGTATAAAACTCCTCGATAAAACTCTTGGCCAAGAGCCAGAGCAGAACCGCGTACAATATCGTGAGCCCTCGATCGAGCCAGGCATGGGCTTGGACGCGCAGGATCTGGCGCTCGAGCAAAAACACGAGGCCCAGCAAGAACGCCCAATTGACGAAACGAAGCCCGGTCTTGGGCGCCAAGCCCTTGCGTTTGAGCACGAGCAACGCCAGCTTCATAAGCAGATAAACACCGGCCAACAGGACAGCCTCGGACATAAAGGCCTTTCCAAATTCCAGAAATCGGCTGAGGGATTGTGGGTCCAAAAATTTCATGCGCCCGCTCGTTGGTTATGAAGAGAAATGGTCAAGACGCTGTAAACCGCGAGGTTGCCGCAGGCAAGTGTCTTGCCCGGGTTGGGCGCCATGCGGCGAAAGGGGAAAGAACTTGGCGCTTAGCCGTAGAGGTCCAGCAGTTGCATCGATTCCGCGTTATCCTGCCCGCGCCGCCAGGGGGGGAGCGTGGTAGTGGCGCCAACCGGGGCTGGCGTGGCGTCGTCTGGGGTCGCCAGCATTGAGGCTAGGCCATCGCGGCGCGTGGTCGCGGCCTGCGCCTTCCACATCGGGACCAGGCCCGGAATCGAGGCCGAAAGGAACGCGCCCGAGACCTCGGTGGAGCCGTTCAACGTAGCGCGCGCCCGGTCCGGCGCCTGGCTCAGGGCCTTGATGAAGGTGTCGCCATTGATCCAGAGAAATTTCTTCGCGCCCAGAGGCTCCACACCCAGCCAGTCGAGCTCGGGTTGCAAGATCTCCACTGGGTTCTTCCACTTGTCTGCAAAGCCCCTTTTCCAGCGGTCCGAGCTCTCGGCCAGGAAACTTTGCAATCCATTGTAGGCGCCGACAATTTCAGAAAGCTGCGAGGAGATGCGGTCGAGACCTTTGCTCACGTAAACGGGCAAGGTCTCGCCAAAGGCGATCTGCTCAGCGACCAGCAGCCGCCCTCGGTCCATGGAAAAGACCCCCGTGGCCGAACGCATGCTCTGGCCGTCAGCCACGAGTGTGGCGTCACTGCCTGGGTAGGCCTCTGAATCGAGCCCGAGCGCGGCCAAGAAATCCTGCGTGACCGACCAGCCCGAACCGCCTCCGCTGCGAGCGTCGTAGCTGTAGTTCGCGCCCTGGTCGCTCAAGTAATAGGCGTCGCCCGTGCTCGGGGTTATTTCGTGCCAGGCGTAGGGCTCGCCGCCGTAAGTGTAGACCCTGTCCTTGGTCCAACCGTTGCCCGTGTCGCTGGCGATGTAGATGTCGCCGGTGCTGCCGATGGGCAGGAGCTTGCTGCTATTCGGGTCGTGGAAAGAGGCCTGATTCGGCGCCTGCCCTTGCCCGAGCTGCATGCGCTCGCCGAGCTTGGGCCCGCCTGGCCAGAGCGAGAGCCGCTTGTCGCGCGTCTGCACCTGGGCGCCGGCCATGGGATAGGCTGGCGCGTTCGGTTCGACCACCGTGGCCTGAAGCAGCGAGCTGTTCCCGCTGAATGCGCTGGAGGCGCGCTGCAAGACCTCGGCCCAGGTGTCGGTGGCGGTCACCTCCACGCCCACGGTCCCGCTGTTCTGCCCCAGTCTGTAGGCGATGTAGTAGGTCGTAGGGGCGAGCGTCGTCAGCGCCTGGGGGTCGAAGTTTCGGGAAAAAAGCGTGGTTGGGGTCGCGCTGCTGCGGCCTTCGAGGTTGTGGCGCGAAACAATCGCGGCCTGGTCGATCGGGCTTTCTGTGGCCTCGAAATCGAGCTTGAAGGTCAGTTGTTGGGCCTTGTTAAGCTCGAGGTTCTGACTGGGGACGCCGCGATCCACGTTCAGGGCCAGGACGCTGCGCGTGCGCATCAGCTCGGGGGTGCGCTGGCCAACGCCGGCCTGGTTCAGGATTGTGGCCTGGATCGGCAGCCTACTGTCGTTGACCGCGTCGCGCAGCGCGGTGAAGAGTTCGCCCCAGGTCGCGAGGCTGTCGTCGACGTTTATTTTGAGCGTTTCGGAATGGTTCCCCAGTGCGAGCGTGAGGGCGTAGGTTTTGGGCGCCAGACCGTGCGTGGTCGCGGGATCGACCCCGCGCGAGAAGAACTTGTAGAATTGCGCTACCTGATCGTCCGGCGTGGCCTGGGCCACGTCTTGGAGCTCGGACTGGTGCGCGGTCGCGACCGCGACCTTGCCGCGCAGATTAGGGTCTTTGGCCGTGAGTCGGGCATTGCGCCAAGGAAAGTCCGTTTCCGGCCATTGGAAGCTGTCTAGGGCAGCTTCAAAGGATGCGAGCTTGCGATCCAAGGCCGCGAGCAGCGGATTATCTCTAATCTGGCGCGTGGCCTGGCTCTGGCTGTCGCGGCGACCCTCGTTCCTGGGCGCAGCAGCGGC
>Ga0247840_10006076_pt1 | contig 17679 bp, 15 predicted proteins | sample LaCruzMarch2015__FD_192404 | JGI IMG/M metagenome (GOLD analysis project Ga0247840, IMG submission 192404) | Freshwater microbial communities from meromictic Lake La Cruz, Castile-La Mancha, Spain - LaCruzMarch2015_17m | ecosystem: Environmental > Aquatic > Freshwater > Lake | place: Spain... | reverse complement strand
GAATCTCGGCATTCTGCGTCTGATGGTCGTTTACGGCGAAAGGGAAGGGGATCAGGATGGCCGCCTTCCCGCCAGCGGTGATTTCCGCGATGGATGTTGCCCCGGCCCGGCAGAGCAGCAGATCAGCCGTCCGGTAAGTTGCTGCCATGTCCAGGATGAACGGGGTCACCTCTGCCGAGAAGCCCCGTTTCCGGTAGCCCTCTTCAACCATCTTCCGATCCTGCTCCCCCGTCTGATGGATGAAGCGGATCTGGCCCTTCAGCTCTCCGAGACCGTCGAGCGCATCCAGGACGATCCGGTTGATCGTGTGGGCCCCCTGGCTTCCGCCGAAGATCAGCAGGGTGAAACGGGGATCGTCTTTCTTGCCTTGCGGTTTTTCCGCGAGGAAGGCCGCACGGATCGGGTTTCCGGTAACCCGGGTTCTGGCGGCAGGAAACCAGTGCGCCGATTCTGAGAAGGTCACGAAGATCCGGTCGGCAAAACGGCCGAGGATCCGATTGGTCAGCCCCGGAAAAGCGTTTTGCTCGGCAATCGCCGTTTTCAAACCCATCAGCCGGGCGGTTAGGACCGCTGGTCCCGAGGCGTACCCGCCCACGCCAACGACGACGGCGGGCTTAAACGCGCGAATGATCCGGACGGAGGCGATCAGGCTGCCCGGGATTTTCAGGAGGGATGCCAGAATCCGGATCGGGCCTCGCCCCTTTATGCCTTCCACTTTAAGTGTCCGGAGGGGAAACCCGAGTTCGCCCAGGACCCTCTTTTCCAGTCCCCGTTCCGTACCGATGAACAGGACGCGGTTGGCCGGATCTCTCCCGAGAAACTCCTCGGCGATTGCGATCCCTGGAAAGAGATGGCCGCCCGTCCCGCCGCCGGCAATGATCATCCCGATGCCGCGGCGATCTGAAATTTCATGGTCATGATTCATAAGAGGATATATTCAGCAACATGCCCACCGCTGCAAGGGACATCATCAGTGAGGTGCCTCCGTAACTGAGAAACGGGAGGGCTAGCCCCTTCAGGGGGATGAGCCCCATCACACCCGCGATGTTGATGAATGCCTCCAGCGCAAGCATCATCGTTAGCCCCGCGGCCAGCAGGTTTCCGAACAGGTCCGGGGCCTTCAGCGAAATCCGGAATCCGCGGACGATCAGGATGATGTAAAGCAACAGAATCAACCCGACACCAATGAAGCCGCTCTCTTCAGCAATAACAGAAAGGATAAAGTCCGTGTGGGGTTCAGGAAGATAGAAGAGCTTCTGCATTCCGTCTCCGATTCCCACTCCGAAGACGCCGCCGGATCCGAAAGAGATCAGCGACTGGATGATCTGAAACCCTGAGCGGTGAGGGTCTTTCCATGGGTCGAGAAAGGTCATCAAGCGGGCCAGGCGATAGCTCTTGTGGAGGAGGAGCCAGAGGGCGACAGGGAGAAAGAGCGCGGCCAGGCCTGCCAGGTGGAGGATCCTGCCGCCGGCCAGAAAGATCATCAGAAAGGTGATGACCGCGATGATGACCGTCGTTCCGAAATCCGGTTGGAGCAGGATCAGACCGACCAGCGCCCCCGTGATGCCAAGCGGGACGAGCATTCCATCACGTAACTCACGGATATGATTTATATTTTCTGCAAGAAAATGGGCAAGAAAGAGGATCAGGGCAACCTTGACCATTTCCGAGACCTGAAAGGAGAAGACCCCGAGGTTAAGCCAGCGCACGGCGCCGCCGGCGCGGATCCCCAAATGGGGAACCCAGATCAACAGCAGGAAAAAAGCCGACAGGATGACGCCGGCCCAGGCCAGTTTCCGGAGTTTGTAATAGGGAATCCGGGTTGCGAGCGCCATCACCCCCAGCCCGAGACAGAGGAAGAAAAATTGCTTTTTCAGAAAGAACTGACCGTCGCGGAACCGTTCCATCGCGAGGATGGAGCTGGAACTGTAAATCATTACGGTCCCGACGGTTACGAGGAGCAGCGTGACCAGCAGCAGGATCAGATCCGGTTTCTTTTCGTTTTCGGTTCGTCTTTTCATCTCTGTTGCTGCCTGACCCATTCCTGGAAGCGGTTGCCCCGCTCCTTGTAATCCCTGAATTCGTCGAAGCTGGCGCACCCCGGGGAAAGGAGGACGACGTCGCCGGGCAATGCCGATCTGTAGGCTTTTTCCATCGCCTCTTTCATCGTCGGCGCGAGGGTCGTTTGGACCACGCCGCCGACCAGGCCATTGATTTTCTCTCTCGCTTCGCCGAAGAGAAGCAGCTCTTTCACACTTTTTCGGATCAGCGGGGCAAGGGTCTGGAAATCCCCCTCCTTGTCCCTTCCCCCGAGGAGGAGGATGACCGGTTGGGAAAAGCTCTCCAGCGCGCGCATGACGGCGCCGACGTTGGTCCCCTTGGAATCGTCATAGAAGAGAATGCCGTTTTTCTCTCCGGCATATTCGATCCGGTGGGCGATTCCCCGGAAGGCGTCAACTGCCCGGGTGATCAGCGGGGGGGTACAGCCGCAAGCCCGCGCGGCGAGGATTGCGGCCATCACGTTTTCGCAGTTGTGTCTTCCGGGAAGGTGAATCATGGCCAGCGGGTACTCCTCTTTCTCCCCCCCAGAGAGGAGGTGAAAGAGAGTCTCGCCGGCGAGAAACATCCCATGGTTGACGGCGACGGAGGAGCTGAAGAGCTCTGTCCGGACGGCCAGACGCCCACACAGCGATGCCGTGGTCTCTTCGTCCGCGTTCAGGATTGCGAGGTCGCCGACGTCCTGGTGGGCAAAGATCGTTTCCTTGATCTCGCGGTACGCATGGAAGCTCCCGTGGTAGTCGATATGGTCGGAGGAGACGTTCAACAGTATCGCGATCCGGGGATGAAATGTCTGCGCCCACTGGAGCTGGAAACTGCTTACTTCCACAACCGCCCAGTCCGCATCCTGCGGCCCATCGACGTAACCGATCAGTGGGGCGCCGATGTTTCCGCCGACAAAAATCTTTTTCCCCGCCACGCGGAGAATCTCGCCGATCAGCGAGGTGACTGTCGTCTTGCCGTTGGTGCCGGTGATGGCGACGAGCGGGGTCTTGAGAAATCGCCAGGCGAGTTCGAGCTCGCTCAGCACGGGGATCCCCCGGCGGACAGCCTCGACCAGGATCGGATTGTCCGGATAAATTCCGGGTGAAGGGACGACAAGATCGGTGTCGGTCAGGATCTCTGATCCGTAGGGGGCCACGGTCAGATCCGCATGCAGATTATCGAGAGCGGCGGAAGCCTCGCCCCATGCCGATATGGGTTTTGCATCGGTCACCGCGATCCGGGCTTCCCGGCCTGCCAGGAAACGGGCTGTTGCAAGCCCTGTTTTTCCGATGCCGATAACCGCAACTTTTTTTGCCTTCAATTCCATTGTGTTCCGTTTACCTCAATTTCAACGTGCTGATGGCGACAAGCGCCAGCAGCACGGAGATGATCCAGAATCGGACGATTACTTTGGGTTCGGGCCATCCCTTGAGTTCGAAATGGTGGTGGATCGGGGCCATCCGGAAGATCCTCCGTCCACCGGAGAGTTTGAACCAGCCTACCTGAAAGATGACCGAGAAGGTCTCGAGAACGAAAACCCCGCCGACGATGGCGAGCAGGATCTCCTGTTTTGTCAGGATGGCGAGGGCGCCCAGCGAGCCGCCCAGTGAGAGGGAGCCGACGTCGCCCATGAAGATCTGGGCGGGATAGGCGTTGTACCAGAGGAAGCCAATCCCGGCGCCGACGACCGCGCCACAGAAGATTGCCAGTTCACCCGTTCCCGCCACATAGGGGATCTGGAGATAGGCTGCGATCTTGACGTTGCCCGCAAAATAGGCGAACATGAGGTAGGTCATAAAGCAGGTAATCGCCGGGCCGATGGCGAGGCCGTCCAGGCCGTCGGTCAGATTGACCGCGTTTGCGGCGCCAACGATGATGAAGGTTGTAAGCACGATATAACCCCATCCCAGGTTCGGCAGGGCCGTCTTGAAGAAGGGGATGGTTACGTTCGGGTTGAAACCCGGTTTGGTATAGAGAATGATGCTGACGAACAGTGCGATCGCGATCTCCGCGGCCAGCCGGATCTTCGCCGGCAGGCCCCGGCTGTTTTTCCGGGCCAGCTTCCGGTAGTCATCGAGGAATCCGATCAGGCCGAAACCGACCGTGACCATGATCACAAGCCAGATGCAGCCGACGGTCAGGTTTGCCCAGAGCAGCGTGGAGATGGTGACGGCAAAGATGATCAGGAGACCGCCCATCGTCGGCGTCCCTTTTTTCGCATGATGTGAGTCCGGTCCATCTTCCCGGATCGTCTGGCCGATCTGGAGTTCCTGCAGTTTGCGGATGAGCCAGGGACCGACAACGAAACAGATCACAAGGGCGGTTATCGCCGCATAGATCGTCCGGAAGGTGATGTACCGAAAGACATTGAGATAGGAATATTTGTCATGCAGCGGATATAAAAGATGAAAAAGCATTACCCCAACCTTCCTGCATCGCCCGCCTGCATTGTTTGCTGTTTCAGGTCAAAAGCCGTAATCATGCTTGTCGCCACCGCTTCCATCTTCAACTTTCGTGATCCCTTGATCAGAACCCAGTCGCCCTTTTTCAGCCGGGACCGGAGAGAAGAGACAACCTGTTGCGGGTCCTCGAAAAACGCAATCCGCTCCACCGGAAACCCCTTACGGATCGCTGCGTCTGCCAGGGTTCTTGTTAGCGATCCTTTGAGAAACAGATTTTGAATGTTCATGTCCGCAAGGAGCGCTCCGATCTCCTCATGCCATTTCTCCGACTGTTCGCCCAGCTCCAGCATATCGCCCAGGACCACGATCGCGTTTCCGTTTCCCCGAAGCCCCTGCATGGTCTGCAGCGCCTCCCGAACCGAGGCCGGATTGGCGTTGTAGGTATCGATGATCAGGTAGACGCCGTTTCCGAGTTGCCGGATCTCGGTCCTCCCCGAGACTGGACGAAACGCAGCAAGTCCCGCCGCGATCTCGCTGTGGTCGAAACCAAGCGTCCAAGCGGCGGCGGCGGCGGCCAGCGCATTTCTGACATTATGTTCCCCGGCGGCGGCCAGGAAAACCGGGACGCCGATTCCGTCGATGACGAGTTCGAAACGCACCCCCTCCGGTCCGGCCATTTCGATCTTCCGGGCGGTGACTGCGGCGCCCGGGCCGAGGCCGAAAGTTACCTGTTTCCCCTGCAAACGCCCCGCAAGGATGCCGATTGCCGGATCATCGTGGTTGATGATCGCCATGCCCCGCCCGGCCATGACCTCAAAAAGGGATCCCTTCTCCTCCCGGATCGCCTCAAGGGAACCAAGCCCCTCGAGGTGGGCAGGACCGATGTTTGTGATCAGACCGACGTCCGGTACGGCGATGGCCGCGAGCATCGCGATCTCTCCCGGGCTGTTCGTCCCCATTTCGACGACGGCGAGTTCGTGATTCTTCCGCAGTCGGAGCAGGGTCAACGGAAGCCCGATTTGGTTGTTCAGGTTTCCCTCTGTCTTCAAGGTGGTCCGCGTGCGGGAGGCGATTGTCGCGAACATTTCCTTGGTCGTGGTCTTCCCGGAACTGCCGGTGATCGCAACCACCGGGATCGGGAATCGTTGCCGCCAGTCGCGAGCGATGTCACCGAGCGCCTTCAGGGTGTCCTGAACGGCGATCACCGGGAGCTCTATTGGAGGCATGGCGAGTTTCTTCGAAGTGTCCACCCGGATTAGAAGCCCGGCTGCGCCGCTCTCCACGGCCTTTGCCAGACAGTCATGGCCATCGAAGTTTTCCCCTGCAAGGGCAATGAAAAGGTCTCCTGCAGTCAGGGTTCGCGTGTCTGTCGAGATTCCTCCGCAGAACCAGCCGTGGCCGCCCCGAATCGGGACGCCCCTCGTGGCCTTCAGAATCTCTTTGGCGGAAAGATGCAGGGCTTCGGCTGTCATGATCCTACCCTCCCGTTTTGCCGGACCCTCAGCGCCTCTCGTGCGATTATCCGATCGTCGAAGGGAAACTTCCGGCTGCCGACGATCTGGTAATCCTCATGGCCCTTTCCGGCGATGAGGATGATGTCCGCAGGTCCGGCGAGATCGATGGCCGTGGCGATGGCCGCTCTCCGATCAGGGATCACGATGTATCCCTTCTGTTCAGGAAGTCGCCTGAATTCAAGGATATCGGTGAACTTTGGCGCGCTGATGCCCATTTCGATCTCACGAATGATCTCCAGGGGATTCTCCGTTCGCGGGTTATCTGAAGTCACGATGGTCAGATCGCTGTAAGCCGCAGCGGCCGCGCCCATGAGAGGTCTTTTCCCGCGGTCCCGATCTCCACCGCATCCGAAAACGGTGATGATCCTTTCCATGCGGAAAAGAGTCAGATTCTGGAGAACCCGCTTCAGGGCGTCGTCCGTGTGGGCATAATCGACAAAAACGGCGGGTTGCCCCGCCGTGCTCACTTTTTCAAGCCGTCCCGGTACCTGGGCCAGACCGGCGATTCCATTCCGAATGTCCCGTCCGGGGATCCCGAGGACCTTGGCTGCCGCCGCCGCGGCTAGGATGTTGTAGAGATTGAATCTTCCCATCAAGGGGGATGTGATGTCGAGCGCTTCCTCTTCGATGTTCAGTTTTGCGTCGATCCCGTCAAGAGAGAGATGAAAGGGATTTGGATGGATATCGCAGGGGTTGTCGAAACCATAGGTGATGTGACCGCCTCCGACTTCACGGATAATCCGTTGTCCAAAGGGATCGTCGCCGTTTACGATCATCGGCCGGGGCCGATTTTTTCCACTGCCGGGGAGAATCTCGGAAAAGAAGCGTTTTTTGGCCTGGAAGTAGTTTTCCATGGTTTCGTGGTAATCGAGGTGGTCCTGTGTGAGGTTGGTAAAAATCCCGAGGTCGAACGCGCACTCGTCGACCCTGCGGAGGTCGATCGCGTGGGAGGAAACCTCCGCCACGCAGTGGGTGACCCCGTGGTCGGCCATCTCCCGAAGAATCCGCTGCATCTCGAAGGATTCGGGCGTGGTGTTCGGTGCCGGGATGATCTTTTCACCGTATCGGTAGTTGACCGTTCCCAGGACACCGACGGAGTGACCTGCGGCCCGGAGGATCGCCTCCAGAAGGTAGGTGATGGTGGTCTTTCCGTTCGTTCCCACTACGGCAACAAGGCACAGAGAGGCGGAGGGGTGGTTGAAGAAATTTCTTCCAAGAGAGCCGAGAACCTGACGGCTGTTGCGGACACGCATGGCTGTAACGCCGGCGGGAGGTGTGAAGTCCTGCTCATGAATAATGAAACGGGCGCCGCGGGTCAGTGCGTTGCCGATGAATTGATGGCCGTCCGTCTTGAGGCCGGAGATCGCCACGAAAAGACTGTTCTTTTCACACTGGCGGGAGTCGTAACAGACAGAGCGCACTTCCCCGTTCGGATCTCCCTGGATCCCGATGGATTCGATTCCTTTTATCAAATGCGAAAATTGCATCGGATACCTCAAGAACCCATTCCGAAGGTGACGGTGCAGAGGCGACCGTTCGGTGTTGGCATCCCGGCTGCCGGCTGCTGCGCGATCGCCCAACCGCTTCCGATGATACGTACCTCGATCCCTTTTTCTTTCGATTTATTGACGACCTCCCGGATTGTCATTCCCCGGAAGTTCGGCACGGCGGTCTCGTCTGTCTCCGTTTCCGACCTGCCCAAGGCCGGCGTCGGGGCGGATGCAAGCCTGACTTTCATGTCGTCGCTGACGGGTTGCCTCCCAGGGACGCCTTGCGGCAAGGTGTCTCCAATGGGGTTCTCCCGGATGTTCGTTTTGAAGCAGGTCAAAAGCTGTTCCCCGATATTCTTGAAGACCGGGGCCGCGGCCACGCCACCCCAGCGGTCCCGTTGCGGTTCGTCGAGAACGACCAGGATCGCAATCTGCGGGTCTTCCGCGGGAAAGAACCCCATGAAGGATGTTCTGACTTTTTCTGAGGAGTAGGCGCGCCGGGCAAAATCGAATTTCTGCGATGTGCCGGTTTTGCCGGCGACGGCGACATTTACGATGCGAGCATGTTTGCCGGTTCCGTCTTCCATGCCGACTACATCGGTCAGGATGGCGGTGAGGCGCTTCGCCGTCTCGGGGGAGATGACCTGGCGGACCGCGGTGGGATCATAGCGCTGGACAAGGTTTCCCTTCCGGTCCATAAGCCCGCGGACGATGAAAGGCTTCATCAGGAGTCCCTTGTTGGCAACGCTGGAGAGTGCGGTGATGAGCTGGATGGCCGTGACGGAGATTCCCTGGCCGAAGGCGATGGTCGCGGCGTCCACCCGGGTCCATTTCTCCACCGGCCGGAGGAGTCCGTTTACCTCGCCCGGGAGATCGATTCCGGTTTTGGCGCCGAACCCGAACTTGTGGATGTATTGGGAGAATTTTTCCTTGCCAAGTTTCTCGGCGATCTTTATCGATCCGATATTGCTGGAATATTTCAGGATATCGTGTACGCTGAGCGATCCATGACGCTTGCGGTTCGCCTCATGGAACACCCGGTCGGCGATTGCAAAATTGCCATTTTCGCAGTAGAACAGATCCGTTTCCTTGACGACTCCCTCTTCCAGGGCGGCCGCCGCCAGAAACGGTTTGAAGGTGGAGCCGGGATCAAAGCTGTCGGTAATCGCTTTGTTTTTCCCTGTGGCGGCGTTGACCGCGGACAAACGGTTGGGGTCGAATCCCAACTCGTTGGCCAGGGCCAGGATTTCTCCCGTCTTGGGATCCATGACGATGGCGAATCCTCCCTTGGCGCCCTTGTCCTTTACGGCCGCTTTCAGATGAGATTCTACCAGGTATTGAATACGGTTGTCGATGGTCAGAACGAGGTTGTAATTCTCCTTCTGGACGGTTTCGGGCGTCTCCACGCGGGGAATGAGCCGCTTCCCTTTGGCGTCTCTCGTCCAGATCAGTTTTTCGGGGGCGCCCTTCAGGTAGCGGTCATAGCGCAACTCGAGGCCTTCAAGGCCGTTGGCGTCGATGCCGACAAAGCCGATCAGATGGCCGGCGAGTTCACCGCTGGGATAGTAACGCTTGGGTTCCTTGACGATGAAAATTCCGTCGACATTCATATCCTGTACGAGGCCAACCTGTTCGGGGGCGATTCTCCGGGCGAGCCAGCAGAAATTCTTCGAGCCAGACAGTTTTTTCTGAAGGGTAGCCCTGTCTGTCTGGAGAATGGCGGCGAGCCGTCCGGCAACTTCGCCGGGGTTGTCGATCTTGGATGGATCGGCGCAGACAGAATCGGCCATGACGGTGGCGGCCATTTTTTCGCCGTTCCTGTCGAAGATGATCCCTCTGTCGGGCTGCAGCAGAAGGGTCTGCGTATGCTGCTTTTGGGCAAGGGATTTCAGCGCCTTGCCGGACAGGATTTGCAGTTGGAAGGCGCGTGAGGCGAGGGCGATGAACAACACCAGGAAGAATGCCAGCAGTGTGGCAATTCTGAATTTCATCCACTTTCTTGATTCGCTGGTCATTTCAGCAAGATCACCTGTGCCCTTTCCGGATACGTCATCTGCAGTTTTTCCCGGGCGATGGTTTCTATCCTCTGGGGTGATTTCAGTGTGGCGAGTTCGATCTTCAACTTCCGTTGCTCTTCCGTAATCTGCTCCCGACTGTTCAGCTCCCGGGCGATCTGGTACTCCAGTTCCGTCATGTGGATATGGCTCCATACGTAGAGGAGGGCCACCGCCATCAGGACGGAGGCGATAAAGATCCAGGTTGAATATCCGATGTGGCCGGATGCATCATCCTGCGGGCGAATCGTCTGCTTGAGAACTTCTACGGCCTGCATGATCCGATCCTTTCTGCGACTCTCATTTTTGCACTTCTGGCCCGCGGGTTAGCAAGGAGCTCTGCCTCGCCGGGAACCAATGGTTTCCGTGTCAGGACTTTCATCGTCGGTTTCCGGCCGCAGGCGCAGAGGGGAAAATCGGAAGGGCAAATGCAGCCTTTTTGTTCCGTCTGGAAAGCGTTCTTCACGATTCGGTCTTCCAGTGAATGAAAAGAGATCACACAAAAGCGCCCACCATCATTGAGACGCCCCATTCCGTCCGCCAAACCCTGTCGCAAGCTCGTGAGTTCGTCGTTGACGGCGATTCGAAGGGCCTGGAAGGTCCGGGTTGCCGGGTGGATTCGGACGGGTCCCCGGGCCTTGGGCAACGCCCCGGCCACAATCCCGGCGAGATCGGCCGTCGTTCGGATGGGGGAAAGCGTCCGCCTCGCCACAACGGCCCGGGCGATCCTTCCTGCCATTCTCTCTTCTCCGTAATTCCGGATGATTTTTTCCAGTTCGTCCATGGAGAGGGTGTGGATCAGATCGTACGCGCCCGGACCCTGGTTCTGGTCCATCCGCATATCCAGGGGGGCATCCAGGGAAAAGCTGAAGCCTCGCCCTGCCGTGTTCAGTTGATGGGAAGAAACCCCCAGATCGAGGAGGATCCCATCCACTTTCCCGATGTTCATGCCGGTTAGAATGGCTTCCATTGTGGCGAAATTTCCCTTCAAAATGATCGCCCGGTCGCCGAAAGGCGCCAGACGCCTCTCCGCTTCCCGGAGAGCGTCGGAATCGGTGTCGATGCCGATCAGTCGGCCGTTCGGCGCCGAGTTCCGCAGGATTTCAAAGGCGTGTCCCCCGCCCCCCAGCGTGCCGTCCAGATAGACGGCCCCGGTCCGGCATTGAAGGGATGCCATAACCTCTGCAACCAAAACAGGTTTGTGGAAAAAGTCCATCTCATTATTATTTCACAATAAATCTTATACTGCCCGTTTGGGGGTCTTCTATATCCCCAGATCTGCCATATAGTCGCTGAAACCGTCCAGATTGTCCCCACTCTTTTTCATCTCGGCTTCGAACTTGTCCTTGCTCCAGATTTCGATCACCTTAATCATGCCGGCGAGGACGATATCCTTTTCCAGGTTTGCAAATTCCCTGAGATTTTGTGGGATGAGGATCCTTCCCTGGCCATCCAGGGTGCAATCAACCGCCCCCGACATGAAAAACCGCTGAAAAGCGCGGACCTCTTTCCGCAGCAGGGATTGGTGCGAGACTTTCTCCTCGATGATACGCCACTCATCGTACGGAAAAATCATCAGATAGCCGTCCCAGTTTGTGATGACGAGACGGTTGTCATACTTCTCGGCGAACACCTCACGGAGTCGCGAAGGGAAAATGACTCTCCCCTTGTCGTCGATGGTGTGGTAATACTGACCCCGGAAGACGGACATTTACAGTTTTTCCTCCACAACGATCCACTTTGTCCCACTTTTGGCGTAAGATAGAGGAGGATTTTGCCTTTGTCAAGATTTTTTTTAATTTTTTTGTCTGTTAATCTGATATTTTGAAACGGCCTGGTTGTGGTTGGCGAGGGTGTTGGAGAATTGGTGTGACCCGTCGTTCCTGGCAACAAAGTAGAGGTAGTCAACTTTGGCGGGGTAGAGGGCTGCCTTGAGGGAATCGATGCCGGGGTTGGCGATGGGACCCGGCGGTAGCCCGCTGATCCGGTAGGTGTTGTGGGGTGTATCCGATTTCAGGTGTTTAAACAGAACGGTTTTCACGGGACCGCCTTCCTGCCGTAAACTGTAGACGGCTGTTGGGTCGCTCTGTAGTTTCATGCCTCTTTCCAGACGGTTGTGAAAGACTGCGGAGATCAGTGGTTTTTCGGCGCTGTTTCCGGATTCCTTGCCGATGATCGAGGCAAGGGTCACCCACTGGGGTATGGTCAAGCCGATCTCCTGTGCGCGCTTTCGCATCTCCGGTGTAACTTCCCTCCAGAACTGTGCTGCAAGGATCCGGACGATTTCTTTGATCGTCATGGAGCGGTCGAACCGGTAGGTGTTGGGATAGAGGTATCCCTCGATGCTGTCGGCCTCGATGCCGAGAGATGCAAGAAAAGACCGGTCGGTCGTCAAGGCCATGAATTCCTTTTCATTAACCAGTTTATGGGCGGAGAGCCGTTTGGCCACGTCGTACACGGTGATGTCCTCGGGCAAGGTCACCTTGTAAATTTTGATCTCTCCCCGGACCAGTTTGTCGAGGGCGACATGGCGCCGCTGAATTCATATTCACCCGCCCGGATCTGTCGCGCCGCATTCTTGCCCAGAGCCAGCACCCAGAAGAAGGGACGGTTTCGAACCAGGTCTGCATTGTCAAGAATCTCCGTAATCCGGAAGAAACCGGATCCTTTCGGGATGAAGACCGTTCTGGCGATGGCAGTGTCACTGACAGGGGTCGTTGCATAGCGGTAAAAAGCCGCTCCGGTCAGTAAAAGGATCAGAAACAGCAGGATTGCCTTGTTTCGCTGAAGATTCCCGGTTATTCTCCGTATCGTTTTAATCCATGCAGGAATGTTCATGGGGTAGTCCGTTTGTTTTCCTCTTCATGGGGAAGAGCATCGAGATAACCTTGAAGGATGATACAGGCGGCCAACCGGTCGACGATAGCCCTTCGCTTCTCTTTGCGCACACCGGTTTCCCGAAGCAGCTCCTCCGCCTCTTTGGTGGAGAAGGTTTCATCCCGGCGGATGATGGGCATCGACAAACGGGCCTCGAGCCGTCGGGCAAACCTGTTGACCTTGTCGCACTGGATCCCCTCGCTGCCGTCAAGGCGGAGCGGATAACCGATAACGATCTTTTCAACGCCGAAGCGTTCGACGAAACCGGCAATCGCCGCGAGATCCGCATCGCGGTTTTTCCGGACGAGGGTGGCGATCCCCCGGGCGGCCATCCCAAGCTCGTCGCAGATTGCAACACCGATCCTCTGATCGCCATAATCGAGCCCCAGTACCCTCATCTTGGATTCCTTCTAGATATCGAATGTTTATAAATCATCAAGACGATTTGCAATTTCGCCAGGAAGGTGCAGGATTGGGGGCGTAAACGAGAGGTCTCAGTGTTTCGAATGGGAGTGGGAGTCTTCCGGCATCTCTTCAAAGCCCAGGATCATGGCCTTGATGTGGTCGAAGATATGGTGCCCCATCGTACACATGTACAGATGGACAATCAAATTCAACAAAAACAGGTAGCTTGCAAGAACATGCAGTGCATCGAGCAGCCTCACCCCACCCATCTGGTCGATCAGGCCGCGGAAGAAGAAAATGTCGCTGAAGAGGACGCCTGTGACGACAATCAACGGGGTAATAACGAGCATGACCGAGCCGTAGGCGATCTTCTGCAACGGGTTGAACTTTCCTTGTTCGGTGGGGGCAAAAGGGTTTTCGCCTCCCTGGAATACGCCGACAAGGTAGTAGAAAGCCTGCTTCCCCAGTATCGGAATATCAGCAGGCCGCGGGAGGTAATGGGTCCGGAAGCTGCCGCTGGCAAAAATATAGACCAGCCAGAAGAGGAAGGAGACGGTCATCGCATAACCGATATACTTGTGGATCAGGACGGCCATACTGTATTCTGGTATCCATATCGCCATGCTGCGGGCGAACTCCTCGATTCCCGGCGCCCTCAGCTGGATGCCGGTAATCATAAGCGCGATGACGATCAGCGCATTAACCCAGTGCCATATTCGGATGGTCAGCGTATGGAGGAAAACCTTTTTCATCGTTTCACCAGTATTCGCAGCAGTGCGTGCGCCATGATCGAAAGAATCACCAGAATCACCAGGATTACCCCGACCAAGTCGATCAATTTAAAGCCGAGGCGCTTGGCGTGAGCGGGTGAACCTTCCGGCGCTTTGCCGAGCAGCGCGTAGACGTCATCCTTCGTGATTTTTTCTTCCCCGAGGATGTAGATATCCAAAGCCATTCCGATGGGGTAAACTGAGAGTAGCGTGCCTTTTACAGGGACATAGATATGTCGGTCCTTTTCAGGCAAAAGAAGGTACATGGAATTGTAGAAATGGGCCTGGGGCGAGTGGCATGTGACGCAATTTCTCTCCTTGAGCCTCGTGACCGAGTAGTCATGGTGAACCTTCGTGACGATAATCTCCGCATCGACGAAGATCCCTTCTCCCATCTTTTTCTTCAGGTCTACGACGAAACGGCCGACCTCTTCGCCCTTGACCATATTCTCCGCATAGTTGTTAATAACCGATTTTAGATGGATATTCTGACCGAAGACCCGTTCGAGGGCTTCGTATTGCACAGGGGTTTTCTTGTTGTTCTTGTTGTCCGCAAAGAAGAAGACCATGCTCTTTTCTGAGCCCGGGCTATGGCAGGTTGTGCACTCGAGATATTCGAAATGGAGCGTGGTATTTGGCAGCCATTCGTGCCGGCTGATGTAGTCTTTATGGCAACGGGAGCAGATTGCAATCCGTTCCTTGGCATTAAACTCCTTGTAGGTCTTGATCAAGTGAGGATTATGGCAGTCGGTGCAGGAGGTTGCCCCCTTCTTGGCATGGATGGACTTTTCATAGGTGTGGTAAACCTGTTCGTGGCAGCGAACGCAGACCTTGTCGGTGATCTTGTCTTTGGTGACATGGCAGTCGGTGCACCGGACCCCTTTCTGTCCATGCACGGTCCTGGGAAATTCGCGGAGAGAGGGGAATTCAGGAATGAAAACCGACGGCGCGACCGGGATGCTGTATCCCGTTGTGTCGTTGATTCTCCCTTCCGCACCCGCAAAGCGGGTCCTCTTTTCATGACACTCGCCGCAGTCTGCGGCTTTGGGCATAATCTCATGGTTGTCGCCATAGGCCCAGTATTGCTTCTGCAGCTTAAAGCCCTTGAACTTTTGATCAAGCAGGGCCTCAAAGGCGTGCCACTCCGCCGGGTCGGCAAAACCGTTGCCATCCCGGTCAATGATCTTTCTATCCAGCGTCGCCCCCTTGGGCAGCGTAACCGTCGTGGTGATTCCGCTCTTGTCCGGCTTGCCGTGGCAGGCAACGCAATTCAGAGTGGCGAGGTGCTTCTCCCTTGAGGGGAGGTTCTTGTGGGCGACGTCGGGGTGGCAGGAGGCGCAAACTTCTCCTTTTCCCTTGGTTTTTCCATGGAGCACATGGCATTGCTTGCAGTCAATGCCCTTGGATTTGTGGATGCCTGCCGAGAAGCGTGCGACGGTCCTGTGGTGACAGGCATTGCATGTGGGACGTGCGAGCTTCTCCTCGTGAGGGATCTCTTTAATGCCGATGTGGCAGTCCGTGCAGGCAATGCTTTCGTGGGGGGGTCTTTTTTTGAAATCCTCGTGGCAATTGAGACACTCATCCGACGGAACGGCAGCCCCGACGGGGGAACCCAGAAGCATAAACAAGATGATGACAAGAATCTGCATAATATCCCGTAACGAGTAAGAGAGATCTTTAACGCGGGGGCATAATAAATATTTTACCGGGTTTGTCAAGAAAAAATATCTGGTCGATGGGCCGTCTCGATGTCGCAGGAAGGAGAGAGGCAGGTTTATCCTCTGATATCGATTCTGTCAATTCCTTATGGCGGAGATAATCTTGGCGGCAATCCGGTCGAGCTTATCCCGCTCCGCTAGATCCAGCACGGAGGAGGAGGCAAGTTGCCGGGAGGCAAGAGAGGGCAGGAGCGGAATGGTTGCCGTCAACGGAGGGAGACCCTCGATATCCGGCATGCGGAAATCGCCGGGAACGCGATTGATGACCAACGCCTGACGGGGAAGCCCCATTTCCCTGGCCAGCACGCTGATGTGGGAGGCCGTCTGCAGGCTCCTCATGCTGGGCTCGCTCACTACGATGAGCCCATCGACAGACTCAATGGTTCCGCGTCCCAGATGTTCCACGCCGGCCTCCAGATCCACAATGACCCATTGCCGGTTTTCCATGATCAGGTGAGCAAGCAATGCTTTTACCAGGGCATTCGCCGAACAGGCGCAACCGCCGCCGGCGCCTGCAATGGTGCCCATCACCAGGAGTTTGAGATTGGCAACCTTTCTGGAGAGACGCTCCGGAAGGTCGTCAACCGGTGGGTTTAAGCGGATGAATCCTTCTCCAACCCGTTCCCGGATCAGCTCTTTCTCCTGGATCAGCGGCAATGGAATGTCGCTTTCCGGAAGACCAAGCGCCTGCCCCAGGGAAAGCGCCGTATCCGCATCGAGGAGCCAAACCTCTTCCCCCTGCCGGGCCAGATAATCGCCGATCCAAACCGCCAGAGATGTTTTTCCGACCCCACCTTTTCCCGCAATTGCAATCTTCATAATTTGGCAGATATCACGATTCACGATATCTGGAAAGGAAAATATGTCTTGTAAATCATCCAAAACTGATTTAGCCTGCGTAACAGCCGATGGGGTGTGGTTGTTTCAATTTTTCATCCTGATATATTGTAGCGTTATGAAATATCCGAAAATATTCAAGTTTATTGTCGGCATCACCGATTCGATCGGGGTAAAATTCTTCGTTTTGCTCACCGTCTTGCTTGTATTTTCTTTTGGGATTGTGACCTATTTAAGCATTTATTTTTTTACGAAATTGTTTCGGGAAGATATCGTCAGCAATGCTGTGCAAGTAAGCAACGTGATCAAGCGGGCTACCTATGACAGCATGCTGAATAATCGTCGGGATGACTTAACCAGCACGATTTTGAGCATCGGCAAGGAAGACGTATTTAAAGGGATACGGATTTACAACAAGGTTGGGGAAATCGCCTTTTCGGACAGACCGGAAGAAATTGGCCAAGTTGCTGATAAAAAATCAGAACAGTGTTATGTTTGTCACGCGGAAGAGCCCGCAAAGGGGATTGTCCCCACCAAGGACCGAACCCGGACATTGAAATCCCCTGAAGGGTTCCGGATTTTGGGTCTGATTAACCCGATCGAGAATGAACCTGCATGCTATAATGCCTCTTGTCATGCCCACTCCCCCGAGGAAAAGTTGTTGGGAATTCTTGATGTGAAATTGTCGCTGGAGAATGGAGATCAGAAAATTGTTGAGACCAGAAACAAGATGATCCTCTATTCCGCCATCCTGATCTTGATCACGGCCTTGGTGAAAGGGTGTTTCATCCGGAAAATGATCCATGCTCCCATAACCAAGTTGAATGTGGCCACCTGGGAAGTGGCCAATCTGAACCTTGACTACAAGGTTGATATTCATTCCCGGGATGAGCTGGGCAACCTTGCAAACTCTTTCAACAAAATGACTCATCAGTTGAAAGAGGCAAACGAAGATATCCAAAACTGGTCTTCTCAGTTGGAGAACCGGGTGAAAGAGAAAACCAGGGAACTTGAGAAAACCCAGTCGCAACTGATTCTGGCGGAAAAAATGGCCTCGATGGGAGAACTTTCGGCCATGGTGGCCCACGAAATCAACAACCCCCTTTCCGGGATTCTCTCTTATGCCAAGGTCTCTTCCAAATATCTGAACCGGGGAAATATTGATTCCGAGATTGTGGAATCGGTCAAACAAAACCTGACCTTCATTGGCGATGAAGCAAAAAGGTGTGGAAACATTGTCAAAAGTTTTCTGATCTTTGCAAGAAAAACCTCGGGGGATCTTAAAGAAGAACACCTGAATCCAATTATTGATAACAGCATCAGGGTCATCGACCACAGCATCAAGATGAAGGAGTTGAAGCTGGTCCAGGAGCTGGATCAGGGGAACGACATCATCCAGTGCGATGCCGGTGGAATCGAGCAGATTTTTGTTGCCTTGATCGTTAATTCTATCGAGGCGACTCCTCGCGGCGGAAAAATAACGATAAAAACCGACTACAGTACAGAGAAAGACCGGATTCGGATTATGGTGACGGACGAAGGCAAGGGAATTCCCGCCGATGTGCTTCC
>Ga0247840_10006063_pt1 | contig 17700 bp, 16 predicted proteins | sample LaCruzMarch2015__FD_192404 | JGI IMG/M metagenome (GOLD analysis project Ga0247840, IMG submission 192404) | Freshwater microbial communities from meromictic Lake La Cruz, Castile-La Mancha, Spain - LaCruzMarch2015_17m | ecosystem: Environmental > Aquatic > Freshwater > Lake | place: Spain... | reverse complement strand
CCTAAAAACGGAAGTTGAAATCTTCTGAAAATAAGACAAAGCGTTGACAGTTTTTCGTTTTACTCTCAATACAACCAACAAAAAGAGTCACCCCATGGGTGAATTTAAAAAAGCCTTTCATGTTCGTCATCCCGGCGAAGGCCGGGATCCAGTTTGTAAAATGTTCGTCGAAGAAACGAAAAAACCTTCTGGATCCCGGCCTTCGCCGGGATGACGAAACTTAGAAGAAACAGTGAGCTCGTTTTCTCCCTTACCCGACCTTTTTTTGGGCGGGTATGTAGCTAGATTCCGACCTTCGCCGGAATGACGACCACTTTTTGCCTTAAGTTACTGGCCTTGCCCCTAGCCCCCCCCTTTTTCAAAGGGGGGAACCATTACCAAACTTGCGTCACGCCATGTCCACGATGATTTCGTCCAACGCGGCCCCGGCGGGAATCATGGGAAACACTTTTTCGCTGGGAGAAACGACGGCTTCGATCAACACCACGCCCGGGGCGGCGAGGGCTTGCTTTAAAGCCCCTTCCACCTCGTCGTTTTTCGTGATTCGAATGGCCAAGGCCCCGTAGGCCTCGGCGAATTTTTTAAAGTCCGGCACGTAGGCTTTTTGGGCGGGGTCCACTTCGGTCCCCTTACCGGCCTTTCCGGCTTGGGCCGTGAGGGCCGATGCCGAAAATCTCTCTTTGTAAAACATCTCTTGCCATTGGCGCACCATGCCCAAATAATAGTTGTTCAAAACAATCACGATCACTTTGATGTTTTCCAACGTGGCCGTGGCCATTTCGCACATGGTCATTTGAAAACTGCCGTCCCCATCAATGCACACCACCACCTTGGCCGGATCGTCTTGGGCCACCCGGGCCCCCAAGGCCGCGGGGAACCCAAACCCCATGGTGCCCAACCCACCGGAGGTGATAAAATGTCTCGGGTTTCGACAGGGATACCATTGCATGGCCCACATTTGGTGTTGCCCCACGCCCGTGGCCACCACGGCGTCGCCGTTGGTCAACTCGTGCAGTTTTTTCAACAAATACTGAGGTTTCACCCAAGGGCCATCGTCCGTTGAAAAAGCCAAGGGGTGTTCCTTTTCCATCGCCATCAGTTCGCTCACCCATTCGGGGTGAACCATGGGCGGCAACAACCGAACCAACGCCTCTAAAGACGACGTGAGATCCCCAATCACCGGAACCTCCACCGCCACGGTTTTCCCTATGTTGGCGGGATCTATATCGAAGTGAATTTTTTTGGACAGGGGCGAAAATTTCGCCAAATTCCCCGTCACGCGATCGTCAAACCGAGCCCCGCAAGAGATCAACAAATCGCATTTTTGCACGGCCATGTTGGACGAATACTTCCCGTGCATGCCCAACACCCCCAGATTCAGCGGGTGATCAAAGGGAAACGCCCCGTTCGCCATGAGGGTGGTCACCACGGGCGTACCGGTTTTTTCCGCCAACTCTTTGAGAACCTTCGCCGCCCCCGAAAGGACCGCCCCACCGCCCACGTAGAGCAAGGGTTTTTTCGCTTGGCGAAACAACGCCGCCGCCCGTTCCACTTGATCCAACGGGGCCACACCGGCCGGGTGGTAGGAACGAATCTCTAAGGTTTCAGGCCAAACAAACTCCACCTTTTGTTTTTGCACATCCACGGGAATGTCCACGTGCACGGGCCCGGGCTTGCCCGTACGGGCGATTAAAAAGGCTTCGCGAATCACACGGCACAAATCCTTAGCGTCTTTCACCAAATAATTGTGTTTCGTCACCGAGCGGGTGCACCCCGTGGCGTCGGCCTCTTGAAACGCGTCGGAACCGATCACGTCCGTCCGCACCTGCCCCGTGAGAGCCACCATGGGAATGGAATCCATGTAGGCGTTCGCCAAACCGGTCACCAAATTGGTGGCCCCGGGCCCTGAGGTGGCGATGCACACCCCCGTCCGACCGGACGCCCTCGAATAGGCGTCCGCCATGTGGGCCGCCCCCTGCTCGTGCCGGGTTAAAATCACCCGAAAAGAAGCGTCGTAGAACGCGTCAAACATGGGCAAACTGGACCCGCCCGGAATCCCAAAAACATGGCGAACCCCTTCCCGCTTCAGCGTTTCCACCACAATTTGTGCACCGGTCATTTCCATAAGGAATCTCCATTTTCCGCGGGGCCTTCCCCCCACGGGATAGTGACAGATCATATCAGTTTTAGAATCTCTTTCGAACAAAAAAAAACCGCCGGCACTGAAAGCCGGCGGTGGATCGTCCTGATTCGATGTTTCGTTAATCTAGGACGCGTCCCCCCTCCGGCCCGGGACAAGAACCCGAACCAAGACAAGAACAACGCCTAGAACCAACGATTGACTGAACATACTCTTATCGTAGCTCAAAACCAGTCCCCTTGTCAAGAAATATTTCCCAAAAACCTAAAAACGGAAGTTGAAAACTTCTGAAAATAAGGCAAAGCACTGATGGCCTTTCATTTTATTACTCATTCGATGAGGAAAAAGAGTCACCCAATGGGTGAATCTTAAAAAAGTCTTTCAGCCTCGTCATACCGGCGAAGGCCGGTATCCAGTTCGTGAAATTTCCGTCGAAGAAACAAAAAAATCTTCTGGATACCGGCCTTCGCCGGTATGACGAATCTAAAGAAAATTGGTTTCAACTTCCGTTTTTAGGATCAAAAATCATCATCGAAGAAACAGAAAAGTCTTCCGGCAAATCCCCCCGGCCCCCTTTGTCAAAGGGGGGGAACATCCTCGGGGCACGATCTTTTCCCCCCTTTACGAAGAAAGGGGGGTACGGGGGGATTTTTTGGGGAGTTCAACTTCCTAAATCCGCCCCTCCTTTTTTTCAAAGGAAGGAATGGGCGGGGTGTAATCGCAGTGGGGTTCTTCGGCCATTTCGTTGGCCTCGGCGTACCAGGCCCGGGCTCGGCATCCGCCGCACACGTGCTTGAAAGAACAGATTCCACACTTGCCTTCCAGTTGATCGGCGTCCCGCAGTTTGTTGAAGAGAGGCGACGTTTCCCAAAGGGTTTTGAAAGGGGTTTGTTGAATATTACCGGCGGAAAGAGGCAAATACCCGCAGGGGAACAGTTCTCCCGTGTGAGAAATGAAACACACGCCTTGGCCGGCCAAACACCCTTTGGTGGTTTGGTGAAGGGCTTGACCGGCGACCGGAGATCCCTTCGCTTCTTGCCGATGATGGCTGGGCGGAAGCCCCCCGTGTTCTTTGGATCTCTGACGGACGATGCGAAAATAGTGAGGGGCGCAGGTGGCTTTCAACTCTATTTTTCGTTCCATATCCCGATCGTAAAACCAGTTCAACCACCGCTCGTACTCGTCCGGTGGCAACATGTCTGTTTCGGCAATGTCCACCCCGCACCCCACCGGGACCAACATAAACAGGTGCAACGCGTCGGCCCCTCTTTTTAAACACATGTCGTACAACGCGGGCAACTCGTGGGCGTTGGCTTTCGTCACGGTCATGTTGATCTGGACCGACATGTTTTCTTTTTTCAACGCGTCAAACCCCGCCAACGCCCGAACGAAATTACCCGCCCCACGAAACCGATCGTGGGTGGCCGGCGTCACGCCGTCTAAAGAAATACTCACCCGGGCGACGCCGGCCTCTCGAATGGCTTGGGCCTTGGAATCGTCCACCAACGTCCCGTTGGTGGCCAACGCCACCCGCAACCCCTGTTCTTTGGCGAACCGCGCGATGGGTAAAATGTCCGGACGAAAAAGAGGTTCCCCCCCCGACAAGACCAAAATCGGTTTGTAATCCGCGGCGATGCCCGCGATCATTCGTTGAGCCACGTCGGTGCTCAAATCCGTGTCGGACACCTGATCCAAAACGTCCAATCGCCGGCAATGAACACACCGCAAATTGCACCCCGCCGTGGTCTCCCAAAAAATCAACCGAGGCGGTGCGACCACTTTTGATGGCTCCATATCTCACTCCGTTCTAAACACGATAACGGCGAACCACCTGAATCGTTTGAGCCACATCCCGCTCTATCTTCCAAGAAACTTACGGCAAATCCCCCCTAACCCCAATGCCAGTAACTTAAGGTTCGTCGTTCCGGCGAAGGCCGGAACCCAGCCACGCACTCGACAAACAGATTATCGAGAAAAGCAAGGGAAGCAACTCCGTGCCTTTTTTTAGGCTCGTCATTCCGGCGAAAGCCGGAATCCAGTGGTTTTTCTGGGAGTTTCTTGGAAGTCTGTAAAATCTTTGTTTAATAACCAGTTTCAATTCCTAGATTCCGGCCTTCGCCGGAATGACGAGCCTTTTTTGCCTTAAGTTACTGGCATTGGGGCAGGGGGGATTTATCTTTAAAACAAAAATCAAGGATCAAGTGGCTTCCCTTCTTTTATCGACAATCTGTTTGTCGAGTACACGGCCAGATTCCGGCTTTCGCCTATGACGAGCCTTAACTGACCGGCATTGAGCCTAAAGAAGGGACTGGTTAATACCAACATTACCCCCCCGCTCGTGAAACTCCACCACCCGGGGGTCGCACAAAATGTCGGACGGGCGAAGGGGGCGACGGAGGGTAAGACCAGAGAGGGTGGTGCATCGGCTCAGGGCCACGTAGGTTTGGCCGTGGGCGAAGGCCCCGGAACCTAAATCAACCACAACCTCTTGAAAGGTTTGGCCTTGGCTTTTGTGAATGGTGATGGCCCAAGCCAACCGCACGGGGAATTGGAGAAAGGTACCCACGGGTTTCTGTTCAAGGCCTCCTTTCTTGTTCATCACGTAGGCGTATTTTTCCCACACGACGGGAGACACCTCGTAGGACGTGCCCCGCACACCAACGGAAAGAAAACCATCCCCGCATTTTTCCACCACCCCCAAATCGCCGTTCACCCACCACCGCTCCGGGTGATTGCGCAACATCATCACTTGGGCCCCGGGTTTCAACAACAGTTTTTCTTCCGTTGGAAAAGACGATTCGTCAAAAGCCCCGTCCACCAAAGCTTCGTAACAGTGGTCTCGCCCGGTCAACCGAGCCAGTTCCCGTTCGTTGATGGCCCGGGAGAGGGCCCGGGTGGTCACCAAAGACACACGCCCCGGAACGGGCCCGGCGGGCCCCACGCGCTCGTTCAACCGAATAAAATCGTCTTCGGTCAAGGAGTTGTCCCGAACGGCGTTGAGGAGATTTAAAAAAGTCCCATCGGTTTTTTGCCGATGAACCGTTTGGAGTTCCACCCGCCGGGGGGCCAACTCCCGCCAAACGGGGGCGTCAAAAAAATACGGCCCGGAGTGGCGTTCCGTAAAAAGTCCCGCCAGTTCTCGTTCCACCACGGGCGGCAATTGAAACGCGTCGCCCACAAAAACCGCTTGCACCCCACCGAAGGGCAAAGGCGATTGGCGGGTAAGCTTCAACGCCCGGTCCATGGCCTCCATCACATCGGAACGCACCATAGACACCTCGTCCACCACCAACGTGTCCATTTCCCGAATCACCCGCTTAAACCGACCGGATTTTTTGACCCGATCGGGGTCTAGGTAATGGTGCGGGAACCCAAAAAACGAGTGAATGGTTTGCCCCCCGGCCTGAAGGGCCGCAATCCCCGTCGGGGCCAACACCACCACCCGCCGGGCCGTGGTTTTCTTAAACTCTTGGAGCAACGTGGATTTTCCCGTCCCGGCCCGCCCCGTGATAAAAAGGTTTTCCCCCCGGTGGTTAAGACGGTCCAACGCCTCCACAAACTCCGGCGTTAAATCCAACCCCGGCGAAAGTTCAACCCGAACGGGCGAGTCCGTGAGCATCTAAAGGGATTCCATTTTCATAGGAACAGACTACAACACTATTTTCGTTTTATCAACAAAACGAAAATAAGGACGTTCCTTATTTTTGTTTTCAGCGTAGCAAAGAAACCCGCCAAGGACGGGTTTTCTCAGAAATTCCCCTGGTGTTGGGGAATTTCTGGTTTATCGCCCCAACAAACTCCTCAGCATCCACGCGGTTTTTTCGTGGAGTTGCAACCGTTGGGTGAGGAGGTCCATGGTGGCTTGGTCGCCGGCGGCTTCGGCCAAGGGGAAAACAGACCGAGCCGTGCGTACCACGGACTCTTGACCTTCCACGGCGGATTGAATCATTTGCTCGGCGGTCAAGGGTCCGTCGGATTCTTTGATGGACGTCAAACGTCCAAAGGCCGCGTAAGACCCGGGGGCTGGGCATCCCAACGCTCGAATGCGTTCGGCGATCAGGTCCACGGCCAAGGCCAGCTCGTTGTATTGGGTTTCAAACATGAGGTGCAACGTTTGAAACATGGGGCCTTCCACGTTCCAGTGGAAGTTGTGGGTTTTTAAATACAGGGTGTAAGAATCCGCCAACACCCGGGAAAGCCCGTCCGCAATCTTTTTACGATCCCCTTCTGGAATTCCAATGTCTATGGCCATAATTTCTCCTTGTCCTGCACAGTTTTGTTTTTAGCGTTGCAAAGAAGCCCGCCAAGGACGTGTTTTCTTAGAAATTCGCCTGTGTTGGCAATGCCAGTAACTTTGGGTTCGTCATTCCGGCGAAGGCCGGAATCCAGTCTTTAAAACTGCGTTTAAACGTCTGTTTTAAACACTGGACCCCGGCTTTCGCCGGGGTGACGAACCTTTTTACTGGCATTGCCTGTGTTGTGGAATTTCTAAGATTTTCTTTTATCCTTCAGCAGTTTGTAGTCCACGGCGTCTCGAAGGGCTTGCCAAGAGGCTTCGATGATGTTTTCGGAAACACCCACGGTGCCCCACTCTTCGGCGTGGTCTCGGGAATTGATGAACACCCGCACCCGGGCGGCGGTGCCTTGGGCGGCGTTGATCACGCGCACCTTGAAGTCCATGAGAGTCATGGTTTTGAGGTTTGGGTAAAAAGAGTTCAAGGCCAAACGCAGGGATCGGTCCAACGCGTCCACGGGACCAGACCCTTCGGCCACGGTGTGTTCTTCTTGCCCGTTCACGGCCACTTTGATGGTGGCTTCGGCTCCCAAACCGCCCTTCACCTTGTCTTCTTCCACAATCACGCGAAACCCTTTTAAATCAAAAAAGGGTTTAAACGGTTTTACAATACGCGTGACCAAAAGGAAAAACGAGGCTTCGGCCCCTTCAAAATGGTAGCCGGCGTTTTCCAAGGCCTTCACCTGTTGAATGATTTTGTCCACAGATTCCGGGTGTTTTTCCAAATCCATCTTAAATTCCCGGGCCTTCAAAATCATGTTGGAGCGCCCGGCCAATTCCGACACCAGCACCCGACGTTTATTTCCCACGGCTTCGGGGGTCAAGTGTTCGTAGGTGGCCGCGTGGCGCGAGATGGCGGAGACGTGGACGCCCCCCTTGTGGGCGAACGCGGAATTTCCCACGTAGGGCTGGTTGTCTTGGGGGATTTGATTGGCCATTTCGGCGATGGTGCGGGAGGCCGACGTTAAAAAAGCCAATTGATCGGAACTCACACAGGAAAGCCCCAATTTCGATTGAACGCCGACGATCACGGACATCAAATTGGCGTTTCCGCACCGTTCGCCCATGCCGTTCGCCGTCCCCTGCACCAACCGCACACCGTGACGGACGGCTTCCAACGTGTTGGCCACGGCCGTGTCCGAATCGTTGTGGCAATGGATCCCCAAAGACACGTCCGGGAACGAGCGACGAACCTCTAATACCATTTCCCCAATCTGGTGGGGCAACATCCCGCCGTTGGTGTCGCACAACGTGAGATTGTGGGCCCCGCCTTGAACCGCGGCGTTTAGGGAGGCCAAGGCGTAGGCACGATTGGCTCGAAATCCGTCGAAAAAGTGTTCCGCGTCGTAAACAACCTCTTTGCCTTTGGATTTCAAAAAGGCCACGGACTCTTGAATCATTTTTAAATTTTCGTCCAAGGAAGCCCGCAAAGCGTGAACCACGTGCAAATCCCACGATTTTCCAAAAATACACGCCACGGGGGTTTTGACTCGCACGATGGCCATTAAATTGGGATCGCGAGAGGCCGGCGCGTCTTTTCGACGGGTGGACCCAAAAGCCGAGAGTTTTGCGTTTTTAAAAGTTAAGGTTTTGGCTCGGGAGAAAAACTCTTCGTCCTTGGGGTTCGACCCGGGCCAACCGCCTTCAATGTAAGAAACACCCAGACGGTCCAAGGTCACAGCGATCTTTAATTTATCCTCCACGGACAAAGAAACCCCTTCGCCCTGGGTCCCGTCCCTCAGGGTGGTGTCGTAAAGGAAAACGCGATCGTTGGTAAAATTCTTCGTCAACGGGTCTTCCCCCGAGGTTTGTCCAAACCGAAAGCCTTGTGAACCACGCGAACGGCCCGAGGACCATCGCTTTCCCGAACCATGCAGGCCACCTTGATTTCGGAAGTGGAAATCATGTCAATGTTCACACCGGCGTCCGCCAACGATTGGAACAATTTCGCCGCCACGCCCGGGTGGCTGCGCATCCCCACACCCACGATGGACACCTTCACCACTTGGTCGTCCACCACCACCTGTTCGGCCTTCAAACTGGCGGAAATGTCGCCGAGTATTTTCGTGGCCCGTTTGGCGTCCCCGCGAGCGACCGTGAACGAAATATCGTTCTTACCGGATTCCGGGGCGGACTGAATGATCATGTCCACGTTGATGCCCTCCTCGGCCAAAGAACCAAAGATTTTGCCGGCCACGCCGGGCCGATCGGACAAACTGCGCAACGTGATTTTGGCTTGCTTGGGATCGTAAGCGACCCCGGAAACGACGACGTCTTCCATGCGCGGCACCTCCGCCGTGATCAAAGTTCCTTCGTCTTCGGTAAAAGAGGAACGAACGTGAATGTCTATATTGTACTTTTTCCCCACCTCAATGGAACGGGGTTGCATCACTTGGGCCCCAGCCCCGGCCAGTTCAAGCATTTCATCGAACGTGATTTGATCAATCTTTTGGGCCTCGGGTTCCACCCGGGGATCCGTGGTGTAAACGCCTTTGACGTCCGTGTAGATTTCGCACACGTCGGCTTTCAACGCCGCCGCCAACGCCACGGCCGTTAAATCCGATCCGCCCCGACCCAAGGTGGTGATGTCTTGGTTGGGGTTTAAGCCCTGAAACCCGGCCACGATCACCACACGGCCTTTTTTCAGTTGATCCAAAATCCCCGTGGGTCGAATGGACGTGATCCGGGCCCGGGTGTGAAACCGATCGGCCAAAATCCCCGCTTGGGGCCCTGTAAGAGAAACGGCCTTGACCCCTTTGTGTTCAATGGCCATGGTCAACAACGCAATGGACACCTGTTCCCCCGTGGCCAACAACATGTCCATTTCTCGAGGGTTGGGGTTGTCCGTGACGCCTTCGGCCATGGCGACCAAATCGTCCGTCATATCGCCCGGAGCGGACACCACCACCACCACGCGGTTCCCAGCCTTTTTTTTAGCGATCACCCGCTTGGCCACGTTTTTAACGCGATCCGCGTCCGCCACAGAACTGCCACCGAATTTCATAACGACAAGGCTCATGGGTGTCACCGTCCCTTTTTTTTATTCCCAAAAATCTCCGATTTTTGGGAATAAAAAAGTAAAAAATTGTGGGTCACTTCAGCAACCCGTTCAGCCGGACAAAACGAATTGATGAAAATTTGAGTCTCTTTAGCCCTCCGAAGTGATTTTCCCTCTCCTCTTGGGAGAGGGCGGGGTGAGGGATTTTGTTTTCCGACGAGACAATGCCATATCCCTCATCCGCCACTTCGTGGCACCTTCTCCCAAGGGGAGAAGGAACTTTTTTTGCGTCCGTCGATAACTTCGGAGGGCTAAAGAGACTCTGAAAATTTAACTTTTAACCACCCGGGCCCCGCGGGTGTCCACGCGTAAAATTTTGGAAATGGAATTCAACCCCACTTTAGCAAAAGATCGCTCCATGGCACCACCAACGGTTTTCGCTTTTTCAGGGGAGACCAACGCCAACACGGTGGGGCCGGCCCCGGAGAGGGCGGCCCCGTAGGCCCCGGCTTGGCGGGCCGATTGGATGACAGCCATCAAACCCGGAACACACGCGGCTCGGTAAGGCTGGTGCAACCGATCGTCCATGGCTTGGCCCATTACTTTGAAATTTCGTTCCCGCAAAGCCCCTAAGAACAAAGCCGTGTTGGCCGTGTTAAAAACAGCGTCGGCTCGAGGCACATGGGTGGGAAGAATTTGGCGGGCCTTTTCGGTTTCCAAACGCAACGCTGGTACACACGCCACAGAGGTCAACCCCTTGAACAACCCAGGATTTTTCCAAGAGAACCACGTCACGTGCCCACCCTGAACCCGGGCCATGCACAAACCACCGACCAAAGCGGGAGTCACGTTGTCGGGATGACCTTCCATGGCCGTGGACATGTCCACCAAATCCTCCGTCGTTAAAGGGTTTCCCAAGGCGTGGTTGGCCGCCACCAACCCGCCCACGATGGCCGCCGACGAAGACCCCAATCCCCCGGCCACAGGCAAGCGCACCGTGAGAGAAACCGTCACCGGTGGAAGTCGTCGTCGCACGTGTTTAAAAACGTTGACCACGGCCCGAAAAGCCAAGTTTTTTTCGTTGCACGGAATACCGTCCGTCCCCACGCCCGACACACGCACCGTGACCGGCGGTCCTTTTTTTCCAAAAGAAACCGTGACCTCTTCGTAATGGGCCAACGCCAACCCCAACACATCAAACCCCGGCCCCAAATTGGCGGACGTGGCCGGCACGGACACTGTAACAGACGAAATTAGTGAGGGCATAAAATCATTTCATGCCTTTTGAGATACTTACAAAACCAGTTCCTTTGTGTGGGCTTTGTGCTCCGCCTCCAAGGTCTGGACGTCGTGGGTGATGCGCATGGAACAGAATTTGGGGCCGCACATGGAACAGAACCGGGCGTCTTTGAACCCTTCTTCGGGCAACGTGGCGTCGTGTTTGGCTTGAGCGGTTTCCGGGTCCAAGGACAAACGGAATTGGTCTTTCCAACGGAAATCAAATCGGGCCTTAGAAAGTTCGTCGTCCCGGTCCCGGGCCCCGGGCCGGCCCCGGGCGATGTCCGCGGCGTGAGCGGCGATCTTGTAGGCGATGCACCCTTGACGCACGTCGTCGGCGTTGGGCAAAGACAGATGTTCCGCCGGGGTCACGTAACAAAGCAACGAGGCCCCGGACCACCCCATCACGGCGGCCCCAATGGCCGACGTGATGTGATCGTATCCTGGGGCGATGTCGGTCACGAGAGGGCCCAAGGTGTAGAAGGGGGCTTCGTGACACCATTTTTGTTGCAACTCGGCGTTCATTTTTATGAGGTGCAGGGGCACATGACCGGGACCTTCGATCATTACTTGGACGTCGTGTTCCCACGCTTTTAAGGTCAAATCCCCCAACACTTTAAGCTCACCAAACTGGGCCTCGTCGTTGGCGTCGTGGAGACTGCCCGGGCGAAGCCCGTCGCCCAAGGAAAAAGCCACGTCATACTGTTTAAATATTTCACACAACTCACCGAAATGGGTGTAAAGGAAATTCTCTTCGTTTTTAAGCAGCATCCACTGGGCCAACAACGCCCCACCCCGGGAGACAATACCGGTCAAGCGGTTCTTGGTTAAGGGAATGTGCTCCCGCAAAAGTCCCGCGTGAATGGTCATGTAATCCACGCCCTGCCGGGCCTGTTTTTCCACTTCATCCAAAAAGAGTTGAGGGGTGATGTCCTCCAATTTTTCCACCCGGGTCAAGACCCCGTAAATGGGCACGGTCCCCACGGGCACCGAGCTGTGTCGGATCACCGCGTCCCGGGTGGCGTCGAGGTCCTTGCCCGTGGACAAATCCATCACCGTGTCCGCGTGGTATTTCACCGCCATGTCCACCTTGTTCAATTCGCAAGGGATATCGGACGTCGTGGCGGAGTTGCCCAAATTCGCGTTGATTTTGCACGAAAAGTTGATGCCGATGACGATGGGGGACAAACGGTGTTGCAGGTGGTTCACGTTGGCGGGGATGATGGCCCGTCCCCGGGCCACTTCTTGACGAACGAATTCGGGTGACACTTTTTCTTTGTCGGCCACAAGGGTCATTTCCGGGGTCACTTCCCCGGCCCGAGCGCGATGCATCTGAGTCACGTTTTTCTGGGGCATGGTTTAATTCCTCCTTAAATTCACGATCTTCGATTTCAAGGTTCTCGCCTCGGCTTCCACGTTCACGGCCCCGCCCACGGAACGAACCACGGCCACCCGATCGGCTCCCGCCGAAACAACGGACGCCACGTTGGTGGAATCAACGCCTCCAATGGCCACAAAGGGAACCCGTAAAAATTTCTTGTACTCCGTGACCAAGGACAACCCCACGGCGGGGTAATCGGGTTTGGTGGGGGTGGCAAAAACAGGACCACAACTCACGTAATCGGCGCCGTCCCCGGCCGCCACCAACGCTTGGGCCAAGGAATGGGTGGAACACCCGATCAGTTTTCGATGCCCCACCATTTGTCGCACCACCCGCACGGGCAAATCGTCTTGTCCCACGTGAACACCATCCACATCGGCCGCCACGGCCACATCCACGCGATCGTTCAAAATAAAAAAAACACCAAAGCGATCGCACACGGCTTGAAGTTCCTTCGCCCACCGAAACAAGTCTCTGGCGGACAAGGTTTTGTCCCGCAATTGAATCACGTCCGCCCCTCCCACGCAAGCGGCCTCCACTTGGGCCAAATAGGATCCGCCGGGCAAGGGCGGCGTGGTGAGCGCATAAAGATAAACATCGGAGAAATCAGAACACCGTTTTTTCAAGTTCATGACTCGCTCCTTAAAAACCCTCGTTTTTCGTCTAAATAAAGGCGAAACCGAAGGGCCTTAAACCCCGCCACACTTTGAGGGGATAGCACTTTTCCATACTCTTCTAAAACCCGAAGGGCTTCCTCGGCTCGACGGAAATTGGCGGCCACCACCCCTTGGGCGGTGCGTCGTTTGGTTTCCCCCATCAAACGCCCCATGTCCCCTTCACTGTTTCGGCTGGTCACCAACGAAGGATACGCCATTCGAGAGAGACGATCCAAACGGTGGCGAGCCGAGCGAAAAGAAGAGAAAAGTTTTTGATCTTTCCAACAAAATCGAGCCGTGTCTTCCAACACCCGCAACCCCTCCCGGGCCCGATTCAAATTGGCGTCCAACAGACGAAACACACCCTCGTCTCTCATGGGTGACAACCGTAGCGTTGGACAATGGTTTCTATAATGCCGGTGGTGGAACGTCCTTTCATCAGGGGAACCCGCACCACTTTTTTAACAAATTCACGCCCCACGATGGCGTTGTTGGACCAATCCCCCCCTTTCACCAAAACATCCGGGCGAAGACGTTGAATGAGCTTGTGGGGTGTGTCTTCCGTAAACCAAGTGACAAAATCCACCTCGTTCAAGGACGCCATGAGAGCGGCTCGGTCTTTTAAGGGAAGAATGGGGCGACGGGGCCCCTTCAAACGGCGGACCGAGGCGTCGCTGTTCAGCCCAACCACCAAAAGATCCCCTTGCCGTTTGGCAAAACGAAGAACTTTCAAGTGCCCCGCGTGGAAGAGATCGAAACACCCGTTGGTGAAAACCACCGTTTGGCCCATCCGCTCTTGACTCAAACGTCGAGACAAGGCGACGGGAGACAGGAAAGAGTTATTTTTTCCCATGGGAGGGAGGAAACATCTCGTTTTCCACCATCCCGCAGAGAGCGTGAAGAATGGCCAAATGACACTCTTGAATTCGGGCGGTGCGTCGGGACGGGGCCTCCAAACAAAGGTCGGACAATTCTTTTAATTTTCCGCCCCCCTCGCCGGTCCACCCTAAAATAAAAGCCCCGCACCGCCGGGCTTCGCGAACGGCTTCCAACACGTTGGGGGAATTCCCCGAGGTGGAAATGGCCACCACCACATCGCCCTTCTGAACCAAGCCCTGCATTTGACGGGAAAAAATTTGAGAAAAATCGTAATCGTTGCCCACGCACGTCAAGGTGGAACTGTTGGTGGTGAGAGCGACGGCGGGCAAGCCCGGTCGGTCCCGTTCAAACCGCCCAGACAACTCGGCCGTCAAGTGTTGGGCGTCCGCCGCGGAGCCTCCGTTGCCAAAGGCCACCAACTTTTTCCCCCCCTTGAAAGCCTTCACCATCGTTAACGCCGCCCGTTCCAGCGAAGGGGCCAGATCGGCCAATCGCTGTAAGTTACGGCTGGACTCCAAAAAACTTTCCCGAATCACCGCCCGCCGATTCTCGCTGAGCGAAGCGAGGGTCGTTTTTGATTTCAAGGTTAATGCCCTGACGAAATAGACAAGTGTTTGTCTATGAAGTCCGTTTTAACATCCCCGCGAATGAAAGCTTCGTGGGCCATCACGTCTCGGTGAAAGGGGATCGTGGTTTTAACCCCTTCCACGGTGAATTCATTCAACGCCCGAGCCATGCGACGGATGGTGTGCTCCCGCCCCCCGCCCTCGCCGTAGCGCGTGGCCACGATGAGTTTGGCCATCAAACTGTCGTAAAAAGAGGGAATGGTGTAGCCCTGATAGATGTGCGTGTCCACCCGAACACCGGGCCCACCGGGCAGAATCAAGCGGGAAATTTTTCCCGGCGACGGCATGAAGTTCCTCTCGGGATCTTCGGCGTTGATGCGGCACTCCAGGGCGTGGTGACGGATTTGAACGTCCTCGGTTTCAAACAACAATTTTTCGCCCGCGGCCGTGCGGATTTGTTCTTTGATCAGATCCACCCCAGTCACCATCTCCGTCACGGGGTGTTCCACCTGGATGCGGGTGTTCATCTCGATAAAAAAGAAGTCGTTGGTCTTTTCGTCAAAAAGAAATTCCACGGTGCCCACGGTCTTATACTTCACCGCTTTGGCGGCCAACCGAGCGGCCTTGCCCATCTTTTTGCGAATGCTTTCAGACACGGAATGGGACGGGGACTCTTCAATCAATTTCTGATGGCGTCGTTGAACCGAACAGTCCCGTTCGGGGAAACTGACCACGTTGCCAAAACCGTCGGCCAAAATCTGAACTTCAATGTGACGGGGAGCGTTCAAATAGTGCTCCAAGTAAACCTCGCCGTTGCCAAAAGCGGATTTGGCTTCGTTCGATGCGGCGGTGATGGCTGTTTTCAAAAGGGTTTCGTCGGGCACAACGCGCATGCCCTTCCCTCCCCCACCGGCTTTGGCTTTCACCAAAATGGGGTAACCAATTTTTTTGGCGATTTTCAGTAAATCTTTGTCGTCGTTGCTCACGCACCCTCGGGTGCCGGGCATGAGAGGAACCCCGTAATCGCCCATAATTTTCCGGGCCTCGGCCTTGTCGCCCATCTTTTTAATGGCTTCTTTCGAGGGCCCGATGAACTCGATGTGACAACTCTCACAAATTTCCGCAAATTGCGTGTTTTCCGATAGGAACCCGTACCCCGGGTGAATGGCGTCGGCCCCGGTGATTTCCGCGGCGGAGATGATGGCGGGGATGTTGAGATAACTTTCCCCGGACGGGGCGGGACCGATGCAAACGGACTCGTCCGCAAAACGAACGTGCAAAGATTCCCGATCAATGTCCGAATGAACGGCCACGGTGCGAATGCCCAACTCCCGGCACGCACGAATCACACGAACCGCGATTTCCCCACGATTGGCTATCAGAATTTTTTTAAACATGACCCCCGTCCTCCGGCTCGATTTCAAAAAGGGCCTGCCCGTATTCCACAGGAGTCCCATTGTCCACCAACACACGAACCACTTTCCCCGCCACGTCCGACAAAACGTCTTTGGGTACCCGCATGGCCTCCACCACCGCCAACCGTTGCCCCACGGTCACTGTGCCCCCGTCCACCACCAAAGGGGGACGATCTTTGGCCGATCGAAAAAAGGTGCCCACCATGGGGGACGTGATTAAATGCACCGGGGGAGCGACGGGCTCCTTGGCCACAGGAGAAACCGCCGAAACCGCGGGAGGAACGCTCCCCCGCTTAAAAGAAACGCGACGATCCCCTTTTTCCCATTCCACACCGGTCAGACCTTCCTCTCGAGCGAAATCCAACAAATCCTCGACAAAACGATCCGACGGTTTATTCTTCATACGCGCCCCACGTATTCGCCGGTACGGGTATCGACGCGAATGGCTTCCCCCTCTTTGATGAACAAGGGAACCATCACTTCAACGTTGTTTTCAAGGGTGGCGGGTTTCACCATATTGGACACGGAATCGCCCTTAATGCCCGGCACCGTGCTGAGCACTTTCAATTCGACACTGGCCGGTAAATCCACCCCCAAGAATTCCTCTTCCAAATAAAGGGCCTGAACGTCCATGTTTTCTGTTAAAAATTTCGCGCTGTCCCCAATCGCCTGCCGCTGGATGGAAATCTGATCGTAGGTTTTTGGATCCATCAGCGTGAGCTGATCCCCCTCCGCGTAAAGGTATTGCATGGGACGACGGGCTAAATTTTTTTCTTCAAACCGTTCGCCGGACTTGAACGTGCGTTCAATGGTGGACCCGGTGCGGACGTTGCGCAATTTCACCCGCAACATGGCCCCGCCCTTGCCCGGTTTGTGGTGTTGAAACCAAACCACTTGGTACACGGCTCCATCGTGCTCAAAAACGGTTCCGTTGCTCATCTGGGATGTATCAATCATGGGTCCTCTCTCTCTCGTTAATGGTTGTGAGAATTTCTCGCCCGTTGGGCAAAACCCGCACGGTGTCTTCAATCCTCACCCCAAATTGGCCCGTGAGGTAGATACCGGGTTCCACGGTGAGAATCATTTGGGGGGCTAAAACATCGGAACTTTTAGGGCGGATCCAAGGGGGTTCGTGAATGTCCAAACCCACCCCGTGCCCCGTGCTGTGAACGAAAGAACGTCCATAGCCCGCCCGGGCAATAACCCCACGCGTCGCGCGGTCCACTTGGCCCCCGGTCACCCCGGGTTTGACGGTTTCAATGCCCTTGCGCTGGGCTTCGGCAACAATGTCATAAATCCGACGGTACAACGAGGGAATTTTACCGCAATAGAAGGAGCGGGTCAAGTCGGATCGGTAGTGGCCCACCCGGCACCCCACGTCAAAAAGAACCGCGCCATGGGCGGTCAGTGGGGCGTCCCCGGGAACGTGGTGAGGAAGAGCCGTGTGGCTCCCCACCGCCGCGATCAAATCGAATCCAACACCAAAAGCCCCCCGCCGGTGAAACTGTTCTTCCAAGGCCCACGCCAATTGGCGTTCGGTTTGGCCCAAACGACAACGGGCTTTGACATGGGCCACGGACTGGGCCGTGATCCGTCCGGCCTTGGAAAGGCAAACCAATTCTTCCGCGTCTTTCACCACCCGCAATTCTTCTAAAGGGTTTTTTTCCGGGCGGAGACCTTTGGATCGCAACGCATCCCCCAAACGATAAAGGACTTGTTCCCCGTCGAACCCAATCCTTTTCCACCCGTGGCGATGGATCAGTTTTTCAACAGCCACCGACAACCGTCGCCCCACCACGAATCGGCACCCCGGCGCGCGTTCTCGGGCTTGGGACGACAAGAGAGCGGACACGAACAAAAACATTCCCTGGGAACCGATCACCCCGTAATACCCGTCGGAATGGAACCCCGTTAGGTAGTAAAGATCCGATGCCCCAGAAAAAAAATAGGCGTCCAACCGACGCTTCTCTAAGACCGCCACCAACCGATCCCGACGCTCCTCAAAAATTTTATCGTTGAGAACGTCCCCCCCCCTCACAACCCCACCTCGGCTAAAGAATCCAAAACCATTTTTTTATCCACCTTCCCCACCG
>Ga0247840_10006061_pt1 | contig 17708 bp, 30 predicted proteins | sample LaCruzMarch2015__FD_192404 | JGI IMG/M metagenome (GOLD analysis project Ga0247840, IMG submission 192404) | Freshwater microbial communities from meromictic Lake La Cruz, Castile-La Mancha, Spain - LaCruzMarch2015_17m | ecosystem: Environmental > Aquatic > Freshwater > Lake | place: Spain... | reverse complement strand
GCGGGTGGGGGTATCCCCTATCCATCCCTACCAATGACGAGGGGGCGGCCCCCCTTCGGAAGCCGCCCCCATGACACTGCTGCGTCATTTTATTTAACCAGGTGTTGGAACATGGAGGATTGGAACCTGCCTATTTCCAACGTGAGAGTGTAGTATATACGAGGCGTTATAAAATGTCAAGCGCCCATTTGGGTGAGCCACCAGCGTCGAGGCGATTAATACGAATACCTTTGCAACCAAGGGATCGAATGGCGTGGCAGAGGTCGGTGGTGCTCATGAGAAAGGACATGGTTGAATCATAGACAATGCCGCCGATAGCCCTGATTGGACCGCTCTTCAAAGCCTTGATTAACTTCTCCTCGTTGGAATCAGTCATGGGGATTATTATAGAATGTCAACGCTTTCCACCGTTTGGGCCGCAACGACCCTCAATGTAGTCCAACCAACGTTGGCGATTGAAATTGCGATTCTGCTTTAGGCAGAACTCCGCGAGCATCTCCTTGGCATATTCGCTGAAGGCTCGGGGGTTTCCTTCGGGAGTAAACTCGTTAGCGCAACGGATGGCATCAGCGAGAGCGATGAAGTGCTTTTTCGTCATGTGAGTAGTATAGGGGATTATTATAGAATGTCAACGCTTGAGGTCAACGCCAGTATCCTGCACGCCTCATTCGGCGGGTCATACCGTTCTTTCGAGCATTCCTTTTGGAATCAGAACAACCCGTTCCATAAGAATAACAACTTCAAACGGAAAGAAAGAGTTTAAGTTTCAACTTTATCCAAAACTCATTGAATTATTGAACAAATACAAATACGTTGACCCGTTAATTTATGAACACAATGGAGAACTTTTTATCTCTTTGCCATTTGAAAACAAAGTAGAAAATACAAAACAAAAACTTGCTCTGGGAGTTGACTTGGGAATTCGTAGAGTTGCTGCCTGTTCCGATGGAAGAATTATCATAGATAAAAAGTTTAATAAAGAAAAAAGAAAGTTAAGACACTTAAAAGATTCTCTCAAATCCAAAAATACAAAAAATGCTCGTCAAAAACTTCACACTTCTTTGAGACGAAAAGAGAAAAATAAAAACAAAAATCAAACTCATTTAATCGCCAATGAAATTCTCAAAACAAATTGTGACACAATTGTTCTCGAAAATCTCAAAGGAATAAAAGCCAAAAAACATAAATATCAAAACAAACACAATATTTCACAAGTTCCTCTTTTTGAATTAAGAAGAATTTTAACTTACAAGGCAGAGAACGCAGGTAAAACTGTGACTCTTGTTAGCCCTGCTTACACCAGTCAAATTGATTCCTTTAGTGGAATTAAAGAAGGTGTTCGTAGAGGTTGTAGGTTTTATTCAAAAAACGGAATTGTTTATGACGCAGATTTAAATGCTGCGAGGAACATTGGAAAACGTTCCAAACTTCCCGTCTCGTATGGCAACATACTCGACGGGCAGGCACTTGTCAATGTGCCGATTGTATGTAAATCCTCAACGAAAGTTGAGGTCTTACAAGCCCACTCTCTTTAGAGGGTGGGTAATTGACAAAATTATGCCCTCACCAAATCGAATATCACTTGCTCATTCGTCTGGATGAACCAGGCATTGCGATCCTTGCCGGTGCGCCACCTTTCATGATTCGTGGCGTGGACATGCTTGTTGCCATACTGGTCACCGTTGGGATAGAAGGTCAGAACCGAAGTGTAATCCCCGGTCTTGAACACGACGAGGCGAAGATGTTCCATGCCGACAGGCTTGTAGACACCTTCCCTGCGGAGCATGTCCGAGAAGGCAAACTTCACGGGAGGAGGAAGAACGGGAGGAATGGGAGTGGAAGTGAGAACACGCATTTTGTTTTTTTGTTTGAATCAGCCAACCGAAAACTGGCCGACGATGTTTCCCCCTTTGTCCACGATGTCAACCTTGTCGGCACCGTTGCCGCTGATGCGACCCTTGTATCGTTTCTGGACGAAGGCGTGAGCCTGCTTCTGAGTCTTGGATTCGCCAATGAGAATGGTGTCGTTATCAAACGTGTCCCAATGGTAGACTCCGAAGGCTTTGGTGTGCTGAATCATGATGAAGGAAGTATAGTTGAAAAATTATAAAATGTCAAGCCTTGGGCATCTCACCACGGCAGAACTGCTCGTAGGTAATCTTTCCACCTGCGGGTCCACAGGAGAGAATGAAACTCCCACGGGAAAGCATCACATACTGAACGCCATTCTTGGGCTTGCGACGATTAAACGGTACGTATCGAAGCTCGGCACAACCCGTCCCACCACACTTGAGACAGCCCACGGCGGTTCCCCTGGGTTCTGCGAAACCGCAATAGAGGCCGGTGCCGCCACAGGAAGGACACTCAACTTTGACGGTGATAGTATTCAGTAAAAGTCAAGAAGTTTACTTGCCCGCAATAGCATCCATGTGGTCTCGGCACCGTTTACAAGCTGGAACCCACCCCAGAATAGGGTTCTTTTGCGTCAGGATGACCCTGGCGCGGTTTTTGCACAAAAGGAACCATAACATGGGATCCGCTTCGGATTTCGCACCTGAGCCAAAATAAGAGGTTCCAGAACCTTCAGGGAGAGCTTGGGAGTCTTTTCCTTCATGGGGATAGTATGACGGATTATTGTGAACTACCTCTCCCCTAAAGGGAAGAGGCTTCAATAGGATAGATAAAATGTCAACATCCGCGTCAGATTCCGCCGACCTTCTCAAGAAGGTTCTTGCGAATCTTCAAGGGCTTGTAACCACCATCCTTGTGAGCCAGAACGGCATACCCATCAGCGGAAGAGTATTTGATGAGTTTCCACGGCGATAGGGAATCATCAAACTCTAGGTCATAGACAACGCAATCCTGCTTCTCGCTCCAACGCTCATTCTCCACCCACACTCGCACAAATCCCTCCTCGATGAGCCAGGCAATCTCTGGAAGCCTCTCCAGAGCCTTCCATCTGCGGAAGTGGTAGATGGCCTTGGCACAGAGGGCAAAGAAAACGACAGCGGGAAGAACCACGCCCAACCAAAAAAGAAGTGCCCCGTTCATGGTTGTACTATACCAACCGACTATAAAAACTCAAGCCTTTTTGTTTTTGGTGGACATCCAAAACCAGATGCTCAAATTGCGAGGAACATTGGAAAACGTTCCAAACTTCCCGTCTCGTATGGCAAGAATGTTTGCATATGTTTTTACCAGTATTTTGTGATGAAGTGAATGATGATTAAAGCGAGAACTATCCAAGCGATGTATCCGAGAATGGCACGAGCCAAATCATTTCCGAATGTTCGTCCAATCATCCAGATGAGGCAGAGAATGGCAATGAGTTCAGTTTTCATCGAACAAGGTCAACAATGTCTCCGAAATACTTGTCGAAGGTCTGAATCAGGTGTTCGTTGTCACCAGAACGCATTTCCTCACAGATTTTCTTTCCATCGAGGCCGAGTTCCTTGGCCCATCGCCGAGCCGTTCCAAGGAGAAAGAAGGCATTGCCCTCGGGACCCTTGAGGTCGATTTCTCGCTTTTGGATTGAACTCCTGTTCTTAATCATGGCACAATTATGGATGAAATCTTTAAAAAGTCAACATCAAAGATAGGTCTCCAAGGAAACAAGAGTCATCCTCAGAAAAGATTTCGGATCGGGAAGAAGCTCGTCGGGCACGGCCCACATTCCGAGGTCCCACGCCATCTTCTCCTCACGAACCTTGCCAAGAGCCACACGCTTCTTGCTAGGCATCTTGGTGAAAATCTGGCAGTGACCGAACTCATGGATGAGTGTAGCGGCACGAACGTTCAGTGGAACAGAGGGATGAAATCGAACCTCGATGCCATGCCTTCCATTTCGATTGTAGTTGAAGTGTGCGGCCTTGGAGATTGCACGGGTCTCACTCCATCGAATGAACCCGCGAGCATCAGGGACAGCGTACCCACGAATACGGAAAGGGAACTCGGCTCCACCAGTGATGCGCCGGTCACATCGAACGGTAACGTCACAGGTTCGGCTCACGAACTCAACGAGGTCGTTGAAGGTCTTCTTGGTCATTTTGAAATTGGTTCTCCCACTGGGAATCGGACCCAGATCAATCGGTTAAAAGCCGATTGCTCTACCATTGAGCTATAGGAGAGATGATTATTCCCTCTCGACAACGGTATCGGTACCGAGGATGATGCTCTGACGATTTTCACGAAGCCACTCCACCAGAAACTTCTCGACATCGCTGTAGGTGTAATCAGGGTCTCCGTAGATGGGATATCGGTTCGTATCAACCCAATAGAGAATAAAACACATTCGGTCTTTCCTGGCAGAAAACCAGTGATTGTAGAAGCCAGCCTGACTGTAGTGGGCGATGTGCCCACGGCAGTTGCTGAGGCGAGTGTAGAACCACTTGGGGAACACCGTCCACTTGAAGCCACCCGTCACGAAACGGATGAAGTGGCGAACAAACTTCTGCTTGTCAGCATTGGTGGAAAACTTCGTCGGCGTAAACTCGGGGATAGACAGGACGTTCTTCATGATGGGTACAGTATAGACGAAAACTATAAAAAGTCAAGGAAGCGTATCGCCTGTCATTTTGTGATAGTTGGCGCGAAACGCGGCAGGATCGACCTGATATCCCTCATCCTTCATCCTCTGTTCTCGGGATGGCGTTTGACAGCCAACGAGAAGAAGATTAAAGACGAACACGAACAACCACAATGCCCTTATCATCGACATTCTCCTTCTTGGGGAACCACTCGGCCTTGAGGGGTGAGTTGAGGTTGGAGACGCTAATGCTGTCAGCGAGAGCTGCTCAGGAACGGCGAAGGAATTGCTGACGAACGCCACGAAGACGAGGACAGCCAGAATGAGGATGATGGTTTTGAGTTTCATAGTTTTTAGAAGAGGTTGAAGTTTACCACCGCCCGAACCTTCTTGCCCGTGACGAGAACATCAATGACGCTGGGGTTCTTGAAGCAGGAAAGGTCATTATCGATCTCATCCGCACCAGTGAAGTCACCCTCACGGTCCTGACGAAAGATTTCCTCGAGCATAATCAACAGAGCCTTGCGAACGCTGGGCTGGAGCTTGATGTCGGCCTTGGCACGATTCACTCTGGCACGGGCCTGAGCGATGGCTCGTTCGGTCTTGGCATCCCACTTGTCCATCTCTTGTTTGGTCATTTTCATGGAATCAGTTCCACTCCTGCTGCCCACGGTGCTTGGATAGAAAGTGGATTAACAAAAAAAGGGTGGAACGAAGCCAAAGCAAAAGAATACAAGAAAAACTGGTATCAAACCAATGTCATCTTTTGATTTCACAGATAGAAAACAACTTCTTGAAGCTTGTCACTACACAAATCTTCAACCACTATGGGCAGAGGACAACCAGAAAAAGTCAAACAAAACTACTTGGTCTTGAAAGTCTTTTTGATTTCCGAATCGGAAGGAACTTTCCAATTCAAAATTTGGCCGGTTCGTACATCAATACTCAGTTCCACATAATCTCCGTAGTGCTGACCCGGCATCCAGTCGGGAACGTATCCGTCATACTCGCCCACGGTTTTTCCGCCATCGGTAAGCGTGGCCGTAAACAGGTCGGAACACTTCGCATTGATGAAGATAATTTTTGTCATATTGGTACTTTAGTTGAAAATTATAAAATGTCAAGCCTCAAGAAACCCAAACCTGTCGAAAGAGTTTGACCTTGCGATGGGAATGGCGGCGAAGCCCGGCGAGAACGCCTTTCTTTCCGCCGACCATCCTTCGGAGATCAGCCTTGGTGAATGTTTCTCCATCAATGTCATGGTTGTACTATACCGACAGACTATAAAAACTCAAGCGAAATCACGTTCCGAGAAAATCGAAGGAAACGAGGACAACCCGGCGTTCGGCGTGGTACTTCCCTTGACGATGATGGTCGGCGCAGTTGTATCGAACGTATCCGATTTCACCAGCCTTCGCCACAGTCATGCGAGAACCGATGGCCGGACCGTTGACGCAGAGAAATTTCTGATGCTTTCGGGTGGACTTTACCTCCCTGACAATCCCACCATTGGCGATTCGATCGAGAACGTATTGGATATGATAATCAGCGGTCTCCTTCTCGGAAATGAGAAAGGTCTGACGGTGATATCCGGTATACTTCGACTCATCCTTCATGATAAAAACCGTTTGTACGTTGTTTTAGGGCGTTCTGGGTGGGTTCCTGTTAGCGAGCCAACACCCCAAACCGAGAGGCCTGACGAATCGTCCCTCTCAACTCGACTCTTAATCACGAACAAGGAAATGGGTGTCATGAGTGAACTACACCGAGGCTAAAGCCATCGGTGCTTCAATAGGATAGTTCCTACCCTTATTAAACTCGGTTTTCGGAAATGCAAAGTCCAATATATTCTTGGCAGCATTCACATCTCGGTCGTGATTTGTCTCACATTCTGGACACTTCCATTCATAATCATCTCTCTTTAGATTATGATTTACGTATCCACATTGCGAACACATTTTGCTGGATGGGTCAAATCTTCCAATCTTACGGAAGTTCTTGCCATACCAATCACTCTTATACTGCAACATATTCACAAACTTTCCCCAAGCATAATCGGCAATTCTATTGTTGGTTGCTTTGTAGTTGTCTGCTTGCATGTTTTTTATGGACAAATCCTCAATACAAATCGTGTTCACTTGGTTATCGTGAGTTAATTTGTGTGAGAGTTTGTCCAAGAAATCTTTTCGTTGTCTTGCTATTTTACTATGGAGTTTAGTTATCTGCTCTTGCTTGGATTTTCTTTTGGTCGTATCCTTCTCCAAGGTTTCCAACTCGGCTTGGTGTTTTGCTAACTTGTCAGATGATTGCTTCAACACCTTTGGATTTTCAATTTTCGTTCCATCATCCAAAGTTAAGAATGTCTTAACTCCAAAGTCCATTCCTATTGCTTTATTTCTTTTTGGTTCTGGTTTAATTGGATGTTCCGTATTCACTTCCACCAATACAGAGACATAATACTTCCCATCTCTATCTTGTGATACAATTGCTTGTTTAACAATCTCATCTTTCGGAATGCTCCTATGGAATACACATTTAATTCCACCTTTGAACTTTGGAATTGTCAATCGTTGTGTTTCGTAATTGACTTTAATGTTTCCATTTGTGATTGGAACACTGAATGATTTTCGGGCATACTTCTTTGACTTAAACTTGGGAAATCCAGCATTAGAACGAAAGAAAGCAGTGTATGCTCTGTCCAGATTAAGAATGGATTGCTGGAGAGAATGACTTCCGATTTCGGTCAACTCTCGAAACTCAGGGGGACGGGTCTCGCTTCGGAAGATGTAGTAGGAGGGGCCCCCATAGCAGACCTGACCTGCGGCCTTGCCTGCACCACGGGACAGACAAATTTTTCCATTAGCGGTGACACCAAGGAAGCGGAGCTTTCTCCGCCTCACCAACTTGTAGTCGGTTTCCTCGATTCGAGCGATGCACTCTGACACGGTGGGAGATTTGCTCATACACCCTCGGGCAGCCGGGAATCATTCGCCAGCTTCAAGATGGCAAGCTCCCCCTCGGAAAGATCCCTCTCCGAATCACCGAAGAGAGTGAGGCCGCAATTCTCAGCGGCCGCGATGGCCTCATCGATACCCTGATCGTCGGAATAGTTCCCCTTGCGGACGAGAAACTTCAACGTGACTTCCACAACTTCGTTTTCCATGATGAAGAGTATAGACCAAAATTATAAAATGTCAATCCGCGTAGACAAGAAAAAACTTGCCCATCTTCACATACGACACAGCGACCTGATCGTAGTGCTTGACGGTGAAATCAGCAATCTCTTCCATCTGGTCCTTGGTGCAGCCCACCATGACGGGAATCATTTTCTCGGCCTCAAGCTTGGCATCGGGGTTCACCCACTTGCCGATGGCGGACTTGAGGATGGTGATTCCACCGGAGAGACCGTAAACAAACTTGTCCCACTTCTGGTGATGCGCCACGGTGAACGGTACACCCTTGCGGGACTCCCGTGGAACGAACACCATGAACATGAATTTGGATTTCATGTCAATTGTCGTATTCCCCGAAATGGTAGAGGGGACGCTGGGCATCGCTCAGAGCCTCCTTCGCCTTGCGAACATTCTCCCGAGCCTTCTCGACCTCCTCAACCGTCCAGTCGCTTCGGAAAAAAGAAAGTTCGGAAACCCTCTGCTCGGCCTTGAGGATTCCATCCTGAACATCACCGATGCAAAAAGAATCCTCCTGATAGATGCAACCGTGGGCGAGACCCTCCCATACGCAGGTCTCGAAGCGAGCGTAGATCGAATAGCCACGGGACTCATACCACCCACCGAAAGCGACCGCGTTGGGAATGTTGGGGAGAGCGTCCCTGACCTTCTGGAGAAGGGTGCCGTCCACCTTCTGCACCTTCTGACCGATGAAGGGCTTGAGAGCCTCGATCATCGCAGGAACCCTCTGCTTGAGTTCGCTGTTCAGAATGTTCCTCGCCTTGACCTTGGCAACCAAATAGTCGTGCCGGCTGTTCTCGTTCATGTTCGTACTATAGACCGAGATTATAAAAAGTCAATCCTCAAGCCTGTTTGCGAGAGGGTGGTATTGAACCTTGGACTTGTTGTAGGTTCCCGTGAAGGTTCCATCCATTTTGATGGGACGGCAAACGAAGTGTTCCCCATCGTAACGAACCAGAACGTAGGCGAGGTCAGAACGGTTCTTCATCGCCGCGACAATCGTGGGGCGAATGTCGGCATCCTTCTCAAAGGAAAGCAGTTCAACCTTGTCGTTGAAGCCTGACTGGCCCTTCTCCACAATAAGCATCTTGGTAGTCATGGTCAAAATTTCATCTGTCCCGCATCAACGTCCCCATCCACAAGAGCGGAGAGGTTATTGAGTTTGGATCGAACCCTCTGGCAAATGAGCTCCTCTATCGTCTCGGCTGCGTAAACCACGGTCTGGATGGACTTGGAGAGTCCACCCTGCCTCCAAATGCGGCCGAAGGACTGAATCATCTGGATGGCAGACCAAGTGGGGCAGAGAAGGGAGACGCGGGCATGCTTCCCATTCAGGTCATGGAGGGAGACTCCAACACCACCTGCGGCGATGTTGACCACGATGATTCGCTTCTGGTCGGCCTGAAACGCATCGATGTTGGCCTGACGAGCCTTGGAAGACTGTCCACCCCGAATGATGGCAATGTTGTCATCGCCGTAAATTTTCCCCAGCTTGTTGAGGAGAACATCCACCGAGTCATTGAAGTTGACAAAGATGACAACAGACTTGTTTTCCTTGAAGTAGTCCTCGACCAGTTCAATCACGGTGGGCAGCTTGAGGAGTTCCACCTTGCGGCGGGTCTTCATCATGATGGCGAAAATGTGCTCGGAATAATTCTTCGACCGCTCTTCCAGCAAGGAGAGTTCCTGCTGCATCAAATCGTAGGCACGATTAATCTTGTCGGTGTTCTCACCCATGCCGAAGGTATCGGCCCGAAGGTCGTTGTCGGGGAAAGCGTCACCGAGATCCTCGATGCGAATTCGGGAAGCGAGACCCTTCTCCTCGAAAAGATACTTGTTAATCTTCTTCATGGCCTGAACGGCCTCAATCGCACCGGCGTTGTAGACCATTCCACCGAAGCGGCCGGTCCACTCACAACCATGGCGAGCGCAGAAATTCTTCTTGAAGGCGTTGTGGTTCGTATCCTTGTGGAGACCGGTGATGAAACCGAACGCCATCATTTCGAGAGGGTTGATGGCAACCGAGGCCGAAATCGTGAGGAGTTGGAACCCCTGAAGCTTGGCAGCGATCACCATCTGGCCGTTGAGGGACTGCATGCCCTTCGCCTTGTGAACCTCATCGAAAATGACCAAGGCATTGCCGGGCAGCTTCTTGAAAAAACATTCCCAATGCTTCGTTTCGGGATTCTTTTTCCACTTGAGCCAGGGCGTGTTGCCTCTCGACAATAATTCGTAGTTAATTACCGCAACAGGGGTGACTCCAAAATCTTTAAGAATTCGATTCCACGTTGGAATGACGATTTTCGGACACACAACAAAGACAGGACAATCAAGCTCTCTCGCAACTGCCGAACCTGAATAGGTCTTACCGATTCCCGTATCGGAAAGATCCACTGCCAATCCATTTCGATAGAGAGAATCTACCAGATTTTTTACATGGCCTACCTGATAATCCTTCAGACCAGAGGGGTTAATCTTGTTCATTCGATGTTCAAGAAGTATAACCGAGTTCTATATAAACTCAAGAAGATTTCCTCACTTTTTACTTCCTCACTCACTATATATTGTACAACGAAAGGTTTTTTATGGGAAGAAGAAAATTGAATAGGACGAAGGAAGAAATCAGAACACAATGGAAGGCGAGGTCAAAACGATACTATGAAAAAAATCGAAGAAGAATCCAAAAAGAAAAGCTCGCCAAGTATTATGAAAGTAAGCGGAATTTATAAAATTGTCAATAAAATAAACAAAAAATATTACGTTGGTGGATCAGCGAACATCAAGAGTCGCTGGCGCGGACATAGGAGAGCATTGAATTTGAAAAGACACCATAATGATTATTTACAACACGCGTGGAATAAATATGGAGAAGATGAATTTGAATTTATAGTTATCGAGTTAACAAAACCAAATCATGATAAATTACTGAATGTCGAACAGAAATTTCTTGATATTGCAAAAAAAGAAAAGAACAAAAGTTACAATTTGAGTTTCATCGCCGGCCGAGTGGACATGACCGAGGAAGTTCGAAAAAAGATAGGTCTATCAGCAATGGGTCACAAGAGAAATGTTGGCAGAAAATACAGTCAAGAGACTGTTGATAAAAGGCGAGCACACAAATGGAAGTGGAGTAAAGAATCTAAACAAAGATTATCAGAGAAATGTATGGGGAGAATTATGTCCAAAGAAACCAGAAGAAAAATAGGATTAGCTTGTCGTGGAAAAGTTCCTCACAATATAGACACATCTGTTCGTACTTTTCATAATGTCAGAACAGGAAAAATATATGAAGGAACAAAAAGTGATTTCATTAAAAAGTATAAGCTTTTCAAACAGCCTGTCTATCTAATGATAAATGGAAACGGAAGACTCAAATCATACAGGGGATGGATTCACGTTTGATTTTCCGCGCCTGCCCGGCTCCCTGATACGGTGACGAGTGCTAGTCCGTTCAGGGAGCCGGCCGCAGGACCTTATATGAACCTCAATCCGAGACCGCAAATTGAATCGTGCAAGAAACATTCGGAGCCTTGCCCGAGTATCGAATCAGGTTTACTCGATAGGACTTGCCCTTGAAAAGAAACTGCGAAGCCGCGTTCTCACACAGCACCCGAGCCTCTGCCTCGGACTTGCCCGTTCGGGTCACTTGGTTCACTCTTTCACTCATGCTAGAAGTATGGCGTATATTCTTTAAAGTTCAAGGAAAAAGTATCGCAGAATGAGTACCCTTTTTAACCGATATGTTGGTCGGAGGATTTAAGCGCTGCATCCCTCGACATGTCTCGATGTATATTGTGTGGCCTGATGTTCTGCGAAATTGGTGGACAAGGCGAGACTTGCACCGCCGAGCTGGCTAGGCTTTTTTCCACATCCCCCTACCTTCCTCTCCCCATAATCGGCCTGCCGTGGCCGGGGTTCAATTAGTCTCGGGTATCTGGTCATGAGAGTGTCTTAGCTCATGATTTGTCCGTACGTTATCGGAGGGCACATTTTCGAGTTGCGATCCTTTACTCATGATTGAGATTACCAATCTCCATCCCTCATCACCACGCTAGTCCAAGGTGGTTTAATTCTCGTTCGGGTTGCAGTCCCATACTAGCGCTTTAAAAGCTCCTCACGCCGGATTTTATGATCCTATTGTCTGATCTCCCATTCTCGTGCGAGTTCACAGGGAGGGTCAAGTGCCAATCCTTTAGATTGCGAGGCTTCACACCCCTTCAGCTACAAAACTCCGGTCTTGAACGACTCTACGGCCGTCTCTAGGCAGTGGTTCTGATATAATTTGCGACTCAGGCCAAGGATTACCGTCAGAACCATTGAGGAAACTGCCAAACACACCCGGTTCCAAGTTGCTCCTGGTCGCAAAAATGAGCAGATCAAATTAAGTCTGGCGGTCAGGCGCCGGCCCCGATGCTTAAGACCCGGTTGGAAACCGGCCGTCCACTCACCAAAGTATCGGTGATGATGGTGGGTCACTCTCAGGTATGAGCCGCGTGTTTCCCACTCCACCGAAAATTTCAGAGAACAAACTGCGAAATCAACTATCGTACCTTATCAGAAAATCTTTAAATGTCAATCGCTTTCACACCGAGGAAATTGCCCCAAACCTTGTTGAAGGACTCGATGGCTCGCTGGCGAAGTCGAGGACTCAGAAGGTCATTCTTGAGGTAGAACCGAAGGGATTCCCGAGAGGACAACATCTGCCGATACTGGTCGAGAGCCTCCTTGCGCCAACCGAAGTGCCGAACCCACCGAGGGAAACGCTTGAGCTTCTGAATCTCTTTGTTGTTCATAAATTTTTACATCGCCTCCAAGGCGTTGAGAAGAGCATCCACCGAATGAAACTCATAGCCGATGTTCCGAGAAGCGGGGCCACGAGCCTCCACAATCAGTCTGGTCGGTGACCAGATGGTGATGGTCGCGTCGAGGTAGCGAGCCTGACCGAAGGTGATTTCTCTCACCTTGCCGCCATTGTGAAGAGCCGTGATGCCAGGAATAATCCCATAGGGAGCGTTGAACTTGTCGGTGTGAGCATCAAGCCACTCCACGATGCGGTTCTGTGCATGTTCGCGAGGGGACATGGATTTTAAAGCCTGTAGGTGGTGAGGATGCGGTGAAGCTGCCTCAGAACATTCACATTCGAAGCCGAAACGATATCGCTCTGGTAGAACGGTCCGGGAGTTCGATGAAGGGAAGTGTCCATAAAAATTAATCGTTGAAAACCGTGAGGGTGACGCACCCCAACCACTGCTTGTGATAGCTCCCTCCTCATCGACCTCCACCAGCATGAAGGGTTGATAGTTCCCAATGTCTCGGGTGAAAATCTGGCGAGGCCATTCCCCCGGAGGAAACCCAAGGGTGGATGCTTCAGCCAGCAGCCGATGAAGAGCAAAGGGACTCTCGGAGACTTGATCGTAGGAAATGGTCGCCGGTTCGGTTCGGAAGTTTCGGTTCATGTTGAAGACAGTATAGATGGATTCTATAAAAAGTCAACCGTGGTCATCCTCAGGATGAGGCCCCGGCTCTCGTCGGTGAACTACCTCTCCCCTAAAGGGAAGAGGCTTCAATAGTAGCCAGAAAACGAAAACGCACGATTCGTGGCGTGGACGAAATTCATCCACGAGGCTAAAGCCATCGCGGTTTTCTTTCGTCGAGAATTATAAAAAGGGTTGTGTTCCCAAGTGTCGAAGTCGGTCAGAATCCATTCCTCATCGGGATGATCCATTCCATAGTTCCGAGTATACACCCTATAAGCCTCAGTGGGGGTCGCCAAGCGGTCTTCATCAAAATCACGAATCATGAGGAAAGTCTACACCAATTTTATAAAAAGTCAATCAATTTCAGGATTCGTCTCAGCAGAGTGATACGCTCGAAATCCTCTTTGCCATTCCAGATAGTCGGAACGGTTGGTGCTTCGGTCAAAAGGATTCACATCCTCAGAGTCTCGCAACTGAGGCAAATCACTGTTCCATCAGGCTGCCACCGCATGAAGCCGAGACCCCAGAACTGTCCACAATCGTCACAGGACTCGTCTACAGAGGCTTTTCGAGCCTGTTCCTCCGTAGAGAACCCCATACGGACACACTCCCACTGGGCGAGGTGCCAGGCGCAATTGGTGAAGTGTTGCGCTCTCTGTTGAATCGTGAGGGGTTCTTTGCTCATGGAGAGGATACTATAGAGGGGAACTATAAAAAGTCAAGGTCAACTTCCATTGTTACCGAACGGTAAAGTGACGCGTACTAGGCAAACCATTTTTATAGAATTCGCTTGTTAAAATAAGGGGGTATGGTATTCTGTACACTGTCGAAGGGACTGCCACCCAGCCGAGTGTCATACAGAGCGCCTGCCTTTATGAGATTTCCCAATCGCTGCGTTTTCCACCACTATCATATTACCGTATCGCTATAAAAAGTCAAGCCCCTCTATTTAAAATCTTTTTCGATACCCATTCAGCTTATCGCTTGACCTTTTATGATTTCTCGCTTCCCTTTTGAAGTCTTCATTGCTTCGGGATAGGATTTCGTGCAGTTCCTCTCTCTTCGCTCGAGAAATCCCCTTCGATATCTGCTTCTCGAAACAGTCATCGCACCAACACCAAGTTATCGCCTTGGTCTGTGGCTTGGTATTGGTGAAAACAGCGCCTATAAGTCGTTTTCCCGTCACTGGGTCATTGACATATCGCTTACACCCTTGACACTTGGTTACGCACTTTCTCATTTGGTTCGCAGGTGAAATCGGTGGCAGTGGCAGCAGTAATAGGGTTCCAAGTCCATGCTGGGTCGGCAAGCCTTGGTCAACTTAGCGTGATGGTAAGCGTCCAACTCGGTGAGATAGACCTGCTTTCTCCAGCAGCTATGCTGTAGCTTCTGGTCGTGCTCTAACTTCCTCTGCCGTCTCATTAGCGTGTTCGTACAGGATAGGAACTATCCTATTGAAGCCTCTTCCCTTTAGGGGAGAGGTAGTTCACGGGAGTCCTTTCAGCCAATTGATGATGCTCTTTCTATACTCCTCATCCTTCACCGCTTTCTCGGGGTCGAACACGGGTAACTGGGCCAGAGCTGCATCTTGAATGGTCGCTTTCTCCGCGACACCCAGAATGTTCTTCAAAACATCGGTCCAAGCCACCATCGTTGAGTAACCCTGCCCCGTCCAGCGGGACTTATAGACATAGGTGCTCTCGGTCGTGGTTCCCGGATTCAGGACGCCGAGGATGATATCCGCCTTCGCTATCTCATCCAGCTTCATATCCTGATAGTGCTCGTTCGCGTCATCCAGAAGGATGATAATATTCGCATTGATCTTCATAAGTTTTCCTTTTTTTGAAAGTGTCTGGTCCTCATCGTAAACATGAGTATACATGAATATCTATAAAAATACAAGCGAAAAGTGCGATGCCAAAAGGTTACAGATTCCACAACCTTCCGCTATCTCCGATATCTCATAAGTGGAGTAAGTCGAGCACTTACCCGCTATCTCGCCCTCATAGGAGAAACAGATAGGGCGATGATATCTAAAACCGCATATAACTGACACTATTATATGACGTTTTATTCTATGACATTATACTTATTAGTATGGGAAGAAAAAAACTAAATCGCACAAAAGAGGAGTTACTTCAACAACAACGAGTTAGAGCTAAACGATATTATGAAAAACACCGAGATAGACTTAACAGATCATCAATGGAAAGATACTATAACAAAAAAGAGGCGAAATGAATATCATCGAAAAGAAGAATCTTATAGGTGGATATATACAATCCTAGCTACTCATACCCGTAAACACAACAAACAGTTACAACTAACATTCCAAGATTTTCTTGAATTTATAAAAATAAAAAATTGCTATTACTGTAAAAAACACATTGATTGGAAACCGAGGTCACGATATTTCGATGAACATGGAAGTTACAAAAAATCATCCCAATCGTATTACCTAGACAGAAAGGATAACTCGATGGGATATCTCAAAGAAAACTGCGTTGTATGTTGCTCTCTATGTAACAAAATCAAGAGCAACATCCTATCTCATAATGAAATGATGCTTCTATCAAATGGTATAAGAGAAATTCATAATTTAAGGGCACAGTCTAATATACGATAGACCGTGTAGATTGTTTCATATCAAGCATTAGACCGCAGCGAAGTCGCTATAAAAAGTCAAGAGTTATTATAGCGTATAAGTAAATCTACTGGAAACGCGAACGGTATCACCAGAAATAATAATGAAAATATTCCAGTAGATTTTCCAGAGTCAACCAAAATATAAGATATATTTCTATACACAACTACGCATATATCACCAAATCCCATTCAGCCTCCTTCAAAACCGCATTTTCAAAATTCCCTCGCCACATTCAGTCTTCAAGCAATTGCTCCCTATATGTTACTCAAACTTTTTGCAAAAGCAAAGACGCACTTCGGCAAAAACAATTCCACAGTGAACAACTCCATGTATATGATGCATGCCGTATATATGAAAACGCCACAGGAAAACGGGGGAAGACGCGAAGACACACGGAACTATATTATAATCAGTCGTACTATCCTCTCTATTTCTCATAGGGTCGTTTTGATAACTCTGCCCATGTTATATTATATTGATTCATTGCATCACAACGAATTGGTTAGCTTTGGGTCATATAGGGTTGATTCGGTTTTCTGGAATATTTATATGCATATTGTTAAAATAATTCAAGCGGGTCGCTTATTGTTTGTGTGGGTCTGGCTTTTTGATATTTTTTGAAGCGTCTGGCTTTTTTCCTATTTTTATAGCGAGCTGGCTTTTTTGTTATTTTGGGGGTGGCTGGCTTTTTTGGTATTATTGGACCGCGTGGCTTTTTTCCTATTTTTATAGCGAGCTGGCTTTTTTGATATTTTCAATGGCTCTGGCTTTTGGGGGTATTTATCTTTGACTCGCCAGAAAACCCATCTGCTTTCAGCGGATGGGATGAATGGCGAAATATAATAACTACAAAGTGAAGAAAGTTATTCTGTTTTGTATTTTGGAATATACTTATTCTTGTAATGAAGAAATACCATACAAAGAACAGGAGCAAGTATCTATTGAAACTTCATCTTTTTCAAAGTTCACATACTATTTATTAGTATGAAACAATATGAACTTAAAAGAAAACGAGCATGTGGCCTTTCTAATAGACGAACTCAGGATTTGCGTGGTCAAAAGTTTGGTAAATTAACACCATTTGAAATTGACCCAATTAGAACTGATAAATCTATTTTTTGGAAATGTAAATGTGATTGTGGAAACATAAAGAGTGTTAGAACTATTCATTTAACAAAAGGTAGAGTCGTTTCTTGTGGATGTAGAAGAAAAATACGAGGGAATAAACATCCAACATGGGAAGGATTCGGTGATATATCGGCAACTTATTTCCACAACCTTCAAAATGGGGCAATGAGTAGAAACCTTGAGTTTTCAATAACCATTGAAGATATTTGGAAACTTTTTCTAAAACAGAATAAGAAATGTAAATTAAGTCATATAGAATTGATTCCTCCTATTGGAAGGTGGGAAGAATATACGGCATCTTTGGATAGAGTTGATTCATCCAAAGGATATACAATAGACAATGTTCAATGGATACACAAAGATATTAACAAAATGAAACAATCACTAACACAAGAGCATTTCATTCATCTTTGTAAGCAAATTGCATTACAACAAGGATGAAACAAGAATACACATATCGGATGAGATTGTATCCTAACAAGGGACAAGAAGTCCTGTTGTCCAAACACTTTGGTTCCATTCGTTTCGTCTATAATCTATTCCTTGACCGAAGAACCAAGTTCTACCTTGAAGCGAAGGAGAAGCAACTTTCCAAGAAAACTTTGACCTATGTGGACATGGCAAAGGAACTCACACAGATTAAGTCCAAAGAAGAAACTGAATGGTTGAATGAAATAAATAGTCAGTCACTCCAACACGCCATTAAGCATCTGGACTCTGCCTATAATCGTTTCTTTAAG
>Ga0247840_10006058_pt1 | contig 17712 bp, 13 predicted proteins | sample LaCruzMarch2015__FD_192404 | JGI IMG/M metagenome (GOLD analysis project Ga0247840, IMG submission 192404) | Freshwater microbial communities from meromictic Lake La Cruz, Castile-La Mancha, Spain - LaCruzMarch2015_17m | ecosystem: Environmental > Aquatic > Freshwater > Lake | place: Spain... | reverse complement strand
CTCAGGTGTCCAACTTGCCCTGGAACAGGTGTCCAGGTTGCCCTGGAATCAGTGTCCAGTTTCCGGCGGACTGGGTGTCCAGTTTGCCGTGGAATCGGTGTCCACTTAGGCGTGGAATACGCATCCCCACTCAGGATCTATACGTGCAGTATGCAAGAGATCCTCAGCGACATGCTGACCGACCAAATTCAGAAGATCAACGTCTCTTATTTCCCCGTTCTCGAATGTTAGCAAGAACCGATACGCATCTTGATGCTCGAAATGCTTTAGCTTCATACGTTACTCCAGAGGTTGAATGGAGTGGAAATCTGAAAATAAGGGGTCAGGTCTTGCAATCCAGCATCGGCTGCAAGACGGCGGAATGCATGATTGCACGACCTGACCCTGGAGCCTTGACCCTGGAGCCTCGTGTAAACTCCGTTGAGTTCCCGCATGCCTTTGCCGAGATTCCCGTCCGGCGTCTCCACGAGGAGATGGTAATGGTTGGTCATCAGGCAGTAGGCGTGGATGATCCAATTAAACCGTCCCCACACGCCCGCGAGCACATCGACAAACACCCGCCAGTCCCCGACGGCCCGAAAAATGTCCTCCCGTCCGTCACCGCGTGAGGTGACATGGTACAGCGCACCGGCAAACTCAAGTCGTAACGGCCTAGCCATGATCGTAAAGATAGTTCAGGAAAGGCATAAGTCAAGACCTGACCCCATCCGTTCCCCTAAGTCAAGACCTGACCCCATCCGTTCCCCATCCGTTCCCGTCATGAATTAAGACTTCATTGTCACGGTCAGCGTTTCCAAGCCCAGCCGAGCGAAATCGTCCGTGTTATGGGTCACGACGGTCAGGTCGTTGACCAGTGCGGTCGCGGCGATGATGGCATCGGGGGTCTTGATCTTGAATTGCTGTCGCAGTCGAATGGTTCGTTCCACGATCTCTTCTGAAAGATCGAACACTTGGGCATGACCCAAAAAAAATTTGGGCTTGGTTGTAAAGTCTGGGGTCGCTGACGAATTCGCTCCACCCCAAGAACTCGATCCTGGTGATCACGGAAATGTTGAAACTCTCGGCCAGTGTTTGGTGAAGTCCTTGATCGGCGGTCAGCCCGTTGAAGTAATAAATGACGATGTTGGTATCGAACAGGTAGATCATTCGTTCCAGCCTTCGCGTGCCGAGGCAAGATACCGATCCACGTCTTGCCGCGAACAGTGTGCTGCGCCATAGAAACGCAGTGGGTCGAAGCGCTCGGCAGTCGGCCGTACCGGCGGCGCGGATGTGCGCTCTTCTTGAGCGAGTTGTTGCAAAATCGTTTGCACCAGCCGCAATTTTTCGGCATGGGAGAGGGTGGCGACCGAGGGTAAGAGTTCGTTAATGGTCATGGTATCGCCTCAACGTCAGTCTGTAGAGCTTCATCTGGAAAGGCCCTCCTCTTGACGGTAGTCGCCTATCGATTGCCTATCGTTCCCGCGCCGATACCAACCCGGTAGTCTTCAGAAACGAACAATTGACTTTAAATCAGCTTGTCATAGGCCCCGTGGAGGCCAATCCAAAACCACACAAGCCCCTCCTTGCGTTCTTTCGCTAGAGCCCGATAGCGCAAACCTATCCGTGCAGACCAGATGTTGCCGACCTTCTTTAGGCGCATCGGGGGATGACGCGGATCGTTCTTGAGAAGTGAAAAATTCTTATCCGCCAGATCTCGCACGTCGGGAGGAAGCTGGCGGTAACAAAACCAGAATTCCGGAGAGGCGAAGTGACTCAAAGCAGGGTGCAGCGTCCGGCTTGAAAATCGTCGTCAGCCCGCTTTGCGGCAGAATCAAGCCTGCCAGATAAACTATCTGCCGCAATCTGTTTATCCCATTGATCGGAAAGATACTCTTCAAACCACTGAGCAAATTGCTCAAGTGCAATTGGCGGAAGCTGGGCCACTGCGTCTTCGATTTGATCGACGGTCATTTGAATTTACCTCAGTCGCTAAAAAACCCCGCTGGGGAATCTGGTGCTCAATGCTTGCCCGGAGATTAGTATCCTGTCCCCGGAACTGCTAGCCATGATCGTAAAGATAGTTCAGGAAAGGCATAAGTCAAGACCTGACCCCATCCCCCTTAGTCTTAGTCAAGTGTTCTGCGCCTCCTCTTTGATCGGAGCGGGAAGCACTGGCATCTCCTGCTGTACGTTTGGAACGGAGGTACCGGACGAGGGAATCCAAATCGTAGCCGTGCTCTTTGGCGATATCGTCCTTAATTTTCCAAAGCTCTCTTAGCGTCTGATCAGTCATCTTCGGTAACTCCCATAAGCTCAGTTGGAGTTGCAATTTCCGGGCACTGGAAGCCGTGCGTCAGGCATATACTTCTGATCTTCGGCCTTGTCTCAGCGTTGGCGATATGCCGACAGTTCCAGGTTAATAGATAGTCGACACCATGAACGGCAGCAATCGCTATGTGCAACGCGTCATCGATTGCTTTCTCGGGTAGGCCGCCTTCGCCGATCAGGGCTTTGGACAAAATAAGGACCTGTTCGTTCAGTGGCAAAACCTCTACGCCGGCCAGCTTGGCAAGACGCCTTCTCGCAGCCCCTTTGTCTCCCCGTCCTGCTTCCTCTATTACAAGGTCAGATACGCAAAGGGAAAACCTGTGTCGTTGAGATTCCCACCAATCAGTCGTCTCCTTTTGCCAAGCAGCGGCGATCAGGTTGCTGGATGGCCGGGCTGTAAGATAGGAAACGATCGAAGTTTCAATGTAGACCTTGGCCATCTTGATTCTCTGTTGTCCAAGGAGAGGTTTCTAGGGCAAGGGGTCCGGGGAAAGGCACGGGGCAAGGGGCCAGGTCTTGACTTATGCCCGGAGGAATAAGTCAAGACCTGACCCCATTCCCTTTTTGACCCCATCCCCTTTTGCGCAGACGGTGCTCACGCCGTGCCTTCAAGAAGCATGTCCGCAAGGTCTGTTGTTGGCTTGAAGATTCCCGTAATGTCTTGAAGATAGTTCTGGCAGAGTGAGACGATCTTTGCTCGACCGCCAAGGCGGACCGTCTTCTGTTCCACTTCTGTCCGCCCGCTTAGGACGTCTGTTGTGAATCCCGTGGAAGAGAGAAGCAGTCCAGTGGAACTGGCGGTCGCCTTCGCCACAACGTCTACCAGCGACTTGAGCACGGACCGCCCCGGCTTTTTTCCGCTGCCCGCCCAATGCTTGACCTCGACGAGGAACTGCTTGTCAACTCCGGAATCCGTGCAGTTCAACTGCAGGTCAAAGCCACCGTCTTTTCCTGATCGGGTTAGACGGGTGACGAATCCGAGCTTCTCAAAGACCTCGCGCAAGACTCGTTCTAGATCGCGCCATTCGACATCGCGAAGACAAGCAGGATTCTCGGCAACTGCGATCGCTATTGCTCTCATTGCATTGCGCACGATGAACTCTAGCTGCGAGCCTCCTGGCGTTGGAGCCTGAAGTGTCTCATCTTCGACTGCCTCACTCAGATACCGCTTGAGTCGAGGTCTTCCGCCAGGGGTGAAGGTGATCCTTCCTTCTGCTTCCAGTGCGTCAGCCTTGGCCTTGGTGAAGCGCCAGGATCTTCCAGCGGGTGGGAGCTGGCCGCGCCACTCGTACCTCTGCGTGGGTCTGTCAAAAGGTGAAGTGACGTCTGCCAGCAGATAAGAACCCTGCGGGTCGTTGTCGGGGTTGCGATAGCGCGAGCGGTCTACCGGCTTGCGCGCGCTTGTTCTCGATGGTGGTGAACCAGCTGTCGGCAATTGAAGACGCCTAACTAGATTTCGCCGGACGAACTACCGCATAAACCGTCGGGCCTGCCATAGTGCATCAAAAACCCCCGCCCCTGTCAATGACCTTCAGAGGAAATGCAGAGGAAATGGGGTCAAGAGGAAATGGGGTCAGGTCTTGACTTATGCCCGGAGGAATAAGTCAAGACCTGACCCCATCCGTTTTTTTGACCCCATCCGTGACCCTAAATGGTGACCCCATCCGTTTCCTTTATTTCTGTCTATGCATTACTGTCTGTGCGCATTCCAAGTATTTTTTGTCCCGAAAGTCCTCTATGATTTTTTTCTGCATTTCATCTGTAGCGTATCGCGGGCTTTCGTATGCTTCAATGACCATTCTTTCCATTCTATTTATAAAGGCCGCTCTTTCCGCTGCATTAAAGTCTTGATTATCACGAGCTATGCTATTTATGTTATCAATTATTTCCGACATAGGTAAACCTAACTGCCGACTACGCATTGTGCTTTCAGCCGAATTAGCGGCTGATCTGCATAACTGACGTTTTGCTTCTTCAATAGCTTTATCCGTTGCTTCAAGAGCTTTGTTCGATGCTTCAAGCTCCGCCGCAGACTTCTTATGAATATCCTCCGCTGCATTGAGTTGTTTGACCGCTAAATCCAAGCATTTCGTTGATTTGTTTTTACTGCACTTCTCCACTAAATGATCGCACTTTAAAAGCTCTTCGGGCGATGAACTTGCCATCGCTGAAGCGATGCATTTTTCAGCAGCCGATACAATTTCATCACCATTTTTTGCAATAGGATCTGCATATGCTGAGGTGGCAAAAATAACTAAAGTTAAATAAACTGCGCTCTTTTTCATATGAATGACTCGATAAATCGCCACAGACATCTCCGCTTAACTGTAGAAAGAGAGGATGGGGTCACAGAGAGGATGGAGAGGATGCAGAGAGGATGGAGAGGATGGGGTCAGGTCTTGACTTATGCCTCGCAGTGACGCCGGTGCAGAAACCGCAGGGTCAACAAACGGCAGGATCAGGTCTTGACTTGTGCCACAGGGAGAATTCAAGACCTGACCCCATCCGTTCCATCCCCGTTCGCATCCCCGTTCGTGACCCCATCCCCTCCCAGGCTGCGTTGGCTAATTTCCTTAATAGATTTTTCTGACATATTGAACATTACGTTTGGATTTCTTGCGCGAACTTTAAAATCGAATCCACAGTATATTGCTGCCGCAATAAAAACACCATTTGTAATATACCCAATATGTTTTTCTGCTATATGTTTTAGACCGTAACTTGTATGCTTAGTGTTGATCGTCTTTATTTTATTTATATTCTCAAGCCATTCGCAAGTTCTTACGAACTGAAGTTTCCGGCTTTTCCAGGGGGGGTACCGGAGGGGAGGGGGGTTACGCTGGGGGGATTTTCGGGGGGTTTGCGCAGATCCAGCCAAACCCGGCCAAAACTCCCGGCCCCAAGTGCCTGGCCCTGGAGAGCTTTCAGAACCCGGAAACTTCAGCTTACGAAGGCATCAGTGCTATTTAACAAGGTTTCACGTTCTTTTTGGAACTTTTCTTTATATTCTGACGGACTCAAACCCTTTCCATTCTCATATAGTCCAACACCGAAATCCGTAAGTTCTGGAAGCATATCAATGGCTTTTTGTATCTGGTTTCTCGGCATGATAATTTCCTGAGAATTGTTAACGGTCTAACTAGATTTCGCCGGACGAACTACCCCAAAAACCGCCTAGCCTGCCAAGTGCATCAAAAATTCCCCCGCCTGTCAATGGCCTCAACGCGATGTCCCCCCGCACCATCCGGCCGTTATCCGGCAACTTCGCCGCCTCGCCCCGGATTCGGCCGCAACACTGCCTCATAAACCTGAGGACGGCTCGCAAATCGCGCCAGAAATGCACGATTTGTCAACGCCATGGGCGAGGCGTCGTGCTGGACCCTGAGCGCGTTACGCGGCGACGCTCCCGCCCACCGAGGATACCTACGTGGGCTGGATCAAGCGCTATATCCGGTTTCACAACAAGCGGCAGCCCAAGGAGAAGGGGGCGTCGGAGGTGGAGGCTTTTCTGTCGAGCCTGGCGACCCAACGCGGGGTCTCGGCTTCCACGCAGAACCAGGCCCCTATGCGCTCTGGTGTTCCTCTGCAAGGCCGCGGTGGTCTGAGAGGCCCGTCGCGGCTGAAGCCGCTCCCACAGCGTCGCTGCGCGACCATTTGGGCAACTGCCTCGACGATCGCCGGGGACATCCGGCCGACGAGCGGGACCTCCGGACTCCGCCGTTGAGTGGTTTACCGGATGCCGCCGCCCAGTCACGGATTGCGCTGGAAGCCGCGCACCCCACGTTAGGCTCACGGGTTATTTCATCCGCTGTCCAGATTCACGCCCACAGACTCGCTATGCTGCGCAAACTCCTACCTCTCGTGATCCTGGCCCTCGGGGTCGGCGGCTTCCTGGTCCTGAAGGCCACCCATCCGCGGCCGGCGCCGGCGGTGCCGCAGGAGCGCGTCTGGCGGATCGACACCATGACCGTGAGCCCCGGGCTCTACAGCCCGCAACTGCGTCTGTTCGGGCGCGTGGAGGCGCCGGACCGGATCCGGGCGGCGGCCCCGGTGGCGGGGCGGCTGCTGGAGGTCAAGGTGCGCGACGGTGAGCTGGCGGCGAAGGGTGCGCTGCTGGCCCGGCTGGACCCGGCCGACCTGGAGCCGCGGCTCGCCCAGGCGCGGGCCGAGTTGGAGCGGGAACGGCTGAAGCTCACGCACGACACCCAGGCGATCGAGCAGGAGCGGGCTTTGCTCGCGCTCGCGCGGGCGGCCCTGGGGCGGGCGGACAAGGTGCAGTCCCAGAAGCTGGGCACGGCCACCGAGGTCGACCAGGCGCGCGAGCAGGCCGCGCGGGCGCAACTGGCGGTTACCCTGCGCGAGCAGGCGCTCGCCGAGCACCCGGCGCGGCTGGCCGCGCTCGGGGCCAAGCTCCAGGAGGCCGAGCGCGACGCCGGCCGCGCCGAGATCCGCGCGCCCTTCGCGGCGCGCATCGGCCGGGTCGAGGCCGGCGCCGGCGATCAACTGCAGGCCAATCAGACGATCCTCACCCTGTTTCCGGTCGACGGGCTCTATCTGCGCGCCAAGGTCCCCGGCGACCGGGGCGAGGAACTGCGCGCGGCCCTGGCGGCCGGCCAACGCCTGAGCGCCCAGGTCAACCACGCGGGCCGGACCTTCACGGCGACCCTGGAGCGTCTGGCCGGCGAGGCCGACGCCCGCGGGGTGGACGCGCTGCTCAAGGTGGACGGCGATGCCAACCTGCCGGTGGGGGCCTTCGTCGACCTGGTGCTCCAGCGCCCCGCCATGCCGGACACCATCGCCCTGCCGTTTGCCGCGCTGAACGGCGGCGACCGCGTCTTTGTACTGAACGAGGGCCGGCTCAAGGGGATCGAGATCGAGCGGGTCGGCGAACTGACGCAGGACGGGGTGGGCGAGGTCCTGGTGCGGGCCCCCGGGCTCACGGCCGGGTCCCGGGTGATGATCACCCATCTGCCGAATGCGGTGGACGGACTCAAGGTGCAGGAGGTGCCTGCGCGCAAGACGGCCGCCGCCCAGGACGCCGCTGCCGGCACGGAGAAGGTCAGATGAAACGCGGCCTGATCACCGTCTTCGCCCGCCACCAGTTGCTCGCCAACCTGTTGACGGTCATGGTGTTCGTCCTGGGTGCAGTGGCGCTCACGCGGATGAACATCCAGTTCTTCCCGAGCTTCGCCCTGGACTACATCGCGGTGCAGGTGGTGTGGAGCGGGGCCTCCGCGGAGGACGTGGAGAACGGCATCACCATTCCGTTCGAGGAGCGCCTGAAGACCGTCGATGGCCTCAAACGCATGACCTCGACCTCCACCCAGGGCATCGCCAGCCTGTCGCTGGAATTGCAGGAGGGCACCGATGCCCTGCTGGCCCTGGACCAGGTGCGCCAGCGGGTGGATGAATTCCGCAACCTGCCCAAGGACGCGGAGACGCCGCAGGTCAGCCGCATCTCGCGCTATGAATCGGTGGCGCGGGTCCTGGTCTCGGGGCCGAGCCTGCAGGACGTGCGCCCCTGGGTGCGCCAGTTCGAGCGCGAACTCCTGGCGCGCGGCGTCGACCGGGTGGATATCGCCGGGCTGCCGCAGGAGCGTATCGCCATCGAGGTTCCGGGCCGGACCCTGGAGACCCTGGGGCTGTCGCTGGACGGGATCGGCCAGCAAGTGGGCCGGCTGGCGCAGGATTTGCCGTCCGGGGTCGCCGGCGAGGCCGACGGGGCGCGCGAGCTGCGCGGCCTGGAGCAGCGCCGCGATCCGGTCGCCTTCGAGAACTTGAGCATCGTCAGCGACGAGCGGGGCCTGGTGCGCCTGGGGGACGTGGCGGTCATCGTGCGCGAATCGCGCCCGGCGGCCCTGACCATGACCGAGGTGGAGACCGAGCTGGCCCGCTCCCACGGCGCGGTTACGGTCGAGATGCTGATCCAGCGCGCCGAGACCGGTCACTCGCTGCGCGCCGCGCGCGTCTTCGAGCAATGGCTCGCCGACACCCGCCCGACCCTGCCGCCGTCGATTCAACTGACCGTTTTCGACCAGGCCTGGCAACTCATCCGTGACCGCATCGATCTGCTGGTCAGCAACGGCCTACAGGGCTTCGTCCTGGTGCTGATCCTGCTCTATATCTTCCTGCCGGGGCGGGTCGCCCTGTGGGTGGCGATGGGTATCCCGACCGCCTATCTGCTGGCCCTGGCGCTGCTGTGGGCCTTCGGCGGCACCATCAATATGATGAGTCTGTTCGCGCTGCTGCTCACGCTCGGGGTGATCGACGACGACGCCATCGTGATCGGCGAATACGCGGAGTCCCGCTTCCGCATGGGGATGCCGCCGTCGGAGGCGGCCATCGCGGGGGCCAAGCGGATGTTCTGGCCGGTGGTCGGGTCCGCCCTGACCACCATCGCCGCCTTCCTGCCGCTGATGCTGGTCGGGGGGATCATGGGCAACATCCTGCGGGACATCCCCTTCGTGGCGATCATGGTGCTGATGGCGTCGCTCATGGAGGTGTTCCTGATCATGCCGGCGCACCTGCGTTCGGCCTTCAGTCACCAGGTGCGGCAGGTCACGCCGCGGTGGCGCAAGCGGGTGGATGCCGGATTCGACCGCTTCCGTGACCACTGGTACCGGCCGGTGGTCGTGGCCTCGCTGCGCTGGCGCGGGGTGACGGTGAGCGCGGTGGCGGTCATGATGATCCTGTCGGTGGGACTGCTCGCGGGCGGGCGCATCGCCTTCGTCTTCTTCCCCACGCCGGAGGCGCAGATCGTCTTTGCCAATGCCACCTTCGTCGCCGGTACGCCGCGCGAGCAGACGGCCGCCTTTCTGGATGATCTGAAGGAGGGGCTGCGCGCGGCCGAGCGGGACTTGGGCGGCGGCCTGGTGGAGGCGGCGGTCGCCCGCCTGGGCGCGACGGTGGCGGTGGACGTGGGGGCCGGCGCCCGCGGGGACCAACTCGCCTCGCTCCTGGTCCAACTCGTACCTTCTGAAAACCGCACCGTGCGCAACGAGGCCTTCCTGGCCAAGTGGCGGGAGCGGGTCAGGGCGCCGGCGGGCCTCGAGAGCCTGGTGATCTCCTCGCGCCGCTCCGGTCCGCCGGGGCGGGATCTCACGGTGCGGCTCACCGGTGACGACGCACACCGGCTGAAATCCGCCGCGCTGGACCTGGCCCAAGGGCTGGAGTCCGTCCGGGGTGTGTCGGATATGGTCGACGACATGCCCTTCGGGCGCGAGCAGTTGATCTACCGGGTCTCGCCCGCCGGGCAGGCTTTGGGCGTGACGACTGAACTGCTGGGCCGGCAATTGCGCGCCGCCTTCGACGGCTACCTCGCCCAACTGGTGCAGGTCGGTCAGGACGAACTGGAGGTGCGGGTGCTGCTGCCGCGCGCCGAGCGCACCCGCCTCGACGCCCTGGAGCAGTTGAACATCCGGGTCCCGAGCGGGGAATTCGTGCCGCTCGACACAGTGGCGGACTGGGAGAGCCGGCGCGGCTTCGAGGCGCTGCGCCATGCCGATGGGCGGCTCGCGGTCGAGGTCTCGGCGGACATCAACCGGGCGCTCAATACCCCGGACAACGTCAATCGCGTCCTGCGCGAGGGGCTGTTGCCGGACCTGGTGGAGCGCTACGGGGTCAGTTTCAGCTTCGAGGGCCGCGCCGCCGATCAGCGCGAAACCCTGGGCGACATGAAACTGGGCCTCTACATCGGACTGGGGCTGATCTACATCATCCTGGCCGCGGTCTTCTCCTCCTGGGGCTGGCCCCTGGTGGTCATGACCGCCATCCCGCTCGGGCTGATCGGGGCCATCTTCGGCCACTGGCTGCTCGGCATCGACCTGACGCTCCTGTCCATGTTCGGGCTCTTCGGGCTGTCCGGGATCGTGGTCAACAACGCCATCATCCTGGTCAGCATGTATCAGGAGTTGCGGATGACCGGCCTGGCGGTCAACGCCGCCCTGGAGGAGGCCGCCTGTTCGCGCCTGCGCGCCATGCTGCTCACCTCTGCCACCACGGTGGTGGGCTTAGGTCCGCTCATCTTCGCCACCAGCCTCCAGGCGCAGTTCCTCATCCCCATGGCGGTGTCGCTGGCCTTCGGCATCAGCTTCGCCACGGTGCTGGTGCTGATCTTCACCCCGGCCCTGCTGTCGCTGCATGAGTCGGCCCATGAACGGATCAGCGGTTGGTTGGCGCCGGCCCCGCAGACGGTAGACACCTGATCGAGTCCGGCAGCGCGCGCCGCTGACCAGAGCATCCGGATCGCGGCGCGCAGCACCTGGGCCGAGCGCCTTGGTGGCCGGCCCGGCGGTTCGCGTCCGGGGCCTTGATCTAATTCCGGCCACCGGGAGCGCCGCACCCCAGTGCGGCGCGGTCTAGCCGCAGAACGCAACGCTGCGTGCCGCGGATTAGGCTGCGTCTTCAACGCAGGGCCGCCTTTTTGTCAGCAGGCCGGGCGGCTCCACCAGCGCGACAGCCGCTTTTGAAGCACCCGGGTCGGCACCCCCTCGTAATGCGAAACGTCGTTGAAGAGGCGCAAGCGCGCGCGCACGTCGGTGGCGAAATCGAGGATGGTCAGGCCCGCCGGGCTCTGGTCCAGTCGGTCGCGATAGCCGCGGGTATCGAAGCCGAGCAGACTGCTGACCAGCAGCCGATTGGTCCCTTTGTGGGAGACCACCAGCACCGCCCCGTCCCGATGGTGCTGCACGATGCGGCGAAGCACCGGCAAGGCCCGGGCCAGGACGTCGATACCGGACTCGCCACCCGCCGGCGCGACGGTGAGCGGGTCCTCCTGCCAGGCGTCGTATTCGTCGCCGTAGGCGGCCTCGATCTCGTCGCGGGAGCGACCCTCCCAGTGCCCGTAGGCGATCTCGCGCAGATCGGGTTCGACCAGCGGCTCCAGTCCATGCGGTGCGGCGATGATCCGTGCCGTCTCGATGGTGCGGTGCATGGGGCTCGTGTAGACCGCGTCGAGGCTGTCGCAGCGCAGGCGCTGCGCCAGGGCCGCGACCTGGGTGCGCCCCTCGTCGGACAGCGCGACCTCGGTGGAGCCGGCAAACCGGTCCTCGGCGGTCAGTTCGGTCGCACCGTGGCGCACCAGATAGATTCGCGTCGGCATATGGAATCTCCGTTGGGGGCGGGTAGCGGTCGATGGGGGCTGAAGCCTGGTCGCTCGCCGGGAAGGGGCAGGGCGCGTGTCGCCCGCCCCGACTCGATGCGACTACAGCATACTCGGTTCAATGCTCGCCTGAGCAAGAGGTCTGCGGTTGGCGCTGCGTTTGAGCCAGGGCTGATCCAGTCAGCAAAAACTCTGCACAATTCTGTTTAATCATCATTAAAGCTCACGTAGAATTCAAGACAGAATTGTGGGAGCATGGGTTTCCTAAATAGTGGGTTTCCCACGCACTGGGTCCGCCGCGAGTTCCGCGGTGGCAGCCTGTGGAGAGGTTCGTGAGACCTGGGGGAGCATGCGGTCGCCTCATCGGCGTAAAGCTCCCCACCAAGGGGAGCTTTGTTGGCGAAAACCAAGCCGTTTCCCCGGGCAGCCTCGTTGAAGCAGGAACTTAGCACTGAATCTGCCTATGTGTAGGTTTGTGTAAGTCTAAGAGAACGGTTGAAGGCCTGCCGCAAGCGCTGCCTGCATGTCTTGTGGGAGGCTCGCAACGCCTTTGAGCACGCCGGGCCCACCACTGCGCCACTGAACGGTGAATGTCCGCGGCGGTATCCTGCCCGGCAGGAACTCCGAAACGTCGAGAACAACCTCGGTTGCGCCCTCAATCAGCGCCAGCGAGGCGCCGATCTTGACGGTCGGGCCCAGCTCTCGGACCGTGATCAAGACGACCTTTTCGTTTCGTTTCGTCGCTTGCGCGGCGGCAGCAGCGTGGGCGGATTCTTCTGAGTTCGGTGGCAGGCGCGCGAGTGAAGCAGACTTGAAGCATCCCGACTTCTCGAAGAACCGGCCGAGTCCGGCGGCCGCCGCGGCCTCTCTGGCGACAACATCCTTTTGATCCGCCCGCCACTGCGGCCGCCACCAGATCAGTGCGGTCGCGGATGCCGCGCAGACCGGTTCCTGGGGTGACGGGCTGAGTTGCGATCTGGTCGTTGAAGCACAGCCGCCAACGGCGAGAAGCAGAGCGGCAATCGGGAGAAGCGGGGAGCGCGGCATGGTAGTGGTTTCGTTTCTGACGTCTGAGCACCAGGGCGAATTCCGGGGACGAATTCCGCGGACAGTTTACCTAATTCCGCTCTGGCTCGTCGAACCGGTCTCCGCTCGAGCGACCGCGCTCTTGGGGCTTTGGCCCCGGCTTTTCGCGCCTCGAATGGCGCCGGAGGCGCTGCTCCCACGACTCGACGAACGCATCGGCGCCGCGCGGACGCCCGGTGCTGCCGTGGGCCCGGAGCAGATCGCCGACATGCTCGCCATGGGGGACAAGGGGGGAAAAGCGCCCAGGGTCGAATGGCGCTGGGTTCAAGGAGCCGCCTAGCGATATCATGTCCATCTGCGTTCATCGGTGGTTCTCAGGATCATGCGCCGCCGCCGCGGCCGTGCCCCGGCCGACGGAACGCGCCGATCAGGCCGCCGAGCGCCAGGCACACGGCCGCCAGCAGCGGACCGAATGGCTGATCGAGCCCCAGGGCGAGCACGAAGGCGGCGAGATAGGCCAGGACGCCGAGCAAACCGGCGAGCCAGAGCGTCCAGGCCCATCCGGTTGCGACCTGAAAGGCGGCCCAGGCGGGGACCAGGATCAGGGCAAAGGTGCCCAGCAAGCCCAGGGTCGCGGTCCCGACCGCCACGCCGAGGGCCGCCAGGAGATCGAACGCCAGGTGCCAACGCCAGGCCGGCAAGCGGTTGGCGGCGGCGTGGCGCGGGAAGAAGCGGGCGCGCAGCAACTGCGGCATCAGCCGGTGCAGGGCGGGCACCGCCAGCGCGACCAGCACCACGGCGGCGGCCAGTTCAGTCCAGCCGGCAAAATAGAGCTGACCGTCCATCACCGCCTGTCCCAGTGCATCCCCCGCGGGGGTATTGGCCGCCGCCAGCAGCAGCGCCGACCAGCCGATCAGGACCATGAAGCCGTAGGCGGTGTTCCCGCGCGCCCCGCCGATGGACTTCACGGCGCCGCCGCCCAAGGCCCCCAGGCTCGCACCGAGCACGGCCGGCGCACCGACCGCGAGCCCCAGCAGGGCCCCGGCGGCGGCGAGATGCGCCAGCCCCAGGGCCGCCAGCCATTCATCGCGCAGCATCAGGAGTGCACCCAGGACCGGCAGCACTGCGGCAATCAGGAGTCCGGCCACAAAGGGCAGCCGGAACAACGGGTCGGCGAAGATCTCCCAGTTCATGCGCAACCCCCGCGTGGACTGCACACGGGTTCGGCGGGATGGCCTGGGGCGACCTCCAGAACCCGCGTGCAGGCATCCTCCAGAAAGGCCCGCTCGTGGCTGACCAGCAGGACCGCCCGCCGCTCACCCCCGTCCGCCCGCGGTTCGGTCAAGACCTGCGCGAGCAGACGCTCGTGGACCGGGTCCAGATTGTTGGTGGGTTCGTCCAGCAGCACCAGGTCCGCCGCCCCGGCGAGCGCGGCCCAGACGCTCAGCAGTTGGTACTGTCCGCCGCTCAGCCGGTCGAGCCGTCGGTTCAGGTGCTCGCCCAGTGATCCGGGCGGTCGCCGGTCGGCCGCCACCCCGGCGCACCGCAACAGGTCGCGCCCGGTCAGCGGCATGACAGGCAGGCGCACCGGGCGTTGCTCCTGGTAGTCGAGGGTCAGCCCCGGTGCGCGCTCGATCCGCCCGGAGAAGACCCGGGCGGCTCCCGCGATGGCATTGAGCAGGGTGGACTTGCCGCTGCCGTTGGCGCCCCACAGACCCACGACCTCACCCGCCTGGAGGCGGCACGAGACCGGCCCCACCACCGGGGCCGCGTAGCCCGCCACCAGGTCCTCCAGGCGCAGCAGGACCGGTGGCGGGCCCGCCGGATCGCGGCTCACCGGGCACTCGCGAGCGCCGCAACCCAGCGCCCGAGATGGTCCAGGTAGCCCTTGCCGTCCGCCTCCAGCGGCGGTTCCAGCGGCAGTTGGACGACCGGCCAGCCCAGGTCCCGCGCCAGTGCCTGGGGTGCCTGGGGCGACTGGTAGGGGGCGTAGAGGATGACGCCCCGCCGGCCCGTCAGCGCCGCCTTCAGCGCGCTCAACTGCCGACCGGTCGGCGGCACCCCCGGCACCGGCTCGATGGTACCAAGCAGGGGGACACCGAAGCGCTCCAGGAGATAGATGGCGTCACGGTGATAGAGCAGGGCCCCGGGCGCCCCGGCCAACTGCGCCTGCCAGGTGGCCGTCCGGGCGTCCACCTGGTCCGCGAAGGCCTGCGCCCGGGCCCGATAGTCGGCCGCACCGGCCGGGTCGAGTTGGGCCAGACGCCCGGCCAGGGCCTGGCCGACCGCCGCCATCCGCACCGGGTCCAGGTCGAGATGCGGATTGCCCACCGGGTGTACGTCGCCCTGGGCGCGGTCCGCGGACCCGCCCCGGTCCAACAGGTCCACCTGGGCGGCGGCCTCGAAATAGCCTGGTTGACCGGGCTGGATGCGCGGGTTGGCGGCACCGGCGATGGCGACCGGCAGCCAACCCATCTCCAACTCCGCCCCGATGGCGACCACCAGGTCCGCGTCGCGCAGTCGGCGCATCATGCTGGGTTTGGCCTGGAGCCGATGCAGGTCCTGCTGCGGCCCGGCCAGGACGGTCACCCGGGCGCCGGGACCGGCGATCTCGCGCGCCAGCGCGCCCAGGCTCGGGGCGGTGGCGACGATCTCCAGGGCCGCCGCGGGGGGCGCGGCGGCGACCGCGGCCAGGGTCAGCAGCCCGCCCAGGGCTGCGCAAAAACGTCTGATCATGTGTTGTTGCCTCATGTGCTGCCGGGTCGCCTAGAAGGTGTGAGCCCCGTGGCTCCCCATGCTGACCAGGAACTGGAGATAGAAGGCGTCGAAGCGCTCGCGCTCGCCCGGCTCTACCAGGATATTGTTTTTCGCATACTGGGCGCGCAGGCGCGAGAACTCCGAGAGATTCCAGGTGATATCCAGGGTCCAGCGGTCCGATGAGCCGAAGTCCTGGTCGGTCGCACCGCCACTGACCTGGTTGGTCATCCCGAAGATGTCGTAGCGCAGACCCGCGGTCCACTTGGGCGCAAAGCCGTAGACCGCCTGCGCATAGAGCCCGTCGCTGGTGAAGGTACGGGACGCCCCCAGCGCCTCCGGGTGGGGACTGGAGCGGATCGACAGGTCCTTGGTGGAGCGCAGGTATTCGGTCTGGAACTTGAAGTCCCGGTGACCCTCGGCGCCGGTGCCGTCGTATTTGTAGACGAGGTCGAGGCCCCAGATATCGGCGTATCCCGCGAGGCCGTTGTGATGGACGATCGCCTCATGGTCATGGGCGTCGCCCGCGTGCTCCTGCCCGTCCGCCGCGGGGGCCGCGTGGGTGTGGCCCTGGACCTCCTGATGTTGATTGTTGCGTGCATAGGAGGCACCCAATTGCAGGGCGTGCCGCTCCGGCAGGTCCGGGGCGACCTTGGCGAAGGCCGTCCACAGGCGCGGTCCCTCGTTCTCCTCGCCCAGATCGCCCGCGTTCTCCGCCAGCAGCGCCCGCTGGTCCGCATCCGCCACGGCGCCGAAACGCTCCTGGTCGCCCTGGGCCAGTTCAGCCCCGAGCAGGGTGTAGAACGGCAGTGGCGCCAACCAGGTCAACTGCACGCCGGTGTCCTGGAGCCCATGGGCGCCGAGCAGGTTGAGATAGGGCAGGTTCTGGTCGACGAAGTCCCACTGGTGGGGATGTTGTCTATTGATATAGCCGAAGTCGCTCAGGAACTTGCCGGCCTTCATCCGCAATCCGTACGGCAGGGCGCGGGTCTGCAGCCAGCCCTCCTCCAACTCGACCGTCCCCTCCCCGTCGATGGCGAGAAAGAGTGCCGCGTCGAAATAGGGGTCCACCGTGGCGGTGAAGGACAACTCGGCCTCGCGGAAGTTGAAGCCGTTCTCCGCCGCCCCGTGGCTGTGGGCCTCGTGTGCGCCGACGGCCTCCTCGGCGTGGGTGTGGGGGGCCAATTGAGACGGCTGGTAGGCCGCGCCCACCAGCGCCGAGCCCGCCCCGCCGATCCCGTCATGATAGTAGTTGCCGTCCAGGATCACGGCGATCTGGGGGTTGAAGGCGCTGCCCGAGGACAGGGCGCCCAGGACCCCGCCGCCCAAGACCCGGCCGCTGGTCGCTGCCGGGGACGCTGCGACGGGTTCTGCGCTCGGGGCGGTCATGGGCCGGGAGGCAGCGGGCGCGGTGCCGGAGACCGCCCCGTTCGCGGCTCGGCTGGCCGCGCGTTCGGCGCGCGCGAGGCGTGACTCCAGGTCGGAGATGCGCCGCTCATACTGGTTCTTCATCTGGTTCAGCGTGGCGCGCAGTTCGGCGATTTCCGGCGTGCTCGCCGCCACCGCGTCCGGGGCGAGCAAGGGGGTCAGCAGGGCCGCGCAGAGGGCACCCTGCGGCAATGAATGACGCATAGCGAGGTCTTCCGATCAAAGGGGGACACAAGGCCGCCGCGCCACTGCCGGGCGGGGCGACCGGTGAAACCGATGGGCGGTCAGCGCGGCGGGGCGCGCGCGTGCCGGTCGCGCCGCGCGCGCCGGGGGGGACCGGCAAGGACCGGGAGCGGGGACTCGGCGGCGCGTGTCGCGCGCGGCGGCGCCAGGCACAGGGGTGGGTTCGGCAGGGCCGGCGCACCGGCCAAGTGACAGGTGGGACAGCCGTCGGACTCGCCCTGGAATTGGTGCCCCACCGCATGGACACCGGCCAACGCCTGGCCGATCAACAAGACCAGCACCAGCCCGAGCAGCAGGCGCCAAGCGGGTCGGCGGCGGCTTCGATACGGGTCTTGTCGGCCTTCTGTCACAGCGCGCTGTGCGGGTGCGCCGATCGCCTCGCGTTGCCGCGCGGGGTAGCTCATGGCGTTGCTCAGGGCGTTGCTCGCGTTGACCACAACTGAGAATACAGTATCATGTCTCTTGAGTGAGAAGCGAGTCTCATATTTTCCGGTCAATCCGGGCGGGGTGTTCCGGTGGCGAGACTCAAGTTTTCCGCTTGCCTGGAACTGCCGGGGCCGGCCGTCGGCTGACCTGCCCGGATGTCCCGTGGTCTCTCCCCCGAGCGATCCGCCCCCTCACCCTGCCGGCCACGGACTGGCGCAGGTGGCCTTGATCGCAGACCCGGCCAATCAGCCAACTGCGAGGTCTTATGGTCCGCACAGCGGACCCTACGGCCCCGCGACCCTAGGGTCCGCTGTGCGGACCAGCGACCTCCCGGGCACCAGCGTGGCCGCAGTGATGATCAAAGCCGAGTTCATGGGGCAACCCGCGCCGGGCGCCTGGTATAACCTGCTGACCAAGATCGACGGCAT
>Ga0247840_10006057_pt1 | contig 17717 bp, 14 predicted proteins | sample LaCruzMarch2015__FD_192404 | JGI IMG/M metagenome (GOLD analysis project Ga0247840, IMG submission 192404) | Freshwater microbial communities from meromictic Lake La Cruz, Castile-La Mancha, Spain - LaCruzMarch2015_17m | ecosystem: Environmental > Aquatic > Freshwater > Lake | place: Spain... | reverse complement strand
GAGTGTCCAACTTTAATCAGAAAGACTGATAGTTGCGATCAAAGAATCGCAGCCACCCCAGCCAACCTGCGAAAATGGCTGATTCTTAGTTGCGATTGATACGAGCAGCTACTCCTCTCGCAAAATTGTGGATCATCGCGATGGCTCGTGTTGTTGAAACAACACTTTGAAACTCACCGAACGAGAATTCGGGGAGCTGCCAATTCGTCGGCAGCACTAATGATTCGTTATCGACTGGACGCAGCACTTGTTTCGCAAAGGCAACGATTCCGGGGTTTAACGCATAGGTAAATCGATCGCCCTTCACTTCGACTGTGCTCGCGACTGCTAAGAATAGTTCAGTCGGATCTGCTCTTTCTTCAGTGCCTCTGTCGCACGACAGCAACCGATCGTAGGCCTCATATCGCAGATCAGTAACAAACTTGGAGGGAACGATCTCGTTGCCATTCGCTTCCAAGTCTAGAAATCCCGCACTTCCATAAATGAAGACAGTCTCGAACGGTGAATACTCGTCGGCGAGCTCCATCAGCTTCCATGCTGCTTCGTAGTTCGTATCGCTCCAATTTTGAGAAACATACCCAATATTCTTGCAGTGACTCCATATCCAGCGAATTGGATACTGCATGTTGTTGACCAACATATCTGTAAACATGGACATTCGCTGCGAGCTCTTGTCCTCGTTCGACAATTCCTTGAGAAGCATGTCTTCGCAGAATGCCAAGTATTGCCACGTAGCCTGGGCCCGCCCTAGTTTCAGAAGCGGATTCGCGAGACACGCTTCATCGATTACTGATTCGAGTTTTCTAACTTCGCTTGAAATCAAGATGCCGACTACCATCCCTGAGCCAGCACGCGGCTCTTTTCGTGTGCATCTAGTACTTCGCGGCAGGTCTCCCAGTTGATCTTGCCGACGTGTGTGTAACGAATCTCGAAGGGGTGCTGCTTGGGAATCTCGTCGATGATCTTTTTCACTCGCTCTTTCTCACCAAGTGCCATTGCGACCCACACATCTTCAAGAACGTCAGGGATCTGTCCAAAGAGACTGTGGATGTCCTGCAGGCGATCAGCAAGAACTGCGTGAACGCGGTCTTCGATCGAATCCTTGTACCGCATGTTGTAAATCTGAACCGTTTCGTGGATCTGCCCGATACGTTGGATTCGGCCCTTGCGTTGCTCAAGCTTTGTGGGATTCCATGGCAAGTCGAGGTTGATCAACCTCGCCAGTCTTTGCAAATTGAGACCTTCGGAAGCTGCGTCCGTTCCAAGCATCAACCGCAGCGTTCCCTCACGTACCATTTGCTTCAATTCATCGCGAGCTTTGGGATAGAACTGTCCGGCGTACATGATCCCAGAGCTTGTTGGGCCAGAGTAGATTGCAATTGGCTCGTCTGGAAGCTCGTCGGTAAGCTGCTCCGAAAGCCAAATCAACGAGTCACGATACTGGCTAAAAATAATACAGCCATAGCGCAACCAGCCACGCTCGAGCAGGCAATGCCTAACGACCTGATACTTCGGATCAAGTTCAGGATTCGCCTCTAGAGACTCAAGGAAGCGTCGAAGGATGCTGTGCTCTTCGGGGGTCAGTGTCTTGGACATCTCGCGATCGGTCATCTCGTTGACCATCAGCTTTGTCAAATACTCAGCGTCATCATCATCTTCAATTCCGTCAGCTACATCGATCAAATCCCACGTTTCCAACATGCGTGCTGCCGTTTGCATTCCAGCATAGATCGTGCTACCGACGCGACGAAGCAATCCCGTCCGCAAAAAGCCGGCCGACTTCACTCTCTCTCCGAGCTTCTCACAAAATTCCTCTGCAAGTTTGTACGCCTCGCGAAGATAGGGAGGAAGCCGAATCGCGTCTTCGTCGCCCTCGCCGAGAAGCTCCACATTCACGCGTTGCAAGAGGGGCTCGTTGGTCTCCGGGTCAATCTGGTTCTCCAATTGTTCACGCGTTCGACGTACGATGCGTCGAATGTAAGGGTTGTGTCCGTGAATGAATCGGGGGAATAGATCTTCAACCCTGGCACGATCGGGCGCACGCAGTTTGTCGAACGCGCTGCCTGGAACGACTGCATCTGAATCAGGCACGTCTAGTTTGCCACGCAATACTTCAAAGTCTTTGTGTTCTGACTTGGGAGGCATTGGATTGCGAATCCAATCCCACTTTTCATCAATCTCATCAGGCGGCTCTTTTTGACGCATGATGACCGGAATTGAATTCCAAGGTCTGCGCCAAACACTGAAATCGTTGCCCAAGACGCTTTGATCATCGCGAGCGAGGACATCCAGGAGATCCCAAGCCTCGATTGGTCGGAGCTGGACAGGCGTCGCGGTAGCAAGCAAAAGACTTCTTGCCCGCGGCGCGATACTCTGCATGAATGCGAGTAATCGGTTGGCCTGAGCTGCTTGCCCATCCATATTTGGACCGAGATTCTTCCTTCGAGCGCGGTGGGCTTCGTCCAAAATCACGCAATCATAGGACATGTTTAGCAGATGGTTTGACGCGTGGCTTCCGTGAGTGATTAACCCAGTGGAAACAATACCGACTTTACGCGGACACTTTCGAATCGACTCTGGGCCAGTTGATGGGTGCTCGATGCCATTCTCATCGATCCAGTTACGTCCATCCCACACAGCGGAGGGCATCGCGAGAAGGTCACGCATTTCACCTTGCCACTGCCACACCAGGGTCTTGGGACAAATGATGAGAATTGGCTTATCACCCGTTAACGCGATCAGCATTGCAGACATTGCAAGCTGAAGCGTCTTGCCGAGGCCAACCTGATCGGCGAGCACAAACCGAGCCCGCTTCATTGGGCCGTGATGCCAATCCATTACAAGCTTTACGAAATACTTTTGGTGCTCCCAAAGCCCAACTTCCTTACGGAATACCGGAGTCTCAATCAAAGCAGGCGCTGGATCTGGAGAAGTGTCCTCGTTCTTCCGTTGCTTAATCCATTCGGGAACGGTTCGGACTAGCTTGCGTTCTGAAAGCCGTTCGATGTCCTCAACGACGGCCTCTGAAAGTGGAATTGCGGCAGGCGATCCCCATAGAGCATCAAACTCTTCCTGTACCCACTTTACCGCTTCCGGCGAGGAGTCCTCCCACATGAGTTCATAGTTAAGCTTCCAGGCCGTCATAGATTCATTGACGCTGCCAAGAAACGATGTACTGCCGCCACCGCTTAAATGAATGACTCCAGCCTTGCCATGCACCAATCCAAAGGCCTCATCCGGAAGAACACGAACTTCCAGCTTTCCAGTTGACAGCAACTGAAAGAGCTTACGGAATCGAACTTGAAGTTTGTCGCCACCGATTGAGTCTAGCAGCTTCTCTGGCTCTGCCGAGCTCCATGACTTCCGGACAGCCATCGCAGCAGCGCGTGCCGTTTGAACATCTTCCATACGAAGATCTGAATTGCAGACCATTCGCACCTTGCCAATAACCGATTCAAGTTCTTCTCCCGCCACTTCAATCAATGACGACCGGAAGAACCCGGCGATTCGATCATAGCCATTTGCACCTCGCAATCGATCACGCAAGAACGATTGATCGAGTCGCTGCCGACGCGATGAGAATCGTTGAATGCGATGATTGGGATCGGAGGATGTCATAAGCTCAGTATTAATGTTTGTTAGTGTCTAGCAACGCTCAGGAACGCTTGCGGGAATTGGCTTAAAGTCTGGGCTCGAACAAGGTCTGAATGTCTCGGGCCAACACGCCCGCATCTCGACCAAAAGTCGATTCTGTAGCGGTGCATCAAGATTGACTCTGCAAACCGTTAGTTCAATGAAATCGACATCACAGGTTTGAAAGAGGTGGTAAACGTCGTGGGCAAGATACCGAGGGACGTAGCCGATCATGGTTCTGGCCGTCTCCGTACGAACGGAGACTGCGTTTTCGTCGGCGGGGTTCTGGATGTCGAGCATTAACTTTAGTTCATCACCAGGCTGCAGCTTGTTCACATACTCTGTGACAATCCTCGGCATCCATCGAATACCGTGCAGAAAAAATCGATTGAAATAGCAATGGTCTTGGTCCGGAATTGGGCAAGGGAACACTTCGATTGCGTCGGTTTCCTTGCGTCCTTCCGTTACACCGAGAATCACAATTGGCTCTGGTGGCGTTGCTACATCGAAACCACTCCAACGCAAGAAGGCCTCATACTCAGGACGGTTTGCAGACAGCAAACGGTTCTCGAAGATCGGAAACAGCTTCTCCGACTCATACACTTGGTCCAGTGCAATCATGCCTGGAAACGGTTGAAACCCTGGCTTACGCGCGCCAGCAGTATAGAAGAATCGATAGATACCGTCGTTGTGTTCAAGCCGGCCTACAGGCCGCCAGCCGGTCGTGTCGTCTGTTTGTGGTGGTCGCCATGCGACGAAAAGTGCATTCATATGTCTAAGTCCAATAATCGTCTTTGATTGATTTCAAGTAACTTGAGAGTGAAGTCTCGACATATCGTCGTTATCCTCTCGTCTGGGACACGATCGACGATCTTAGCCAAGTCATCAAGGCCGATTTGAGAAAGTCTTTCAAGCCATGCACGACCTGCCTCTGGAGCGTATTCGGCAAACACATCGAAAGCTTCCAACAGCTTCATTGGCTTCGCTTCGTCATCTGACAAATACAAGGCTGATTCACCGCGTTCTGCGAATGCTTGAACGGTTCGATTGCGGTCTTTGGTTGTCATTCGTAGTACGCGTTCCTCGTCTTTTAGATTGTGAGCCAGAGCAGCGCCATGATCGAATGTGCTTGCTAGTCGAAACACATCACCGTCCCACACGACTCCCCAATTCTCATGATGTCTGTCGGTGTTAGCAATCCACGCGTCCAAAAGAAGGTAGCCAATGAATGCGCCGCCGGCAGTACGACATGCCGCAGGCATCAATTCCTCACCACGAGGCGGGCGGAAATTCCAAACCGCATCGGTCACAGCCAATCGAGAGTGTTGACGCACTTTGCGGCGTTGAGTGGTAGGATAGCTTGGGTCTTGCACGAGAAGTAATGCGTTGCCGAGTATTAGTGATTCGCTCCAAGTGATAAGTCGTTCGCTGACAACACCGGGAAATTCGTAGTTACCTTCAACGAATTCCTGGGCCAACTCATATCTGACATGTGGCAATCCTAGAAGTTCGCAGAGTTCAGCCGAAACGACCTCTGCCCAATCTTCGCCAGTTCCTCGTTCCTCTGCCTTGAAGATGAGTCGCTTGTGGTTATGGGAGAACCAAAACTTGCGCTTGCTTCCCACAGATTCCATAGAAATAGCTTGCTCACGATCAACGCGAAGAACAGAGAATTTCTTGGACATGGTTTACGGGCGACCTTTCTCACCGACAGGGTTAGCCACAGCTGTCGTCCTATCCATGGTCGTTCCTCAATGCACCAGCAAGAAGACGTGCAGAGTTACAGTCGTCTTTCCAATGCTCCATTCCGGCGACCGCGTCAAGCTTTGCAAAGAAGTCGAGAAGCACGATCGCGCGTGTGCGGACATCCCAGTAGTTTGGCAGTTCGGTCTTGAGCCAATTCAAGCCACCAGGCACTTCGCCATTCTTAGTTATTATATGAACTGCATAAAGTACATGGCGAGTCAGTGAGCCTGCGAAAGGTGCATCACCACTTAGCATTTTCTTTGCAAACTCGGTTGCGGTTTTAAGACGAGTCTCGTTAGCTTTGGAGTTTGCCAATAAATCATCGTAGTTTGTTGCTCCAAATCCCCGAGCAAGTTCTTGGTAAACACCGCTACGTCGTTCGCCATGGGTCTCAACTTCTAAGCCCTTCAAATAGAACCGCTCCATTGGCGAATAGGTTTTCCACATATCGCGATCAATGTTTTTGGGAACCAAGTGATCACAGGCAATCTTTACGGCGTTGCGGATAATCTCTTCGATTGGACTAACTTCACCACGTGGACGGACCCGATTAATTTCTTTCTCTGGATCAATATCTTCAATTGGACGTTCGGTGATAACTCGTAAGGCTGCAGCGTACGCAGCCAACTGATAGTCTGCATCGCCAAAATTCGGATCACTGTCGTCCTCTATCGCTAACATCTCATCAAGTTGATTCTGGACTTCCAATTCAACCAAATGACTGACCTCATCCATAAATACAGACTCATCATCGATGCGCTTACGGCAAACTAAAAGTACAGTTCCTTGGACATAATTGCCTTGTTTAAGCGCCGAATCTGTCTCGGTTGCAATACACCAAGCTGAGGTGACGCGCAGACCGGAAGCCCACAATATCAATGACAAATCGGCCCATACAGAAGCGTCCTGATGCGTAAACATGACAACCTGCATGCCTTGATCATTCATTTTGCTGGCAAGCCTCGAATAGCATTCGACCATGCTCTTGCGAAAAATGATCTGATCGTTCGCCTGAACGGCCAAAGCCCGCCTGGAATCATTTCCGAGCTCAGGAGATATACGACCGAGATTTTGTTCGTACCATGCGAGGAAAAATTCAGCTAACTCGTGGTAGTTTACGGCATCTGCGTATGGTGGATCGGTGATCCAATAGTCGCAGATCGCGTCTGTTGTTCTTGCATCGCGACTAACGACGGTTCTACTAACTGGTGGAAAATTACAGGTTTCAAACGACGTTGGACTCAGGAAACTGTGCGTTCTTTGGCAGTAGTTATAAAGGGTATTGAGCGCTTGATTAGAAAACACTGATGCGTGCATCTCTTTTGATGAATGCGAGTTCCAACGCATCATTCGAGCGCCGACTCCACGCGTGTCTATCTGTCGGCAAGTTTCAAGTAGAGCATCAGCGACCAAAATGGGATTCGAACCTGCAATTTCTAAAGCTGCTTGAAGATAAGAACCAAGCAGAAGCAGCTGCCTAGGTGTGTATAAGTGATGCCAATGAGTCCAACCACGAGTCCGAATTGGCTCTGTCGTCTTTTGCCCAGGCTCAATTCGTCGTCGCGGAATTATTCCTTTGTGCTGCCACGTCGCAAATTTTTCACGTAAGAGTCCAAGTGCTGTTTCTTCTCTTTTTAGATCGCTTTCGTCTACTCCTCGATAGTGACGGCGAGTTCGCTGAACATCTTCCCCGGCTTCATTTTTGGTTAGGTAAGTCTCAATCCAACGAACGCAGTACAATCGTTCTCCAAAAACATCACCTTGTCGCGGTACAAGGTCATCGTTCTCCCAAAGACGCAGACCTGACTCGTGGTATTTTGAAGTTGGGTCTTTGTCGCGACCTCGCTGCCGAATTGTCTCTATTGGAGTGTCCTGGTTGCAATTTGGGCACTGAAGTCTTGCTTCGCCAATCGTTGCAGAATCTTTTGCTGCTACAACTTGAGTTGGACTTACTCCTTGTTGGATTTCAATATCAAATCGCTTTTCCTTGCTATGCGGCTTAAGTATAGCAATGGTACGGGTTTTTTCTCCAATAACCCAAGACGGTGCCAGTGGGACGCGCCATCCACATTCTGGACATTCCGTCTCGACGCAATACAGAAAGGCATCAGCCCTCCAGCCCTTGTCGTTGTGCTCGATACCCCATTTAACTACCTGTTTTTCGACGCTCGCAAATGCCTTTCGTTGAGCTTCCTCGACTTGTTGTGAAACCTCTTCGTTTCCCCCAACAATATTCAATGCCGACCAAGTCAAAAGCGCAGCGACTGGAGATAGGTCAGATGCATAGACGTCACACCCCATTCTAGCCGATTCAAATGGGATACTACCGGCTCCGCTGAAAGAGTCACCAACTTTGGGTCGATGGCCGAATCGTCGAACTCCTAATTGATCAACGAGCTGATCAATGCTGGAAGCTTGTGTCCTTAAATGATTATTAATATCCTTCCAAGCCTCTTCGTCTGGACCGTCAATCTCTTCGGGGCGGCAACAATGATTGAGCTTCAGAGAGTAAGGCAAGCGTTCAAAAACTGCCCCGTCCAACACTGCTTTTACATCACTGGCTAATCGCCGAACTTCACGGCAACGCTCAGTCGTATCAGTCTTCCGTGGTCCCTCGGCGATATTGTCCACTTCAGGCGTCGGCTTCTCCGAAAACAAACGATCGCGGGTAACACTATCAACCGTGGCCCAGGCAATTTCAGAGTCGGTTCGCCAAGCACCATCGTCCGATACAAAGAGCTGGGTGCGTTCTTTGTCGGAAGCAAATTGATAAAGGATCGCCTTATCAATTTTGTCTTTTTTTCGCCGACGCATTCCAGCATCATCCATCGTCATCAACTTGAGAAAGATCTCTTGGTCACGTTTTGGATCATCAGTTGCCGGTAGCAAAAGCCCTAGCACAGTGGCACGAACGAGAACTAATGGCTTGCGCCCCCACCATTTGCCAAGCCCTGTGAGTGTTTGCGCATGATTCGCCTTCCGCTCCTTGTAGCTCTCCATGGAAATTTTCGCGACCGGAAACTGCCGCTCAATGAAACATGGAGCTTTTGCAAGATCCATTTGAATATCGCAGTCTCTTTCGACGTTGCTTTCCGTTTCAATTGCCATTATCAGTCCGTTTGGTTTAATTGCTTGCAAGTCAAAAATTGGGTTATGTTCCTGGGGCTACTCTTCAATGCGATCGAAAAGTGGCATCTCTTTCGCCTTCCTGGCTGCGTGGCGATAAAACTCGGGTACAACAGCTTCATCCTTTGCACCAAGATGCACTGGATTTTCGGTTAGTGCGAAACGAACGGCTTTACGCCACCCCTTGCCACGGTCACGCAGTCCGTGACCTGTAGCAGCGGCTGTTTGCGTGTAGAGCCACCATCGTTCCTCTGGGACCAAGCCTATCCAATTTGCGATGGCAGTTGGGATGAGACCAGGATCCGCATCTTCAACAGCCCATGCAAGAAGCACTAGCTCTTTTCCTAGCTCACGTCTCAGTACGTTCGCGCCTTCACGCCAGGACCCCGCACGCTTACCGAGCTTTTTGAGCCGACGATTGAATTCAGCTCGTACCTCGTCCGCGATAGCATCCCATTTGGGCCGAGCAAGTACGATTCGGATCTGCCCATCATCTTCGTTTCCGAGGCTCACAGCACTGCTGCCAAGGTTGTCGTCCCACGTCAGGTGTTCGCTGATTTCGACTGGCTCTTTTACAGCTTTGGGTATCGAGACGAGAAAATGGTGTCGACTGTCCGATGGATTGAATCCAAATGAGCGAGTTAAATGTGCAATCGCATTAGATCTTTTGACCGTCGCCATAATGGGTACCTCCATGGTTATTGCTTAATCTCGCTTGCCGAAAGCGTTGTCTTGGCGTCTTCTACCCAGTCAAGGAGCGACTGTCCGGACTCGAAATAGATTGCTTTGATTGTTAATTTCACTTGTCCATCTCCCTGGATCGAACGCATCGGCTCAAGGCATTTCTGTAGTGATTCACCGTCTACTTGCTTTTCTTCATACGTTGTGAGCTCGACCCATTCTTTGACGCCGGATTCGCCGCCGATGGTAACAGCAATTCCGACTCCTTTGGTCTTGTATTTAATCAATCTGCCGAGCAATTCGTAAGTTTCTTTGGTGCTTTCCGTTTGGTGCCTACGCTTCCAGGTTACTGGAAGAGTTGGTTCAACTTTGACCTCCTCTGTTTTGTCCCAACTAATGTTGATGCGTTCGACATTGGTCGCGACTCCATCCCGCTCTGCATGCACCAGAATCATGGGAGCACCTTTTGGGACCACGAAGGAACTCTCGTAAAGCGCTCCAGCTACTTTAGGGTCGCTTCCGTCGGTCGTGTATCGAATAGGTGCAGATGGCGCAGCGCGGAGCTCGCACATCTTGTCGTCACCGCTTTGGTAGATTTTATGCTTGAGAGTGATTCGATTCTGCCAGATAACTGGTGAACCGGTGTCATGCACATTGGTTGAATCGATAGCGAGCACTGAAATTCGCAGTTCATCCGTTTCAAGCGTATTTCCGTCCAACCGCTCAGATGAAGCGGTGGCCGTCCCACCGACTTCCCAATAGATACTGTCACCGTGCGTCGGCGTGATGCGGAGCGACACTTTACCCGTGTCGTCGTCGCGAGTTTGCTCGACGATCTGCACTGCTGTTTTGGGTTGAGGAAATGGGCCTTTGTCAACGAAGCCACTTTGGTCCTCGCGCCAGACCGTCTTGAAGATGCAATCCGCCTTTAGCTGGTCTAGTGCGTCATTACGATGCCATTGCCATTTCGTATTGGTGGCCGCTCGCCGACGAATCTCATTCCATGGCATGCTTTGTTGGGTGAACAACCTTTGTTCGCATTTCTTCCTAAACGTTTCAGATGAAATGTCGTCCGTGAACTTCATCTTGCCCTTTAGGACCTCCAGAATCTGGCCCTCGCCTGAATACTTGTTACCTTCGAATTTCATCACGAAATCTGCAGGTCGAAGTGCGTCGTCGATCGGATACCACAACGTCGTAAAGGTCTCACGAACAACCGAATGAAAATTGCCATGGATCTTGTCCCGGATATCAACGGCTTGTACCATCTGTGGATCGTTGTCGGCGATTTTGTCCGCCTTGAGGGCGTCGACAATCTGATCGATAGCTTTTAATCGCTTGCCCACATCGATGAGCGTTTCATAAGTGTTCTTCGCGCCTGTTAAGTAGGCTACGCGATTCTTCCACTGTGCATCTTCAAAGAATGCTTTGAGTTCCGGGCGTAATTCGCTGCCACTGTTAGGTTCAGTAACGACCAAAGTTACGTGGTCCTGTTCCAATTCGATTTCATCGATTGGTGGCAAGACTTGTAACCGTTGGTAACACCATTTGTTGGTTGGCTTGAAAAGCTCTTCTAGGCGGGTTCGCAGCTCTTTGAGCGCTTGCTCGTCCTGATAGTTTTTGACATAGCTTTCGAGTTTGGCGATCAAGTTCTCGGTGTTCCGGAAGAACAGCCGACCTTCGCGATTGCTATGGAGATACCAGGCAGCCGTCGAAAGCTTTTCGAGTACATCAGACTTCAATCGCGAAAGGTCGCGCCCTGGTTCGCACAAGTAAGCAACCAACTCGGGGATCGTAAGACCGACTACCGCATTCGGAACGTTTGCAAGCGATGACATGAAGAGCAACGTTGCTGCATCTGTCGCATCGCGTGTTCCCATGTTCGTATCCATGATTTCGGAAACAGAACGCCCCTCATCGGCAAGATCATGCGCGATGGCATTATCAAGCGAATTGTTGATCTGGCTGATCTCTGTCCGCGTTTCTTGATCATTCAAATCAATGTCGTGACCAGCAATCAAATAGCTGTTGGCTGCGGTACCGTTGTTCCACATGCGCGAAGTCACGATTCGCATTAGGCGAATCAAGCCGCGAGTCTGTTGAAAACCATCATTCTCACGGAACCTCGCGTACAGGTCGCGAATCCCAGGATGAAAAGGATATGAGAGATTGATACGTCCAGCGAATTCTTCCGGCGACTCGGTGGTAATTGACATCTGCTTGGCATTGCGAATCGCCTGTGCATATCCTGCCGCGACTTGGCTGATCTCTGTGTCGTTGGGAAGCGATTCGAACATCCGCGTGCGCAGGATATGGTAAAGCTCGTCCGAGTTCAGTCGGACCGGTTCGAGGTCCATCGCGGTGCGTTGGGTTTCGTTATTTAGGTTCGAAAGCACCTGAGAGATGATTGCAGAACCTTGTTTGTAGCTGTTTGCTAGGTCTGTGATGACTAAGCAAACTTTGGAGCACTTGTCGTTCTTTGCGACGGCGCTCAATAGATTAGACAGTGCGGTGGCGGTGACCATCGCCAAATCGGAGTTTCCAATTGCTTTGGATCGTGCGTATTCGAAATAGGGCGGCAGCTCGTCAAGGAGAATCAAAACAGGCTGGCCGTCAAACAGGTTTTCCCATGACTTCTGACCAGGTGCAGCAAGTGGCGAGTAACAATCTTTGAAGTGGTCCGGCTTTCCCATCTGAGCAGCCAACGACCCCCAAACTCCGTACGGAGAATCGGACTCGCGACCAGTGAAAGCAATAACTTTGACATCACCAAGAGCCGGATCGAACTCGTGGATACCCGCAAGTACTTTCGATCGAAACTCGGGATGCTTGGCGAGTAATCCGAGGGTCAGCAAGTTATGCGTCTTACCACCCCCCATAGCTTGCTTGAGTTTGTAAACGCCTTGCTCCGTCTTGCCCTCAAGCCGCTTGAAGCCGTTTTTCAATAACGACTTCATACCTTCGGTGATATAGTTCTCGGAGAAGAAGACCGCAGGATCGATCTTCGCGTCGATCAGGTCCGTCAAGTCGAGAACCGTGTCTCGCTTCTGCGGGTCAAAGACGCTTGCTCGTGGTGTACAGAGTTCCTTCAGAGGTTTCATCGAGGCAGCTTTCCTTTGTTTTTCGACTGCGACTGGCTGGGTTCTGTTTTGGGCAATGCGACGGATGGTCCAACGCGTTCAAAGAGTTGGTCGAGTTCTTGTCGACTGTAAAGCCGGTAATTGTTCACCGGATGCCGGTACTCTTTGATTCTCCCTTGCTTGCCCCAATTGCGCAGAGTGTTGTGGCAGACTCCGAGGTATTCCGCGGCCTCGGCAATCTGCATGTAGTCGTCCAGTTTCGGCATGAATGCCTCTCCCGAGTCGAATGGTGGGTTACGCAATCCGAGAAGCATACCAAACATTACCAAGAATGCCTACCCTACCATGCTAGCGAACCTGTCGAGAGGAGCAGTGTCTTGAGAGCATCTTCAAAATGCCGAAGTCGAAAAGAAAATCTTCGAATTTTGTTTGCACGCTTTTGATCGGCCGCGAGGATCAAGGTATCGGAACGCCAAAATAGGAGGCAGAAGTGTGGAGACACCCAGCACGATCGAAGATGATTTAGAGACGGTATTGCGAGAAGGAGAGCACGGGTTCTTCATGCGCGTTCTCGTTGAGCAGTGTGGCCCAATGATGCAGGCCCTGATTCTGCGTCATTCAAGAGGCTTCCTACAGCAGGCCGCACTCGAGGATATCTATTCGAAAGCCCTTTTTGAGATTTACAAAGCGGTCTTGAAGCCGGGGTTCGACTGCACTCGTCCCTTGCGACTTGTCAATACGATCATCGAGCGGCGCACGATTGATGCATGCCGCAGAGCCACGCGGCAAAAGTTTAGTACCAACAGTGATGAGCTACTTGGCTTTCTTGCGGAACGACAATCGCAAACAGGTGTAATCAGTTCTTGGCTCGCTTTTTCACAGGAAGAGCAGGATCGCCTGATGATGGTGGTTAGCCAGGCGATTGCTAACAAGCTTACACCAAAGCAAAAAACCATCGCTCAAGCACTTGTCGACAATCTGCCAGCCTTTGCGAGCGACGGCTGGAAATCACTCATCCAACCCATTTACGACGCAACCGGTGATCGATATCCGGCAGCAACAATTCGTAGTCACTGGCGGACGGCCCGCGAGAGAATTTACGAAGAGCTGGCTAAAAACGGTTTCGATTTGACCGCAGAGGAATAACCATGTCAGAAAACATATCACCAGAAATAGCCGAGATAGACATATTGATAGCCTGGAATCAGCGAACTCTGGGATTGAAGTCGCTTAGCAATGAAGATGCCGAGAAACTTACATCCGGAACGCGAGCGGCGTTTGAAAAGATTGAAAACGATTTCCTAGATCGTATGGAGAATGGGGATTTTGATGGAGATGAGCCAGAGATCGAGGATCAAAACGATGAAGTCTCCAGCGAAAAGTCGCCACTACAATCTGTTGGATTGGATCGGGCCACAAGCCACGACGAAACAACGCAAAGCATACTGGACCAGCGGCGAGCCGAGCTGCTTAATAAGAACGGCAAGTCTCCGACAACTTCCAATGACGCAGAAAAAAACGACGAGATACTTGATCCGGAAAAAGTTGCATTGCAGGTGATTTCGGATCTAGGAATTAACGAACTACCAATCGATCCTATCAAAATCGCGGACGAGGAAGGGATCGAGCATCTGGGTGATGCGTATGGAGTTGATTTCGACGCGAGAATTGAATATCACCCCGAGATTCAGAAGTTTGCAATCTTTTACCAGCTAAGTCGCCCAGGGTTCACAATTGGTCGCGTCAACTTTTCGTTGGCCCATGAGCTGGGGCACTATTACCTTCACTCTAGGTATTTGCTAAGCGGTAAGTCACACAATTCACAATCCGATTATCGTTCGAAGGACCCGATGGAACGTGAGGCAGATGCATTCGCGGCAGCCCTGCTGATGCCACGACATTTGTTCAAATCTCGAATCGAGAAACTGCGACGCGAGATCTGCACGCTACGTGATATCTGCAAACTTGCAAAGGACCAGTTCAAGACTTCCATCACGAGTACGACGCTGCGATACCTGAAGTGTGACTTTGAGCCATGCGCGATGGTGATGTCGCGAGACAACCAAGTATTGTGGGCTGACTACTCAACTGATATGCAGTATCTGGGCATGAAGTACATTCCCTTTGGTTCTAGAGTGCCGGCAAAGAGTCGATCATTTGCATTACGGCATGACTCACCAGATGATATCGTTGACGGCGAGATTGATTCTCAAGTCTGGTTCGAGTATCCCAAGCGTTCACAACTTTGGGAAGAAGCGATGACGCTCGGACATACAGGCCTGGTTCTAACATTCCTCACACTTCTTGATCCAGAAATGGAATAATTCTTCTGCACAATCTGAATTGAAGTGCGAGGACATTAGTGAGCACCAAATGAAAGACCTCAATCAATGGTTGAGGTTTGCTGCTCGCTCAGTGTTGAGCGTTGCGGTTGAAACTGCTCGAAATGTTCTCGATTCAATCGGAGATGCAAGAATGAATCAGCAATTGGAAAGTAGTGTCGGATCACAATCGTTTGTCATTCGACTAGGTAGCGACGAATCGTTTTCAGAGCATGTAACGCTGCACGATCCTGTGGTTACGGGACGCCAGGTTTTGCAAGCAGTCAATCGCCGCCCAGAGAAGAACTTCCAACTCCTGTTGCTGACTAGCGACGGGGAATTGGAGGAGATCCGATTGGACGAAACGATCGACCTACGCCGGCCTGGGGTAGAACGATTCTTTGTGTTTGAATCCGACCGGCTGTTAGCGTTTGAAATCGATGATCGTCGATTCGTTTGGGGGAGCGAGACAATCTCCGAGCATACGCTTAAGTTTCTGGCTGGCGTAGCACCCGAGTACTCCGTATGGCAAGAACGCCGCGGTAAGCAAGACGATCTGCTGATCGAGCCCGGTTCTGTTGCCAATCTCGCAGCCAAGGGTATTGAGGTCTTCTTCACGGGAAAGGACCAGACAAATGCTGGCTGAGATTAAGAGCCCTTGCGATTGGTTACCCGCTCGAGACCTCTCTTACCTTGCCGACAACGGCATTGAGGCGGAGTGTCTTTCAGACGGGAGCCAAAAAGCAATTGTACTGAAGAACTTTTTGCTGCCCGCGAACAAGTTCAAGGTGGCGAGAGCGGATATTTTGGTTTTGATTCCACCAGCATATCCAGACGTACCGCCTGACATGTTCTACGCGGACCCGTGGCTCCTGCTAAAGGACACTGAGCGCTACGCGACAGCAGCGGACCAGCCGCATGCTTTTGCAGGAAGAAACTGGCAACGATGGAGTCGCCACAACAATGAGTGGCGACCTGGTCGAGATGGATTACGAAGTCACATTCGCCGAGTTCGCACGGCACTGGAGGAGGCAGCATGAGGCAAGTCGCATTAACTTTGAACGGGCCCGTCGCCGAGTTCTGTCGCAGTGAACTATTCCCAACGACGGGATACGAAGCCGGAGCAATCATGTTGCTTGGAATCAATGATTCGAACGGCGGAGTTCATGGACCAGAACGCCGTTACCTGAGCCACGGCGTTGCATGTGTACCTGAAGAAGATATCGATGTAGCTACGCATCAGAGATTCGCGTGGCGAAAGCAAACGTTCTTGAGGATTCTCAGGGAAGCGCAAGATCGAAGGCTCGCAATCGGGTTCGTTCATTCGCATCGGGGTGTAGATGCATTCTTTTCGGAGGCGGACAATATCCACGATGAAGAAGTCGCAGAGCTGGTATTAAAGCGGACCAAGGGACAGGTGGATTACGTCAGTATGGTTGTCGACGAGGACGATGGACTTGTGGCCAGAGCCTTCTCTGACGGAAAACCACCCGTACTTGCTCGCATTCGCACAACTTTGGGTGCGAATTGGAATTGGCGATCTAGTGAAGTTTCGATGCGCAAGGTGGACGCATTCGATCGGCAGGTCTTAGCATTTGGCCCCGACTTTCTGAAAACGCTCGGACACATCCGTATTGGGGTGATTGGAGCAGGGGCAACTGGTAGCGCGACAGCTACCATGCTGGTTAGAAACGGTGCTACGGATCTATTGTTGGTCGACCCAGATATTGTCGAACATACGAATCTGAGCCGCTTGCACGGTGCTACCACTCGAGATGCAGATCAGGGGCGTTCCAAAGTCCTTGTGCTCGCTGAGTACCTATGCAGCTTTGGTCTTGGGACCCAAGTTCAATCGATCAAGGACATCGCAACAAGTTTGAAGATCAGGGAGGCTTTGAAATCTTGCGATCTTGTCTTTGGTTGCACAGACGACCATTCAGGCCGATTATTTATGAATCGATTTGCATATTACTACAACGTGCCATTCGTCGACATGGGGATTTTGATTGATCCGACGAGACGTACCTCTGGCTTCATTGCATCTGCGGATGCAAGAGTGACGGTTGTGCAGCCTGGTGCGCCTTGTTTGCTATGCCGCAACATCATTGATCCGATTCGTGCTCGTGACGAAGATTTAGAACGCGACGATCCAGACTTGTTCGAGCGTCAGCTTCGAGAAGGTTACGTCCTCCGCGCGAACGTTCCAAATCCGGCGGTGATCACGCTAACCACATCGGTCGCTTCGATGGCGATCGACGAGGTGACCGCTAGGCTCACGAGGTTTCGCAAACCGGTAGATCATCGTGTTCATAAACATCACTTGTTGAAGGACACATTCCCGGGCGCGAGTTGCGATTGCCAAATCTGCGGTTCTCCAGACTGCTGGGGCTTGGGTGACGTCGAGCCATTCCTCGGGAGGGCTGGCTCATGAGCAGATTCCTGCTTTGGCTTGCAGTCTTTTTTCGGATTTGCGCAAAACCCAAGTTCCAATTCCGAAGAGCTAAATCGCAGGCAGATGTCGGAGCTATTAGCGATAGTGAGGTTGTTGTCATAACTGATGGTGGTCACGACAAATGGGCCTGCCTGAAGTGCCCTGGCGGTTGCGGCGAGGTGATTCGGCTAAATCTCTCACCAAAGCGACGGCCATTTTGGCGGGCCAGACAGGATCGTTTAGCACGTCCAACTCTTGAGCCATCCATTTGGCAACAGAACGAATGCGGCTGCCACTTCTTCGTTCGAGATGGCGAGATAGTTTGGTGCGGTTCCGATAGCTAGAAGCGACCGGGGCGATCTGTTAAATAAGACTTCTTTGTCAAACAGAGAATCTGAGAGTTGCAGACGAATTTGCGCGGTCCGGTCTCGGAAATGCGATTTTGGGGCGAATTGAGAGCGTTCTCTGTTTGGCGGTGGGTAGGACGAGAATCGCCGAAACCCTTGGGAAACAACGAAAAAAGCCGAGGGGTCTATTCCTCGGCTTCTCTGTTAAATCGTACCCTCGGAAATTCCGAGGATTTGAGAGGCTCCCGCGGGTGGGCTCGAAACACCGACACACTGGTTAACACTCCATAGCTGATTCCTTTCAACCAGCCGAGTCTGGCGATTACTGAAACGATTCAAACTGCTAAATCCA
>Ga0247840_10006047_pt1 | contig 17734 bp, 17 predicted proteins | sample LaCruzMarch2015__FD_192404 | JGI IMG/M metagenome (GOLD analysis project Ga0247840, IMG submission 192404) | Freshwater microbial communities from meromictic Lake La Cruz, Castile-La Mancha, Spain - LaCruzMarch2015_17m | ecosystem: Environmental > Aquatic > Freshwater > Lake | place: Spain... | reverse complement strand
GCGGTGACGTTGGGAAATTCCATGGTCAGGGAAAAATGCCCGGAGAGGGCGGTCTGGCAAGTCAATAAAACTTGTGCGGGGGGATCACCGGCTGCGGGCGTGTCAGGCGGTCCACGAAGCGCTCCCAGGATGCCTGCCCGGCCAAGATCTCGATTTCTACCCGGAGGTAATACAGCGGGACCTCGGGATCCGGGATGCGCGGGATCCGCACGGCATCCTTCTCGGTGGTGATCACGGCGTCCAGCTCGCGGCGCGAGCAACGGCGGAGGAAGTTCTCGATCTCGCGCGCCGTGTAGCGGTGGTGGTCGTTGTAGGATTTGGAAAGCTCGATCTCGGCGTCGAGCGAGCGCAGTGCATTTTCAAAGCTCTCCGGGACGGCAATTCCGCTGAGGGCACCGATGCGCAGACCGCGAAGGAACTCAAGCGGCTTGAGCTCTCCGGTCGCAAAGTTCCGGAGGTGCTTCGGCCGGTGAGAACACTCGATGATGTCAGCCGTCCGGTTGTATTTCCGGATGCGGGCGACAATGGCCGAATTATCCGAGCCGTCGCATTTGGTGAGGAAAATGTGCGTGGCTCGGCGAAGGTTCCGGGGCGGCTCGCGGAGCGTGCCCCGGGGAAGCATGAACTCATTCCCGAATGGAGCCTGCCGGTCCACCAGAACGATCTCCAGCCCGTGCCTCATCTTGATGTATTGGAGGCCGTCGTCGAGGATGAGGGCGTCAGCGCCGAATTCCCGAACCGCATACGTCCCGCTCTTCACGCGGTCGCGGTCCACCAGCACGACCACGCCGCGCAGGTTGTTGGCAAGGAGGAACGGTTCGTCGCCGGCCGTCCGCGAGTCGAGCAGCAGCGACTTTCCGTCGGATACCACGCGCGGAACAAAAACGGCTTTGTGTTTCGTGAGCTTATCGAGGAGCCGGAGAAGAAACGGCCGGGGGACGCTCTTGTATCCGCGGCTGAGGATGGCAACCCGGCGGCCGCCCTGCTGCAGGGCGCGGGCGAGCAGTTCGACAACCGGGGTTTTTCCGGTTCCCCCGACGGTCAGGTTGCCGACGCTGATGACAAGGCAGCCCTGGGAATGGCTCCGGAAAATCCGGTTCCGGTAAAGCCACAGCCGGGCCTCGACGATGCGCAGGTAAACGAGCGAGAGAACCCAGAGAATCCAGCGGAGCACGTCCGCCCGGCGGCCGTAACGACGGCCGAGAATGACGTCGATAGCAAAGGTCTCGAGACCCTCGATCCAGCGTCTCATGCGAGGATCTTCACGCCGGAATTATCGGCGCGGACGACAATTGCAACCGCCTCGTCGAGTCCGGAAGCGACGATCATCGCATGCGCGGTTTTTTCCGGATTCCGGAGCGTGGCACAGGCGACCGTCGAACCCGATCCGCTGAGCCAGCCGCCCAACGCCCCAGCCGCGCACGCGGCCTCGATGACCGGAGAGAGACAGGGGATGAGCGGTTTGCGGAAGGGTTCATGCAGCCTGTCCTGCAGGGCCCCCTTGAGCGCGGAATAGTTCTGCGTGGCAAATGCCGCCGACACGGCTGCCGCGTTGGCCGCCGTGAAGGCCGCATCCTGAAATGCCACCGTGCGCGGAAGCGCCTGCCGCGCAGCGGGGGTCGAAATCTCAAAGTCCGGAATGAGAAGGACAAAACGCAGCCCCCGGTCCACCGGATATCTCTGGAGCGGACCGGAGCCGGGGACGATCGTGAACCCGCCGAAAGCGGCCGGAGCCGCGTTGTCCGGGTGTCCTTCCAGTCCGGCGCACAGGCGGAAGAGATCCGGGCGGTTGAGCGGGCGTCCGCCGAGCTCGTTGAGACCGTGGAGAATCCCAAGGCGCACAGTGACGCTGCTGCCGAGGCCGCGCGAACGGGGAACAGACCCCTCCACTTCCCAGTGGAATGCGAACGGGCGCATCTTCGCCTCACGGAAAAACAGGTCGGCCGCCTCCTCAGCCATCTCGCCCTTTGCAGGACCGCGCCCGCGGCGGACGGTCGTCGTGTTGTAAAGCTGGAGGGCGATGCCGAGGCAGTCGAAACCCGGGCCCAGATTCGCCGTCGTCGCCGGCACTCTCACGCGCGCTTCATTCATCCGGTCCATCATGGGCGATCGCCCGCCGCCGGAAAAGAAGATATCTCGCGTTGACCCGGCCGGATTTTCACCAGCCGGATTGACAGGTTGGCGTTCATGAAATATGGGTGCCCATATGAAGACAACCATAGATATCTCCGATGATCTTTTTCTGCGGTCGAAGCGGATTGCCAGAGAGCGCGGGGTGACGCTGCGAGAGCTTTTTACCGAGGGGCTTGTGACGGTGGTTGACAAGTGCTCCGCCAAGCCATCCCCGCGTGTCAAGGCGGTGACGTTCAAAGGCAGGGGGCTGGCTCCAGAGTTCAAAAATGCCCCCTGGGGAGCCATTCGCAACGCGGCTTATGAGGAGCACGGGGCATGAACGCCGTTGATACAAACCTGCTCGTTTACGCCCATCGGGAGGACTCAACATGGCACAAGGCGGCATTGAAAGTGCTGGTCGGACTGGCCGATGGGACGGACTTGTGGGCAATTCCCTGGCCATGCGTGCATGAGTTTCTGGCAATTGTGACGCACCCGAAGATTTACCGTCCTCCCTCCCCCATGCCGCTCGCCATTGCGTCCATTCGCGCCTGGATGGAGTCGCCGACGCTCCGTCTTCTCGGAGAAGGGCCTGACCATCTGGACCGCCTTGAGCGGCTCGCCCTGGCGTCCAAAGCGGCCGGTCCGATGGTGCATGATGCCCGAATCGCCGCGCTGTGCGTGAGCCACGGGGTCCGACAACTCCTGTCGGCCGACAGGGACTTCTCCCGCTTCCCCTCGTTGAAGATCAAAAATCCGCTGGTCGGTTGACGGCGCTTCGCCGGCCGGACCGGAGTGACCAAAAGATGACATCTCTCGGATTGACTCCGCCGGAATAGCGGTAATCGTAACCCCGTTCATGGAAGGCAACAGAAACAAACCGAAGGCATCAGGCAAATGGGGGTTTCTCCCTGCTCTGATGGCGGTGCTATTCTCCGCCGCTGTGCTTCCCGCGCAGCAGGTGGTCCGCGTGGGGCTGTTTCCGAATGTCACCCATGCGCAGGCGCTGGTCGCAGCGAACATGTCGCGTGAAGGGAACGGCTGGTTCGAGTCCCGGCTGGGAGTGCCGGTGAAAATCGAGTGGATGGTTTACAATGCGGGGCCGTCTGCGATGGAGGGAATCTTCACCAAGGCTGTGGATTTCACGTATGTGGGCCCGAGCCCGGTCGTGAATGCCTACGCGCGGGCAAACGGCCGCGACGTGCGCGTGCTCAGCGGAGCGATGCGCGGCGGGGAGGCCCTGCTCGTCCGGGGCGACGGCATCACTAAGCCGGAGGATTTCCGCGGCAAGACAATCGCCACCCCTCAACTCGGCAACACGCAGGACGTGGTATGCCGGGCCTGGCTGATCTCGCACGGAATCAAGGTGACGCTCGTGGGCGGCGACGCACGGGTGATCCCGACGGCGAATCCCGACATTCTCCCGCTTTTTCAAGAGGGAAAGATCGACGCGGCGTGGACGGTCGAACCGTGGGTCACGCGCCTGATCAATGAAGCCGGCGGGAAAATCTTTTTTGCCGACCGGGACGCGCTGACGACCGTGCTCGCCGGGCGGGAGCAATTTTTAAATGAGAATCCGGAACTCGCCGCGCAGTTCCTTGCGGCGCATCGTGAGCTGACCACATGGGTCCTTGCGAACCCGGAGGAGGCCCGCAAGCGGATCTGTGACGAACTCGGGGCGATCATGCACAAGAAGATGTCCGCGGACCTGATCAACGAGGCCTGGACACGCCTTGTCCCATCCGATGAGATTTCCGCCGCGCCGTTTGAAACCTTCCTGGCACAGGCCCGCCAGGTCGGGTTCCTCCGCGCCAACGTGAACCTCGACAAATTGATCTGGCACCCATGAGCATCGAGCACGAGCTGAAAAATGTTGCGCCCGAGCGGATCGAGGTGGACCGGATTTCCAAATCGTTCACCACGAAGCACCATGTCGTGAGCGCGCTCGACTCGATCAGCCTCAAAATTTCCGAAGGCGAGTTCGTCTGTCTGGTCGGGCCGAGCGGGTGCGGAAAATCGACGCTGCTCAACATCATCGCCGGGCTCGAGCAGCCGGATTCCGGGCGCATTCTCGCGAACGGTGAACCGGTCGCCGCGCCTGGACGCGACCGCATGGTCATGTTCCAGGAACATGCGCTGTTCCCGTGGCTCGACGTGATGGGCAACGTCATGTTCGGACTGAAGCTCAAGCCCGGGCTCAACGACAAGGAACGCCTCGAGGTGGCCCAGTATTACCTCCAGCTCGTGGGCCTGGAAAAATTTCACCACTCGAACATCCACGAACTTTCCGGCGGGATGAAGCAGCGCGTGGCCCTCGCCCGGGCGCTAGCGCCGAACCCCCGGGTCCTGCTCATGGACGAGCCGTTCGCTGCGCTCGATGCCCTGACCCGTGAACAGCTCTACGGCGACATCCAGAAAATCTGGGAGGCCAGGCGGAAGACGATCATCTTCGTCACGCACAATGTCCGCGAGGCCGCCTGCCTCGGTGACCGCGTCATCCTGTTTTCCCCGAATCCCGGACGCATCCGCAAAGAGTTCGCCGTAACGCTCCCCCGGCCGCGCGACATCAACAGCGTCGAACTCGCCCATTACTCGACGGAAATCACGGCGGCACTCAAAGGCTTCACTGCGGGAGTAGGAAGGGAGGCCTCGGAATGAAACGGTCACTCACATCGATTGTGTTTTTCGCCATCCTGATCGGGATCTGGCAACTCGCCGCCTCTTCGGGAAAATTCTCACAGGTGATGTTCCCACCGCCGTCGAATGTCGCCGAGTATCTCTGGCAGGCGGTCACCGACGGGACGCTGGGGTCCGCGACCCTCGTGACGGTCAAACGACTTCTGATCGGCTATGCCGTGGGACTATTGCTCGGCATCCCTCTCGGGCTCTTCACCGCGAAGTTTAAAGTTTTCCAGGATACGGTCGGGGTCCTCGCGCTCGGAATGCAGGCGCTGCCGAGCGTCTGCTGGGTTCCGCTCGCTCTCGGCTGGTTCGGGCAGACCGAGGCCGCCATGCTTTTCGTCGTCGTCATGGGCACCCTGTGGTCGGTGATCATCGCCACCAGCGACGGGGTGCGCTCGATGCCTCCGATCTATCTTCGCGCAGCCAAGACGATGGGCTCCTCCGGGCTTCACTCGTGGGTGAGGGTCATCCTTCCGGCGTCGCTTCCCTACCTTGTCGGAGGAATGAAACAGGGCTGGGCGTTTGCGTGGCGCTCGCTCATGGCGGCGGAAATCTTCGTGACGATTCTCACAGGTTTCGGGCTCGGACAGCTGCTCCACTACGGGCGCGAGCTCCATGCCATGGACCAGGTGATGGCGGTCATGATCGTGCTGATCGTCATCGGACTGCTCGCGGACAAGCTGCTCTTCGCGCCATGGGAAAGATTCCTGCACCGGCGCTGGGGCACGGGAACCTTGAAGTAGGTGGAGGCTCATTTTGACCGGGGCGTTTTCCTGCCGGCGCATGACCTCTGGCTGGATTCTCAAAAATCGAAAAACCTCGCGTTCGTTTCGCACGCTCACAGCGATCATACCGCACGACACACCACGACGGTTGCAACTCCGGCCACGCTCGACCTGATGTGCCTGCGCATGGGGGCCTTGAAGGGAGACCTCATCCCGCTCTCGTTCGGCGAGAAGGGGGATTTCGGGAGCTTTTCCATCCGGCTGATTCCTGCCGGCCATGTTCTGGGATCGGCCCAGTGCCTGATCGAGAGCGAAGCCGGATCCCTTCTCTACACCGGGGATTTCAAACTTCGCAGGGGAGCCACATCCGGAGCGGCGGAATTCTGCCGGGCCCGGACGCTGGTCATGGAAACAACGTTCGGACTGCCGAAATACGTTTTCCCACCCGATGCGGAAGTGATCGTGGCGATCCTGGATTTCTGCCGCGCGGCACTCGCCGAAAACGAAGTCCCAGTGCTTCTGGCGTATTCGCTGGGAAAGTCGCAGGAAGTTCTTCACGCCCTGACGCAGGCCGGAATCACAGCAATGCCTCACCCGTCGATCTCCCGGCTTCTGCCCGCTTATGAGCGCTCGGGTTTTTTGTTCCCGGGTCTGGCGGACTGGGATCCCTCCGCCGCCAGCGGCCATGTAATCGTGTGTCCGCCGAATACAAGAAACTCGCTGGACGTGATCCCGAAAAAACGGACGGCTGTGATCACTGGCTGGGCGCTGGACTCATCGACGGTTTACCGGAGTCGATGCGAGGCCGCGTTCCCGCTCTCCGATCACGCGGGTTACGATGACCTGCTCCGCCATGTGGAAAATGTTTCTCCGGACCGCGTCCTCACCCTGCATGGGTTCGCACAGGAATTCGCCGGGGACCTGCGCGCAAGGGGCGTCGAAGCATGGGCGCTCACAGGACCGAACCAGCTTGATCTCCCGCTTTTCTAAAAGAAGGCTCAGCGCCTTTCCACGGCCATCGAGGAAACCGGGCGGAGGGTTCCTCCCTCATGCCATTCCCCGGGAATCAGAACTTTGCGCGGCTGCCGCGGAACACCGATCTCGTTCCGGCTCAGCTGTCCGATCAGCAGATCCACAGCGGCGGCGCCGATCAGTTCGTGATTCTCGCGGATCCCGCTCCAGTTTTCCACGTCGTCCACCACGTTCAGGTTGACCAGCCCGCACTCATCCGGAATCGACCGGCCGGTTTCCTGCACCCACTCGCGGACGACCGGGTTGATCGAGAGGATCGCGTCGGGCTTGTAGGTATCCAGCCACCGGTCAAATGCGGGGGGACGTCCCTCCTTGAAACGCTCCAGAAAGAGGACTGGGACACGCTGGGGCTCGGGAAGTTGGGCCTGCTCGACAAGAAACGCCGCCTGGGCGCGTCCCTCGGATTCCCGGTCCAGGTAACGGCTGTAGATGAACCCCACCCGCGTGTAGCCGCGTTGAAGGACGGTCTGGAACGCAAGGCGCAGATTGAAATAAAAATCGCGGTCCGCGATCGGAAACCCTTGCGGGTAATAGCGGGGAGCCGGCATCACGGCCGACCCGGGCGCAATCTGGTTCCCGCTACCGATGAGGGCGATGACGCAATCCGACCACTCCTCGAGCAAAAATTGCTGGTGGAGCATGAGCGGAAGAATCACGCCGAAGATCCCACGCTGTTTGAGGATTTCGGAAACCCGGCCGACCTCTGCACCGCTTCCAGTCGAGTTCCCACTGATGGGAATCTCCTCAAGGCGGAAGCCCCGCGCCTCGCAGCGTTCACGCGCCCCACGCAGATACCCGCGCAGCCAGGGAAACTCCTGCCAGCACGTCGGATTCGGGTAATCATTGAGCCACGCAAGCGCCGACTGCATGGCGGTCGGCCGGTGCGAGCGAGCCTGCGCCTGATACATCGCGACAAGCGGATTCGGGCGGTATCCCTCGCGCTTTGCGATCTCGTGAATGCGCTCCCGCGTATGGACGGGAATCGTCGGATGGTTTCGCAGCGCGCGCGAAACCGTGGCCTTATGCACGCCCGCCAACTTGGCGATGTGATCCAACGAAATTTTTTGAAGCTTCATGGGTGGGATATCCCGTCCCCTGCGGATACTACTTTGTGTTCCGCTCGGCAAGCTTCCTCCCTGTTTCGAGCGTAATTTTCTATCGCCGGAAACATTCGCCCTCCGCCTGCGACCATCGCCACGCACCCGTAATAATCATTTTGACAACAAACTCCAAATAGTGTTCTGATGAACACGATGCAACTCACAGACAAGCAACTTGCCGTCCTGGAGTTCCTCCGCGAGCGCCGGAGTGACGGACTTTCCATGCCGACCGTGCGCGAAGTTCAGGCACGCTTCGGCTTTTCCAGCCCGTTCGCCGCAACGCGGCACCTCATGGCGCTGGAAAAAAAGGGGTTCCTCAACCGGTCGGGCGGCCGCGCCCGCTCGATGGCCCTCAACGAGCCGGCCCCCCCGCGCTGGTGGAACATCCCGCTGCTCGGAGCCATCCCGGCCGGATTGCCGGTAGAGGCGGTCGAGCAGCCGGACCGCTGCATCACGGTTGATCCCGAAAGCATCCGACTTCCAAAAAATTCCCGCACCTTCGCGCTGGAGGTCCGCGGTGATTCCATGACCGGTGCTGGGATACTCGATCGTGATGTCGTCATCCTCGAACTGGCAGAGCCCCGCCATCGCGACATCGTCGCCGCCCTGATCGACGGCGAAACCACGCTCAAGCGCTACCTTGTCCAAAAGGGAAAACCATTTCTCCGCGCGGAAAATCCTGACTATCCCGATCTCATACCGGCCCGCGAACTCGTCATCCAGGGCGTCTTCAGGGCCCTTATCCGCATCAACCACAGCCGCACATGAAAACCTCCTCAAAAAAACGCAGATCCGGGGATGAGGGAGAAGACCTCTGGGCGTGGACGGAACGTCAGACGGTTCCCGCCGCCGCTCCCGTTCCGGCTGATCACGAAGAGCCGTCGGCAGCCGAAAAGAAGCCCTGGTATGGCGAAGTGCTGCGGAAGATCTCCGGACGGAAGTGACCTTTTACTAGGGGCGCAGCGCCCTGTCGCCGTGTCTTGAACCCGAATGGCGTCTTGCTCCGCGCTCTCCGCGTCTCTGCGTGAGGAACCCGGATCCGGATTGAAAAAGCGGACGATCAGGTTTTAGCGAGAATCGAACGGGCGATCTGGAGTGCCTCATCGACATCCGCCGCGACATGGTCGTCGCCGATGTCGTCCAGAAATCCAGCCTGGGTCATCATGAAATACGGCTGGGTGTGGGCTCCGCAGATGATGACGTGGCCGCGCTGGGCCTTGATTTTTTCGACGAGCATTTCGAGTGCATTGAGCGCGGTGGCGTCCATCGAGGTGACCGAGCGCATCCGGAGAATGACGACCTTCGGACGGACATTCGCTGCGACGAGAGCATCTTCGAGTTTGTCCGCCGCTCCGAAAAGGAAAGGCCCCGCGATCCGGTAGATCGTGACACCATCAGGAATCTTCTTCCCGGCGATCGAGTGCCGGTCTCCCTCGTCCTCGTTCTCGGCGGTCACCTGGTGGACAACTGTCGTGTCGGTCACGCGCTTGATGAAGAGAAGGGCGGCGAGAAGCATCCCGATCTCCACCGCGACGGTGAGATCGAAGACAACTGTGAGCAGAAATGTCGCCAGAAAAACCGCCGCATCGGCCAGAGGAATCCTCCGCAGCCGGGAAAATTCCCGCCATTCACCCATCCGCAGCGCGACAGCGACGAGGATGGCACTCAGGCTGGCGAGCGGGACAAATTTTGCGAGAGGAGCCGCGATGAGAATGATAACGAGAAGCGTCGCCGCGTGGATCATGCCCGAAAGCGGGGAAACTCCGCCCGCCTGGATGTTCGCCGCAGTCCGCGCAATCGCGCCGGTGGCCGGAATCCCGCCGAAAAGCGGGGAAACCAGGTTGGCAATCCCCTGGCCGACAAGCTCGGTGTTCGCATTGTGCCGGTCACCGGTCATGCCATCGGCCACCACGGCGCAGAGCAGCGACTCGATTGCCGCGAGCAGCGCGATGGTGATCGCCGGCTGGAAAAGTTCCTGGATGACGGAAAGCGAAACCGCGGGCATTTTGATCACCGGAAATCCCGCCGGGATTCCACCGAACTGGGATCCGATCGTCGCCACAGGGAGCTGGAAGATCCCGGCGGCAACCGTTCCCAGCACGAGGACCACGATCGGTCCCGGGATCCGCTTGAAAGGAAGCCGGGGCCAGAGGCGGAGCAACACGAGCGAGCCTGCGGCCAAAGCCAGCGTGACTAGATGCGTCTCTGGCATTTTTCCCCACAAAACCGGAATCTTTTCAAAAAAATCCGCGGGAAGCTTTTCAATCGAAAGCCCCAGGAAATCCTTGATCTGGCTGATCAGGATGATGACCGCAATTCCGCTCGTGAATCCGGTCGTCACCGGGTAGGGGATGAACTTGATGAGCGTGCCGATCTTGAACAGCCCCATCAGGACGAGCAGGATGCCGGCCATCATCGTGCACAACGCGAGCTTCTCGAAGCCGTAGGTCTGCACGATTCCATAGACGATGACCACGAAAGCCCCGGTCGGCCCGCCCACGCTCAGACGAGTGCCTCCCATCAGCGAGATCAAAAATCCTGCCGCGATCGCCGTGTAGATCCCCTGCTGCGGAGTCACCCCGGACGCGATGCCGAAAGCCATGGCGAGCGGCAGAGCAATCACGCCGAGAGTCATCCCCGCCACAAGGTCGGTGAGAAATTTCCGGGCGCTGTAGTCCCGCCACATCCCGAACGCCACCGGCAGGGAATAAAGAGGCTCTGGTCTCGACATGTTGAACAAATAAGAATTCCGCCGCTGTCGGCAATGTTAAAAACAGCGCGGACGCGGGTCAGCGGGATTTATTGATCCGCTGAATGGTCTGCCGGACGAAATTTCCGGCCGCTTCGATCTCCTCTTTGAGCTGCCTCGAGGAGATCGCGATCGCGCCGAACGATTCGACGGTGAGGCGTTCGAGGTGGTCGTCGGTGGCGACGGTTACATCGAATCCGGACGCATACTTCGCAGCGAGGCGCTCGATGATGTCGTCGGCGGTCTGGCCGGATTTGGAGTAGAAGATTTTGATCGCGGTGGACTCCTCCCCGGCGGACGGTTTCATTCCCCGGCCATCGAAGACGACCGCCACCGTCCAATTGGACCCGTCCTGCAGGGCGGTGAGCATTCGGATGAGGGACTCGCGGACAGCGGGACCCTGGGAGGCATATTTTCCGGAGAGCTCCGGCCACTGGAAGATCATGCTGTGGCCGTCCACGATGAGGATCTTCTGTTTCATCGCGGAACGCGCGGAGACTATTTCGCGTCGGGAAGGATGCGGGTATTGATGCGCACGATCCCGTCGCGGGCGAACTCGCTGGCCGGGTAATTTTTCTGGGCCTTCAGATACCATGCGAGCGACGAGCCGATCTGGTTCCTCCCCTCGAGTTCCTCCGCCTGCCGGATCGCACGAACGAAGTCGGATGCCTTCGTCGTGAGGTTGGCGCGGACCTGGTTTAGCTTGTTGTCATCGGGGAACTGCTGCGAGGCGGCTTCCGCGCTCTCCCACGCCCCGGCGAAGTTGCCGCGCTTCTCGACCTCCTGCGCGCGGATGATCGCGGCTTCGACGGACGCCATGTCCTCAAGCACCTTGCGCAGCTGCTCCTGCTTGTCCGGATACATCGCCGTGGCGGCGATGAACCGCATCTTGTCGTCATAGATCTGACGGTAGTTTTTCTGGCTGATCAGCTGGTCGAAATCCGAGATCGCGCGGCTCTGAAGATCCGACTGGCTGAAAATTTTACCACCCACTTCTGAGAGAGCGGGGTTCCTCGGCCAGATTTCCGCCGCGGCGCGGAGCTCGGATTCCATAGCATCCTTGTCCCCGCTGGCAGCCGCATTGCGGGCCTTGGCGAGGTGCATCGAACTCACCGTCTTTGCCGTCTCGATTTTCGCTAGCGGCTTGCTGGAATCGAAATCTCCCGCGATCTCCTGCATTTCGTTCACGAGCTTTTCCGCGCGGGTGAGGTCGTTCACCTCAAGGGCGGCGAGCAGCTCGTTGCTCTTCTGCGAGAACGCGAGAGCGCGACGCTTTTCATCGCGGCTCAGCAGCCGGACGCTCGGGAGGAATTCGCCGACCATGAACGTCTCGGCGAGCCGCTCGGTTGCGCTCTTCATCTCGTTTTTTTCGAGCAGGAACTTGTAGGCCTCGATCCCCTCGTTGACGTCACGGATCGCCTCGTTGGCGAGTCCGTCGAGCTGGCTGAGCGAGCTGATGAGTTTGCTGATCGCCTGGGCGGCCGTGGCGGCGCCGCCCACCAGGCTCTCGACGCTCATGTTCCCGACCCCGAACTTCATTCCCTCGGCCGAGAACGACTGGCCGGAAGGAACAAATGTCCCGCCGCCAGCAGAGGTGCCGTTGGCGCCGGCTCCTCCCTGCACATAGGTTCCGCCTTTGGCTTCCCCGGAGATTTTCGGGTTGAACTCGGCCTCGATCTTCGCCTGGCCGGCGTCCTTGTTCGTGGGAAGCGTGTCCACCATCTTCTTGAAGACCTCGATCGAATTGTCGCCGTCGGTGTAGAGCGCGCGGTAGAACCGGTTCGCGATGATGACGTGCTGGAACCGCCGGGTCGCGAAGAACTGCATGATGAGCGCCTGGAGGTGGCCCTTGGCTGTCATCTCCAGCATGGCCATGCGGGCCTTGTTGTTCTCGATCGTCTGGCCGACCTCGGAGAGCTGGCGCTTCGTGCGCGCCAGGCGGGCGTCGCGGGCGAGTTTCTGGTTCTCCTGGCCGAGCGCGTCGTCCTTCGCGACCTTCTGCCCGAGCACGGTGGCGGACGAGGCGACCTCGTTGTTCCACTCAGCTGTGCTGCGCTGCTTCTCGAGAAGCGCATTTTCCTGTTTGAGCCGCTCGACCTGGGCAAGGTTGTTCTTCGACGCGTAGATCGCATCCGCGAGCGTGCTGCAAAGGTTCGCATCGTCCTTGTATTCCGACGCTTTTTTGAGAAGGGCGAACGCGGCGTCCTGGTTCTGCTTGTTCGCCTTGCCGGGCGAAAGCAGATCCATGATCTTGTCGATCGTGTCGCGGTAGGCGACATCGGCCGCGTCGGTCGCGGGGGCCGCATTGAGGTATTTTTCAAACCGGGCGCGGAAGAGCCGGTTGTCGTTGATGTTCCAAAGCTTTCCGTCGTAGGCGACCGTGTCGTTGCCGGGGTCGAAATGCGGGACATCCCTGCCGATGAATCCCTCGTTCATCTGGCCGGGGCGGGCTCCGCCGGTCGCGGCTTTCGAGTCCCCGGCACCCGGAGGAACGCCGCCACCCTGAGGCAGGGCGGGCAGGATGCCCATCAGGAGGGCCATCAGCACAACAGCAGGGGATTTCATGGCTGCGAAAGTTTTTTGGTCCGGAGCACGCCGTTTTCATCGACCTCGACGACGAAGACGTATTTCTGCCCCTTCTGGATGTTCATGGCATTGAACTCGGTCGTGACCAGAACCGGAATCGTCTCCTTATCCACATCCACCGCGATCAGCCGGCCGGAAGCGGGCGACCAGGCAAGGGAGTTCGAGACCTCCCCCTCGACCTTGTAAACATTTCCGCGGAGGCTGTTGGCGTTTTCCATGTAGCCCGGGATGTCGAGGTCCGCCACCGTGCGAAATGGATCAGAACTTCCGGTCTGGAAAAATCGTGATCCAAAAAATGCCGCAAGGATCAGTGCGGCGGCCATTATGATCCAAATCGGCTGCAGGGAGGTTTTTTTTCGGCGGGCCATGGGCGTGAGTATCTCCTACCCGTGCAGCCGCAGAAGTTCAAAGGGAAAACGCCGCGTTCCGCCGGAATATCCGGCCCGGGCAGGCAGCGATCCGGTCCTCCGCAAGTCGTTCCGCACGCGGAATCAAAGCGTTCTTCCACGGAGGGCGGAATAGAGTGCGCGGACGAGCGTGTTCGCACGCCCGCCCGGCAGGACTCCCTGCTCCATCTGGTTCATGACATAGCCGAAGCCGATCCCTGTATCCGGATCGGCGAATCCGAGGCTCCCGCCGGCACCCGGATGGCCGAAGGCAACCGGCGAGGGGCCGAGGATCCCGCGGACTTTCCGGCCCGAAGCATCGAGGGGGTCCATCATGAACCCGGCGGAGAACGAGGTTTCCAGGCGGAGGATTTTGTCGAACCCTTGCGAGCGCCGTGTGGACATCCACGACATCGCCTCTTTTCCGAAGAAGGCCTTGCCGCTCGAGACACCGCCGGCGGCGAGAAGGGAATAAAACTTCGCGAGCGCGGAGGCGGTGCCGATGCCTCCCATCGAGGGGAGCGAGGCGGAGCGCGCAGCCGGCGAGTTCATCGCGGAAACCGCCAGCAGCCCGCCTGGGGAGGAAAAGGCCTTGCGCGTCAGGGAATCCGGGACGGCCATGGCTTCGTGGAAGGCGGGGTTTGGAGGGGGAGCCCCCGCGCGGGGAGGAAGGATCGACGCGGCGCGACCGTGCTCCTCTTCCGGGAGCCCGATCCAGAGTTCGAGGTCGAGCGGATCCCCGAATTCCCTTCGCCAATACCTGCCGATGGGGGTTCCTCCATCGAGCCGGCGCACCAGTTCATCGGCAAGGAAACCGAACGTCCTCGGTCCGTATCCCGGGCCCTCGTCGGCTCCTGCAAAAGGCACCTGCTCCTCGATGGCCCGGGCGACCCCCTCATGATCCATGACCGAGAGATCGGTGCGGTCGAGCGCCCCAAGCCCCGCCTTGTGCGAAAGGACCTCTCCGATCGTGATGCGATCCTTCCCAGCGCTCGCAAATTCCGGCCAGATATCCGCCATCCGGGAATCCGGGTCGAGCCCCGCCCGCTCCAGGGCGTGGAGCGCGCAGGCCGCAGCCATGCCCTTGGTGGCGGACCAGATGAGCACGAGCGTGTCCGGCTCCCAGGGAATCGTGCGCGACGCATCGCGGAACCCGCCGCACAGGCTCGCGATCTCGCGGCCGTCCTGCCAGACCGAAACGGCGGCGCCCACCTCGCGGCCGGAAGCAAAATTTTTTTCGAAGGCCGCCCTGAGGCGGGATGGCATGTCGCCGGGCACCGGTCACAAAAGCCCTGTCACGGACTTCAGGTCGGGATCGTATTTCGCGATCTCACGGAATTTTTTGTCCATCTCAAAGCTGGTGCGGAGCGCGGCAGCCGCCTCCTGAAGGTTTCCGAGGACAGCATCATAGCATCCGAGGTTGTAGAAAAATGTGGCCTCCTTTGCGAGGCTGCTCGGACCCTGGAGGAGCAGGCTTTTAGCCTCGGCCGTGCGACCCATCTCGTGCAGGCAGAACGCCCCGTGGATAAATCCCGTGGAGGACGAGGGACAAAGCTGCCGCAACCGCGAGCAGACCTCGAGGGCGGGCTGCCAGAGCCTTCCGCGCATCATCACAAAGAGACGCAACTGCAGGACCTCTTCGCGATCCCGGTCCTCCGGCGGCAGCCGGTCGAGCTCCGCGAGAGCCTCTGCCGGCATCTCCAGTTCGATGTAGCCCTGCGCTGCCAGCAGGATGCGTTCAATTCCCATTGGCGGGACCTTAACGGGGGCCGCACGATATTCAATCCGCATTCTTTTCGGCACAAGAACCCGCTTGCCCTTTCGCTGCACTTGCTTTTTTGCGCAACCGAACGGAATATCGGCCCGACCATGAACCCGTCCACCCCCGCGGAAATTTTCGAGCTCGCCCGGCCGGTGGACCCATTGAGCGCGTCGTTGAGTGTCCTGGTCGTCGAGGACGACCGGCCGACCCGCCTGCTGCTGGAGCGGATGATCCGGGCGCGCGGGCATGAGGTCGCGGGGTGCGACTCGGCGGAGGCGGCCCGCGACCTGCTCGCCGAGGCCTTCTACCCGCTGATCGTTCTGGACATCCAGCTGCCGGGCATGAGCGGGCTGGACTTCAGCCGCCTCCTCCGGACCCAGTCGCTCGGAAAATACTATTACATTCTTGCGGGCACGGGAAACAACCGTCCGGACGATCTCAAGGAAATCCTCGACGCCGGGGCGGACGACTATATCGGCAAGCCTTATCATCCCGGACTGCTTGATGTGAGGCTTGCGGTTGCGGAGGCGGCGGTGAAAGACATTGCCGAGCGCCGGCGGCTCGAAAACGATCTGGAGTTTCTGGCCGAGCATGATCCCCTCACCCGGCTCTACAACCGGCGGAGGCTTCCGGTGGCAGTGGGAAATGCGGTCGCAGCCGCGCGCGAGGGCTCGCCGGGCGCCCTCCTTTACATCGATCTCGACAACTTCAAGGTCGTCAATGACACCCTCGGCCACGACGCGGGAGACCGCCTCCTGCTCCTCGTCGCGGACATCCTCAGGCAGGCGGTGCGCGAGGACGATGTGCTGGTCCGGTTCGGGGGAGATGAATTTGTTATCATCCTGGAGGGGTGCGCCATCGAGGATGCGCTGGAAATCGGGGAGAAACTCCGCGCGAAAATCGAGACCATCGCCTTCTCGGAAGGGGGAAGATCCTTCCGGATCGGAGCCTCGATCGGGGTGGCGCCCATCGACGGGGAGCGCGATGTGCAGGACGTCATCGGCGTGGCGGACGCGGCCTGCTATGCCGCGAAGGCGGGTGGAAGAAACCGGGTGGAATTGCACGGTCGCGGGGGCAGCGCGCTGGAGACGCTCGTCGCGGACAACAACTGGTCATCAAGGATCAAGAGCGCCATGGAGGAGGGGACGCTCGGGATATATTTCCAACCAGTCGTTTCCGCCCGCGGGCGCTCGGTCTTCTTCCATGAGGTGCTTCTGCGCCTGAGCGACCGGCCGGACAGCGCTCCCGTTCACCCGGCGGCCTTCATGAGTTCGATCCAGAGGTCCGGCCAGGCCGCCGAGTTGGACCGCTTCGTCATCTCCCGTGCGGCGGAGGCGCTCTCGAAGTGCACCGGCACCACGCTCTCAATCAATATTTCTGCGAGCTCGTTTGCCAAGGATGACTTTTCGGATTTCGTCGAGTCGACGCTTTCTCGCCACTCGCTCGGGCCCGAGCGCATTATTTTTGAGCTCACTGAAAACGAGGTGATCTCCAATCTCGGGGGTGCGGAAAAAGTCATGGCATCACTCCGGGCGCGGGGGTTCCGGTTTGCGCTGGATGATTTCGGGACCGGGGCCTCGTCGCTCAGCTACCTGAAATCGCTTCCGATCGACATGATCAAGGTCGAAGGATCTTTTATCCGGCACCTGGACCGCGATCCGTTCAGCCAGGCTGTGGTCCGGGCCGTCCAAGCCCTGGCCTCCGCTCTCAGGATCCCGGTGGTGGCCGAATACGTCGAGACGCGGGCTGTTTTCGATCTTCTTGTGGAGATGGGGGTGGAGTATGTGCAGGGTTATCTGGCAGGTGAGCCCAGAACGACGCCTTACTCCGAAGAGGAGCTCTTTTCCTCCTCGCAGTTTTGAATCCGGGTTGGACACAGCACGGGGGTGCGGATAGTTTTTATTTATGAGAAAGATCCTGCTTGCGGCCCTGGTCTTGATGGGCTGTCTGAACCGCGCGGATGCGCAGCTCCTCGTATACGATCTGTCGTTCAACACCACCGGCCCTTCGGTCAACTACTCGTTCCTTGAAGGCGGCTATCTGGTGGTGGATGTGAGCGCTCAGTCGGTGACGTCGGTCGTCATCCTGACCGATCCGACCACGCAACTCCAATATTATACGACCGGGCTTCTCAGCGGGACCTACATGGAGATGCTTGAAGAAGGCACCGGGAGCGAATACGCGGTCATCTACTCCAACTCGGGCTCCGCCGGGAGCGACAATATCGCGTTCCAGATTCTTGGAAAGACGAGCAATAATACCGGCGTCGGAGGCGGCAACAGCCTGAGCATCGCCAGAAAGCTGCGCGGATACCTTCTTGCCTCAGCCGCCGAGTCGGCAACCTCCAGCACCTCGGGGAATGCCACCGTATCGGGAAACACCACGTTCTCCTACGGCTTCGCCGGATCGAGCAAAGTCACGGCAAGCCTCCAGGGCGGCCTGACCAGCGCCTCGAACTCCAACCGCTTGGATGCGGCTGCCGCGCTGGATAATTTAACCCAGGTTCTCGAAAATCGCGGGATCTTTGCCGATTCCTCCTCGTCGTCCAACTCGACCGCAACAAGCAGCTCAACGACGACGTCGAACAGCACGTCGTCCCA
>Ga0247840_10006041_pt1 | contig 17741 bp, 15 predicted proteins | sample LaCruzMarch2015__FD_192404 | JGI IMG/M metagenome (GOLD analysis project Ga0247840, IMG submission 192404) | Freshwater microbial communities from meromictic Lake La Cruz, Castile-La Mancha, Spain - LaCruzMarch2015_17m | ecosystem: Environmental > Aquatic > Freshwater > Lake | place: Spain... | reverse complement strand
CGAGCGCGACTACCGGCGCGTGGCCGAACTGCATGTGGAGTCCGGCTGGGTCCCGCCCGGCACCCGGGTGGACGAGTTCGAGTCCGCCATCCGCACCGTCTGCGAGCCGATCTTCGAGAAGCCGCTCTCCGAGATCTCATTCGGGCACTTTCTGGTGCGGCTCTTCCAGACCGCCCGGCGCTTCGACATGGAGGTCCAGCCCCAACTGGTCCTGCTGGAGAAGACGCTGCTCAACATCGAGGGCCTGGGCCGGATGCTCTACCCGGAACTGGACCTGTGGACCACCGCCAAGCCCTACATGGAGCGCTGGATGCGCGACCAGATCGGCGTCAAGGGCCTGGCCAAGCGCACCCGGCGCAACCTCCTCACCATCGCCGACCAGTTGCCCGACCTGCCGCTGGTCATCCACCGCATCCTGCACGCCGCCGACCTGGACGCCCGCCGCACCCTCGCCGCCGCCAAGACGGTCAACGACCACGACCGGGCCGCGGAGGCGCGTGCCGGGCTCTCCGCCCGCGCCCTGGCCGGGGCCACGCTCGCCGTCTGCGGCACCCTGGTGCTGGTCCTGGGCCCCGGGCAGTGGCTGCCGCCGCAACTCGCCTTGGGGCTGGTGGGGGCCTCCTGGTTCGGCGGCGCCTGGCTGCTGTTCTCCACCGGCCGTTGACCGAAGCGAGATCAGCGTCCACTACGAGGCCCATCAGTGTCCGAGCCATGACCTCGCCGGGTGGCGCAAGGAACGCCTGCCCGAGCGCCCCCGCGGGGTCGTCGAGGTCATCCCGGACTGGGTCTGTGAGATCGTCTCCCCTGGCCATGAGCGCAAGGACACGCTGACCCTCTTCCTGCTGTTGCAGCACCACCGCGTGCCCTGGTACTGGCTGATCTGGCCCGAGGACCGGGCCCTGGTCGCCTACCAACTCGATCGCAACGCCTATCGCGTGGTTGCAAGTATCGCCGCGCCTGGTCCGGAGGAACAGCGGGCGCGCATCCCGCCGTTCGAGGCGGCGGAGATCGACCTCGGGTATCTGTTCGGCGGGTAGCATAGGCTCGCCGGAGCGCGACGACGCGGTGGGAGCGGCTTCAGCCGCGACGAGCCCTCGCGAACTGCCGCAACATCACAGGTTACCGCGGCTTCGCATCGCGGCTGCAAGCCGCTCCCACGCGATAGCCCGGCCTGACCGCCGATTGTCCCCGCCCCCGATCGGCCTTAGACTTCCCCCATGCGCCACGCCATCGACCCCAAGATCGACTGTGTCTTCAAGGCCCTCCTGGGCTCCGAGGCCAACCGCGCCCTGCTGATCCATTTCCTCAACGCCATCCTGGGCCCCGATCTGCCCCGCCCGGTGACCCAGGTCGAGATCCTCAACCCCTACAACGAACGCGAGTTCCTGACCGACAAACTCAGTATCGTCGATGTCAAGGCGCGCGACGACCAGGGCCAACTCCATCAGGTCGAGATCCAGTTGTTGGCCTATCCGGACCTGCCCGCGCGCATCCTGTATACGTGGAACGCCATCTACAACAAGCAACTGCAGAGCGGCCAGGACTACCGCCTGCTGAAACCCGCCTATTCAATATGGATCTTGGGCGAAGATCTGCTGCCGGACGACCCGCACTACAGCCATCGCTTCCGCCTGCGCGACGACCACGGACAGGGTCTCCTCGACCACGGCGGAATCTACCTGTTCGAGTTGAACAAATTTGCCGCCGAACAGGTCGAAACAGAAGAGCAGCGCTGGCTCAAGTTTTTCAAGGATGGAGAGCACCTGGATGCCGACTGTCCCCCTGAGTGGATGCAGACCACCGAAATGAGGCAAGCCATGAGTACCCTGAAGGCCTTCTCCGAGCAAGAGCACGCCTACGACCGCTACCAGGCGCGGCAGGACTTCCTGCGCCAACAAAGCTGCATTCAAGGCCGCCTGCACGAGGCCGAAACTGCACTTGAAGAGCGCGGCGCTGCGCTGAAGGCCGAACGGCAGGCGCTCGAAGCCGAGCGGCAAGCGAAAGAAGCCGCGCTTCAAGCGAAAGATGCCGCCCTGGCCGAGGTCGAGCGGCTCAAGGCATTGTTGCAGGCGGAGCGTTCTACCGCAGGTTCTTGAGGCCGTCGCGCTTGCGCGTGACACCGCTTCGCAGACCGGGGCGGATGTTTGCCGCGATCTCCCCGTACCCCGGCATCCTGCACGCCGCCGAGCTGAAAACCGGAACGGTCGAGGGCAAAAAAAACAACTCGGCCTAAAGGGGAAGCAAGCCATGTTCGACTATCCCGTCCTTCTTGAGGCCCAGCCGGAAGGCGGTTTTGTCCTCACCTCTTCCCCGACGTGCCGGAGGCGATCACGCAAGGCGAGGACCGCGACGAGGCCTTGCTGTACGCGATCGATGCCCTTGAGTCGGCCCTGTCGTTCTATGTCGATGCGCGCAAGCCCCTGCCGGTGCCCTCCGCCCCCGCGGGCCGCCCGACGGTGCGTCCGTCGGCCCTGGACTGCGCCAAGCTTGGCGTCTACCAGGCCATGACCGAGCAGGGCATCCGCAAGTCGGAACTCGCGCGCCGTCTGGGTTGGCACCTTCCCCAGGTGGATCGCCTGTTCGACCTGCGGCACACCTCGCGCATGGGTCAGATCGAGGCCGCCGCCCGCGCGCTGGGGCGACAGGTGGAGGTGCGGGTGGCGTAGGTCGTCCGCGAGCAGCCAACGCGTCTGCTGCGTTGCTCGACGCCCACCTTAGAAACGCAAAGACCCCGAGGGGCCGCTGTTCCGCACCGGCGGGAGCGGCACGAAGCTACAGACCGAAACGCCACTGAGGCAAAGCGGCGCCCACGTCAGAGCCCGCCGGCGCGTCGCTGCCGTCGGCATCGAGACCAAGGCCGACAACCACAGATTCCGGTCGATGGGAATCACCGCCTACCTCCAGAACGGCTTGCCCCCCTGGCGAAAGCCGCCGCCACGGCAAACCAGGCGCGTATCAGGACCGCCCAGCTTTACAACCGACGCAGGGACGCCATGACCCTACACGGTCCTAAGAAAATCGGCATCTGAGGGACTGCAAGTCCGACGCATGGGCCGACGATAATGCTCCTCGTTCCCACTTCTTCGCATGGCGCTACGCAAAAAAACCGTTGCTTTTGCAAAAAAATGCTCGTCTATGATTGCATTTTTACAACTGGAGCGGGAACGATGCCATCTGATGAAAATGTAGTCCACACTGTGTTGCAGCCCTATGAAAATGCGATCTATGACGCTGTCCATGGCGCATGGAGCGATTATCAAGCATTACAATTGCATGGCCGTTTATTATTCCCTAGCCGCAGTCGCGCCTGCCTGGTTTACGACTTCATGGTGAATCGCTTTATTGCCAGTCTCGCAAACGACGATACCGTGCGCGTGATAAAGCGCGACGAGACGGCAAAGTTTATTTTCGCCCAAAGAATCTATCTGAGATTAAAGAAAGCGAATGACCGAGGGTTAGGCTCTAATATACCGACGCAAGCTGCATTGGAATTCATAGGCCAGCAATATAGTCTTCCCGGCATTCCAGAAGTCCACAAAGTGGAAATCGTTTATTTGCTCAATGCGATGCAGACAAGAATTGAGAAAGTTGTCGTGGTTGCCCGCGATGGTGACGAGCGCATTTGGGATTATGTCATTGCTGCTCCTGCCACAGTTGATGATGCCATTCCGTCGCAATTGGACACCACTCAAAAACCGGAAGAAGGCGTCAAGATCAAGGTTCGCAATTTGAATGCCAACGACCGAAAAACCAAAGGTAATGGCGCGTGAATCATGGAAATCATGGGCAACGCCGACATGCTGCGCACTGCGCGGCAGCTAAGAGGATTCCAACAGGGTGAAGCTGCAACCCTACTCGGAATCAGTCAAGCAACCCTTTCACGGGTTGAAAACCAGTTGGCTGTATTTTCCTCAGATATTCTTGAGCGTGCTGCTGCCGTCTACCATCTTCCCGCGTCTTTCTTTACCCAAACAGACCCGATTTTCGGTGCGCCCATAAGTGTGCATCCGATGATGTGGCGCAAGAAGACCAGTGTTTCAGGCCGTGAAATGGATCAGCTTGTAGCTGAGCTGAATCTGCGATTGATCCACCTTCGTCGGTTATTCCAAGCCGTCGAAATCGAAGTAACGGACGAACTGCCTTCTCTCTCTGTCGATGAGTTCAACGGCGACATTGAGCGTATCGCCGGGTTGGTTCGTGCGCAATGGCAGATGCCTGTAGGCCCGGTTCGTAATCTCACCAGAATTATGGAGTCTGCCGGGGTTATTGTAGTGCATTCAGCACTTAGCGGTTCTACCGTTGATGGGGTGACTTTCCGCGCCCCCGGTTTGCCCCCCCTGATTGTTCTCAACGTCGCCCAGCCAGCCGACCGTATGCGCTTTACCCTTGCGCATGAGTTGGGGCACCTGGTGATGCATCGCAGCCAACCGACACAGAATATGGAGGATGAAGCCAACGAGTTTGCATCTCTGTTCCTGATGCCCACCCGTGACATTCAGCCATACTTTTCTAGGCGCATTGACCTTCGCCTGCTTGCCGAACTGAAGCCGGTCTGGCAAGTCTCCATGTCTTCCCTGCTGATGCGGGCGCGAGCGCTTAAATTGCTTGCCTACAATCAAGAGCGCTATCTATGGCAGCAATTCAGCATGGCGAAAATACGCCTGAGAGAGCCGCCTGAGTTGGATTTCCCGCCAGAGAAAGAAACGGTGTTACCGGAATTAATTGATGCGCATGTGCGCCAGCTCGGCTATTCGATATCTGATCTGGCGAGCTTGCTGCATGTTCAGCCGCCAGAGTTGGCGTCATTGTATGGGCTGTCCATCATACAGGAAGCAAAGACTCCGCATTTGCGCATCGTGAAGTGATATAGCCTTCTCATAAGTTAGCCGGACAACTTTGTTGGCGCATGTCTTTGTTATGAAATGCTAAATTGTTTCGCCTTTGATTGTCCTGTCCCGATCTCACATTAGGAGGCCATATCTTGCTCACTAATAGCGGTCCCAGCTTAGTACGGTTTCAGCGGTTGTGGGCGTATCCGGATTCCGCTATCTCTAGACAATCGCTAGTCTGTGCACCGATATCTTGAGGGGTGCACGGAAGGTCACGCCAATGAGTATCGAAAATAACTACAATATCGGCTTCATTGCCGCGCTGGCTCTACGAGAGAAGCAGATTCAGCAAAATTACCGCCCCATCATCGCCGTTCACAAATGGTTCGCTCGTCGCCCCGGGACCCTGTTCCGCGGGCTCTTGCTGTCGGAGTTTGCCGAGGGCCCGATCGAATCGAGCTACTTCAAGCCGCACAGCCTTGCCAGCGTCACCGTGGCGGACCCCTTCATGGGCGGCGGTACGCCCCTGCTCGAAGCCAACCGCATCGGTTGCAACGTCATCGGCGTCGACATCAACCCGATGGCGGCATGGGTGGTCCGTGAGGAAATCGACGCACTCGACCTGAACGCTTACACCGAAGCGGTCGGGCGCTTGGCGGAACATCTGGCGCAAGAACTTGGCCATTTCTATAAGACCCGCTGTCCGGTGACCGACCGCGCCGATGCCGACGTGAAATATTTCATGTGGGTGAAGACGGGGACCTGCGTCACCTGCGGTCAGGGGTTCGACCTGTTTCCCGGCTATACGCTGGCGGAGGACGCCCGGCATCCCGCCTATGTGCTCATCTGCCCCGGCTGCGGTGACCTCAACGAGGTGGCGGACCCGAAGACCCCCGGCAAGTGCGCCTGCGGGGTGAGGCTCAGGACTGAGGGCCCGGTCAAGCGCAATAAATGCGCTTGCCCGCATTGCGGCCAGATCAACGCGACTCCCTTCCATGGCGCGGGTCCACCCACCCACCGGCTCTTTGCCATGGAGTATCACAATCCTGAGCTGAAAAACCGGCCCGGTCGGCTCTTCAAGAAGCCGGATGCCGAGGACCTGGCGCGCATCGCCGCGGCGGGTTTGGCATGGAAACAGATGAGTCCGTCATACGTTCCGGACGACGCAATACCCGACGGGGACGAAAGTTCCCGCCTGCACCGCTGGGGCTATGAGCGGTTCAGTGAGTTATTCAATGACCGACAGTTGCTCGCGCTGGAAACGAGCGCTCGGTTCATTTCCGGTGTAACCGACCGGCGGGTGCGTCGGGCCTTGGCAACTAATCTATCCGACCTGCTGCGTTATCAGAACATGCTCTGCCGCTACGATGCGATGGCGCTGAAATCACTCGATATCTTTTCCATCCACGGGTTCCCCGTCAGCTATTTGCAGGTCGAGTCCAATGTGCTCGGCCTGCGCAACCCGAACGGTTCCCCAGTCGGGTCGGGCGCATGGGTCAACATTACCGAGAAATACACCAAGGCGAAACGCTACTGCACCGCACCCTTCGAGGTGTTGGTCAGCGGCAAGAAGAAGACCACACACTATGTCGTCGGTGAGTGGATCGGGGAGAAAAACCCGGAACTGCACGACGCCGCCCCGCGCGAAATCGACATCCGGTGCGCCTCGTCGATGGATATTGAACTGGCGCCCCAAAGCCTTGACGGCGTGTTCACCGACCCGCCTTACTTCGGCATGGTGCAGTATGGCGAGCTGATGCACTTTTGTTATGTGTGGCTGCGCAAGCTCATGGGTGGCGACTTCCCCGGCCTCGAGCTGACGACCACCCGGCATCTCGACGAGCTGACCGGAAACGAAACAGCCGAGCGCAATATCGAACACTTTGCCGAAGGGCTGGCTGCCATCTACACACGCATGGCGACGGCACTCAAGCCCGGCGCCCCGCTGCTGTTCACCTACCACCACAACAAGCAAGAGGCATATCAGGCCGCAGCCATGGCGATCCTGGACGCGGGCCTGACCTGTTCCGCCTCCCTGCCGTGCCCGGCTGAAATGGGCGGTTCCATCCATATCCACGGGACCGCGTCCTCCATCGTCGATACCGTATTCGTCTGCCGCGACCGCGGTGCAACGCCGCGCGCCTGGCTGTTCGAGAATGCAACTGTACTCGCGCGGTTGTTGACGCGCGAGCTGGCGGAACTGCGGGTGGCCGGCATGAAACCGACAATCGGCGATACCCGGTGCATCGCCTTCGGCCATATCACGCGGATGGCGATATGGGGCTTGCGGCCGAAATGGGTCCCGTCATGGCCGACCGCGAAGAAGCTGGCGGCCATCCGGGCCGCCATGGACGGGTTGGCGACGGTTGATGAGGTGTGCGCATTGCTGCACGAGGCAAAGCCGCCGCCATTGGAGACCGACCAGAGGCCATCTAGCATTAACAACAGGATACTGGCCGATGCCGTTGCGTTTTAGCCTCGATTACAGAGACCCTGCCATTGCGCTTGACCCGCTCATCGACGGAGTATTCGGAGATCTGCAATCGACCGTATCCCCGACCAGCGGGGCTGCCGGGGAACGGCCCATTCCATCTTCCTGTTCGATACCGCGGGCGGCGGGGCTGGCCGCCCGGACTTTCCTTCCCGATCACGGTGGGCCAGAGGAACTGCCCGGCCGCCGCGTGCCCGATTGGGAGCGGGTCGGCGGGGCTGTGACCCGCCGCAGCGGCGGCAACGGCTGTTCAATTGCGGTTGATCGCCGCGCCGGCCGTCACGCGCACCCGGGGTGTCAGGGGGGCGGCTCCCCCGCCCCCAGCCCCAGCTCCAGTCCCATCCGGTAGAGATCGTTCTTGCGCCCCCCGGTCAAGCGGGCGCTGAGCCCGGCCGCCTGGCGCAGCGGCAGGTCGGCGGCGAGGATGCGCAGGACGCGCTCCTGCTCCGCCTGGTCGGCGCCGCCCGGGTCCTGCCAGCCCTCCACCAGGATGACCAACTCGCCCAGGCGCTGTTCGGCGTCCGTCTCCAGGCGGCCGGCCAGTTCGCGGGCGGTGCCGAAGAGAAAGGTCTCGAAGCGTTTGGTGAGTTCGCGGGCGACCACGGCGCGGCGGCTCTCCCCGAGCACGGCCGCCAGGTCGGTGAGGGTCGCGGCGGCGCGGCGGCCGCTCTCGTAGAACACCAGGGTGCCGGGCTCGCGCGCACAGGTCTGCATCCAGGCGCGCCTTGAGGCACTGGTGCGGGGCGGGAAGCCCAGGAACAGAAAGCGGTCGCTGGGCAGGCCCGCCGCGGACAGGGCGCAGATGGCGGCGTTGGCCCCGGGGATCGGGACCACGGACAGCCCCTTGGCACGGGCGGCGGCGACCAGGTCGTAGCCCGGATCGCTGATCAGGGGGGTGCCGGCGTCGCAGACCAGGGCGACGCTGCGCCCGGACTCCAGGGTTTCGATCAGGCCGGCGGCGGCCCTGGCCTCGTTGTGGTCGTGGTAGGCGGTGAGCCGGGTGTTGATCGCGCAGTGCTCGAGCAGGTGCCGGGTCTGGCGGGTGTCCTCGGCGGCGATCAGGTCCACGTCCGTCAGCGTCTTACGGGCGCGCTCGCTCAGGTCGCCAAGATTGCCGATGGGTGTTGCCACCACGTATAGTACACCGCGTCTCTCTTCCAACTGACCGTCCCCCGACGTCTGCAACGGAACCCTTATCATGCACCAAGACCGCGCCTCCGCTCTCCCTTATTGCGCGCTCCCGCGCTTGCGTGTGCCGACGCTCAGCGCCGTCCTGGGCGCGACCCTGCTCCTGGGCGGCTGCGCCGGCTTCCTCTCGGGTCAGGCGCCGAGCCCGCGCGGCGGCTATGCGAGCGGCGACAAGGTGGCGGTGATCCTGCCCGCCGGGGGTCCGGTCGCGGATGCGGCCAACGCGGTCCGCGAGGGCCTGCGGGCGGCCAACGCGGCGGACGACACCGCCGCCAAGCCGACCCTGACCTTCATCGCGAGCGACCAGCCGAACCAGATCGCGGATGCCTATAAGAAGGCCGTCGCCGGGGGGGCGACCCAGGTGATCGGGCCGCTGCTCAAACCCGCCGTCGACATCCTGGCGAGCGGTCCGGCCCTGAAGGTGCCCACGCTGGCCCTGAATCGGGCGACCAAGCCCGGCAAGGCCGCGGGCAACCTCTACCAGTTCGCCCTGGCCCCGGAGACCGAGGCGGTGGAGGTGGCGAAGAAGGCGAAGGCCCAGGGCCTCACCCGCGCCCTGATGCTCACCCCCCAGGGTGAGGCCGATCAGCGGCGCGCCGACGCCTTCCGCGGCCAGTGGCAACGGCTCGGCGGGACCCTGGTGGCGGAGGCCGGCTTCGACCCGGCCGCCGCGGACCCGGCTGCGGAGGTCCGCGCGCTGCTCGACAAGGGCAAGGCCGACTTCCTGTTCCTGGCGGCCGATGGGGAGCAGGCGCGCCGGGTCTACCCCGCCGTGCGCGCGGCGGCGGTCGCGCTCCCGGTGGTCGCCACCTCCGCGGTCTACTCGGGGGCGGCGGACGCGGCGCGTGACAAGGCCCTGGCGGGGCTCTATTTCGTCGATGCCCCCTGGGTGTTGGGGGTGGGGGCGGCGGATGATCCGCTGGCCCGCGCCAAGCTCAAGAAGAGTGCCGCGTTGACCGACCCGCTTGGGTTGCGGCTCTTTGCCATGGGGATCGATGCCTACCGGCTGACCCCGCGGCTGGCGGCGCTGATGAAGGATGCGGGCGCCACCTTGCCGGGTGTGACCGGTACCCTGTCGATCGACGCACAAGGCCGGGTCCAGCGCCAACTGATGCTGGCCCAGTTCACCGCGGGCGGTCCCAAACCGGTGACCGCCATCGCGGCGGCCAAGGCCGGCGCTGAGGCCGCGCCGCCGCGGCCCGCCGAAATGGCCCCGGCCCCGGCCGTCAGGCCGCTGGCCAAGCCCGAGCCCAGCCGCCCGCGGCCGGAACCGGCCAGGGGCGGGTGAAGGACCCGGGGCGCCCGGGTGCGCCGTCCGCGACCGCGGTCGGCGCCGACAAGGAACGGCTCGCCGCCGACTGGCTCAGGGACCAGGGATTGCGCCTGATCAAGCGCAATCATCGCTGTCGCTTCGGCGAGATCGACCTCATCATGCAGGAGGGTGAGAGCCTGGTCTTCGTGGAGGTCCGCTACCGCGCCGGCACCCGCTTCGGCGGCGCCGAGCTGAGCGTGGACTATCACAAGCAACGGCGTCTCTGTGCCGCCGCCGGCCATTACCTCCAGGCGCACCCGAGCCCCTTGGCCTGCCGTTTCGATGTGGTGGCGATCGGCGCCCAAGACCGCATCCAATGGTTCAGGAATGCCTTCGATGCGGCCTTTTGAGCGGGCGCCCTGTCCCTTGCGCCGATATTCTGGCTCCCACGCTCCTGCGTGGGAGCAAGTGCGGGCGCTCCGCGTCCAGCGCCAAGACCGGACGCGGAGCGCCCGCCCGGCATTCCCACGCGGAGCGTGGGAACGAGAAGCCGCTATACCGCGGCGAGCCTGGGCGCCGTTGGCTGGTTATCGTGTTCATTTATTATCAGCCCCTTGCACCGGTTGTCAGCAACCGATGCCCAAACTCCCCAGAGGCGGACCCGCTTTGAGTGATCGAAAGACAGTGCGGCCACCGCGACGGCCGCGAACCATGGCGGCGCTCCTCCTGGCCGGGGTCGTCCCCGTGCTCGGCGGCTGCGTCCCGCTCCTGGTCGGCGGGGTCGCGGTGGGCGCCGCGGCGGCCCATGACCGGCGCGACTACACCGCCCTCATCGACGACCAGCAGATCGACTTCGTCGCCACCGCCGCGTTGGACGACGAGCCCGGGCTCAAGGGGCGCGGGCGGGTGTCGGTCACCAGCTACAACTATGTGGTGCTGCTCACCGGTCAGGTGCGCAGCGAGGCGGAGGTGGCCCTGGCGGGCGGGGTGGTGAGTCGGCTGCCCAAGGTGAGGAAGGTCGTCAACGAGGTGACCGTCGGACCGGATATCGATTTTGCGCGCAAGAGCGAGGATGTCCTCTTGACCTCGCGGGCGAAGCTCGCCCTCTTCAAGGTCGAGGTCCCCGATTTCGACCCCACCCGGGTCACGGTGGTCACCGAGAACGGCGTCGTCTATCTGCTGGGCCTGGTCACGGTCGCGGAGGGGGACGCGGCCGTCGAGCAGGTCCGTTATGTACCCGGGGTCGTGCAGGTGGTGAAGCTCTTTGAATACCAGGAACCCAAGACCTGACGTGAGCCCCGCGTTGCGCGCCGACCTGGCCGCCATTGCCGGGCCGGGCCGGCTGCTCACCGATCCGGCGGACTGCTGGCCCTATGGCTATGACAACAGTCGCCGTCAGGCCCTGCCCCAGGCCGTGGTCTTCGCCGCGGACACCGGCCAGGTCGCCGCCCTGGTGCGCCTGTGCGCGGCGGCAGGCCTGCCGCTGATCGCCCGCGGCCGGGGCACCGGCACCACCGGGGCCACGGTGCCGGACCGGGGCGGGGTGGTGCTCTCCTTCGAGCGCATGAATCGCATCCTGCGCATCGCCCCCGGCGACCGGCTGGCGATCTGCGAGCCCGGGGTGGTCAATGCCGACCTGCAGCGGGCGGCGGGTGCCGCGGGCCTGTTCTGGCCGCCGGACCCCACCAGTGCCGCGGTCTGCACCATCGGCGGCAACCTGGCCTACAACTCGGCCGGGCCCCGGGCGGTCAAGTATGGTACCCCACGCGAGAATACCCTGGGCCTGACGGCCGTCACCGGGCGTGGCGAGCCGATCCGCACCGGGGTCCTGACCACCAAGGGGGTGGTGGGCTATGACCTGACCCGGCTCATCATCGGTTCCGAGGGGACGCTCGCCCTGATCACCCAGGCGACCCTGCGGCTGACCCCGCTCCCGGAGGCGACCCGGACGCTGCGCGCCGCCTACCGGGACATCCAGAGCGCGGCGGCGGCGGTCGCCGCCCTCATGGCCCAGCCGGTCACACCCTGCGCCCTGGAGTTCATGGACGCCGCCGCCATCGCCATGGTGCGGGGCTACGCGGCGGTCGACGTACCGGCGGCGACCGGTGCCCTGCTGATGATCGAGGTGGACGGTGCCCGTGCCGGGATCGAGGACGCGGCGGCGGCTCTGGCCGCCGCCGCCCGCAACGAGGGCCTGCTGGAGGTCCGCCACGCGCGGGATGCGGCCGAGGTCCAGGCGCTGTGGCGCACGCGCCGCGCCCTGTCACCGGCGTTGCGCCAGGTGGCCCCCAAAAAGATCAACGAGGACCTGGTGGTGCCGGTCTCGCGGCTGGCGGAGTTCATCGACGGGTTGGCGCGCCTGGGGCGGGAGACCGGCATCCGCATCGTCAACTTCGGCCATGCCGGCAACGGCAACATCCATGTCAACCTGCTGATGAATCCCGACGACCCGGCGGAGATGGCGCGCGCCCACGCCTGTCTGGACGCGGTCTTCTCCCTGACCCTGGGGCTCGGCGGGACCCTCTCCGGGGAGCACGGGGTGGGGCTGGCGAAGCGCGACTTCGTGGACCGGGAACTCGACGCCCCCACCCTGGCGGCGATGGCCGCGATCAAACAGGCCCTGGACCCGGCGGGGATACTCAATCCGGGTAAGGCATTGCCTGACTAATGTGCGGCGGCCCGGGCGGCCTCCTCACGGGTGTAGAAGCGTCCGTCGCGGATGAAGCCGCTGACCAGCCCCGGCCTAGTGCTGGTGACGTGCCCGGCGTCGTCGCGGGTGGCGATCCAGTCTTCCGGCAGCCCGTCCAGGACATGGACCGGGGCCAGGGAGCCGTCGGCGTAGCGGGAGGCGGCCAACTCGCCGGTCGCGCTGAGGCGGAAACCGGGCGCAAAACCCTGGCGGTCATTATTCCGGCTGATGCCCCGAGTGTGCTCGAAGAGGACGTTTTCGTCGCGCAGTGACAATTCGGTCAGGGCGCCCTGCCGACGGCGTGAGCGCTCCTGTTGCTGGGGTTGGACCATGGCGATAATGAGTTGTAGTGACTGGGTGTACATCTTGCTGCTCCCGGCCCCCGGGTGGGGGACCCTTATCTTGCCATAGGCATTCGGCGTGCCAGCTTCCAAGGGCGCCGTTCGTCGCCATTACGGGACCGTTGCGCCAGCCGCCCGCAAGCCTTCGGCCCCGGGGGGCGGCGGCGGGGCCGCCGGGCTGCGGGAAGGCATTGCAATCGGTGGTGCGGGACTTGCAAACTGCGATGCAAGGGACGCGCTACGGCAACCGCCGCAACCGCCGGGTGCGCCCGTTGGGCGGATTGCACCACCCTGGTTCGCGGCAAGCCATGTATGCTACAGCGTCGCGGGTCCCATCCCGCCGGGAGGAATCGAACGTGGCGTCAGCCAAACAGATCGAGAGTCGTCCCGACCATCGCCTGAGTGTCGAGGAGGTGTTGGATGACCTGGTCGCCGACGGCATGATCGTGCCCGCGAGCGCCCAGACCATGCTGTTCAGTGTCACCCCCAAGGACCGGGCGGACCGCCACGCGCTGGAACTGGTGGCCGACGCCAAGCTCCACCACGCCAACTCCAAGCGCATCATCACCCTGGAAGAGCTGACCTTCTGGCTCGCCCAGCGCACGGGGCTCGAGTACCTGCGCATCGATCCACTGAAGATCGACGCCCCCAACGTGGGTGACCTGGTCACCGCCTCCTATGCGACCTGGAACCGCATCCTGCCGGTGTCCATCTCCGCGGCGCGGGCGGTCTTCGCCACCTCCGAGCCCTATCTCACCGGCTGGATCGAGGAACTGGGCGGGATCATCAAGCGCGAGATCGTGCGGGTGGTCGCCAACCCCCGGGACATCGAGCGCTACCGCAAGGAGTTCTTCGGCGTCTCCAACTCGGTCAAGGGGGCGAATGTCACCGACGGGACCCGGCGCTTCGTCGGACTGGGCAACCTCGAGGCCCTGGTGGAACTGGGCAAGTCGGGGCAGATCGATGCCAACGACAGTCACATCGTGCACATCGTCGACTGGCTGCTCCAGTACGCCTTCGACCAGCGGGCCAGCGACATCCACCTGGAGCCGCGGCGCGAGGTCGGCAACATCCGTTTCCGCATCGATGGGGTTATGCACCCGGTCTATCAGGTCCCGGCCCTGGTGATGACCGCCATCACCAGCCGGATCAAGATCCTGGGGCGCATGGACGTGGCCGAGAAGCGCCGCCCCCAGGACGGGCGCATCAAGACGCGCTCCGAGGACGGCCGGGAACTGGAGATGCGTCTGTCCACCATGCCCACCGCCTTCGGCGAGAAACTGGTGATGCGCATCTTCAACCCGGACGTGCTGCTGCGCAACTTCGCCGATCTCGGCTTCGGCGAGGAAGACGCCAAGCGCTGGCAGGCCATGGTCGGGCGGCCCCACGGCATCATCCTGGTGACCGGTCCCACCGGTTCCGGCAAGACCACCACCCTCTACTCCACCCTCAAGACCCTGTCGACCCCGCAGGTCAATGTCTGCACCGTGGAGGAGCCCATCGAGATGGTGGAGCCGGCCTTCAACCAGATGCAGGTGCAGCACAACATCGGGCTGGATTTCGCGAGCGGCATCCGCACCCTGATGCGCCAGGACCCGGACATCATCATGGTCGGCGAGGTCCGCGACCGGGAGACCGCGGAGATGGCGGTCCAGGCGTCGCTGACCGGGCACCTGGTCCTGTCCACCCTGCACACCAACGACGCCCCGTCGGCCATCACCCGCCTCCTGGACATCGGCGTGCCCCACTACCTGATCAAGGCGACCGTCATCGGCGTGGTCGCGCAGCGGCTGGTGCGCACCCTCTGTCCCCACTGCAAACAGGAGGTCCCCGCCGACCTGGACCTGTGGGAATCGCTGATCAATCCCTGGAAGCTCAGCCCCCCGGGCACCCTGTGGCAGCCCAAGGGGTGTCTGGAATGCCGTAACACCGGCTATTATGGGCGCATCGGCCTCTACGAGATCCTGACCCTGGACGCCGAGATCCGTGACCTCATCACCCCGGCCTTCGACGAGACCCCCTTGCGCCGGATGGCCTACCAGAAGGGCCTGCGGCCCCTGCGCATCAGCGGCGCCTTCAAGGCCGCCCGCGGGGTGACCAGCATGGAAGAGGTCTTCAAGGTCGCGCCGATCCGGGCGGATTGACTCGGGGCCCGACCAGACGCGCCGGACGGGGCATCCGCCCCGTCCGCAACGTTTTCTGCGGACTCCCGGGCACGCATCGGCGACGGAATAAACAGTGGGGACGGGGCGAATGCCCCGTCCCGCCCGAGCCGGACGGGGCATCCGCCCCGTCCGCCGTCGAACGGCTGCCCGACCCTATGTACCCACCCCCGAGACCCCATCCATGGAAGTCCTGTTTCTGATCGGCCTGATCCTCCTCAACGGCGCCCTGGCGATGTCCGAGATCGCCCTGGTCACCGCCCGGCGCACCCGCCTGGCGCGCCGGGCGGAGGAGGGCGACGCCGCCGCCCTGATGGCCATCAAGCTGGGCGAGGACCCGACCCGCTTCCTCTCCACCATCCAGATCGGCATCACCTCCATCGGGGTCTTGAGCGGCATCGTGGGCGAGGCCGCGCTGGCACAACCCCTGTCGGACCTGCTGGAGGTCGTGGGGGTGAATCCGCACCCGGCCGGGATCGCCGCCACCATCCTGGTGGTCGTCCTGATCACCTATGTCTCCATCGTGGTCGGTGAATTGGTGCCCAAGCGTCTGGGCCAGATCGACCCCGAGGGGGTGGCGCGCGTGGTGGCGCGGCCCATGCACGCCCTGTCCGTCGCCGCCCGCCCCTTCGTCTGGCTGCTCTCCTGGTCCACCGGCGCCCTGCTGCGCCTGCTCGGTCAACGCGATCAGGTCGGGTCCCGGGTCACCGAGGACGAGATCCATGCCCTGTTGCTGGAGGGGTCGCAGGCCGGAGTGATCGACGCCTCCGAGCACCACATGGTGCGCAACGTCTTCCGCCTGGACGACCGGCAACTGGGCTCGCTCATGGTGCCGCGGGGCGAGATCGCCTGGCTCGACCTCAACACGCCCCTGGACGAGAATCTGGCGCGCATCGCCGGCTCGGTCCATTCCCGCTTTCCGGTCTGCCGGGGCGGCCTGGATGACGTGGTCGGCGTCGCCGTGATGAAACACCTGTTCAGCCAGTCGCTGCGCGGCCAGGGTGTCGACCTGGCCGCGGACCTGGAGCCGGCGGTCTATGTGCCGGAGTCGCTCACCGGGATGCAGTTGCTGGGCGAATTCCGCGCCAACGGCGCCCAGATGGTCTTCGTCATCGACGAATACGGCGACCTCATGGGGCTCGTCACCCTGCAGGACGTGCTGGAGGCGGTCACCGGCGAGTTCCAACCCCGCGATCCCGAGGACGCCTGGGCGGTCGCACGCCCGGACGGCTCCTGGCTCCTGGACGGGCTGATCCCGATCATGGAACTGAAGGACCGCCTGAGTTTGAAGAGCGTGCCGGAGGAGGACAAGGGCCGCTACCACACCCTCAGCGGCATGCTCCTGTGGCTCCTGGGCCGGGTACCCCAGACCGGGGACCTGGTGGACTGGGAGGGCTGGGACCTGGAGATCATCGACATGGACGGCCGACGCATCGACAAGGTGCTGGCCTCGCCCAGGCCGGAACCCCAGGTTTCGGAGGAGCCGCTGACCTGAGTGCCGCGGGTTCGATCACCAAGGCATACAGCACCTCGATCCCGATACGTCCGAACCCGCCTTGATCACGGCCACGGATTCATGATCGATCGAACCAGGACATAGGAGAGACCGCGATGACGACCGAACCAGCCGCCGCCCAGCCCAAGGCCCACACCCTGCGCCTGCTGCTGCCGTTCTTCTTCCAGCGCGAGGCGGTAGCCGCCGCGGCGCGGCGGCTGGGTAAATTGACCCACGAGACGATGAAAATCGTCAAGGATGAGAACGGCGAGGATACAGAGAAGAGGACGACCTGGCCCTGCTGGATAGCATGCGGACCCATACCGCAATTCTATCAAGACGAAACCCTGCCTAACGTCCATGACTTCCTATTCGGCGCCAGAGAAGGAACGGGCGGCTGCGGCTATCTGCGGGTACCGGACGCGACCGCCAATACCTGGTTCAAGAGCGGCGGGGTCTTTGCGCGCGACTCCGGCGCGGCCGGGCCGAATACAACGGACAGGTCGCTCGCCTTCGCAGTCCAAGTCGCCGCGCCCGGCATCGAGCTGTTTCTCTCCCCGCACGGCGCCGGGGTGTTGTCCGTGGCCTTCGCGTCCAACGAAACCGCCGATCCGGAGGTGCTCCAAGACCTGAACTACCGCCTGTCGCAGGTCCGCCCCTTCACCGCCTGGCGTTTCCGCACACCGCATGGAGACCCGAGTCGCCCCGCACCGGCCGACGATGCGCCGCTGGCGCAACGTCTGGGCTACCGCGGCGGGGCCTTCCATTTGAGCGAGTGGGCCGGGTTTCTGTTGGGGCCGCTGGGTGAGTTGGGCTACCAGCCCATGCAGGACCAGTTCTCAGTCTACTGCGTGACCCGCTTCGGCCCGGCCGCCGACTTCACCGACCCGGCGGTCAGCGCGTCCCTGCGTCCCTTCCTCAACGCCCTGGCCCATGTGGAGGAGGCCGGGCACGCGGGCAGCCTCAAGGTGACGCAACAGGTGCTCAATCCCCGGCACTGGGCCGCCGTGGGGAGCCTCGGGGCCGCGCACCTGGTCGCGGATCAGGACCCGCCGCGACCCTTCGACGAGCAGCGCCTGCCCACGGTGCTGCACAAGTATTTCATCCCCTATCTGGTCAGCCTGCTGCAACGCGCCGCCCTGCAACGCCTGCTCGGCGAGGCCCGCGGGGGGCCTTGATCATAAATCCGCCCAAGACCAAGCGCTGAACTCAGCCATCGGTGTCGGGGAGGTTGGCAGGACCTCGGAACTTTCATACCCTTGGAAGTGCAAACTAACCCGGGGTAGCCGAAAAT
>Ga0247840_10006040_pt1 | contig 17744 bp, 19 predicted proteins | sample LaCruzMarch2015__FD_192404 | JGI IMG/M metagenome (GOLD analysis project Ga0247840, IMG submission 192404) | Freshwater microbial communities from meromictic Lake La Cruz, Castile-La Mancha, Spain - LaCruzMarch2015_17m | ecosystem: Environmental > Aquatic > Freshwater > Lake | place: Spain... | reverse complement strand
AATTGAAGGCGAAGAGGAAATTGGCTCACCAAGTTTGGAGGTTTTTTGTGCCGAGAATAAAGAATTACTTGCTTGTGATATAATATTGGTATCGGATACAAGTATGCTTGCTGCCGATATGCCGAGTATTACAACCGGACTTCGTGGTTTAGCCTATTGGCAAATAGAGGTTACGGGTGCTTCGCGCGATTTGCATTCGGGCATTTTTGGTGGCGCAGTAGCAAACCCAATCAACGAGCTATCGAAAATGCTTGCATCGCTCACTGATACCGATGGACGGGTTACGATACCACATTTTTACGAAAAAGTGCAGGAAATTTCTGCTGTTGAAAAAGAATTAATAGCGCAAATTCCTTTCGATGAAGCGGCTTATAAAGCTAATTTACATGTAGATAAACTGTTTGGCGAAAAGGGTTTTAGCACCATTGAGCGTACCGGAGTTCGACCAACACTTGATATTTGTGGTATTTGGGGCGGCTATACCGGCGAAGGTTCTAAAACAGTTTTGCCATCCAAAGCGTATGCAAAGTTATCAGCGCGTTTAGTTCCCGATCAGGTAAGTCATGAAATTGCTACTTTGGTGGCCGATCATTTAAAAAGTATTGCACCCGAACATGTAAAAGTTGATATTCAGTTTTTGCACGGAGCCGATAGTTATGTTTGTCCTATCGATTCGGAAGCCTACAAAGCCGCCGAAAAGGCATACACAAAAGTATTTGGAATTAGACCATTACCGGTTCGCAGGGGTGGGAGTATAGGTGTAATTCCAATTTTCGAAAAAACATTGCAGGTAAAACCTATACTTATGGGCTTTGGTTTAGAGTCGGATGCGATACATTCGCCAAACGAAAATTTTCCGGTCGACATGTTTTTCAAAGGCATTGAAACGATAGTAGAATTTTACCGTAATATGTAATTGCTTATTGCTTGATATTCAAACAGATAGTTTTATTCTGAATTTAATTGTGCAATGCTACTGAAAAATAATGTTAAATTATTTTGTAATTTCATTGTAATGTTGTAAGTTTATGGCACGAAAAAACATACTTCTTATTATTAATATTCTAATACTTATTGACATGACTAAAACGATAACATTCAACGAACTACGTAAAGTAAAAGATTCGCTCCCAAGCGGAAGTATGACCAAGATCGCCGACGAACTTGGTCTGGAAAAAGAAACAGTACGTAATTATTTCGGAGGTCACAATTTTAAAGATGGTAAAAGTTGCGGTATGCATATTGAACCAGGGCCTGATGGTGGATTAGTAATGTTGGACGACACTCAGATTTTGGATATTGCTCTTCGTATTTTAGAAGATCATAAAAATTAAGTCGAATCTGATAAAAAATTAAAGGCAGTGATGAATTTCTTATCACTGCTTTTTTATGTTACACAAATTAAATTTTAAAAATATATATGGAGAAATCTATTGACTGTCTTTATTGTCAGCGAAATGAACTACAAAAAAGTTTAATGATTGAAATCTGCGACTTATCGGCATCCACTTTGTTTTTGTTTAAAGAACAAAGTCATCAGGGGCGTTGTGTTGTAGCCTACAAAGATCATGTAAACGAACTTTTTGAATTAAACGATAATGACCGAAATGCTTTTATGGCAGATGTATGTAAGGTGGCAAATGCAATACAAAAAGCATTTTCGCCTGCTAAAATAAATTATGGAGCCTATTCCGATAAATTGCCACATTTGCATTTTCATTTGGTGCCCAAATACGTTGATGGATTAGGTTATGGTGGAATTTTCGAAATGAATCCACAAAAAACGTATTTAACTGAAGCTGAATATGTTGATACTATTCAGAAAATAGTAAACAACTTATAAAACTTGTAACTCGTAACTATCTACTCGTAACTTCATTAATGGTATTACCCATACAATTTATTGAGCGAACCCGACAGGTTTTGAATGACGAATATCCGGCATTCGAAAATGCACTCGATACCGTTTCGCCTACAAGTATTCGACTTAACAACAAAACCGATTATCAGCCCGATGGTGAAAAGGTTAGTTGGTGCGAATCAGGTTGTTATCTAAACGAAAGACCGCTATTCACAGCCGACCCATTACTACATGCTGGTGCTTATTATGTTCAGGAAGCAAGTTCCATGTTTTTGTATCAAGCTGTAATTCAATGTTTTGCTAAAGCTGATCGGGTACTCGATTTATGTGCTGCACCTGGAGGTAAATCAACTTTGCTTTCGCAGTCGTTGTCTGCAAGTAGTTTGCTTGTTAGCAACGAAATTGTTCGTCAACGAGCACAAATATTAGCCGAAAATATGACAAAATGGGGCAATCCTAATGTGGTTGTAACCAACAATGCGGCTGCTGATTTTACGCAGTTAAAACATTATTTCGATGCAATTGTGGTTGATGCTCCTTGCTCGGGCGAAGGCATGTTTCGCAAAGATGCGAATGCTATTAACGAATGGTCGGTGGAAAATGTGATGAATTGCGTAATTAGACAGCGCGAAATTTTAAACGATGTGTGGGATGCGTTAAAGCCTGGCGGCGTTCTGGTTTACAGTACTTGCACCTACAACCGCGAGGAGAACGAAGAGAATGTAGCGTGGATTTGCAACGAACTTGGTGCCCAGTGCATCCAATTGAATAATGTTGACGAAAATATTGTTGCAACCGATGGAGGATATCGGTTTTATCCACATAAGGTAAGGGGCGAAGGTTTTTTTATTTCGGTAATTCGAAAAGAAGATGGAAATTTACAAACCCCAAAGTTCAGAATTCAACCGGATAAAAATGCAAAAAAAATTGAAAGCAATGTATTGCCAATTCAGATAATTGAACCAGATATTTATGTATTTTATAATATTGATAATAAAATAATTGCATTTAATAATAAGCAAATCAACGAATTGCTATTTATTCGAGCCAAATTCAATTGTTTGATGGCAGGAGTAGAATTGTTCGAAGTAAAAGGAAAAGATTTTATACCTGCGCATCAATTAGCATTATTGAAAATACTTGATAAATCGACTTGCACGAACGTTGAAGTGGACTACAAAACGGCAATTGCTTATTTGAAACGAGAAGCAATTAGTTTGCCCGAAGCAAATATTGGTTATTTATTAATAACGTATAAAAGCTTAGCACTTGGTTGGGTTAAAAATATTGGCAACCGTTGCAATAATTTGTATCCGCAACATTGGCGCATACGCATGAACTTATAACTTTTTTAGCGATGAAACTTACTTTTTTAGGTACAGGAACTTCAACCGGCATTCCGCAAATTGCTTGTAAATGTGCAGTTTGCGCATCGACCGACCAGCGTGATAAGCGATTACGGGCTTCGGTGTGGATTGAAGCCGGAGACCAAAATATATTGATTGATTGTGGCCCTGATTTTCGTCAGCAGATGTTGTCGCATAATTTTGATAAGCTTTCGGCAATTTTACTCACACATGAGCATTACGACCATATTGGCGGACTTGATGATGTGCGTCCTTATGGAAATGTGTCCATTTTTGCCGAAAAACGTGTAAACGAACATATAATGAATGCCATGCCTTATTGCTTTCGCGAAAAACTTTATCCGGGTGTTCCAAAAATCACACTCAATAATATTAACGAAAATGCGTTTAATATAGACGAGTTAATGATTCAGCCTATACGCATTATGCATGCTTTGTTGCCTATTTTAGGTTTTCGAATTGGAAAAATGGCTTATTTAACCGATGTGAAAACATTGCCTGAAGCAGCTTTTGAACATCTCCGTGAGTTGGATGTTTTAATATTGAATGCATTACGTGTACAAACACATATTGCACACCTTACGTTGGATGAGGCGGTGGATTTAGCCGGTAAAATTGGTGCTCGAAAAACGTATTTTACGCATTTTAGTCACGATGCAGGCAAACATGCCGATGTGGAACGTACATTACCCAATAATATTTTTTTATCTTATGATAATCTTCAAATTGAGTTTTAAAAGTATGAGAAAGTTTGTATTTGCCTTGTCGTTGCTGTTTGCAATTTTTGCAAGCTCTTGTACTACTATGCTTTACACAAGTATCGATGTGTTGCGCCCAGCCAAAGTAACTTTCGACAAGGATGCCAAGAGTTTGTTAATCTTAAACAATTCTGTACCACAACCCGAGAGTTATGGCCATACTTATGAATTATATGGAGAGAAGAAAAAAAATGCCTCGCTAAACACGGATAGTTTAGCTATTTTCTGCCTGAGTGTAATAAATGAAGAATTTCAGAAAAATGATTTTTTCCCTGAAACTCAAATCCATTTGCCGTCGGTAAATGTTGGGGGTGGTTTTTTGAATGCGAACTCACCAAAGTTGGACACTTTAAAATTTATGTCGCAGCTTTATAATGCCGATGTGGTTTTATCGCTCGATAAAATTAAGGTAAACGACCGTGTAGCTGACTATTATGATAACGAAGGTAATTTTTTCTACGCCTTGCTCGAAGCAAATTATGAAACAACCTGGAGCGTATCCTATCCAAAACTAAATAAAATGCAATCTTATAGTTTTAAAGATACCATTTATTGGGATGCCGAATCGTATCAGCGAAAAAAAGCGTTGGAAGCATTGCCAAACAGATATAATGCGCTGATTGATGGTGCTTTATACGTAGGTCAAACTACTATGAAGAAACTTGTTCCTTGGTGGGATAAGGAGGATCGTTACTTTTTCAATGCCGAAAATAAAGTTTTAAAACATGGATTGGACTCGGTAATTGTAAAAAACTGGAATGCGGCAATTGAAATTTGGGAGAAAGGTTTACTGAAATCGAATATACCTACGCAAGCTAAATTATTGCACAATATTGCTGTTGCTTACGAAATTAGTGGAAATATGCCAAAAGCAATTGAAAATATAGTAAAATCATTGACTGTTTACGAGTCGGCATCGGTTATTGATTACAACCATTATTTAACAATTTACCAATACGGCGAATCGCTCGAAAAACGAAATAAAGAAATTGACAGCATTAACCGACAGTTGGGGGTGCAATAACACAAAACTGTAATTTATTTTTTGTATCGTTCCGAAATCAGCATACTTAACTCGGAATACAATTTCTTTAAATCTTCATTATCAATCATTTCTAAGTGCTTTTGCATGGTTGCTGTATCATTTCGTCGGGCAGGACCGGTTTGTGCGTCTAAAGGTGCTAGTGTTTGAATTTTTGATGCAGTCTCGAGAATAAGTGGCTGCAAAATATTAAAAGGTATGGAATCGCTTTTTAGAATATCCGATGCCAAAGTGTAAAAATAATTACTAAAATTACAGGCAAAAACCGCTGCAATATGCAGTCGGATGCGTTGATCGGATGTAGCTACAAATGGTTTGTTTGTCAGACTTTTAGCTAATTCGAAAAGTGTATCAGTAATAGCCTTGTTGCTACCTTCTACAAAAACAGGAACTTCACAGAAATCTAACTCTTTGTCTTTCGAAAAGGTTTGAAGCGGATAGAAAACACCGAATTTTTCGAATTTAGTTTTAAAAATATTCATATCTACGCTTCCTGCTGTGTGAATATGAATGCCTGAACGAATATTTACCTCGCTAATTACAGCTTCGAGAGCATTGTCCGAAAGTGCATAAATATACAAATCAGCTTGCTTTAAAAGCTTTGGTGAGGTGCAATAATCGGTATCGATTTGTAGAGCTAAGGTTTCAGCCGAGAGTTGCGAGCGACTATAAATCTGATTAATTTCATGTCCCTTTTCTTTCAATGCCCAAGCCAAATGCGTTGCCACATTTCCCGCGCCGAGAATAACAATCTTCATTTGCCTTGAGTTGAGTTATTTTTTGCTCTTTAGAACACCTGAAACCATTATTCCTCCTGCAACTATCAGTAAAACAGGCCATATAAAATCGGAAACATGTTCGGTTAAGCGAATAATATCGGAAAGTCGGAAAATAATAGCAACTACAATAAGTACCAAACCAGGCGTTTTATTTTTGTGTGCTAATAGAAAAATAATACCTAAAATAAGTGGATAGTTTTTAAAGTTAAAAATCAAATCACTTATTTCTACGGGAAGAAAATTTAACTGACGAATAAGAAAAAGTACACCAAATGTAAGGAGCGAAATACCCCAAGCTAAACGACTGTCTTTTTGCATAAATATTGGCTTTTATAAATTTCTAAATAAAATATTTCTACACAAAAGTATTAAAAGTTTTTGTAATTTTAGACTAACAAGCATATTTTAGAAATAACTCATTTTTTCATAGTATCTTTGTACTTTCAATTTGAAATTGAAATATTTTGCTATTTATTTAATATTCAATTAGTTTAATGTCGTTTCAACACTCAACTATATCACTTTCACCTACCGACAAATTGATTTTGCTGGTATCCAAACTTTGTGAAACGGCTCAGGATATGGCTGTAATTGATGCGTGTTTACTACAAATAAATGATTGGGATGCCTTTGCTGTTCAGGTTATTAAGCGTGGCGTTTCTGGATTTTTTGTTAAAAAATTGCCATTACTTAATAATAAAAATTGCATTCCGAACGAAATATTTCAACTAATAGAGCAAGCCTATTTACGAACGGTGAATCGTAATGTGTTGCTTTTTGGACATTTTTCGAATGTGGTAAATGCATTGCAAAGTGCCGAAATTGAGGTAATTGCGCTTAAAGGAGTTTATTTGTCGGAGCACTTATATGCCGAAATTGGTCTGCGCCAGTTTAGTGATATTGATTTACTAATCCGACCTGATAAAACCTTAAAAGCGGTTGAAATTTTGCAAAATCTTGGTTATCGTTATAAGGAAGCTATTCCTGTGAGCGATTTCATTCGTCAAAAGTCCGATTATGTGCACCTGCCACCAATGGTGCTCAACGGTGTTTCGATAGAGTTGCACGTTAAATTACATCGTGGTGGTGAAAAATACAATGTGAATGTCGAACGTGTATTTGCAACAAAAATTCCAGCTGTGATTAATGGGAGTGCGGTTTTTGCACTCGATACAATGCATCAGCTAATTCACATTGCAGTGCATGCTCACAAGCATTTCGAAGAGGGAAATGTCAATTTTTCGTCGTTTCTGGATTTAGCAAACTTAATTGATACAGTTCCGGATGATTTTTATTCGAAGTCATTCGAAAAATTATGCGAAGCTTACGGGGTAACCGAAATTGTATTTCGCTATTTATTGCTGGTACACGAATTTTTTCAATTAAATAAAATTCCCATAGCAATATTGGATAAATATTCAAAATACGTAAAAATAAAGCATAAAAATAAGTTTATTATGTATTTGCAGGGTTATAAATATACCGAATCGGCTAAAACAGCAATTCCGGGTCATTTCAATAACTTACGGATGCTTTCAAATCCAAAAGATATTACAAAGTATCTTATTGATTTATTTTTTCCTCCAAAGGCATTTATGATAGATAAATACAATATTCGAAACGAAAAACTGTATCTGCTTTATTATCCGTATCGGTATTTAACTATTTTCAGTGGACTTTGGCATATAATTTCAAAGAAAATGAATACCACTCGCTAACTATTTACTATAAACTATTCACTATAAACTATTCACTATAAACTAAAATGACAGTTCTTTACGAAGACAATCACCTGATAGCTGTAAACAAAACCTGCTCCGAAATAGTACAGGGCGATAAAACGGGCGACGAACCACTTTCGGAAACCATCAAAAAATACCTGAAAGAAAAATACAACAAACCCGGCGATGTATTTCTCGGGGTAACGCACAGGCTCGACCGACCTGTGAGTGGCGTGGTGCTTTTTGCTAAAACAAGTAAGGCCTTGACCCGTTTGAATGAAATGTTTAAAAATCAGGAGATTAAAAAAACGTATTGGGCTATTGTAAAAAATAAACCCGAAGAACTCGAAGGGCGTTTAGAGCACTATTTGGTGCGCAACGAAAAACAAAACAAATCCACAGCACATACCAAAATGGTTCCCGAAGCCAAAAAAGCAGCTTTGAGTTATCGTTTAATCGCTTCGTCGGATAGTTATTATTTGCTCGAAGTGCATCTCGAAACAGGTCGTCATCATCAAATCAGGTGTCAGTTAGCCAAAATGGGCTGTTCCATAAAAGGCGATTTGAAATATGGCTTTCCGCGCTCAAACCCCAATGGTGGAATTAGTCTGCATGCCCGAAATGTGTCATTTACTCATCCTGTTTCGAAAGAGATAATCGATATTACTGCTGCCGTGCCCGGCGATGATACTATGTGGAAAGTGTTTGAACAATTATAATTGTATTTTAATTTTCACATCATCTCATTTTCACATCATCACATTACCACATCAACTCTTTCGTATTTGCCACATTTTTAGTACTTTTGTGCGAACTTTAAAAATTATGCATTATGATACAAAATTCTAATAAATCGGCCATGCAAAATGGTTTAATTGCAGGTGCACTTATTGCTCTCAAATTTTTATTTACAGCCGTTAAAATTCCGGTTCTTTCCTCCCTAACTTTTTTTATTTCAATAGGTATCGTTGTATTTCTTTTTTATGCTGCCAAACGATTTCGTGTAGCCGAAAATGGAGATTCTCTGACATTTAGAGAAGCTTTTGGATATGTGTTTCGGGTCTATTTTTACGGAGCCGTAATTGGATCGCTGGTTGTGCTTGTTTACACGCTTATAAATGTGGAATTTTTGGCTATTTTACTCAACGATACGCTTATGATTTATGATAAAATCAATATACCTATCGACGATACAACGTATGATCTATTGAATTCAATCTTTAAACCAGCCCCTTACGCTTTATTTAATTTATTTAGTAGCGCTATTGTTGCAGCATTTTGGGGTTTAATTTTGGGGTTGTTTTTGAAAAAAGAAAAAAGTATTTTTGAAGAATAAATAACAACAACTAACGCACGAAGTGCCAATAACGGCGCAGCCAAATAACGCACGAAGTGCCAAATAACGGCGAAGCCAACTAACGCACGAAGTGCCAATAACGGCGCAGCCAACTAACGCACGAAGTGCCAATAACGCGAAGCAAAAATGGATATTTCAATAATTGTTCCTTTATATAACGAAGAAGAATCGCTCGTAAAATTGTACGAATGGATTGAAAATGTAATGACAGCTAACAAATTCACTTACGAAGTGATATTTGTGAACGATGGTAGTACCGACCGCTCGTGGAATGTAATTGAAGAGTTGCAGAAAAAGACATCTACAGTTCGGGGTATAAAATTCAGGAGTAATTATGGCAAATCACCTGCTTTGTATTGCGGTTTTAAGGCCGCTCAGGGCGATGTTGTAATTACTATGGATGCCGATTTACAGGACAGCCCCGACGAAATTCCGGAACTATTCCACATGATAAAAGAAGATGGTTTTGATCTTGTATCGGGCTGGAAAAAAAAGCGTTACGACTCGAAACTTACCAAAAATATTCCTTCAAAAATATACAATGCTACTGCTCGCAAAGTAACCGGATTAAAACTCCACGACATGAATTGCGGACTAAAAGCTTATCGTAATGTTGTAATTAAAAATATTGAAGTGTATGGCGAAATGCATCGCTATATACCCTATTTAGCTAAAAATGCCGGATTTAAAAAAATTGGCGAAAAGGTCGTTGTACATCGTAAACGCGAGTTTGGCGAAACAAAGTTCGGCTTAAGTCGTTTTGTAAATGGCTATCTCGATTTGATAAGTCTCTGGTTTTTATCGCGTTTTGGTAAAAAACCCATGCACTTTTTTGGAATGGTTGGTAGCCTGATGTTTTTATTCGGTTTTTTTGCAACTGTGGCTGTAGGTGTTTACAAATTGGTAGCTATTTTGAATCATGAGCGTGCACCGCTAATTACCGAAACACCCTATTTTTATTTATCGTTGTTGGCTATGGTACTTGGTACACAGCTATTTCTGACAGGATTTTTAGGCGAATTAATTGCCCGTAACTCTTCGGAACGAAATAATTATTTGATTGAAAAAGAGATATAAATGAAAGAAGTATTATTAGTTGGTGTTGGTGGTTTTGCAGGAAGTATTGCCCGCTATTTAGTATCGAAACTAAATGTATCGTGGCAGTTGCTTGCTATTCCAATGGGAACGCTAACTGTAAATATTTTGGGAAGTTTATTAATAGGACTTTTAGTTGGATTAAGCGCCAAAAGCAATTTGATTAGCAATGAATTACGTTTATTGTTGATGGTTGGTTTTTGTGGTGGATTTACCACTTTTTCGAGTTTTACGAACGAAAATTTTATTCTAATGCAAAATGGACAGTTTCTGACAGTGCTATTGTACTCAGCTATCAGCATAACGCTCGGATTTTTAGCCGTTTATTTAGGTTACATTTTAGCTTCATAAAAAAATGATAGAAATTCTTCAAATAACAATTCCGGCACTTTTAGTACTTGCTACAGCCTATATTCTGTTGGATAAACTGCTGAAAAACGACGAGAAACGACGTAATTTTGAACTTCAGCAGAGGAATATTCAAGTTACAACTCCTTTACGACTAAGGGCTTACGAGCGATTAACTTTGGTGCTCGAACGTACAAAACCCACAAGCATTGTTCTCGAAACATTAAAACCAGCGATGACTTGTTTTGAATTGCAGTCGCAGTTATTGACAACTATACGAGAGGAATTCGGACACAATGTTTCGCAACAAATATATGTGAGTAACGAGTTATGGTCGGCAATACGAGCTACGCAGGAAAGTTTAATTCAGTTAGTGAATATCTGTGCTACACACTGTGCTGCCGATGCTATTGGTACCGAATTGGCCGAAAAAATAATTCAATTGTATGCTCAAAGCGAACAATCGCCCGGCGAAGTAGCTACCAATATGTTGAAAAAAGAAGTGAGGAGTTTATTTTAATTGTAAATTGTAAATGGTAAATTGTAAATTATTTAATATTCTGGTTTTGCTGTTTTCAGTTTTTCTTGCTGGCTGTAGTTCTACCGACGAATGCCGTGAAGATAAAACTGTAAACATGATACTTGGATTTTACCAAAAAGGCGATTTATCTGATGTTACTTTTACTGTGGACAGCGTTTGGGCAAATGGTTTGGAAAAGGATTCGTTTTTATACAACAATTCTAAATCGGTTAATTCGTTGAAATTACCATTAAATGCAGCCCGTCAACAATCTGATTTTATCGTTCGATTTAATAATACAACAGATACACTATCAGTTTTTTATACCAACAACAATGCCTATTTTATTTCGTTTGACTGTGGTTGTATTGCCACACAAACCATCGACGAAGTTATTAGCACAAACCATTTTATCGATTCAGTTCGAATTGTACAACGCGAAGTTATTAATATAAATGCAGAACATATTAAGATTTTTCATAATTAGTTTGTTCTGTTTATCAGGCATTTATACTGTAAATGCTCAGGTTAACAAACAAAAATCGGACTCGGTTATCAAAACCGCTTTTCGTGGTCTGCGCCTCGATATTGATTTGGTGCCCATTGCTTCCAATTTTATTTACAAAGGTGAACGTTTTGGTTACGAAGCCGGTGTTTATGCCGATTTGAAACACAAATACTTTCCGTCTTTCGAAATGGGTTTTGCTGGTGCCAATAAAACTTCGAATGACGCTTTAAGTTTTAAAACATCAGGACTATATGCTCGAGTGGGAGTGGATTTCAATTTGATAAAACCCAAAAAAGATAAAATTCCAACTAATAATATTTTTTTTGCAGGTATTCGTATTGGTTTTGCTCCATTTTCGTATACCTATACTAATGCTATAGTTCAAAATGATTACTGGGGCACAGCTATTTCTCAAAATATTGATAACGTTACTACAACTAAAGTTTGGTTCGAAATAGTGGCTGGTATGCGTGTAGAAGTTTTGAAGAATATTTACATGGGCTGGACCGTTCGCAATAAAAAACTTTTTGGCGAAGATGTGCCTGGTGAATTATCGCCTTGGTATATTCCCGGATTTGGAGTAAAAGGCGAAGGTAGTAGCTGGGGAGTAAATTACTCAATTGGATATCGATTTTAAAAAACAACAAACAACCAAATAACAACAAATTTTTATGAATTCAATCGAAGTTTTAAATCGTGCAGCTGATAATATCCGCATTCTGGCGGCTTCGGCTGTAGAAAAAGCAAAATCCGGTCACCCGGGAGGCGCTATGGGTGGTGCAGATTTTATCAACGTACTTTACTCTGAATTTTTGGTTTTCGATCCTAAAAACCCAAGGTGGGAAGGTCGCGACCGTATGTTCCTTGATCCGGGACACATGTCGCCCATGCTTTACTCTGTATTAGCTTGTACTGGTAAATACAGCATGGAAGAACTGGCACAGTTCCGTCAGTGGGATAGCCCAACACCGGGTCACCCCGAAGTGGATATTATGCGTGGTGTTGAAAACACTTCCGGTCCTCTCGGACAAGGTCATACTTATGCCGTAGGTGCTGCCATTGCTGCTAAATTCCTCAAAGCGCGTTTTGGTGAAGTTATGAGCCAGACAATTTACGCTTACATTTCGGATGGTGGTGTACAGGAAGAAATTTCGCAGGGAGCAGGTCGTTTGGCCGGTCACTTGGGATTGAATAATCTGGTTATGTTCTACGATTCTAATGATATTCAATTATCTACTGAAACAAAAGATGTTACTACCGAAAATACGGCTGCAAAATACCTCTCGTGGGGTTGGAAAATTATCGAAATCGATGGTAACAATGCTGAGCAAATCCGTGCTGCCTTAGTTGAAGCAAAAGCTGAAACTGCAAAACCAACCCTGATTATTGGTAAAACCATTATGGGTAAAGGCGCGCGCAAAGCCGATGGTTCGAGTTTCGAAAACCAATGTGCAACTCACGGTATGCCGTTGAGCGAGTGTGGTGCTTCGTATGCTGAATCTATAAAAGTATTGGGTGGCGATCCTGAAAATGCGTTTGTACTTTTCGAAGAAACAAAAGCGCTTTATGCTAAACGTGCTGCTGAATTGGAAACTATTGTTGCAGCTAAATATGCGGCAAAAGCTGCATGGGCAAAAGCAAATCCTGAATTGGCTGCTAAATTGGAAACTTTCTTCTCGGGCAAAGCTCCTCAGGTAAATTGGGATGCCGTAGTTCAAAAACCGGGACAAGCTACACGCGCTGCTTCGGCAACTGTGCTGGCTGAATTGGCAAAACAGGTTGAAAACATGGTTGTTTCGAGTGCCGACTTGTCGAACTCTGACAAAACCGATGGTTTCCTTAAAAATACAAAAGCATTTACCAAAGACGATTTCTCAGGTGCTTTCCTTCAAGCTGGTGTGGCTGAGTTAACAATGGCTTGCGTTTGTATCGGAATGAGTTTGCACGGTGGTGTAATTTCTGCTTGTGCTACATTCTTTGTTTTCTCCGATTACATGAAACCAGCTGTGCGTATGGCTGCTTTGATGGAAGTTCCGGTGAAATTTATCTGGACACACGATGCATTCCGCGTTGGTGAAGATGGACCAACACACGAACCTGTTGAACAAGAAGCTCAAATCCGCTTGATGGAAAAATTGAAAAACCACAAAGGGCATAACTCTATGTTGGTACTTCGTCCTGCTGATGTGGAAGAGTGTACTGTTAACTGGCGTATGGCGATGGAAAACACTTCAACACCTACTGCTTTAATTCTTTCACGTCAGAATATTGTGGATCTTCCTTCGGCTAATGGTCGTAAAGTAGATGCAGTTCAGGCCGAAAAAGGTGGTTACATTGTAGAATGCGATGGCAATCCGGATGTAATTCTAGTTGCTTCAGGTTCTGAAGTTTCTACATTGAACGAAGGTGCAGCTTTACTTCGTGCCGATGGCGTAAAAATTCGTTTGGTTTCAGTACCTTCCGAAGGTTTATTCCGCAGTCAATCAGCAGCATATCAAGAAAGTGTATTACCTAAAAATGCTAAAATCTTTGGTTTAACAGCCGGTCTTCCGGTAAACCTTTTAGGTTTAGTTGGAGCAAACGGTAAAATCTGGGGATTAGAATCGTTCGGTTTCTCAGCACCTTATAAAGTGTTGGACGAAAAACTTGGTTTCAACGGTAAAAACGTTTACGAGCAAGTGAAGAAAATGTTATAAACCCCTAACCCCTAAAGGGGAATAATTCATAAACTCACCAACCTCAAAGTTGAGCTACCAGCTCCCCTTTAGGGGTTGGGGGTAATTTTTAATGGATTTATTATCAATCATCATAATCGGTATCGGCCTTGCTATGGACTGTTTTGCAGTTTCCATAAGCAAGGGCGTTTGCCTGAAAAATTTCAAATTCAGTAAAGCATTCCGTATGGCAATGCTTTTTGGTTTGTTTCAGGGGCTTATGCCGTTGATTGGTTACTTTGCGGGCTTTAGTTTTGCAAAACAAATATCGGATTATGATCATTGGATTGCATTTACATTATTGGGTGGTATTGGTTTAAAAATGTTTATCGAAGGTTTGAAACCCATCGATCCACATTGCGAAATTAATACGAATCCTTTTAAATGGAGAGTGTTAATTCCTTTGGCTTTAGCTACAAGTATAGATGCGCTTGCCACAGGAATTGTTTTTGTACCTTTTCCAAATAGGATAGCATTTGCAGTAATAACGATTGGATTGATTAGCTTTCTGTTTTCAATTATTGGAGTGTATCTTGGTGTGCATTTCCGACATCGAATAAAAATAAATGCTGAACTTCCGGGCGGCATTTTTTTATTTTTAATTGGTTTAAAAATTCTCCTGGAACATTTATTAAGTATCTGAATTCAATATTCAGCAAAATTTTAAATTATGTTTTTAAAAAAGATTTCGTTAATATTTATATATCTATTTGTCTCATTTCTAACTATATCGGCTGCCGAACAGCCTACAACTCACAAACTATATGGTTTTGTTCGCAACGAGTTGTATTTTAATTCGCGCCAAAATTTTGATGTATTAGATGGCTTATTTAATATCTTTCCAAAACCTAAAGATGAGTATTTGCTGAACGGTGAATTTGTTGATAAAAATAATGTTTCTAACTCACAAATGCTTGCCATTTCAACACGTTTAGGAATTGATTTTACAAGTTCCCCGATTTTTGGAGCTAAAACATCTGCCAAAATTGAATGTGATTTTGCCGGAATCTCTTCAAGTTATTATTTAATTCGTCTCCGTCAGGCATATATGAAATTAAATTGGGCAAATACTGAATTGTTGGTAGGTCAAACCTGGCATCCAATGTATGCTAATTTGCAACCCATTACACCAGCTTTGAGTGTGGGTACACCATTTCAACCATTTAATCGCAGCCCTCAAATTCGTCTAAATCAAAAACTAAACGACAATTTCACCTTTCTAACTGCTGCATCGTATCAAATGCAATACATGACACAAGGGCCTCTTGGCGCAAGTGCAAGTTATATGAAAAACGGCTTATTGCCGAGTTTACATATCGGGTTGGATTACAAATCAAAAAGTATTATTGCCGGAGTAGGAGTGGACGGAAAATCGTTGAAAATTAATAATGTACGTTTTAATTCAGGTGCAGCAGTAGCTTATGCCGGTTATACCCATAAAAAATTTCAGATACGTGCTAAGTCTGTTTTGGGGCAAAATATGAGTGAATATATTATGCTTGGAGGATATGGACTTAGTGTAGATGCTACAAGCTCTAAAGCAGATTATACCAATTTCAACACCTCAACATCTTGGTTAAGTGTTGCTTATGGGACAAAAATTCAAGTTGGAATTTATGGTGGATTATCTCAAAACTTAGGAACAAATAAAAATTTGATGTTAACACCAAATAGTGTTTATGGTTATGGTTTTTACGATGCGAGCCAACTAATAATTGATCAACTTTATCGGGTTGCACCTCACATTTGCTATAGTTTACCGAATTTTCGCTTGGGTTTTGAGTACGAATTTACAACAGCAAAATACGGAACAATTCAAAGCAACGGTAGAGTTACTAATCCCTACACAGTTAGCAATCATCGTGCTTTAGCGACTATTAGTTATATTTTTTAGGTAAAAATAATTACAAAAAATCCCGAAACTCTATAAGTGAGTTTCGGGATTTTCTTATTCCCCTTTAGGGGTTAGGGGTCGTTTTATTTCCCCCACAATTTACTCATATCTTCCAATGTTTTGCCTTTGGTTTCGGGAACCATTTTCCAAACAAAAATTGCAGACAATACAGACATTACCCCGTATAGAACATAAGTAAATGTAATGCTGAATGCTTCCAGCGATGGGAATGTAGCCGAAACAATAAAGTTGGCAATCCACTGTGCAGCAACAGCAATTGCAATTGCTTTTCCGCGAATGGTATTTGGGAAAATCTCCGAAATTAACACCCAACAAATTGGACCCCACGACATCATAAACGAAGCCGAATAGATAACGATAAAAACTAATGTGCTTACGCCAATAATTTGCAAATAAGCCAGCAATCCAATAGCAAACATACCTATTGCCATACCCACCGAACCAATAATCAACAAAGGTTTACGACCGAATTTATCAACCGTAAAAATAGCTACTAAAGTGAATATAATGTTGATAAAGCCCATAATTACTGTTTGATACATAGCTGCATCGTTCCCGAAACCAAGACCTTTGAAAATAGTAGGAGCATAATAAAGTACTACGTTAATACCCACAGCTTGTTGGAAAATGGATAGCAAAATACCAATTATCAGCACTTTCCAGCCATAAGACAATACTTTTTCTACCGTTTCGTGAGCCGATTCTTTAATTTCACTCAAAATTACTTTGGCTTTATTTGAACCGTTTATTTTACCCAAAATATGAAGTGCCTTTTCTTCTTTACCTATTAATGCCAAATGGCGAGGTGTTTCGGGTACAAAAAACAATAAAATGCCAAAAATTGCTGCTGGTACTGCATTTGAAGCAAACATATAACGCCATCCTTCGGTATCAATCCATTGTTGTGGTTCGCCTTTGGTAATAAAATAGTTTACAAAATAAACAATCAACATACCAAAAATAATGGCAAACTGATTCCACGAAACCAATTTTCCACGAATATCAGCTGGTGCAATTTCGGCAATGTACATGGGGCAAATTGCCGAAGCAAGTCCTACACCAATACCACCAATAATACGGTAAATATTGAATGCAATTAGCACATCTACTGAACCGTCGCCTTTGGTAAAGAAGAACGCTTCGGGGTATGCAGCACCCAATGCAGAAATAAAAAACATAATGGCAGCTACCAGCAACGAATTTTTGCGACCTAAATGTTCAGCAAAAAGCCCTGAGACTGCACTACCTAAAATACAACCTATCAATGCACTCGATACCGTTGCACCGTGATAGAAAGTTGCCATACTGCCAAAAGTGGCTTCATCGAGATGAAAAACTACTTTCAACGAATCCACAGCACCCGAAATTACGGCAGTGTCATAACCAAAAAGCAAACCACCAAGTGTTGCCACCAAGGTTATGCCAAAAATATACAATTTACTTCCTTTTTCTGTATTCATAATATTAATATTGGTCTAAAGTCAAAGGTCTAAAGTCCAAAGTCTTTCGACTTAAGACCTTAGACCTCAGACAAATTTTTAAATATACATATTCACAATTGCTTCGTAAAGCTCTTGTTTTCCGCTGATTTGTTTTGGATCACCGTTCGCTTTTGCATACGCATAAACATCTTCGAAAGTCAATTTTCCTTCTTCAAATTCTTTTCCTTTACCTGCATCATAAGAAGCATAGCGGTCTGTAACCATTTTCTGGTAAGGCGATTCTTCCAAAATAGCTGCTGCCGAAAGTAAAGCGCGAG
>Ga0247840_10006038_pt1 | contig 17745 bp, 14 predicted proteins | sample LaCruzMarch2015__FD_192404 | JGI IMG/M metagenome (GOLD analysis project Ga0247840, IMG submission 192404) | Freshwater microbial communities from meromictic Lake La Cruz, Castile-La Mancha, Spain - LaCruzMarch2015_17m | ecosystem: Environmental > Aquatic > Freshwater > Lake | place: Spain... | reverse complement strand
AGGTTATGGTTTGAAGTAGAACATCAAAGGACAAGTTTTTCTATTTTATATCAAAAATCCTTTAAATGGTATCCTCATCACAAGGGAGGTTCGAGGCGTAAATGGTACGGAAATCATGATTATATAATCAATTGGGAAAACGATGGTTTTGAAATAAAAAACTTTAAAGATACCGATGGAAAGTTAAAATCAAGACCGCAAAATCTCTCATATTCTTTTAAAAAGGCTGTTACATGGTCAAAAATCACAAGTGGTGATTTCTCCTCGAGAATTTGCCAAGGTGGATTTCTTTTTGATGATGCTGCTGCAATTTGCCATCATAAAGACATTGACATTCTGAGAAAAGTAAATGGTCTTTTGAATTCTAAAGTTTCTCAATTACTATTAAATTGTATAAACCCAACCCTAAACATTCAAATTGGTGACATTGGTGGTTTGCCAGTATCAACAAGTTTTCACTCAGATTTAATTGAAAATTGTGAGCAGTTATCCAAATCCGACTGGGACTCCCGAGAAACCTCATGGGACTTCCTCCAATCCGAACTCCTCCGCCTCCGCGGTCAGGACCTTGAAGAAAGCTACGACCTCTACTGCCAATACTGGACGAACAAATTCCACCAGCTCCACCGCAACGAGGAGGAGCTGAACCGGCAGTTCATCGAAATATACGGCCTGCAAGACGAGCTCACGCCCGATGTGCCGCTGGAAGACATCACCATCCTGAAGCAGGAGACCCGCATTGAGCAGGGGCAGTTGGTGTTTGATGCCCAGGAGGTCATGGCGCAGTTCGTCAGCTATGCCGTCGGCTGCATGATGGGGCGGTATTCCTTAGACAAGGAAGGCCTCATACTCGCCAACCAGGGCGAGACATTGGCAGATTATTATCAAAAGGTGTTAGGAGTTAGCGAGTTAGCCGTTAGCGAACAACCGTCAACCGCTAATAGCCAACAGCTAACAGCTAACAGCTCTTTCCATCCGGATGAAGACGGCATCATTCCAGTGCTGGACGACGAGTGGTTCGAAGACGATATCGTGGGCAGGTTTCATGCCTTTCTCAAGGCCGCCTTTGGCGAGCGGGATTTCAAAAAAAACCTGTCCTTTGTGCAGGAAAAGCTCGGCAAGGACATCCGCAAGTACTTCGTCCGGGACTTTTACGCCGACCACGTGCAGCGCTACAAAAAGCGTCCGATCTACTGGCTGTTCAGCTCGCCCAAGGGCAGCTTCAGTGTGCTGGTTTATCTGCATCGCTACACCCCCGACACCCTGAACAACATCCTGAACCACTACCTTCGGGAGTTCATCCAGAAGCTGCGCGCGCAGCGCGACCATTTTGAGCAGGTGAAGGTCTCCGGCTCCACCGCCGAGCAGACCCAGGCCATCAAGCGCATCGACCAGCTCGAAAAAATGCTCCACGACTGCGAGCAGTACGAGCGCGAGATCCTCTACCCCCTCGCCACCGAGCGCATCGCCCTGGATCTCGACGACGGCGTGCTGGTGAACTACAACAAGCTCGGCCGGGCAGTAAAGGAGGTAAGCGGGCTGAATGATAAGGTGACGAAGGGGAAGGTGCGGGGGTTTGATTGGGTGGATGGGGAATTGATTAGGGACTGAGGAATGACCAAGTGATGAATGTAAAACAAGAAACTTTAACCAAAGACTACCGTATTCACAAATTGTGTTGCGTATTCTCCAACTAAACAATAGGAAAATGGCTAGAGAAGCATGGTACATCAACGAATCGGAGCTGGATGATTATCAAGTACCCATCATCCAGAAAAAAATGGACAACTCGTTTGTAGTAAAAGGGTGCGCTGGATCCGGAAAGACAGTTTTGGCACTTTGGAAAGCACGTGAGATTGCTCGTACAGGCTTGGGGAGCTACTATGTAATTGTTTACACCAAAGCGCTACGGCAGTTCATTAATGACGGAATTGAAGAGACTGGTTTATCCCATGATAGGGTTACACATCATCATCATTGGAAGAATAAATTACATATGCAAAAGGCTGATTTTGTCATTATTGATGAAGCACAAGACTTCACAAGGGAAGAACTATCTGAGCTCCAACAATCAGCAAAAAAAGCCTTCATCCTTTTTGGGGATTCCGCCCAACAGCTTTACAAAGACTTGAAAAAAGACCTCATGACCATGGAGCAAATTGCACACCACACTGGGCTTTCAATGGAGCAACTTGTGCTCAATCATCGACTTCCAAAGAAAATTGCCCGGGTGGCGGAACCAATTAATACAACTGGAGATGCGCTGGAAAGCCGTTGTAAAAAAGAGGGGGCTAATAAGCCTTTTCTGGTAAAAGCCCACTCCAGGGAGCAACAATTAGATTTTATTATCGATACTATTGAGGAGCGTGGTTATACCGACGCTGCAATTTTATTCCAGGACAATCTTTTAGTGAAAAATGCAGATAAATACTTTGCTAACAAAGGAACCCGAGTAGAAGCCAAGTACGATATTAACTGGCCTGATGACGTAAAGTTTAACCTGAATTTTCATAGTCAAAACCCTAAGTTGCTGACCTATCATAGTGCAAAAGGTTTGCAGTTTGAAGCGGTGTTCATCCCAGGGTGCGAGATGGACTCTTTACCTGGGAACAATGTCAATCCGCTATATGTTGCTATGACTAGGAGTTACCAAGATCTTTTTATCCTTTATTCAGGCAGTCTCACCCCTTTACTGGATTGCGTGCCAAAAAATCTTTTTGAACTTGTAGATTTGACCATTGATAATGGTGACGATCTGCCTTTTTAACTGAAGACATGAATAACTATTACTACATACCAATCAATAGTCTAAATTACAACAATCTGCTTTCCACGGAAAGCGTTTCGCCTCCTGCTTTTTATGAAAAGCGGGGATATGGTTTCAAAAGGTTTGAAGAATTGACGTGCAATCCTTTCAAGTTTTCGCTTTTGGCATACAGTAAGTTGCCGATCCTTGAACTTGGCCCGAGCAATCGGGAGGAATTTCCGTTTTATATTGCTATCCCCGAGAATCGGCTTCCAGAGCAAAAAAAGGAAAACCAGTTAGATTCAGTCAGAATTCTCCAAATTCTTAGCCCTATTTACCTGAATATAAAGGAATGCTTTCTGGTGGCAAGAAATGATCTGGAAAGGCGTAAGTTAATTGTCACATCAGAAAGAAGTTTGGAAGTCAAACATACCGGGCTTTATGAAAAAAAGATCAAGTTAATAGAGGAGTTAGGTATTGATCAGGTTATTAAATGGAATAGCAAATTTATTAATGATATTACAGATCCACAGGCCTTCCCCTACCCAGAGTTAGAAAAAGACCAGGTTTTAAATAAAGCCAGAGGCATACTTTATGGTTTGACTTGTGGTAGCCTAATGCAACAGCCAAAGGAATTGAGCGCGCTAAGCAACCTTTGGCAAGAGTTTATTAATGTTTTCTCAGGTCTGATGAATGACTTGTCTGTGATGGCAAGAGCTTCCAGCAAGCAATCTATTGACCATAAGAAAGCTAGGCAGGAAATGGATCAATTAGAAGAACTTAAGGAGAAGATTCAAACACTTTTGAGTGGCTTCGATGTAATTCATCTCGACGAAATCATCATGGACTCCTTTTCACTGAACCTGACCGAATTAGAACAATTACGTTCCAAAAGGTATAAGGGAGGCCAAGTAACGATCTACTCCATGCTAGCTGATTTTGTAAAAGGTCGGGATGAAAAAGCCTTAGGTGTCGGCGACTATGTTGTTTTGCTGACGAATAAAGTAAAGGAGTTTCTTAAGTATAAATCTGCCTCCCTCTACCTGAGTCTCGAAGATGATTTCAACTTGGCCATATCGAGAGTCAACAAAAAGTTGACAGAACTCAGTCAAATGGCAACAACATCCGACCCGATAACTCATATTCCCATTGTTTTTTCCAAGGATTTGCAGGCTATCACCTCCCAAATTCCTCTATTAAGTGAGTGGGAGAATAATTGTTATCAAGCCATTACTACAGAGCTGCTGAAATTGAAGGAGATGTCTACTGCGGATGAATTGGGGCAAAAAAGATCTGAATTAATCACCAGTGTCGCAAAGAGTCTGGAAAAAACCCATCCAAAATTTGATGGTTCTGATGATCAGGAATATTTGAGAAAATTGTGGAAAAGCCTGCGCACTGTTGGTGTTGGCTTTAAGGTCAATGAAACGCCCAATCAATCTCTTCGGGCCTTTGCATGTTTCATGTCGAAGCATGCCGAGCTGGATAAGCTGAAGACTTTCATGCTGAAGAACGAATTTGATCGGTACGATCTGGTCTTCGGAATTTGGGGGGCCGCCTATGGCTATGCCGGTTTATCCAAACTCATACTCGAACCGCTCTATCTTAAGAGAGGGGTACTGGAAATAATTCTCCAAGAAAGTGCCAAATTGGCTGGCCATAATGACTTGGAAGGAGATGATTCCGTGATGACACCCACCAAACCTGCCAATGTTCCTAGCAATTATATAGAGTGGGAATTAACTTCACCGTCACCGGTCAACCAAATGAAAGAGCCTACGATAGATTACAACGTTACTGGTAAGGATAGGTTTGAGCAATTGATCCGAGAAAATGCTAAACTTCGCAAACATGAGGATTGGGTTCAAGCTATATTAAAATCATATAACCAGGTAATGTCCAAACAGGAAAAAAAACTGTTCATTGATGTAGTTAGTGCATTCAAAGAACAATTGAAAAATCTAGGCGCAAACCTAAAAGGGTTTGGTTCTGATAAGGTTAAAGAAGCGATAAAGGTGTTCGAACAGTACCAAAATTCAAATGAGTAGAATCGAAGAATCACTCCATAAACACTTCCTAACCCACCGCGTCATCCTCTGGTACGACGAAGGAAAAAAAATGCGGGAGGAGTACGAGCGGGTGGCCCTTGACGGGATCGAGAAGGTGGAGGTGAACAACAACGAGTTTGCCGTCAAGCACCGCATCTTGCGCGAGGCGCCGGAGGGGAAATACCTGTTGTACTTCCCCCACGCAGAAAAGCCGCTGGGAGACAACTGGCTGCTCGATGTGCAGTTGGCCCACAAGGAATTCCACACCGACCAGGAGGCCCTGTTCCTGCAGGAGCTGGGGCTGGACTACTACTTCAAGGAGCTGGTACAGGAGCACATCGACTTCTTCCAGAGCAAAGAGCGCCGGGCCAGGCTGAAGAGCTACATCGCCGAAGGCGACAACGAGCAGGAGCTGCGGTTCAAGATGATGGCGGTAGTATTCGGCAGCGATTTTATGACGCAGGAGGCGTACATCCAGGCGTATGCAGCGGCATTCATCAGCGGAGACACCCGCATCGAAAAAGAACTGGACCGCTTTCGGCTGGCCGAGCCGTTCTGGCGGTCAGTGAGTCGGAAATTCCAGTACCCTGCCGAGAAGCCAACCATCTACGACTTCCTGCTGGAGGTGTTCTCCCGAAATTTTACGCCCACCAACCGGGGGCGTTCGGTCAAAGAGACCCGCATTCTGCTTTCCCTTTGGAAAGACGCGCTATCGCACCAGCAAACCTTTCGCCAACTCTCCGATAAGATAGCCGAAGACCTGAATGCGGCTGCCCTGCTGCAATCCGAGCCCCTGGAGCACATCCTGCAGGACGACCTGTTCCGGGTCATCGACCTGAAAGTCATCCACGAACTGACGGCCCGCCTGCTCAGCCGGGAGATCAGTCTCGACCATCTGCTGGGTATCCTCAAGGTGCGGGAAAACAAATACTGGTATCCGGAATTCCGGCACTACTACGCTTGTCTGGAATACGCCGGGCAGATGCTCGACAAGGTAAATCGGGCGCCACACCATCCGGTGGGTTCGGTGGAAGAAGCGGCCATGCAATACGCCGGAGAAGGGTACCTCATCGATTTTTTTTACCGCAAGTTTATCTACCACCACCGCCAGACCCGTCAGGACGGCGTCCTCAACACACTGCTGCAACAGGTACTCAAGGTCTACTCCAACGACTGGCTGCTGCCGTCGACCAACCGACTGCAAGACCACCTCAACGGCCTCGAGCAGTGGCCTGTCGCATCACAAAAAGCACAGCGGCGTTTTTTTGTCAACCACGTGAAAAATGTTGCCAGTGATAAATCGAGGCTCTTCGTCGTCATCTCCGATGCCCTCCGCTACGAAAACGGCTGGGAGCTGTGCAAGGACATTCAGGCTGAAAACCGCTTCGAGGCCGAACTGGATTACCTCATCACGGGCTTACCTTCCTATACCCAGCTGGGCATGGCGGCCCTGCTTCCCCATCAGGTACTAAGCCTACAGCCCGGCAAAGACACGGTACTGGCCGATGGCCTGTCCACCGCAGGCATACAAGCCCGCATCAAGGTGCTGGAAGCCCATGCCGGGGTACGCGCCACAGCGATCAATGCAGAAGATTTCATGAAAATGAACGCCAAGACCGAGGGGCGGCCCTTTGCGATGCAGTACGATCTGATTTACATCTACCACAACCGCATCGACAAGGCCGGCGACGACAAGACCACGGAGGACAGGGTATTCGAGGCGGTGGAGGAGGAAATCGCGTTCTTGCGGGAATTGCTCCGGAAAATAGCCAACGTGAACGGCAACAACATCCTCGTCACCGCCGACCACGGTTACATTTACCAGCACGACGCACTGGAAGAAAGCGAGTTTTCGGAAGCAGACGTGCAAGGGGATGTCTGGAAAGTGAATCGGCGCTTCGTACTGGGGCGCAACCTGGAGGCATCCGGCGCCCTCAAGAAGTTCACCGGCGAGCAGGTTGGGCTGGCCGGCGACGCAGAAGTATTGATCACCAAAGGCATCAATCGGCTGCGCGTGAAAGGCGCCGGCTCGCGCTATGTACACGGTGGCGCTTCGCTGCAGGAAATTGTGGTGCCGCTGCTGAAAGTGACCCGACGACGCGAAGATACCACCCGCCGGGTAGAGATCGACCTCATCAAATCCACAGACAAAATAACCACCAACATCCTGGCTGTGTCCTTCCTGCAAAAAGAGCTGGTGACCGATAAGGTCCTGCCCCAGCAGTTACGGGCGTATGTACAGGCACAGGACGGCGTCGTCCTGTCGGATATTTTTTCCTATACCTTTGACGTGGCCGCAGGCAGCGAGCGGCAACGGGAGGTCCGGCACCGGTTCCAGCTCAGTTCGCAGGCCGGCGGCCAGTATATGAATCAACGGGTGATGCTCGTGCTGGAAGAGCCCGTGGAAGGCAGCTCAAAGTGGAAGGAATACAAGTCCTACTATTACACGCTCAACATTTCATTCACGAACGATTTTGACGATTTTTAGCGGTTAGCTGTTAGGTATTAGCTATTAGCAGCTAAAACCTAATAGCTAATAGCTAATAGCTAAAAGCTAAAAGGTAAAAAAATGAAAGACCTGGATCACAAACTCAACCAACATTTCGGCGGCAAAGTCGTGCGCAAGGATCTCACCAAGCTGGTAAAAGGCAACGCCATTGTGCCTACCTATGTGCTTGAATACCTGCTTGGGCAGTACTGCGCTACCGACGACATAGAAACGATCAACGCCGGCGTGGAGACGGTGCGGGAGATCATCGCCCGTCACTTTGTGCACCGGGATGAGGCGCAGATCATCAAGTCTACCATCCGTGAAAAGGGAAACCACCGGATTATCGACAAGGTTTCGGTGCAGTTGAACGAAAAAAGAGACTGCTACGAGGCCACTTTTTCCAACCTGGGCCTGCGTCGGGTGGCCCTTCAGGATCATTTCATCAAATCCTACCAGAAGCTGCTCTCCGAAGGGGTTTGGTGCATCGTGGTGATTGGTTACCTCGCCACCGACGAAAAAGACGGTTCGCCCTGGATCATTGAAAGCCTGAAGCCCATCCAGGTCAGCAATGTGAATCTGGCCGAGTACAAGGAGCTGCGCCGGGCTTTCACGAAAAACGAATGGGTGGACGCCATCATGCAGACCATCGGCCTGAACCCGGAGGAGTTCACCTTTCGCTCCAAGTTGTTGCAGTTGAGCCGCCTGATTCCATTTGCCGAAAACAATTACAACCTGATAGAACTCGGCCCCAAGGGAACGGGGAAATCACACATCTATTCGGAGCTTTCCCCGCACGGCATCCTGCTGTCCGGCGGCGAAGTGACCAAGGCCAAGCTCTTTGTGAACAACAGCACCGGCGACATCGGGCTGGTGGGTTATTGGGACGTGGTGGCATACGATGAGTTTGCCGGTCGCGCCAAGCGCGTAGACCGCGGCCTGGTGGATATCATGAAAAACTACATGGCCAATAAATCCTTTTCCCGGGGCACCCAGGTATACGGTGCTGCTGCCAGCATGGCTTTTGTGGGCAACACGGAGCACTCTGTTCCCTACATGCTCAAGCACAGCAATCTGTTTGATGCCTTACCGGCCGAGTACTACGATACGGCCTTTTTAGACCGCATCCACGCCTATTTGCCCGGTTGGGAGGTGCAGAAGTTGCGCAACGAAATGTTTACGGATGGTTATGGTTTCATTGTGGACTATTTGGCTGAAATCCTGAAAGAGCTGCGCAAGGAAGATCACATGCACGACTACAAGGCATTCTTCGAATTATCGAACACCATCACCACGCGCGACAAGGACGCCATTGCCAAGACTTTTTCCGGTCTGGTGAAAATCATATACCCGCACGGCGAATACGAAGAGGCAGAGGCCCGGGAACTGCTGGATTTTGCCATTGAAAACCGAAAGCGGGTCAAGCAGCAACTGACCAGGATGGATGAGACCTTTGAAGAGGTGGATTTCAGCTATCGGGTGATTGCTACGGGTGCAAAGAAAACCATCGAAACGCTTGAAGTGCTGGAATACCTGAAACCCACCCAAAGTGAAACTGAGGAGCACCTGGCAAGCGACCCCAAAAAGGTCGAGCCGGCAAAATCAAGGTCTTCCAGGGCGGAAGGCCAGCAAATCATCCGCGACAACCAGACCGGCATCTCGTACGATATGCTCTTCGGCGATTATCTGGAGGAGGCCACCGAAGTTAAAGTCATTGACCCTTATGTGCGTTTGCCCTATCAGTTGCGGAATTTCATGGAATTCGCCCAATTGGTCTCCAAACGCAAAAAAATGGAAGATGAGGTCAAACTCCATCTCGTTACAAACAACAATGAGGACTTTATCGAAAATGCCCGGGAGGCCTTCCGCCAAATGGCAGAATCGCTGGAGCCGCTCGGCATCCTTTTTACCTACGAGTTCGACAACAATATCCACGACCGCTCCATCAACCTGAACAACGGCTGGAAAATTGTGCTGGGCCGTGGCCTGGATATTTTTCAAAAAACGGGTGGCTGGTACGATATTGCGGAGTATGACCAGGAGAAGCGACAGTGTAAGGGGTGTGAGGTGACGTTTTTGAGGGGGTGAGGTCAAATACTAAATGTCGATGTCTGACTCCGTCATATTATTGCGAATAGCAGTAAGTTTTTGGATATACCTGGTCAGGACTTGTACCAGCATATTATGGTCATTTTCCATGTCGGATTTTGTGAGTTGGTTTTTTGAAATAATGAAATTTCTGTACAGCCCCATATTTAGTCGATCCTTAAAAGCGCTCAACTTGCTAACAATCAACTAACTGTTTGTAAAAAGTAGTGTATAGATTTGCAAGAAGTCGTAAATTACCCCCGAAAACCTTGCAAATTATGAAAGGAAAATTACCCGACCAGAAGCAGACCAGTTTATTTGAGCCCAATTTGCACCAAATTGTGAATCCGGCGCATGAATTGGTTTTATTGGCTGAAAAAATAGAGTGGGAATATTTTGACCGTGAGTTTTCATCTCATTATTCCCATACAGGCAAACCGTCGGTACCCGTTCGGGTGACTTCGGAGAGCCAACTCGGCCAAACGTCACATCAAAACCATTGCCGGGCGCATGGTTCGGGAAATAAACCGAAAGTTATCCGAAGATAAGAAGCTGAAATATGCCTTTATACTTCGACTTTTTGAACAACAACTTGCACAGAAAAAAAAGATACGGGCAAAATCTATTCCTTTCATGCTCCCCATAGCTACTTCTTTCGAACGGTGTGGCAATTTCTGGTGCACCTGTTGCAGCAATTCCAATCCTTTGGAATCCTTTCTGGACATGTCAATCCAACTTTTCTGATGGATATAGGTAGGTGAATTGGGTTTTTAAGGATCGACTATCAAAACCAGTAAACAGGGACAGCCAACACGCAAAAAGCAAAATTTTATGAATACGCTCCACCAGCTTCAACAACTCATTGCCGAAGGCAACACCGAAGCTGCCATTAAAGCCTTCCTTCAACTTGTTGAAGCCGGAGAATTACACAACCGTCGCCTGCACGACGACCTCCTCCTCCTCAGCAACCGCTTTGAAGACCTCAAGCGTAAAGAAACGCTTGGCCTCCTGGATCGCGACGATGCAGTTCGTGAGCATGCTTTAGTGAATGAAGCGCTGCTGCATCTGATCGCCGAGTTCGAGTCAGGTAGTGGGGATAAACCCGGTGCCAATACAATCACGAAAAACAGACGATGGATTTGGCTGCTTGCAGGCCTTGCCGCAGCAGCCAGCTTGGTCACCTTCCTGCTCTTGCGCCAAAGTGGGCCTTCGTCTACTGGAGATGAAACGCCGGCCTTGCATATCAGACCGGGCATGGATACGGTTTGGGTGGAAGGCGGCATGTATGAAATGGGAAGCAACCGTGGAGAACCGGACGAATTCCCGCACACGGTGGTGGTCAACAGTTTCTACATGGACAAATCGGAGGTGACCAATGCGCAATATGCCACCTTCCTCAATGCCGTGGGCAAACACGACACTGCATGGATAAATTTCACCATGACTTACAAACAGGAGCGCTGCCGGGTCTACCTGGCTAATGGCATTTACAAGGTAGAGGAAGGATACGACCAACACCCCGTGATCAACGTATCCTATGCCGGAGCAACGGCATTTGCTGCCTACTATGGCATGCGCCTGCCCACCGAAGCCGAATGGGAATACGCCGCCAGAGGTGGTAAATCCGGTAAAAGCAAACCCCACTTGTATGCCGGAAGCGACACGGCAAGTGTCGTGGCCTGGACCCTGGAAAATGCCGGAGGGCTGCTGCGACCAATCAGAACCAAGGCTCCCAACGGCTTGGGCTTGTACGACCTGAGCGGCAATGTTTATGAATGGTGTGCAGATTACTACAACGACCGTTTTTATTTCCAAAACCTGCGCGAAAACCCGATGAATAGTACTCCTACGCGCTGGCGTTGCGTCCGCGGAGGCAATGTGTTCTTTAATGTTGAGTTTTCCCGGGTCTCCAACCGGGGTTATTTGTCTCCGGATATGCCCAATCCAGGTACCGGTTTCAGATGTGTCATGGATAAAAAACAAACCTTCTGACATGAAAAAGTATAGCCTTACTGTTGCTTGTTTCTTGTTGATTATCCTTCCGATTTGGGGGCAAACAAAACCATCCAAGCCCAAGCGCCTGGCGCTTTCCAACGAGGTAAAAATAGCTTATACAACTACCGGGAAAGGCGATACGACTTTGGTATTCATCCACGGTCTTGGAGGGTATCAGCAAGTATGGCACAAAACAACCCGCGAACTGAAAACCAGGTTTCGCTGCATTGCGCTGGATTTGCCGGGGCACGGCCTTTCATCCACCGGCGATTATCCATTTACCATTGAATTTCTCGCCAATACAGTGTTAGAGTTTATAGACTCCATGCAACTGAAAAAAGTGGTGCTGGTAGGGCATTCCATGGGTGGCCAGGTGGTATTAAACGCGGCAGCCAAGCATTCACCAGCAGTCAAAAAAGCGGTGGTGCTGGCTCCTTCCGGACTGAAGGAGTACTCTGCTGATCAAAAGTCACGAATGTTGTTTTGGGCGAAACCCGAATGGACCAGAAGTCGTTCCGAATTTTTTATCAGAGCAGCATTTGACACCCTGTTCTCCGACAACAAGCTTCCTGCAGACGCGAAGTTTATGCTGGATTATCGGCTGAATATGAAAAACCGTCCGGAGTATTTCGATTATTTTGCTGCGATGAACTATAAATTGCATAAAGCCATACTGGATGAGCCTGTGGTTGGGCTGTTGAAAAACATAGACATTCCGGTGTTGATCCTGTGGGGTGAGCAGGATTATCTCATTCGCCCTGAACAGGCCAAAATTGCAGGCAAATTGATTCCTGAAAATATCATTCAAACTTTTTGGCCCTGCGGACACCTCCTGCAGTGGGAATGTGCCCCAGAAGTTAATGAGGCAATTGCCCAGTTCATCTCCCCCAATATGCAAGTCTATTCTACTCCTGTTGCCCTCATTCAGGCAGATCAGAGAGCCTGCATCGCACCTTGTACCATTCGATGTATCAATAAATCCCTTAATGCGGACCACTATATCTGGCTAGTCAACGACAAAGTAGTAAGCCGTGAAAAAGACTTGGTGTTTACCCTCCAAAAAGCGGAGGGATACCGGATAACCCTTATTGCTAAAAAGGGAAATCAGTCAGACCAAATGGAAATAACGGTGCGTGGTTTGGGGGAGTAATACGTATCCGCTGATGGGTGGTACACACACCATCCATCAGCGACTACACCGGACATTCGCCCGCATCCATCTGCTCTGGTACTGGCGACGGTCAAACGTGACGCATATACACAGTGGCACTTGGGACATCCGCCTACAGTAAGGCTCCAAGAAGCACTTTATATGCGAAAACGCTGAGAAAATGATTTGTTTTTGAGCAAAAAACAAACATATATGGCTATAACTTTGCACTATCGGACATAGCCCGCTATGCGCGGCTACGTCGGTAGTGCCCCCGTTCAATGAAATCAAAACATAAAAAATATGAATAGCATTAAGACTTTGGCAGTACTGACCATTTCACTTTTAGGTATAGGTATCCTCCTAATGTAGCTTTTTGGGAAAGGAGGAGAAATAAATGCAATGAGCGGCATTGGATACGGAGCAATACTTTTAGGAGGCATATCATTTATAGGGTTAGTTTTAGCACTGGTTGTCCGTTCAATAAAAAGCCCAAACCAATAGTGGTGTTTTTTTCGAGATATTTTGGACTTATTGGCGTATTTTTGTCTTAAAATTTGCAAAATGGCAAAAAAGCACATCCGGTTTGACTGGGCAGCCAAAAAGATGCTGCGAGACAAGAAGAACTTCGACATCCTCGAAGGCTTCCTTTCTGAATTGCTTAAAGAGGATATAAAAATCGAGGGACTTTTAGAAAGCGAGAGCAACCAGGAGGAGGAAGACGAAAAATTTAATCGGGTTGACTTGTACGCTGAAAACTCAAAAGGCGAACATATCATCATTGAGATACAAAACACGAGAGAATTGGATTACCTCATGCGAATGCTGTTTGGTACTTCAAAGGCAATAACAGAGTACTTGGAGATTGGTAAGCCATATTCAGACATCAAAAAAATCTTTGCGGTAAGCATCATTTATTTTGGATTGGGCAAAGGTGATGACTATATTTATATTGGTCAAACCAAATTCACTGGACTACATACAAAGAAAGATCTTGAACTGACTAAAACGCAGCAAGAGTTACTGAAAAAGCCAACCGTTCAAGAAGCCTTTCCCGAATATTACTTAATCCAAACAACAAGATTTAACGATGTTATCAACGAGCCGTTAGACGAATGGATTTATTTTTTCAAAAACAATGAAGTTTTAGATACTTTCAAAGCCAAAGGCATGAAAGCAGTCAGGGAAAAAATGGTCGTCAATAATCTGACTGATGACGAGAAGAAAAAATATGATCGATTTTTAGATAATCTTCATACAGAGGCAAGTATTGCTGATACAGTGAGGATTGAGCAGGAAGAAAAAATTATAGAAGAACGTGAAAAAGCAGAAAAGAGAAAAACCATACAAATTGCACTTAATCTTATAAAATTAGAATTAAATAATGCTCAAATTTCCCAAGTAACAGGTCTGCCGGAGTCAGAGATCGAAGATTTACGAAACAATCCAAATCTGCCATCGGAATAAATTCCAGAACCGGAACGCCCGAAGAAGGACGGCGGCGCACCGGCATACGCCCTCAAGGTGCTGCTCAAGTGTTACTTGTACGGTTACTACTACGGCATACGTTCTTCCCGGCGTCTGGCACGACCAGTGCCGAATCAACATAGAAATGATGTGGCTACTCCAAGGCCTGTAACCGGAGTAATATTTGAAGATGGGAATGGTAATCAAGATTCCCTGAAAATTGATAGAACTTCAGACACCGAATTTTTGGGCGGAGATGAATGTGGAACAGATAGCGACGTAGAAAGAGCTGTTCTAAGATCAGTACAGAATTCCAACTTGAAGTTTACAATTGAGTCAACAAGGATAAATTATGTTGCACTCAATTATTCAGATGACAGACAGGAGTATATCTATGCAGAATTATATGTTAAAAATAATAACATTTATATATTTAATGAGAATACATCAGGAATATTTGAAAATGAATTTTTTTGGAATGGAGAGACAATTTCTGTTTTGATAATTAGTTGTGATAATTCTTTAAATTGTTTCGATTATCAAATGAGGGAAATAATAGTTTCTAAAGACTTAGGATTATTAAGTTATATGGATAAAAATGGAACACATTGGAAAAGGATAAATTAAAAAAAACAATGCATACAAGCAGCTGACGGCTTTTACTGGCAACTGCGTGTATGTGAAACCGTGCACTGAAACATTCTTCGCGTCGTTGAACTTATCTTTGCCCCTGTTCACGCCCCATACCCCAACCCGCTCACAGCTATGAATTTTCCTTTTTTCGTTGCCCAACGCATCGCTTTTTCCAAAGGCCAGCGTTTTTCCCGCATGATCATCCGCATTGCCACGGTGGCAGTGGCGTTGAGCGTGGCGGTCATGATCGCGTCGTCGGGACTCATTTCGGGGTTTAAACGGGAAATCAGCAAGAAGATTTTTGAGTTTTGGGGGCATATACACATATCGGACACGGCCTACTCGCTGTCCTTTGAGCCCTCGCCCATCAAGCGCGACCAGGATTTTTATCCAAGTCTCGACACCTTCAACCAAGTGACATTTGACGAGCGGGAGTACGACCGCAACGGGGCCACCGGGCGCATCCTTTCCCAGCGCTCGTTCGGCGGTGTAAGGCACATCCAGGTGTACGCGCACAAACCCGGCATCATCCGCACGGCCACGGCCATGGAAGGCATTTTGCTCAAAGGCGTCGGGCCCGATTTCGATCAGGAAAACCTGCAACCGTACTTGCAGGCTGGCCGGTTTATGCAATTGGACAGCACAGAACCCTCGCGAGACATCCTCATCAGCCGACAAACCGCCGACCGACTTCAGGTGGACGTGGGCGACAAGTTCGTGATACACTTCGTCAAAGAACAACAACAACTGCGCCGCCGCTTTGAGGTGTGTGGCATCTACAAAACCGGCCTGGAGGAGTATGACCGCAAAATCGCTTTGTGCGACATCCGCGTGGTGCAGGAACTGCTCGGCTGGCAGCCCGATGAAGTGGCCGGCTTTGAAGTCTGGCTCGACGACATCCGCGACCTGAACGTGTTCAGCGGGTTTATCTACGACGAGGTGCTGCCCACCGACCTGCTGAGCGTAACCATCCGGGAAAAATTTCCGGCTATTTTTGAATGGCTGCGCTTGCAGGACTACAACGAGGTGGTCATCCTCTCGCTCATGCTGGCCGTGGCCATCATCAACATGATCACCGCGCTCTTGGTGCTGGTACTGGAGCGCACCAACATGATCGGGATGCTCAAGGCCCTGGGGGCCCGCAACAGCCGCATCCGACAGGTATTTCTGTACCACGCCGCCCTGATCACCCTGCAAGGCATGTTTTGGGGCAACCTCCTCGGGCTGGGTTTTTGCTGGCTGCAAGACCGCTTCCACTTCATTCGGCTCAACGAGGCCGACTACTACCTCTCCTACGCGCCGGTGCATATTGAACCGTGGAACATTTTGCTGGTGAACCTGGGTACCTTGCTCATTACGCTGTTGTTTTTGGTGCTGCCATCGTTTGCCGTCACCCGCATTTCGCCCCTCAAGGCCATCCGCTTTTCATGAGGCCACGTTTGTCGCGCCTGGTGGTGCACCTGAAAGGCGAGACTCCGACAGGGTGCTTTCCACGGCATGTCGGCTGGTGGTTGCTCGAGTGCGTGTTTTTGGTGCTGGATGTGTTGCTTGTACCCGACTTGCTGATGTTGATCGACCGCCTGGTCAAACCACGGCGGCGCGCACTTACCCGGCGGGAAATCGAGCTGGCGTACTCGGTTTTTGGTCACCACATTGATTATGATAAGGTGCGTGTAGATTCGCGGGCGCATCTGGGACCCCGGCAGTTCAGGTTTGCGTACGTGGGGTTTCAAGTAGTCAAAAGCTGGGGCGATTTGTCGGATCCCGTTTTGATCCACGAACTGGTGCATGTGTGGCAGTACGGCCGTTTCGGCTCGGTGTACATTCCGCGGGCGTTGTGGGCGCAGCATGTTGGCGGCGGCTATGACTACGGCGGGGAAGGCGCACTGATGCGGGTGCATGCGCAGGGGGGGAGCCTGCTGGACTTCAATTACGAACAAATGGGCGAAGTGGTGGCCGATTATTTCCGCTTGTTGCATGGGTATCGGCCGCAATATTGCCAGGCGGATGCACGCTTGCTGCCCGTGATGAAGGCGGTGGTGGAGCGCGGTTTGGGCTCGTGATGGAATAAAAGCGCTACATCAAAAAAGACAAATAATTGTCCCGGTTCACCACCTCAAAATGACTGCCCGGATATTCGTTGATCCACGTTTGTGGGGCTTGGGCTGTTTTTTTTGAAAATTTGAATTCATACCCGTAGAGTTGGCCGCCGGTTTCTTCCACGTAATCCAGTTCAGCGCCAGTGTAAGTGCGCCAGAAGTAGCGGTTGGCGTTTCTGCGGGTGTAGGCGAGTGTTTTTTGCCGTTCGGCAAGGAGGAAATTCTCCCAGAGGGCCCCGTACAGGATAATGATTTTGTTGGGTTGTTCGCCAAGACGTTGAACCAACACGTCTTAGTACAAGCGTTTTACCATAGTAACCTGAAATATTCACGCAAATATAACGGGTACACCTGTAGTATTCGCGTGAATATTTCAGGTTGATGGTCTTAAGGTTGGTCAAAATGCCCGGGTGAAAGCAACACCTCCCGCACGTGCGGCCCTATGAGTTTGCTTTTGTCTACCACATCTTTAAACGCCGGATCCACACCGCAAAAGGCGTAATAGTGAATCATGGCCAGTTCGTACCTGGAGAAGAGCGAACGCAGGGTATCCAGGAAAAAAAGTTGTTCCACGTCACTTTCGAGGGCATAAAGCAGCAGGTGTTTGATGTTGTTGAAATACACTTCAAAAGCGCCGTTTTCGTGGGAAAAATACTCCTGGAAATACGTTTTTACTTTGCTGATGCCTTCAGGTTGGTCCAGTTCGGCCGTGTTTTTCAGTCGCCGGCGATGCGCCGTATAAAACTGATACATGCCTTCACGGGCAAGGTATTTTTTCTCTGCGTTGTCGGCATAAATTTCCGTGTAACAAATGGCGTCCAGGTTTTTAAAATGGATGTCGAGGAGCCGGAAAAAGTTTTCCCGACGGGTGGGCAACGCATTGATTTTGAGGTCGCTTTCCAATTTGGCCGACTTCAGTTCGTCTTCATCGATCCGGTCTATCAGTTCGATCAGGGAGCTGCGCAACTTGTTGAGGGCCACTTCGACCTGTTCGTACGGCAGGGTGTTCACCGAGGTCATGTACATCAGGT